>Ga0302325_10030214_pt1 | contig 11178 bp, 12 predicted proteins | sample Palsa_T0_2_FD_201948 | JGI IMG/M metagenome (GOLD analysis project Ga0302325, IMG submission 201948) | Peat permafrost microbial communities from Stordalen Mire near Abisko, Sweden - Palsa_T0_2 | ecosystem: Environmental > Terrestrial > Soil > Palsa > Peat permafrost | place: Sweden: Abisko...
ACCTGCGCCAATGCCTGATCTGTGGCCAAGTCGGCTGCTGCGACTCCTCGAAGAACAAGCACGCCACGAAACACTTTCACGCCTCAAAGCACCCCATCATGAAGTCCATCGAGCCCGGCGAAAATTGGGGCTGGTGCTACGTCGATGAGCTAGAACTCGATTTTGCCTGACCAGCAAAAAATGAGGCGTAGAGCCCTTGGGCCCTACGCCTCGGAACTTCTGTTTTCGATCCTCGTTACAGCTAGCGCCCGCGTCCGGCCGCTGCTTCGGTCGACGGTGGGACGATACCCTTCAGGCGCATGTACACGGCCATGGATCCGTAGCATTCATTGTCGTGGGTCACATTCCCAGCAAGGGAAGCAAGTCGCGTCGTATTGCCCCGGAAACTTGCCACCGAGTCATTCGAGTTCGCGTCGGTCAACCCAGCATAAACGGCATCGCAGATATCAAATGAAGCCTTGAGAGCGGCCTGAATGTCGGCCTTTGAGGTCTTGGCGCCACCTGGAGTTTGAGGAGTTCCTGCAGCTCGCGAACAGATCGCGGTCTGAGCGCCGGCGACGTGCATAAGCCAGCCTCCAAAACTCATTTCCTCGGGGACTGGCTTGAAGCCGTAATTCTCTTCGGGCATTTTGTCAGCCGCCTTCGTTATGTTGTTCTTGATTTGATTGTAGGCTTGGCGAATCGCGTCGGCGCTGCTGGGCGTCGAGCCTGCCGCGCCCTGTTGAGCGTAAAGCGGTGAAGCAAATAAGCTGGCGAACGCCAGCAAGATCATCATGGGACAGCGTTTCATTTGCAGCTTCTCCTTGTGGGTGCTTTCCCCCGAACTGATTATGGCCTTGTGGCCCAGCGAATTATAGTCCCGTGCCGTGGTTGCCCCAACGTAAAAGCGCCTTGCTCCGAGAGCTGGTTTCCATGCCTGTTCCGCATAGATCGACCCTGGAAAGTGAGCGACATTCGCTTCAGCGGAAAATATCGATTTCGGGCGCGCGGATCAAATCGCGTCCGCTTCCGACTTCGCCGCTCGCACGCACTCCCCTGACAATTGCCACGGGCGTGCGATTCGTCTTCCCCATGGCGAGTTCGGCGGCGGAAGCCAGCTCATCGGCAATCGCGATGACTGTAGCGGAGAGCAATTTGCCGCTGGTGTCGCGCAGCCCGCGATAATCGAGAAGCGGCGAGAGTCCCGCCACGCCAAGCGCCACATTGACCAGGCCCTCGCGCCACGGCCGGCCGAACGTGTCGGAAATAATCACACCGCAATGAATCCCGAACGCCTTGGCCAGCTGTTCGCGCAGCGCGTGCGCTGAACGGTCCGGGTCTTCCGGCAGCAGCAGCGCCGTTCCCTCCGCCACATTCGACGCGTCAACGCCGGCGTTGGCGCATACGAACCCGTGCTGCGTCTCCGCCACAATCACGCCGCGCTCCATCCGCACGATCCGTTTGGCCTCGCGCAGAACCAGTTCGATAAGCCGCGGATCCTTTTTATACTTTGCGGCCCACGCCGCAGCTTTTTCCGACGGTTGGATTGCATCGAGCGCAATGGTTCGGTTTTCCGCTTTGGAAATCATTTTTTGCGCCACCACGAAGATGTCGCTCGCCGCGATGGTGACGGAGTTATCTTGGACCGCTCGAACGATCAGGCCTGCAACATCGTCGCCCGCAATGATTTCTGGCAACCCTGCGAGCGGGAAAATCTGAATGGATTCAGCCGGCACGTGCGCGAGCCTCCGCCAGAGTAGGATTACAAAAGCTTGCCGCAACAGAATAGGCCGCCAGAGTAGGGATGACTAGTGAGGAATGCAACTCAAGATCGAGAACTCCCCGACCCGCCCGATGCGCCCGATACGGTCGATCGAAACTGATCCGTCAGGCGGGAGGCGTGCAGGTTGAACCACCGCGCTGTTTCCGAGCCCGGCCGCAGCATCCCCGCGAGCCGCTGCAGATCTTCAATCTCGTCGATGTCCTGCGCCAGCCGCGGATTGCGCACAATCCGGGCATGAACCCCTTGCGACTCCGCTTCCGCAAGATGCAGTGAGAAACTGTTCGGCCCAAAGCGCGAGGGGAAAAGCTCTGGAGGCGCCCGCAGCAGGGCATTCGTACCCGTTCCGTCACCCGAGGGTACGATCACCGCCGCGGGAGCCGCGCCGAGGTGCTCGAAAAGGCCTTCGATATCTTTCGGTTCCACCAGCGGTAGATCGATGGGCACGCGCAATAGCGCGTCGACGCCCTGCGCTGCGCACTGACGCGAGGCGAAATCCACAGAAGCGCTTTCGGAACTCTGCTCGGATTCGACAATCGTTTCCCACCCCATCTTTCGCGCCAGCCCCAAGGCCTCAGGCTCCTTGCTGACTACCACGATGCGTGCCACTGACCTCACGCCGGCCATCATGTTGAAGAAATCCCGGCACAGCGCCTGGACGAGCTGGGCCCGTTCCGTTGGGGAGAAGTGCGCGGTCAGCCGTTTTTTCGCCTCGGCGAACTCTTTTACGGGGATCAGAATGGCATTCATACCCGGACTCGAAGCTAGGCCCTCGCCTTTGCGGTCGCGCCCTGCAACAGTTCCAACGTCTGGCGCGCCAAATTCTCCTTGTCTTCTATCGTGCGCATGACGGTCGAGGTGACGGCGACTTTCATATCCAGCTGCTCGATGGCCTCGCGCTGCCCGGCATCGGCTGAATCGATCACGAATGTCGAGCAGATGTCCTGGTACATCTGAGCGACTCCGAAAGCCGAGACATCAAAACCGAGTTGCGCCAGCATTCGGTCGCTGGGCCCCTTAAGGGACTTTCCGCCCACAATCGGACAAACAGCTAGAACGTGGGCGCGCCTTTTTCGCAGTGCCTCGCGAATTCCAGGCACGGCCAGGATCGGTCCTATACTGATGAGCGGATTGCTCGGGCAGATCACGATTCCCTCCGCCCGCTCGATTGTTTCCAGTACTCCTGGCGCAGGTCTAGCGTGCTCAATGCCCAAGAATTCCAGGCTTTTGATGACCGGCTCAGCGTGCCGCTGGACCAAATATTCCTGAAAGTGCAGCCGGCCACCATTCGTTTCCACCATCGTCGGCACGGGCTGGTCGCTCATAGGCAGAATCGTAGCTTCCACGCCCAGTGCTTTTTGAATCGATTCCGTCGATTGCGAAAGCGATGCGCCTTCGCGCAGCATTGCCGTGCGATGAATGTGCGTGGCAAGGTCGCGATCGCCGAGGTTGAACCAGCTCTGATGTCCGAATTGGGCTAATTGGCGGAACGTATGGAACGTTTCATCTCGCAGCCCCCATCCTGTTTCCGGGTTTACCACGCCGGCCAACGTGTAGGTTACCGTGTCGAGGTCGGGAGAAATGTGGAGGCCGTGCAATACGATGTCATCGCCGGTATTGACGATGATGCGCAGTTCCCGCGGGTCCATCGCGCGGTTCAAGCCCACCAGCAACTTGGAGCCGCCAATTCCGCCCGCCAGCGCCGCAATTTCCATCAGTATCCTGTTTCGGCGTGCGGTGCGTGTCCCGGTGTCATCATCGGGATTCTTTCGGCGGGGAACTTCTCTTCGGAGTCTGCGGTTTCGTAGACTTTCCGGATTTTGTACGTGGTCGTGCGTTCCGCGGGAATGCGGCCAATCTTTCGGATCATCGCGCGAAACTCTCCCGGTGAAACGTATTCGCCGAAATGAGCCCCAGCCGATTTGGAGATACTCTCTTCCATCAGGGTGCCGCTAAAATCGTTGGCTCCGGCTTCGAGACACGCGAGCGAGCCGTCAAAGCCAAGTTTGACCCAGGACACTTGAATGTTGCGAATGTATCCGTGCAGCATCAGCCGCGCCAGTGCGTGCACGATCAAGTCTTCCCTCAGGGAGCTGCCCGGTCGCGCTCCGTCCTTTTGAAAAAGGCGCGTCTGCGAATGGATGAAGCCCAGCGGCACGAATTCGGTGAAACCGCCGGTTTCTTGCTGAATTTCCCGTAGCAGCAGCAAGTGCCGCACCCAATGCTCGGGCGACTCCGTGTGGCCGTACATCATCGTGCTTGTCGACGGAATACCCAGCTGATGCGCCGTGCGGATAATTTCGACCCACTGCTTTACTTTCAGTTTGTTGGGGCTCAGGCTCCGCCGCACATCGTCGTCCAGGATTTCCGCCGCCGTTCCCGGCACGCTGCCGAGCCCGGCCTCCTTCAGCATTTGCAGATAATCGCGCAACGGCATCCCCGTTTTCTCGATGCCGTACGCGATTTCCATGGGCGAATACGCATGCACGTGTAATTCGGGAAGACGCGCCTTGATGGCGCGCAGCAGGTTCACGTAATAATGGCCGTCGAGGTCGCGCGGCAATCCACCCTGTATGCAAACCTCGGTGGCGCCGCGCTCCACCGCCTCGACCGATCTTGCCACCAACGTTTCCGTGGAATGAAAGTACGCGTCCGGGGAATTCGGGCCGCGGCTGAAGCCGCAGAACGCGCAGCCGACGATACAAACATTTGTGAAATTAAGATTCCGGTTGACCACGTAGGTGATGTGGTCACCCACCGCGCCGCGGCGAATTTCATCGGCCACCTTGACGAGCGCCAGCAGGTCGTCGCCATCCGTGGCGCTCAAGATCATGCCCTCATCGAAGCTCAAATCGGCGCCGGCCAGCGATTTCTCCAGCACGCGCGCAACCGCCGGGCTGGCTCCGCCAAACGCGTCTTCCCATCCAATCTCGCGCCAGCCGGGTTCCATTTGCTTCAGCATGCGATCTGCCCCTCCCGCGCGTAGCCTTCTTCGCCAAGGAAATTTCGAAGGTAGGGCTCGACGCGGGCGTCTACGAAACCCGGCCGTGCGGCAAACTCCGGATAAATCGCCAGCCGCTCTCTTAGGACAAAACCAGCATCGGCGGTCCGGCGCGCCAGGGACGGAATTTGCGGCCACGCCGCTTCGGGATTGATAAAGTCTTTGGTCACCGGCGAAATTCCACCCCAATCGTTCATGCCCGTCTCGAGCAATTCAGGATATTCTTGCGAAAGCAGATTTGGCGGGGACTGAATATTCATCTCTCCGCCGAAAATCAGCCTGGCCAGCGCTAGAGTGCGTTTCAGATCTTCCAGAGGCGCCTCGGGCGTCGTCGACATGCGCGTGTCCGCCTTGGGACGGAACGGCTGCACGATGATTTCCTGAATGTGTCCGTACTTTCGATGCAAGGCGTCGATGGCGTACAGCGAATCCACTAGTTCCGCCCAGGTTTCGCCAATTCCGATCAGGATTCCCGTCGTGAACGCGATCTTCTGCTGCCCGGCCTCCTCCAAAGTTCGCAGGCGCAGCGATGGCACCTTGTCCGGCGCCTTCCAATGCGCACCGCCGCTGCGCAACAGCCGATAGCTGGTGCTCTCGAGCATGATCCCCATGCTCACGTTCGATTCTTTCATCTGGCGCAAGTCTTCGGGACCCATAAGCCCTGGGTTCGCGTGGGGCAGGAGGCCGGTCTCCTCCAACACCAGCACCGACATGGCCCGCAAGTATTGCAGAGTGCGCTCGAAACCCTGCCGCCTGAGAAAATCGCGCGCCTCGGGAAAAATCGACTCCGGCTGATCGCCCAGGCTGAAAAGCGCCTCCTTACATCCCGCACGCCGCCCCGCTTCCGCGACCTCCAAAACCTCCTCCGGCGACATGTAAAGCGGCCGGGCCGCATTTGGATCAGCCCGGAACGTGCAGTAGCCGCAGTAATCGCGGCAAAGGTGCGTGAGCGGAATGAAAACTTTCTTCGAGTAGCTGACGGTGCGGCCTTTGGACCGGTCGCGTAGTGCCGCAGCGGTGCGTAGCAGGGAAGTGAGATCAGCCGTTTGCGCCAGCCACAGTGCCTCTGCCGCGGGCAGACCTCCACGTTCCGTCGCACGCGCCAAAATATCGCTCAGCTCAGACGCGCTTGAGGAACGCTGAATGGGATCTTCCCGCGTGGCTTCGTGAGAGGACATACCCGGCTCGAATGCACATCATATCACCCGGAGCATTCAGCTCACCCTGAATCTTGATCGCCGCGCAAGCCACCCTGCGGGGCGTTTGCCCTCGGCTTGACTGTGCCAAAAGAGAAGGGATAGTCTGTCCCGCTGCTCCCCATTGAGTGAAACTTGCTCTCTTCGGGAAGCGCAACCGCCCGGAGCTCTGCATATGGAGGAACAAAACTGTGTTGAAGCTGGGATATAAGGCGTCGGCCGAGCAGTTCGGCCCCCAGGAGCTGCTCGACTTTTCTCGTCTGGCGGAAGAGCTAGGCTTCGATTCGGTCTTCATCAGCGACCACTTCCAACCTTGGCGTCACACGGGCGGGCACGCGCCGTATTCGCTGTCGTGGCTGGGAGCGCTCGGCGCCCAAACCAAGCGCATCGTAATGGGCACCAGTGTCTTGACTCCCACATTCCGCTATTACCCCTCCATCGTAGCGCAGGCCTTCGGCACGCTCGGTTCATTGTTTCCTCGGCGGGTAATTTTAGGAATGGGAACAGGCGAAGCGATGAACGAAACGCCCGCTTCCGGAATGGCGTGGCCCGAGCAAAAGGAACGCACTGCGCGCTTCCGCGAAGCGGTCGATTTGATCAAGCGCTTATGGAGCGGGGAGCGCGTGTCGTTTCAGGGACAGTATTACAAGACCGAGAAAGCCACCATTTACGATCGCCCCGCGGAGCCTGTGCCCATTTACGTCGCGGCTTCGGGGCCGGTGATTGCGAAATTTGCCGGGGAGATGGCGGAGGGATTCATCTGCACGAGCGGCAAGGATCCAAAGCTTTACAGCGAGACACTGCTGCCGAACGTCGAGGCAGCGCTCGTGAAAACCGGTCGGCCCGTGGGCTCGATCGAGCGCATGATCGAGATGAAGGTTTCTTTCGATACGGATCGAGACCGGGCGCTTCGCGATACTCATTTTTGGGGCGCGCTGGCGCTTTCACCGGAAGAAAAGGTGAACGTCGAGGACCCCATTGAGATGGAGCGGCTGTCCGACGCGCTACCCGTCGAGCGGACCGCAAAACGATGGATCGTCTCGGCGGACCCTGAAGAGCAAGTAGAGAAGATTCGCCCCTACGTCGAGATGGGATTCGACCATCTCGTCTTCCACGCGCCAGGGCCGGACCAAGCGCGGTTCCTTCGCCTCTATGCCGACCAGGTGCTGCCTCTGCTTCGCAAACGTTTCAGCTGAAGAGAACTCGGGAAAGCTGATGCGCTAGCTAACGCACGGCCGGCTATGTACCCAGGTACTCGACGTGCACGTACGTTCCCAGCCGGGTGTTGTAGGCCAGATACCACCCATCGTGATCGGGATCTTCGTAGATCACGATCTCGTCCGAGTCCCACAGCCATCCATCGCAGAATCCTATATCGACAGGAGCCACGCTAAAGTAGAAGCCGCCAAACCAAAAGCGGCTTGGTCCGCCGCCGGCAAGGCGCCAAACATGGCCGCGACCAAAACCTCCTGTGAAGTGGCCGTGCTCCCACGGATGGTCCATATGGTAGCGAGCGTCATCGCGTCCGGTGTCATGGCCGACCCAATGATCGCCATGCACGTCCACGTGAGGCGCGTTCGGATGTCCAGGCTTCTCGGCGAAGCTACGGTTCGGTTCCGCTGGATGTGGAGTGCCGTGACTGGGCGCCGGACCGCGGGCGGGAATATGGCCGCCTCCGACTTGAGGATGCGCGCCCCTATTTTGCGCGAAAATAGGTGCTGTTAAGAGCAAAGCGAACATGGCTGCGGGAATAAATATTTTCTTCATGCCTACCTCCGCAATCTAAGATACCCGTGCTGCAGCATCGGGACAATCGGGAAAACCCTTATGTGAGTTGCCTAGTCTCCAGGTTGCCAAGTCCGAGCGATGTTGAGTTCCCAAAGATCCAATCTGCTCTAGAGAACGGGTTTCCCCGGGTGTCAGTAGAAGAGACGCGTTTGGCGGGTCGCGACTTGTTGCATCCGCGCGCCGTTCTGGATGCCTCGCCGGCTCGGTTTGACTCGGGCAACCCCACGGTGTAGCATGCCGTTCCTTTTGCAGTCCCATTTTCTCCACTGAGGCAGCCATGATTGAAAAGACAAAGAATCAAAGTTATTCGGGAGTTTTGTGTCGATCTTGCCGTCAGCCCATTCCGCTGCCCACTGTCGTCACCGCCCCGTCCGCGGACGAAGGGGCTGAAAGTCCAGCAGGAGGCGTAACCCGCGTATTCAACCTGCGTTGCCGGTCCTGTGACAAGGAGAGGCCCTACCGGCGAAGCGATGTTGCCGTCTTCGAAGGCGCACCAAGACTCCGCGTTATGCCACGCCCGCACGGCGCGGTGCGCGCTAAGGGTCTTGCTCGAGCTGTCGGCGTCTAAACGAGCGACGCACGCCTCGCACTGTTTGGGAATGGCGCGTCAGCCTCGATCGTGTTCACACTTACCGAAAAGTAATCTTTTCCTTTGTTTTCAGTGGTTTACGTGCAGCCTTGGCATCGGCCCCAATTTGTCGTCCGCTTAGCCGGCAGGCGAATGGGGTCGGTCTTTGTGCTTGCTAATTATTAGTTGCAAACAGGAACTGGGCCGCACCGTAGTCCCTAAGCCCCGCCTGTGCTATAAGTAATGGGCTACCCGACTCTGAGGAAATTGTGCCGTTTATTAATTTTCCTGCGCGCGAGATTAACTGCAAGCTCGTCTACTACGGTCCCGGACTGGGCGGGAAGACCGCCAACCTGCAGTGGATCTACGACCACACCGGCTCAACTCAGAAAGGGAAGATGGTCTCGCTCGCCACAGAAACAGATCGCACTCTGTTCTTCGATTTTCTTCCGCTTGACCTGGGCAGCGTCCGCGGATTTCGCACCCGCTTCCATCTCTATACCGTGCCCGGCCAAGTGTTTTACGAGGCTAGCCGTCGGCTTATTTTGAAGGGCGCTGACGGAGTGGTTTTCGTTGCTGATTCGCAGGAAGAGCGTCTCGATGCCAATCTCGAAACTCTGGACAACCTTCGCGAACATCTGAAAGACCACAACCTGAATTTCGATACCATTCCCTACGTTCTGCAGTTGAACAAACGCGACCTTCCCAACATTCTGCCTGTCGACGAATTGAAAAAGCAGCTGGCTGTGAAGAATGAGCCTTCGCTTGAGGCCGTTGCGATAACCGGGCAAGGTGTTTTCGACACCCTTAAGGAAGTAGCCAAGCTGGTTCTTGCCGACCTGAAGAAGAACGCCTAGAAGGACCCTCCGCAGTGAATCGTCGTCTGCCACGCTGATCGAAGTTGGATAGACAAACGACTACGGATAGCACTACCGAGGGGCCAATCTTCGGTGGAAGCGGCGGCTATCGAGTCGCATGAGCGGCGAGGTACTGGCCCATGCTGGCTGTCATCTGATTCAGACCGGTGTGCACGTTGCGATCGAGCGCTTCTACCACATCGGCAACCGTACTTTTCTTGGGATTTCCGCTAACGGGCTCGTCATGGGTATATGAATCCATCCACACCACAGAGCTTGTCTTAGGGTCGAACAATTCGAGCTGGAATGAAAATCGCCCGACGAGGTCCGGCTTGTCGACTTCATCGAGAGCCACGAGATGGCCACGGACAACGTAATCGCCCTTGACGTTGGTACTCACCCGGGAAATCGCTCGATACTGACCGCTCGAACGCAAAGAAGCCACTAGGAGGTCTTGCATCATCTCCGCAGGCGGCGAGGCCCACCGCTCATACTCATGAAGCCCGAGTTGCACTGGTCCGCTTCCGTAAACCACCCGGTCATCGCGGTAGATGCTTGCACCCGTGACCCGGGCCACCAGCAGGGTGACCGGCAGCGGCGCGCCGGAGGCGCTGGCAGGCGCGGGACCCGGGTCGATCACGTAATACCTCACCGGGCGCGAAGCCCCGCAGGCGACCAAGCTGCCTGAGAATAGAACGACAAACAATAGTTTCAAGCGGCGCGTCAACACCAGTCGTGCCTCCTTCTCCTTGCTCGAACTACTTCGGCGGAGCCTGGCCCGGCTGGTGCGCCGGGACGCCGGAGCCGCGAATCAACGTATAGGGCCGCGTCGAGATGGTCTGGGTAAATGCATTCAGGTTCTCGGTCACGTGCCGCAGGTTATCGATAATCTCATCGAGATTTTCCGAGTTCGTGGAGAGCATGTTATTCAGCTGGGCGGTCAGTGCTACTGTTGAATTGAGCGTCTGGCGAAGATCGCCGATGGCCGCGCGTAGTTCAGGGCGTTCTTCACCGATCGTCTCGTCCAGATGCGCCAGCGTGTCATTGGCCTGCGCCGAAGTCTTGTGCAAATCGTCGATCAGTGAGCTCAACTTGGCGCTCGAGGCGTTGACATTGGTAAGCGTCGACCGAACCATCGGACGATCTTCGGCCAGCATCCCGTGAAGGTCCGCCAAGCTTCCCGAAATATTCGCACGATTCTGCGGGTTCAGCAGTTCGTTGACGCTGTCGAGCGTAACCTTCAGGGTCACCACGCGATCATTCAAATTGTTGAGCAGCGTCTCTACGTTAGGCTCTAGCTGCGCCACCATGGCGGCGATGTCGGCAAAACTTGTGTATGGCTTCGATTGCAAGGTGGAGTCTCGAGGCGCGCGCGCGGCCCCAGCTGATCCGGCGATGATGCCCAGAAAATTATCGCTCAGCGGGCTCATCGCGGTAATTTCCGCCACGCTGTCAGTCTTGACCGGGACACTGGGTTCGAGTGAAAAATCCACTTCCATGCGCGTAGAGTCCTGCGGATCGCTGGTCACTTTCGTGACCCGTCCTACCGCCGGCCCTCCGGCGTACCGCACTTCCGCGCCCGGACTCAGCCCGCCGGCATTCTTGAAGTACGCTCGATAAGGAACGTCGCCGTGGCCCAGCGTTCCGGAGAGAAGCACGACCGTGACAACCAGCACCCCGGCGGCCACCAGGACGAACAGCCCGACCAGAGCTTCTTCACGCTTCGATTCCATTTGCTCCCTCGATCATTCCTACAGCCAACGCCCCCTCCAGCCACCCCGAGGGGCAGGAGTTTAACACGCGCAGCCCCAAGCCAACCCGTCGATTTCTTAAAACGTCGTTCTGTCTTCCTCTCTACTGACGCACCGGAGGGCTCTCGCCTGTCAACATTTGCAGATAATCAATTTCTCCCGCAACTTCGGGCTCCGGAACGCGATCCAGAAATTGGCGGACGCGCGGATCCTTGCTCGCCTGTAGCTCCGCCGGCGTTCCGTTGGCGACGATGTATC
>Ga0302325_10030215_pt1 | contig 11178 bp, 10 predicted proteins | sample Palsa_T0_2_FD_201948 | JGI IMG/M metagenome (GOLD analysis project Ga0302325, IMG submission 201948) | Peat permafrost microbial communities from Stordalen Mire near Abisko, Sweden - Palsa_T0_2 | ecosystem: Environmental > Terrestrial > Soil > Palsa > Peat permafrost | place: Sweden: Abisko...
CTGTCCCTGCTTTTGGTTCAAACAAAACAAACCTCTTTCAAAACCTACCTCTCCTATGGGTCTGACTTATTTTTGAGTCACATCCCACTAGTAGTAGTACTAGTAGAAACTACTCATCCCTAGCAATGCTTACACAGTGGCAAGTTCAATTGGACTTCAATTTAGTAACTTCAAGTTCAAGTTGACAGTACTAGTACCATTTGTGTACTAGTACTACTACTAGCCTGAGTACTACTAACACCAGTGGTACCACTGGCAGCAGTATCATGACGTAATCAGCGGGCAAACAATTGATTGATCGCCACTTCATCAAGTGGGCGCCGATCGCCTAAACTCGTCACAGGAACCCTAGCGTCAACATTGTCCCACTGGCACTGCAGTAGTACTACTACTAGGAGCTAGTAAATGAGGATACCACATCTGATCGGCCCAGCCTCCGTCGCGGTCGGTCTGCGATCCATTCCAGAATCAGCTGGGATATCACCGCACCAAGCAGCAATCGTCCTGGAAGACTTTCTTTCTAAGGGCCGAGCAACAACTGTCTTGAGCGGCGCTGGCATTAGCGTTGACTCCAACATTCCCGATTACCGAGGTAGGCCTTGAAATACCAGGCTTTTTTGGGTTAACTTATATCGCCTCAGGTCCCGCGGGAACCTATACTCTGAACAAGAATTATCGTCCGATATTCTTCCACGAGTTCGTTACTCTGGACAAGGCTCGCAGGCGATATTGGTATTGGTCGTGGCTTGTCAATGCTGACTTTGCTCCTCAGGGCAAGAAGCTTTCTTGGCTATCCTCCAGTTCAACGTGCACGGCCCAATTTCACCCACCGATCACTTGCAAAACTGTCAGAAAAGGGAATTGTAAGACATCATATCACTCAAAATGTCAATCCTCGACGGCGATCGGCTAACGTTGCAGGTCGATGGTCTCCTGCAAGCCGCATGCAATTCTGTGGATGCGGACTTGGACCTCATGTTTATCGAACTGCACGGTTCTCTACGACAGGTTATTTGCTTGCATTGCCACACGAAAACCTCACGCACTTACATTCAACAAGAACTGGAGCGGCTAAACCCTCGATGGGTACCTCTACTAAGACTCGGTGAGCAGGAGTTGAAAACAAACGCTGATGGCGACGTTGACCTTGGGGCCTCCTTCCTAAACTCCGGCGTGAAATATGAGTACGGTTCATTCAGATACCCCCCCTGCCCTGCCTGCCTAGACCGGTACGGTGACAGCAGCATGCTTCAGATCGACTCAGATGGCGCCTGGAAAGGAGGCACCGCAGGGATCATTAAACCAGCAGTCATTTTCTTTGGTGAGAATGTATCACGCGAAATCCGCAACATGGTCAACAACATTGTCGATGCGTCCGATCAGATGCTCATCGTGGGAACAACACTCGCCGTGCTGTCTGCTCAACGGCTTGTGAGAACTGCGAAATTGCAAGGTAAAAGGATCGCTGTGATGACATCCGGATATGTCCGCAACGAGGAGAGTCTGGTCAACGATAACGATATCAGAATTTGGTGGAAATCTTCGGATGTGTTACAGCATTTGCCATATCTCAAATAGATACCATCATGGCGAGATAAAATAGAGCCAGAGTTACCTGCATGGTTTATCAGTATGCATCTCGCCCCTTCCATTGTCCTTTCTCGTTCCCCTGGTTCATCAATATCAGCCTACGTCTCTTCTCTTCCTTTATTCCAGACATAAACCTTGCTGAAATTGAAATTAACTTATGAAACCAGGTCTTGACCTGGTCGATTAATACGATGTGTCGTAGAGTGAGGATACCGTCGCTGATGAACGTCATTCTTAAGGTGTGCTCCGATCTGAAAAATGGTCTTTTGATCTAAAGGATCAATCGTCCATTCCGATTTCTGTGTCAGGGTGCCCAGTGATCCAACATTTGACACAGATTTGCTAGCCTTGCGATGGATCTTATCCTTAATACATTCCAGTTGTCGAGAAACCCGCTCCTTCGTTTGCAACGCTAAGTGATAAGCCGAGTTGACATCGGATTTCGGCGGTAGTTCAGGTTCCAAAGAACAAAAGTCGGAATCTCCTGTGTCCGTGTTATGAAGCGACTCGACGTCGCTCGACTCTGAGATAAAAGCATTCGCGGCTGTGTCGATTCCGTTGAAATGGATCTCCTCCGTCCCATCCTCGTCGTTCATTGCCGACACAAGTGCTTCTAATTGATCGATACGATTTTCCACATCTCCGATGCTTCGTATTTTGGGCTGTACGTGTCTTGACTCTGCCAACAACATTTCATCACTGACGTACGGTCGAGTAAGCAGCCAGTACTCGAGAGACACATCACGAGGGGCGCGGAACGGAGGCTCAGACGGCGTTGGAGGCGCTAACGACGCCGATATAATTTCGTCCATGTTGTGTGCCAGAGGAGTGGGGACATTTTCCCATATTGTGAGCCTTGAGATTGATTTTGACTTCAGTGCCTCTACTATTGTCGCGGCCAGGGTATGCTGTTGACAAAGAAGATCGAGGAAACAAGCGATTTCGATGAGTCGCTTTACTAATTCAACTGCATTTCCAGATAGACACGCCAGCAGAACAGCATGCTGCATCCAAGCCTTTTGGAAGCGAAGAAAGTCAGCGCGGGAGTCTTCGCTTGCCAGGTCGTTCCATAGGCAGACCATGGAGTTAGCAATGAGCTCCGCAGGAAAGTCGAGAAGGGACAACGGCAGTAGTCTGCGCATTTCATCAAGGTAGTTCTCATGATCATCGAAGGCGGGTCCATGCTTAAGATGCGAACCTTGCGAGCCTCGAGGGCATTCGGAGGGGTTGTTCAGTCTTTTGGACCGTGTTGAGCCGTTTAGTCCGTGATATTGCACTAGCAGACGCGGTACGGCGATCAGGGGAAGATCCATTTTCTGAGTCCACGCGTCAGCACTCTCGCGCCAGGAATATCACCTTTCTGCCTGAGCCACAGCTAGCGTTCTGACTGGTCTTGTACAGATCGAAGAGGTCACTCAGAAACGGTCAATGTACTCGGGGCGGTCAATGGACTGGATGATTTACATCTGCGTGAATAAATTTACAGCATAGGCTTATATTTACTCGAAATTCGATAAACGATTAATACTGTTATGCTCGCCATCGCCATGCATCAATCAACTCACATTTATCCAAACTTCAAAATTCCCCTCCTGTTCCGTTCAGAGGCCTTGCTCCGACAAACTCATCCGGGGCGCGGTATCCAAATACATCGCCTTGCGGTGAGGTGGGCGAAAGAGGATTCCCATGATCTTCTCGTTGCGCATTTCCTGTTTGATAACTATATGCAAGGTCAGCCGATGATACCAAAAGCAAATAATACCGCTCTACCTCGACCGACGACGTCCCCAAGTTCAGACGAAGTGCAGGGCTTTGCTCGAGGACCCTTGGTTTGTGATTTCCACGTATAAACTGCTGAGGCGATTTGTGATAGACGCTGGCAAGCGACCCAATATACTCCTCCATTGCAAATCGATTTTCGCTTTCAAGGCCAATCTTTTTCTCTGAGAGAACAATTTGTCTTGTCGCATTGAGGTTGGTTGAAAGCAGCCGCCAATACATGAAACCGCGGTCGCGTATGTCGGGATTGTCTGCTTCCTTGGTAGCCCATGACAGAACTCGCAGGACAAGCTCTTGGCCTTTCGCCGGCCTCGCTATAAACAGTTTAACTGTCGCAGTGAGTAGAGCCAACTGAACCTCATATGTCTCATCCGCGAGTGAGAAAACGAAATCTTCCAAAAGAGTATCAGCATTCTCTATCCGAGCAGCATATTGGCCGATAACCCATATGATAGATTTCTTCGATTCTGGCTCATCTAAACTATCCAAGTTCTCACAAAGCGTCGAAATGATTGACTCGTACTGCCCAGGATATTTTCGAAGGATATCGCGGCTCACCACAGTAGCCTCTTGCACAACATAGGAAACCTTTGTGGAAACAAGTTCCAAAAGTGCTGAAATGCATTGCTGCGCAGCAACCTCGATTTTTATGGCTAAGCGACCTATTGATCGGACAGCCTTACGAGCAAAATCGACATCTACCTCGGTTGCATACCTTTCTGGTCAGCCATTATTGAGTTGGGGCCTGTTTACTCTTGCAGTTCTTCTAAAACTTTGACTATGTTATATTCAGTTGCAAGCTTCACAATGACCTCGAGTTTCGCTAACTTGACATAAATAGGGTCGTTATATTTGCAAAAGAATACTTTAATATCGTTTCGAAGGATTTCCGGTCGTTTCTCGAGGATAAGCTGTGCATTCCGTAAAGCAACGAATTGGAGTTCGGGTGGCTTGGAAAGTAACGTTACTATGATATGTTAGCTTAGGATTTTTGAAGGAAAGGTTTACCCAGGGGAGGTGATAACTTCTTACAGAACGATGCGATATCTTCATCCTTGCTCATATAATTAGTAAGGTAAAGTATAACCTTGATTGTGGTTAGCACGACACTAGAATTCGCATGCTGTAATCTTGGAGCAATCCGTTCCGCTATAATTTCTGCATCGCCGGGCGTTTGTGGTGTGAAATTCATCAAGGATTCCAAGATATATGTCTGACTCCACCTAGAGGATTCGGTTAGCACAAGTAAAGCTCCGATGGTTTGTACTCCGATGATTCATTCAGAGCAGAAACAAGGTTGCTGGCGATGCTGAAGTTAAGGCCAATTTTTATACTGTCTGATCTTTCGGCGATGTCCATCAATGAAGCAAGAGCGCTTGCGACAACCTAACGCAAAGTATTAGTACTGTTGATTCCGGATGAGTCAATGGCCTTCTTACCGTTGGATTTGAGTCTCGTAAGAGATCCCGGACGCCCGCGATCAGAGATGTTGTTTCAACTAATTTTCGATCATGCCCATGAAGCTTCGCCACCCCGATTGCTGCAGTCTTCCGCACATAGGGATCTGGATCTTGGAGCAGTTGTCGAAGGGGGAGAACAAGATTCTCCACGTATTCTTTGACATGGACCGTAGAGATTGTGCGTAGTGCCAGCGCTCTCAACAAGGGATTGGGCGACTCGAGATCCCGAAGCAGGTGATGCAGTGCATGCTGGGCGCCCTCGGGTTTGATCCTTGCGTAGTTCATGACGTATAGGTAGCACATCTTCTTGATTTCGATTACTGGCAAAGCCATACAGTCGATGATGGCAGGGAACAGCGGACTCATGTCTTCATGACCAATGGTCATATTGGCGACAATCTTCTTGAGTGTCTCCTTTTTCCTGGCATGTGATTTGTCCTTTTTGTTCAGTAGCTCGACTCTAAGCTCTTCGACCTTCCCACGGGCGAAAAACTTCGCGTCCCCTGACATGTTTGTTGCTCGAGAGTCGTTCCTGTTTTGGGGCCGGGAGTTGAGTTTTATGACTAAAATCCCAATGGAATTCCGGCTTTGAAGGCCACGGTGTGTCGCTAGTGGCGTGTCCCTCGTAGATGGTGCAGTGCCAACTCGAATTACTACTGCTAACGCCCCAAGGCCACTACTCGTTCTATCTAAAGAGAGTATCATATATTCTCACGCTTCAGGTTCGTAAACTTTATTAATGTTAGCCTGAGTACTACTAACTAGTTGTAGTGGTTAGGGTAGAAGTAGCTAGCTATATAGATCTCGTACAGATCAGACGAGCATCATCACAATATATCTCATACATATATACATTGTCGCATTACACTAGTAGTAGTAGAACTACTCTCAGTAACTTGCAGTTCTGTAACTTACTGCAAGTTACTGGTGCTGGACTTAGCACCCAAACCCTACCACTGGCAGTTTAAAACATTGAGGGTTTTCCCCCAACTTGAACACACTAGCAGTAGCAGGCCTATTCATATAACAAAAAACTAGAAATGTGGAAGATATATCTCTGAGATAGCTACAACTAGTAGCAATTCAGGCCACAAGTTTTGTGAGGAAGTGACATAATTAATAATAAGGGCAAATTGCTTAGATACCCCTTATTTTTTGTGAATTTGCGGAGATGCCTCTGGTCAAAATTTAAATTGCTCAAATACCCCTGCGACCATTGTAATACTATACCATCAACATCCTCTTCGACGACGACGCTGTGGACGGCCATTCCTGTCCCAAATACTCGCTATGGACACTCCTTTACCTACTCTCGCTGTGGAGAATAGGGGCATTCGAAGCGCACATGCACTCGACTCATGTAGAGAATGAATAGGAGGGGTGGTCGCTGGAGAATGGTCGCTGGAGCATGGTCGCAGGGGTATTTGAGCAATTTGAATTTTGACCAGGGGCATCTCTGCAAATTCGCAAAAAATGAGGGGTATCTGAGCAATTTGCCCTAATAATAATGACTACATTTGATAGAAATATAGTAAGTTGTCTTGAAAACTGCTATCACTGTACTCCTACTAGTAGAAAACAAAGTGGTGGAGTCAGTTAGGACACTGTGACCACTCAAATCTTTATAAAATGTCATTCTGAACCTGCCAGTGAAGCTAGCTATTGTATGTCGACCACCAGGGATTCCCAGGGTTAGGGTTTCCCTTATTTATTAGCTTGTAGGTTTCTTGCCAATCAACATCTTCTCACTATCTTATAAATCTGGACCTCGTCCTTCAACACTAGCATGAGCAGACAGTGGTGCCAAGTAGTACTGGTAGCACCCTACTTTGAAGTAGTAAGGTCTGCATCTTCCACTCTTCCACAAGCACTTCAAGTTCCTAACTGAACTACCACTACAGCTACTATTAGTACATCTTGAACTGAAAGTACCACAGCCAAACGGTAACTTGAATGTAGACTTGAGCTTGAGCTTGAACTTGCATTTAGAGTGTTGATAGTGCTGGTAACTTGGAAGTCGTTCAAACTACTAGTAGTTCCACTGGCATGTAATAGTACTAGTAGCTGGTACTAGTGGTACTGTAACTTCAACTTCAAGTTACTAGTAGTGTTTGACAAGATATAAGATGCCATTACCTCAGTACTGAGCAAACTGGGGGGACACTTCAAGTTGAAGTAGATGCTAGTGGGACATTTGGCCTAACATCACACCAACTTGCTGCTGACCTGCTATAAAAAGGATGTCAACATTACAGAAATGATCTTCAACATGATGTAGATCTTGATAAAATAATGTCCTGAAGTGCAATGGTCGCAGATGTCTGGCACCTATCGACAGTGTGTCTCAATTATATGTTGATTCAGCTATAGTAGTAGTAAAGTGCAAAACAGTTCTCACTGGCACATTTACTCAAATAGATTCACAAAATTTAGAACATATAGTTCAACTTGAAGTTGTACTACTACTACTACTACTAGTTAAAACCTAGGCATTTTGAAGCACCCACTGGCAGGCTTAAACATCATCTTCGAAGTGCTCTAGGACAGGAGGTTTCAATTAGGAAACAGCAACGGTACTAGGTTGTTATGCTTCTTTGACTTAACAAAATTGACTACCATCATTACAAAATACACTGGAATTTTGGAAAGTTCTCAAGTTTGAGCTGTTCCACTTATAGACATCATTAACTTTCGAAGTAAATAGAAAATCTACTGAACCATTCCTAATTATGATCGATGTTGCGAATGAACCTACTGGTAGTACCAAAAACTCAGGCTGGAGAAAGGCAGATACTTAGTAGTACTAGTAGTCGATTTCCTCCGGTTTGCTGCCGCCAAGAATTAATTCGTCCACAATATACGTGTTGGCGCTGTGCTGACATAACACGAGGGGCACAAGGCAAACGTAGATCAAGGCCGGGCCACGACGGGCTGCGTTTCAGTCCTAACTCCTTAACTAGTACGAAGATGGCCAAAGAGGTAAAGGCCAAGTTCGACTACAATTCCGGGCATGAAGACGATCTGTCGTTCTCTGCCGGCCAAGTCATCTCTGTGATCGAGGAGGTGGACGACGAATGGTACAGCGGAGGGTATACGGGTCCTGACGGCAAAAGCCACCAGGGCATGTTCCCCCGCAATTTCGTCACAACATACAGCTCTCAAGCGGCTGTTCCCTCTGGGAAGCGAGAAGAGGCAGAGAAAAAGTCAGTTGCAAGTGCTGTCTCGCCTGTAAACCGCAGCCAGCCTTCCCCAATCGCACCGAAACAAGTGCCTGCACCCATGACGGGACCCTCTGTGAAAGCGGCATCGTCACCACCACCACCGTCCACTGCAAGGCGAGATAGCCGTGGTCTCACAAAAGATGAGGTAACATCTCAGCAAATGGTATGGATCCCTCCTTTAGCAACCATGGAAGCGCTAATCTCCCCTGCTGTAGGAGCCACCAGAAAGAACGTCTTCTTTTCGGGATCGCATAGCAGCGTTTAATAAAACAACTGATGCACCTCTCGCTCCAAAGCCGATGCCTAAACCGACTTCGTTCGTGCGAAAACCGTTCGTTCCCCCCCCGCCATCAAAGGAGGCGTACTTCGCAGCGCCCAAACCAACTTCGAGTACCAATACAAGATCCATTGTTCAAAGCCCCCCTGCCGAGAAAGTAGACGCGGTGGACGCACACACAGCACCGGATCTTAGCGAGGACCCAGAAATTAGTAAGGATACTATGAAGGACAAGATCCTTGCAATCCAGAGAGGACTGGAATACTCCGCGAAACCAACAATACCGCGCCGACGGAAAACCGACAGTCCACCACCCCCAAAGGACACGCATGAGGAAGGATCGACAAGCCCTGAGGAATCCGAGGAAGACGATGAGCAAGTCGTCGTTCCCGATCCTCCCATCCACGGAGACAAGGGCCACGACCGCGAGGAAATATATTCTCCAGCAATGCCAGAAGCCTCTGACAGCACTGGGCAGTCATCACAACCCGACGAAGGGGAAGAGTCAAATGATGTTGAAGCGGATCCCGAGGTGGCTCGGCGAATAGCCATACGTGAGAGAATGGCAAAAATGAGCGGAGGAATGGGCATGCACATGGGTTTAGGCATGGCACCTCCGTTCGCAAAGCCAAAGTCACAACCCAAGCCGATACCACCTCCTCTGACCAGTCCTCCGATAGAGCGACAGGACCCAATCCCGGTCATTCCTGGGCTGCCCAGTCGGAAGTCTATACATACTGAACGAGATGCTCGAATCGTGGATGAGAACCTGGATACATCCCCAAATCCTATAACGCCTCAACAGCTTGCTCCCGCTTTCGCTTCTGAATTGCCATCAGAGAAGCAGGGGAATTTGTCCTCTAATGTCATTGAATCTACACTTTCCGTCTCCAGCGACGAGGATGACCGCAGTCAGGAGTCAGAGGACAGTGACAAAGACGAAGACGTGCATGAAGCCCCCCAACAGATATTAGCAAGCGACGGGTCCGACGAAGAAGAAATTAATGAAACAAGGGATAAATCACCTGAAGAGGGCAAATCCTTCTCCGAGCAAGAACCAAAATCTATCGCACCGCAACGCCCTCCATCCCACGAGTTCCGAGGTCTACCACCAATTCCCGCCTCTCGCTCTTTTACTGAATCTCCGCGGACCGCCAGGCCTCCACCCCCGCCTCCTCCTATACCTGCACCATCCAAAACGGCACCTCCACCCGTACCAGTGCCATGGAAACATGAAGCATCCTTAGAACATTCCACTTCTAGTGATGTTGGTTATGCAAATTCCGACGACGATATATCGTCAGTTATGTCCGAAGAAGACTACGCTGGCGAGCATAGCGCCTCTCCGATAGAACCAGTGGGGTCACCTTCCTCGAGACCGCCCCTTCCGCCCCCGCCTCCACCTCCGCCTCTAGCCATTTTCACTGGTTCTCCATCTATATCTGTTCCTCATCCGACATCACCTCCACCAATTCCGACCATGTACAGGAACTTTGAGTCACCCCCTGGTCATGCTGCCAACTTATCCTCCTTTTCTCCTCCTCCTGTGCCACCAATGACTTCCTTCGGAGACCGTGCTTCTGCGGACTATTCCCACGATGAACCACATCCACAGTTTCCTACACCATCGTCACCCGACTCGTCTCCGTTTCGTCGGACATACACCGAAAGACAGTCGTTAGAGGCTTCGCAAGGACGCGGATCTCTGGATGCAAATCGGCGTGATGGCGGTTATCTAGCCATGAAAGAAGAGAATATTAAGGATGGGCAGCTATGGTGGCTCGAAACCGGGGCTCCTCCATCCTTGTTTAGAAACAGAACAGATCTCGTCTTTGAAGTGGAGGATTCCACGTCTACCAAAAGAGGGGGTCGCACAAGCATTACGCGAGAGGTATATATTTTGTACAGTGACTACAGTCAGACAATTGTCACTGCGCAATATGACCGGGACGATCCCTCCCAAGCTGTCTTCAGCCAGCGACATATCCCACCACCGGCCCCACCCACAAAACGCGAGCTGGAAACTAGACATGAACAAGTCGGGGTTCAAATTGTCAATCTTTCCCAGGCCAAGCTTGGCACTTGCGTTGGAGATGGGACACCATGGGCATTTATTACCGAAATTTTCAGCAAATTAGATGGCTGCTTACCGAGTGCTGGAATACGTTCTCACGGTGCTTTAATCTACAGTAATCTCGGCAACTCGTCGACAACTCAATTTGACGAAATACGGCCTGGAGATATCGTTGCATTTCGGTCTGCTGTATTTCAAGCACACGGAGGATTACGGGGGAAAATCACAACTGAAGTTGGGAAACCTGACCATGTGGCCGTCATTCAAGAATGGAACGGCACGAAGAAAAAGCTGAAAGTCTTGGAACAGCGGCGCGATCATAGGAAGGTCGCCCATAATAGCTATAAAATTGGAGATCTGAAGAGCGGAGAAGTGCATGTTTTTCGTCCAATGCCAAGGTCGTGGGTGGATTGGTGAGATCGTAGTATCAAGATCGGCCTAGCAAAGTGTACGTTCACTCAGCAGTTTGACATTAACGGTCTTACTGCTGTGGGAAAGTCCCATGTTCACATGAGGGATATTCTGTTCTCGTAGCTGTCTATCTAGCATCTAAATCAACCTTAATATTTATCCGTATCTCGATAGAATCCGCGACTTTTCACCGGGTTCGGACCCGATTCAATAGACACGGACACCTCTAACCTCCCAGAACGAGCAATAGTTGCAGAGACCGGTTGTACTGTGACAGGTTGGTCACGGTTTGGAAGCATTTGCGTCCTCGAATTCTCTATTCTTGCAACAATGCCGTGGGTCAAGGCGCTTGAAGGTGTTCCTGAT
>Ga0302325_10030217_pt1 | contig 11177 bp, 9 predicted proteins | sample Palsa_T0_2_FD_201948 | JGI IMG/M metagenome (GOLD analysis project Ga0302325, IMG submission 201948) | Peat permafrost microbial communities from Stordalen Mire near Abisko, Sweden - Palsa_T0_2 | ecosystem: Environmental > Terrestrial > Soil > Palsa > Peat permafrost | place: Sweden: Abisko...
AACCAGAACCGATTAGTCTTGTATGGGAATGTCGATCTGCGCCAAGTGAATCTTTCTTTCAACGATAGCGAACGCATCGCCGAGGTATTGGTTCAGGAAGGGGCGAAGGTTACGCGTGGACAGATTTTGGCCCGGCTGGATACCAGTCGGCTCCGCCCGGAAGCGGCAACCGCTGAAGCAGTGCTGGAGGCGCAGCAGGCCGTTGTAGACAGACTGCATCACGGCAGCCGCCCGCAGGAAATCGCCCAGGCGCAAGCGAATGTCGCATCAGCCAAGGCGGACCACGTAAATGCCGCGCAGCAATGGACGCGGCTTAACGCGCTAACGTCGCTCACCACAGGCCGAGCCATCAGCGAACAAGACCTCGAGAGCGCGAAAGCGGCCATGGACTCTGCGCAGGCGCACTTATCAGCCGCGGAAAAAGGCCTCGAGATGTCCAGGATTGGCCCTAGGGAGGAGGACATCGTGCAAGGAGAGGCGCAACTGCGCGCCAATGCGTCCCAATTACAGCTGCTGCTTCGCCAACTGGCCGATTCCGAACTCGTTTCTCCGTGCGATGCCGTGGTGCGTTCCCGGCTCTTGGAGCCCGGTGAGATGGCTACCCCTCAGCGGCCGGTTCTAAATTTGGGCATCGTGGACCCCAAGTGGGTCAGAGCCTATGTATCCGAATCCGAACTGGGAAAGATTCACCCTGGGATGAGCGCGTCGGTCACTACTGACAGCTATCCCAATCGAGCGCTCTCGGGTTGGGTCGGTTTCATCTCTTCGGTCGCCGAATTTACTCCGAAAGCTGTTCAAACGACGGAATTGCGCTCGAATCTCGTCTATGAAGTTCGCGTCTTTGTGCACGACCCGCGGGACGAATTGCGTCTGGGAATGCCGGCCACCGTACTTCTAGAGTTAGATCCGGGCGCGCGGACCTAGCCTGAGTAAAGTGCCCTGCATATGTCGTGGACGACCATCCTCGGAAGAGTTGCGATAGTAGGCATTGTCGGCGGTTCCGGCTGCGTCGTCGGTCCGGACTACCATCCGGCTGCCTCGAATGCACCAGCCGCATGGGTTTCGCCCGCAGATGACGGGGTCACTGACCGAGCCGTCACGCCCTCGTCCTGGTGGGCCTCATTCAATGATGTCGAACTCGACTCGCTCATCCAGCGTGCATTGCGCTTGAATCTGGATTTGCGCGTGGCCGAGGCCCGGCTGCGGCAGGCTCGAGCAGTTCGAGGCGGCAGCGCTGCCGATTTCGCACCCCGGGTCGACGCTTCCGGATCCGCTCTGCGACAGCTGCAGAGCAAGAACCAGCCATTGATTGGAGCGCTGCCATTGCCTCCAAACTTCCCGTTCGAATACAGCGTTTATCAGGTTGGCTTCGATGCCTCGTGGGAGATTGATTTATTTGGCGGCAAACATCGTGCGCTAGAAGCGGCCACCGCGGATTGGCAAGGAGCGGCCGAGGCTCGCAACGATGCAATGGTGAGCTTGCTGGCCGAGGTGGCTCGCAATTACGTGGAATTGAGGGGCAGCCAACAGCGGCTGGAAATAGCGCACCGCGACCTAAAGCTTCAGCAGGAAGAGATGGAACTCACGCGCACCCGCTATCAAGGCGGGATCGCGACCGAACTGGATGTCACACGCGACGCAGCGTTGCTTGCCGCCCAGCAGGCGGCGATCCCGCCACTCGAGACCGCGACGCGGGCGGCCATGTATGCGCTCGCAGTTCTGCTCGGTCAGCAACCGGGTGAACTCATAGCCGAACTTTCCCCGGTTGAGAGCGTCCCACCGCCGCCGCCGCGAGTTCCGGTCGGGCTTCCTTCGGATCTCTTGCGCCGCCGTCCGGATGTGCGCCGCGCCGAACGGCAGCTGGCGGCCGAGACTGCGCGTATCGGAGTAGCAAAAGCGGAGTGGTTCCCCAAGATCTCCCTCACCGGGGACGCCGGGATAGAAAGTGTCAGCCTGAGCAACTGGCTCAATCCTAGCAGCCGATTCTGGTCGATTGGCCCGAGCGTGCAATGGAATGCGCTGGATTTCGGCCGAGTACGCGCTCAAGTGCGCGCGCAAACCGCGGTACAGGAGGCGGCGTTGGCGACGTATCAGAAAGCCGTGTTGGTTTCCCTGCAAGAGGCCGAGGACGCGATCGTCACTTACGCGCAGGAGCAGAATCGGCACCGCGCACTCGTCGACGAGGTCGCCGACAACCGACGCTCGCTCGACATGGCGAACAGTCTGTATGCCGCTGGACGCTCAAATTTTCTCGATGTCCTGGATGTGCGCCGATCACTGTATCAATCGGACAACCTATTGGCGGCGAGCGACCAAGCCGTCTCGCTCGATCTCATCGTGCTCTACAAGACGTTGGGTGGCGGGTGGGAGACGCTGCCGCAAGCGCAGGCGTTTGCAACCGCCGCGGCTCCATGACGGCAAGCGCGTCGACGCCGGCATTCCAGCTGGAGCATGTTCGCAAGTGCTTTCGCCGCGAGACGGGCGAATCGGTGCTGGCGCTCGACGACATTTCTTTCTCGCTGCGCCAAGGCGGTCTTGCGGCCCTGGTTGGGCCGGATGGTGCGGGCAAAACGACCGTGATTCGCCTGTTGACCGGGCTCATGCAGGCCGACGGCGGGATTGTCAGTGTGCTTGGCATCAACGCGGCCAAGGATCCACAGGCAATCCAGTCGCGGATTTCGTATATGCCACAGCAATTTGGTCTCTATGAGGATCTGACAGTCCGCGAAAACCTGGACCTCTATTCAGACATGCACGGTGTAACGGCCGAAAACAGGCGAACGCAATACGCGCGCCTGATGGCCATGACCGGCCTGGATCCATTTCAGAAGCGGTTGGCGGGTCAGCTCTCCGGAGGAATGAAACAGAAACTCGGCCTGGCGTGCACCCTAGTCCGGTCACCCGAATTACTGCTCCTCGACGAACCAACCGTCGGGGTCGATCCACTCTCCCGCCGCGAACTGTGGGAGATCATTCGTCAGCTGATCAAGGAGGGTCTGACAGTTTTGCTCGGCAGCAGTGATCCTGACGAAGCTGAGACCTGCGAGTCCGTCCTGGTGCTGAATGAGGGCAAAAAGCTCATGGATGCGCCGCCGGCAGAAGTCAGCCGCTTGGCGCTCGCCCGCACCTTCATTGCGCAGCCGCCGGACGGCATGAAGCCGCGGAACTTCCAGGCACGACTCTTGGCAGAGCCCGACGTTATCGATGCGGTGCCGGAGTCTGGGCAGATCCGACTGGTGACGCAGGCGAATTCCGCTGGTTCCGCGGGTAGACAGTTCGCCGGAGTGGCCGCCCGGCCGACCCCGCCGCGGTTCGGGGATGGGTTCATGGTGCTGCTGCACGAGGCTCGAGGCGCTCACGCAACCGATCAACAGACACCTGCGACGCAGGAACCCCCGATTGGCGGCGCTTCAGGAGACTCCATCGTCGAGGTGCGCGATCTCGTGCGGCGTTTCGGCAAATTCGTCGCCGTGGATCGAGTGAGTTTCGTCGTCAAACGTGGGGAGATCTTTGGCCTGCTCGGTCCGAACGGCGCCGGCAAAACCACGACGTTTCGCATGCTCTGCGGGCTCTTGCCACCCTCCGCAGGCACTTTGAAGGTTGCGGGAGTCGATGTGCGCCAGAACCGAGCGTCGGCGCGGCAACATCTGGGCTACGTCGCCCAGAAGTTCTCTCTCTATGGACAACTGACGGTCGGTGAGAACCTGAATTTCTTTGCCCGCGCTTATGGCCTTGAGAATGATCACAAGCGTGAGCGCATCGCCTGGGCCTTGAGTCAGTTCAAACTCGAGCCTTTCGTGCGCTTGCCCGCTGCGCAACTGCCGGGGGGATTCAAGCAGCGTTTGGCCATGGCCGCCGCGCTGCTGCATCGGCCCGAGATTCTGTTCCTGGACGAACCGACCAGTGGTGCCGATCCCTTCGCTCGCCGCGAATTTTGGCAGCGCATCACGGCGCTCGCCGCCGGTGGCGTAACGGTGATCGTGACCACGCATTTCATGGAGGAGGCCGAGTACTGCGACCGTGTCCTGATTCTAGATGACGGCCAGGTGCTTGCCCAAGGATCACCGGCGGAGCTGCGTGCGCTCGCGCCGGTGCAGGCCGGTCGGGCAGCTACAATGGAAGATGCCTTCATCGCCATCGTTGAAAAGGCACATATCCAGCCCGCGCGCAAGTCTGCCTGAAGGCCCTCATGAACAGTTGGCTCGCAAAATGGCGCAGGATCTTGGCGCTGACGCGCAAGGAAACGCGCCAAATCCTTCGCGATCCCAGCAGCATCGCCATCGGCGGCGTTGTGCCGGTGATGATGATTTTGCTCTTCGGGTACGGAATGTCGCTTGATGTGACCCAGGTTTCCGTCGCCGTCATCGACCACGACGCGTCCTCGGACAGTGCAGCCCTCATCGGAGCTTTCCGCTTGTCGCCGTACTTTAAGCTGCAAGCAACTCGCTCGATGGCGGAGGCGACGAAGCTGGTGCTCGATCGGAAGGTGGACGGGGTATTGCAGATACCCTCCGATTTCAGCCGGCGATGGCATGATGGTGCGGCAGAAATCCAGATTCTGGTCGACGGCACGGATGCGAATCAGGCGCGCATCATGCAAGGCTACGCCGAAGGACCGGTGGCCCTGTGGAGCGCGGCGCAATCCGGGGCCTCGGTGTCAGCCGGCCAGGTGATTGTTACAAGCCGCATATGGTTCAACGAGGCCAACGACAGTCATTTTTTCATCATCCCCGGACTCATCGTCTTGGTCATGACGATCATCGGCGCATTCCTCACCGCCATGGTGGTCGCCCGGGAATGGGAACGCGGAACGCTCGAGGCACTCTTTGTAACTCCCATGCAGGCCGGAGAGTTGCTGGTCAGCAAGATCATTCCCTACTTTGGATTGGGCATGATCGGCTTTGTACTCTGCCTCTTGGCCGGCCAATTTCTGTTCCACGTCCCTTTGCGAGGCTCCCTGTGGCTGCTCTGTCTCGCATCGATGATCTATCTCGTGGTCGCATTGGGAATTGGGCTGCTCGTGTCTACCCTGGTCAAGAGTCAGTTCCTCGCAAGCCAGCTAGCGATGACGTTGACTCTCATGCCCGCGATGATGCTCTCGGGATTTATCTACGATCTGCGCAGCATGCCGAACATCATTCGATGCATCACCTTCGCCATGCCGGCGAGATACGCGGTGGCACTGCTGCAGACTCTCTATCTCGCGGGCAACGTCGGCAGTGTGATCTGGCTGAACCTCGCCGTTCTAACGGCGATGGCTGCGGCGCTGATGTTGGCGACCCGGCTTGCCACCCGCAAGCAACTTTCTTGAGTTCATCGCATGCGCTCCTCGCTGCTTCGTATCCTAGCGCTGATTCAAAAAGAATTTCTCGCCGTCTTGAAGGATCCTCGCAGCCGCTTCATCATTTTTTTGCCACCCATTATCCAGTCCTTGATTTTCGGCTATGCCGCCAGCTTCGACCTCAACTCCGTCGCCTACGCTGTCTTCGACCAAGATCATAGTGCCGCTTCGACAGCATTGCTGTCTCGCTTGGACGGCTCAGGGATATTTCAGCGCAAGACCACCTTGAGCCGCGCCGAAGACATTGCCCTCTGGATCGACAGCGGCCGAGCGCTCCTGGTCATCCAAATTGATCAAGATTTCGAGCGACGCCTGCTCGCAGGTGATGCCGCGCCGCTCGAGGTGATCGCCGACGGCCGCAATTCCAACACCGCGGGCACCGCCCTGGGATATTTCAGTCACGTAGTGGCGGACTTCAACAGCGACTGGCAATCCACGCATGGTCACGCCGTTCAAGGCGTTCAAATCCTCACCCGCTCCTGGTACAACCCAAACCTTGATTCGAGTTGGAGCATGATCCCGAGCCTGATCGGTACGCTGACGATGATGGGCACCATGATGCTGACGGCCTTGTCCGTCGCCCGCGAACGCGAACAGGGCACATTTGATCAGCTACTCGTGACTCCGTTTCGACCCTTCGAAATCATGATCGGGAAGGCAATCCCCAACCTAGTCATCGGCTTGGCTCAAGCGACCACTATCTTATTGATTGCGGAGTTTTGGTTTCGCATACCGTTCATCGGATCCTTTGTCGTTCTTTATGCCGGTCTCACGTTGTTCCTCATGGCCGCCGTGGGGCTCGGTCTGTTCGTCTCTTCCATCGTCAAGACCATGCAGCAGGCGATGCTGTTCGCATTTCTTCTGATACTGCCGTTTGCCCTGCTCTCCGGCCTGACGACACCCTTCAGCAGCATGCCGTCGGTGCTGCAAACCGCCATGGTAATCAATCCTCTTCGCTACTCTCTCGACCTCACCAAACGGGTTTATCTGGAGAGTGCCGGATTCACCAACCTGTTCTTCGATTTCTTGCCCCTCCTGGTGATCGGCCTGGTCACTCTGTCCGGCGCCGCGTGGTTGTTCAGGCGGCGGTTGACCTAGCTGCGGGTGACGAAGGATTGAAAAGCCGGGGGACGTACGTGAGACACGCATTGTTCGCGGTGGCGCTTTGCACGACCTTGGTCGGCGCCTGCGCCAGTGGGCCGCGCACTTCCGTTACCGAGTCGGACCGGGCGGCAGCGATCCCAATAGATGCAAGTGGCGTCCGATACTCAGCCGATGCACCGGCGAGCACTTATAACAGCGCGCGCCGTGCCATCACCCAGGAGGGGCTACCATTCACTTATCTCGTGCTGTCCGGCGGCGGCGGCGGCGGCGCCTATGGTGCCGGCATTCTCAATGGCTGGACGGAGTCCGGCACGCGTCCCGAGTTCACCATGATTTCCACCGTTTCGACCGGCGCGCTGATAGCTTCCTTCGCATTTCGAACGCATGGATATTACGACATGTAACCAGCCTTTCATACAATGGAAGCCAGTTACGCAATATATTCGTCTCCCCGCGAGCGGAGGTTCGTGACCGTCAGAACAAGGCCAATTAGCGGACCGCTACCTGAAGTAGCGTGCGAAGCCATCTGCACAAGCCACCCCGTCGCCTGATTCTGTCCCAAGTTATGCGAAGGCGAAGGCGCGTAAAGCAGATGTTCAGTCTTGAATCTCGCCTTGTCGCCCATGTTGAATGTTCGCCCGCTCATACAATCTCGCACAGGTGGACATCCGATTAGCGCGACAACTCTGTGATCGTCCAGGCGGCAATCGCTTACGGTCAACCAGGGCGGAACGCACGCAACGGACGAGAGTTGGCGATTGTTTCCGAGCCTCACGGCGGCGACTGGATCGCGTGATTTACGATGCGCGCAATGCTAGATACTACGTAGAGACGCTTGCAGTGCCGCGCAGGCGATCGGTTTCTTTCTTGACCACGCTATAACATTCGCAAGAGAGGTGTTCGAGCTTCGGCCGGTCAAGTACCGTGATGCGGCCGCGGTGGTACTGGATCACTCCAAGCCTCTGCAGTTTGCCAGCGGCGTCAGTGACGCCTTCGCGCCGCACTCCGAGCATATTGGCGATCAGCTCCTGCGTCATGGTCAATTGGTTGGAAGGCAGGCGATCGAGCGAGAGTAGTAGCCAACGGCACAGTTGCTGATCCACCGAGTGATGCCGGTTGCACACTGCAGTTTGGGCCATCTGTGTGATGAGAGCTTGCGTGTAACGCAGCAGCAGAACCTGCAGGTTGCCGTGACGATGGAACTCATCCTTCAACTTCTGGGCGCTCAGCTGGTAAGCGTATCCTGCGCTCTGCACGATCGCCCGGCTCGGTGTGGTTTCACCGCCCATGAAGAGGGCGATGCCGACGAGCCCTTCATTTCCCACCACCGAGATCTCTGCCGATTCGCCATTTTCCATCACGTACAGCAACGATACAATGCAGTCGAGCGGAAAATAAACGTGGCGCAGGACAATGCCTGGCTCGTACAAGCTCTTGCCGAGCGGCATTGGGACAAGCTGTACGTGTGGAAAGAGTCGATTGCGCTCCCCCAGCGACAGGCCAGCCAATAGAAAATTGCGTTCTTGATCGGGTGAGCCAACCATCACGCGCACCCAACCGCGGCCTTAAGCGATGCTACAGCGCAGTGAACAAATTCAGGCGACATTATATGGACCCTAACGTACATATGACACCAGAGCAAAGCTATTAGCGATCATGTTGGCGCGAGGTGAGCGCAGTGTTGATAAGGACGCGACGGCGCTAATCAGAAGCGTAAGCTGCTTGCCAACTGGGGTAAGCTCCTACAAGTCTGGAAAATCTAAAACGACGGGACGAGGAAAGTACCTCGCGGATTCACAGAATTCTGATCTGCCGGTTTTGCCGCCGCTATCAAAATAGACTGCATTTGATTGCTAGGCGCTACAGTGCCGGCCGCCTTGCAGGTCCTTCTGTCCGGGCTAACCGGGCATAAACATCCTCACCGCCGCCGCGCCCATGACCGCCGTCGCTATCCAGCCGAGGACGATCAGCGGCCGACTCGCGGTGAAAGCGCCCATCACAGATTTTTTCGAGACCAGCAGAATGATGACGACCATCAGGGGCACCGCGACGACCCCATTGATGACCGCGCTCCAGAATAAGGCCTTCATTGGACTGATCGGTGAATATTGGATGACGAGCCCAGCCAGCACACTGACAGCGATGACCCCGTAGAATCCACGAGCGTCAGTCGCTTTTCGTTCGAGACCCCATTTCCAACTCATCGCCTCGGAAAGCGCATAGGCGCCAGAGCCCGCCAATACTGGCACGCCGATCAGGCCAACGCCGAGAATTCCAAGAGCGAAGAGTATGTACGCAAATTGCCCCGCGATCGGGCGAAGTGCGCTCGCTGCCTGCGCCGCCGTATTGATGTTGGTAATTCCTGCGACGTTGAGAGTGACGGCGGTCGCCAGGATGATGAAGTAGGCCGTGATGTCAGAATAGAGCATGCCGCTCCAGGTGTCCCAGCGGATGCGGCGCAGTTCCGCGGCGGCCGGCCCTGCGTCGCGCACGAGCGGCAAGACTCCCTGTCCTGCCCGCATGTCTTCCACCTCTTCGGATGCCTGCCAGAAGAACAGATAAGGACTGATGGTCGTGCCGAAGACGCCAACCACGACCGCAGCAGCGGCCGCATTTGGCGTGAACCTGGGCCAGACCGTGCGCAGCGCCACCTGACCCCAGGGGACGTGAACCGTGAATAAGACCGCAGCGTAGGCCAAGAGGCACAGGGTCAACCACTTTAAGAAGAAAACGTAACGGTGATAGGGGACGAACACTTGCAGTACAAGCGTTGCGAATACGAAAAACGCAGTCATGAGATGGCGATTGAAGCCCGTGACCAGCTCTGCTACTTCCCCCATCGCGGCAACGTCGGCGGCGATGTTGAGGATATTGGCGACGAGCAGCAGCAGCACGACGCACTGAAGCACGATGCTCGGGAACGTGCACTTTATGTTCGCGGCAAGTCCTTTGCCGGTAACCCGCCCGATGAATCCGCACATGGATTGGATCGCTGACATCAAAGGAAAGGCGAGCGGCATCGTCCACAGCATGTTGAGACCGAATTGCGCACCCGCTTGGGAGTAGGTGGCTATGCCGCTTGGATCATCGTCGGCGACACCGGTAATAAGTCCTGGCCCGAGCCGCGCCAAGGGGTGGTCTTTAAGGCGAGACCAAAAGATCCGGAGCGTGCTCTCACGCTGCGATGCATCGATTTGATCTTGAGGGGGGCGCATTAGTCTCGCTTCCGGAAAAAAATTTGCGTGGTTTGGTCTAGTAATCCTATTGTCTTATGGAGCTTTAAGTGACTTTCGGCGTCCAAAGCCAACGCGGCAAATGGATAGAAAGATAAATCCGATTGTAGCGCCAGATGGTTGATGTGCGCGTCCGGCTACCTTCTGTCGTCAGCTGAGTATGAGTCTTATAGAGGCAATGCGCGGGATTCATGGGCCTCTGATTAAGGAGCATCCGATCGCACAGAATTCTAGCGAAGAATCCGATTCTGGGCGCGCCGAAAATGGGCACGGGCGACAAGACCGCGCGGATCTCCTACGCGAGCCGCTACGTTCCATCGCCTGAGAGATGCGCGAGATGGCAGCTAACCAAAATTTCTCGCCGTCGCAGCTGTAGTGCCAGAACGACCATCACAACCGTAACATCCACGAGCCGCCCCCAAATCGACGTCGACCGCGAGTACCGCGAGCGGCCGTTCTACCACGGAGATGTCTTGCCGGCCCTACCGCTGCCGTGGCTTACCAGCTCAGCGACAACGGCGTGAAAAGGGGCGGTCGCCGGGCTGAGATGGCGGGGCATCGATTACACACTGGCAACAAAGTCGAGCGCGTGGAGCCTGACGCCCATTCAGAGTCTCGCGTTTGCAGCTGTCCCCGCGTCCACATTCGGATAATCCGGCGCAGCCTCTTCGAACACGTCCGCCCCGGAATCCTCAAAGCCGGCGCTCGGAGCAGGTGCACAATAAGCGCGCTCGGCGTCCACCATAGCAGGGCAGAACTGCGGGAACGTCGCCGTGGCGGTCCACATCGCCCTATGGCTTCGTGCCCGAATGTTATCGAAATCGGGTTTTCATGTAGCTCAAGGCAACTTCATCGGAGGCAGACGTTCGGACCATTCAAAGCCGCTTCTGCTCAAAGAAGCGCCGAATTTGATCGTCGACTTCGTCAGGCGAGAGGGCGTTGGGTTGTTGATCCAGGCCAAGGACCGCACCGGCGTTGGCCGCGTTTCTTTGACCATCGCCTCCGATTATCGGCCGCTGCGGGCTCTCGACTGAGGCGCCATGGGGCTTCTGCGTGCGCGTAACTTCATCAGTGCTCGGCATGATCCATCGCTCTCCATGTGAATTGACTCGTGCAAGTGATTTTTCGCATTGTGCGTGGTCATTTGAGCCTCCAAAAGGCGCGAAATACGAAGTTGTGGGCAGAACAAAACCTTGGTTTGTGAGAATAAGGTACAAACTGTGCTGCGTCAGTGCGTTACCGCGCGCACCTAGCAAAAAGTGTAGCGGCTGTAGTCTTAGATCTGGGCCGGCATGTGGCTTAGGCTCGACCCGCGTTTGTGTGCAGCCTCAGCCGAATGAGTAATCCACAGCGCGAGCGCCGGAGAGAGCAGCGTTCCGCACGCACGATCCTAACTGCGGCCCCAGATCAGACACTGTCTCCGAGTCTCTAGGCAGCCTCCCGAACGGATAGAGGAAGGAGCCGATCACTTTCCTTTTTTACGACCTGGTAACACTCGC
>Ga0302325_10030218_pt1 | contig 11177 bp, 9 predicted proteins | sample Palsa_T0_2_FD_201948 | JGI IMG/M metagenome (GOLD analysis project Ga0302325, IMG submission 201948) | Peat permafrost microbial communities from Stordalen Mire near Abisko, Sweden - Palsa_T0_2 | ecosystem: Environmental > Terrestrial > Soil > Palsa > Peat permafrost | place: Sweden: Abisko...
CTATTCGGGCGGCAGCACGAACGGCACCTACGGCCCGATTCTCCTGCAGAATGTCGAGCCCGCCACCGGCCAGACCGTCGGGCCCGCCCAGCCGTTCAATGCCGACCTCGGCTCGGGCGAACTCGCCGGCCTCGTCCAGATGCGCGACGGCACGCTTGCCGATCTGCAGCAGGATATCGGAAATTTCGCGCAACAGACCGCCATCGCCTTCAACGCGCAAAGCAATGCGAACGCCGCCTATCCGCCGCCGAGTTCGCTGACCGGTCGCGACACGGGACTGCTGTCCGGCGACGAACTCGGTTTCAATGGCGACACGACAGTGGCCGTCACGGATTCGAGCGGCAATCTCGTCTCGCAGATCAATGTCAATTTCAACACGGGCAAGCTCTCCGTCAATGGCGGCGCCTCCGTCAGCATCGGCAGCACGGTGGGCAGCTTCGTTACGGCGCTGAACTCCGCGCTCGGTTCGAACGGTTCGGCGAGCTTCTCGAACGGCGTGCTGTCGTTGAACGCCGCGAGCGGCGACGGCATCGTCATTCAGGACAGCGCGACCAATCCCTCGAGCCGGGGCGGTACGGCATTCTCCCAATTCTTCGGCCTGAACGATCTCCTGCAGTCTTCCGCGCCGTCGATCACGGCGACGGGGCTCCAGCCGACCGACGCGGGCGGCTTTTCCGGCGGCACCGTCCAGCTCCAGCTGCAGACGGCAAACGGCGCCGCGGTCAAGCAGGCGAGCGTCACGCTCAATTCCAGCATGACGATCGCCAACATCGTCTCGGCGCTCAATACCGCTTTCGGCGGTGCGGCGACCTTCACGCTGACGTCCACCGGCGCGCTCTCGATGACGCCGAGCGCCAGCTATAATGGCGACTCGCTCGCCGTCACCACGGATTCCACCTCGCGCGGATCGACGGGCATAAGCCTCAGCGATCTTTTCGGGCTCGGCACGCAGCAGACCACGAACCAGGCGGCGACCCTCTCCGTCAATCCCGCCATCGTCCAGGGACAGAAGACGCTCGCCCTCGCCCAGCCGCAGATCACGTCTTCTACGACGATCGGCGATACGGTCGTCGCGCCGGGCGACAATTCGGGGTTGCTGGCACTGCAGAATCTGAGCAACACGCAGCTGGACTTTCCGGCGGCGGGCGATCTGAACGCCCAGACGAACACGCTCGGCAATTACGCCGCGAGTTTCTACCAGAACGTGGCCACCATCACGCAAACGACGCAATCGAACGCGACGGCGGCGAGCGATCAGTTGACGGAAGCCCAGTCGCAGCAATCGCAGGTTTCCGGCGTCAATCTCGATCAGCAGTTGTCGAACATGATTCTCTATCAGCAGGCCTACAGCGCCGGTGCCCGCATCTTGCAGACCGCCGATCAGGTCTACACCACGCTCTTGGCAATCCCGACGAACTAAGGAGACGGTCCGTGACCATCGGAAGCATTTCAACGAGCGCGCAGGCGCAGCTCTTCCTGTCCCAAATTCAGCAGGACGAGAGCAACATGTCGACGACCGAGTCCCAGGTCGCGACGGGTCTCGTCTCGACCACCTATGGCGGCATCGGCGACCAGACGGCGGCGATGGAAGCGGCGCAGTCCCAGGGCGCGCTTGCCTCATCCTATGCTTCGTCCGCGCAATTGGGCGCAAACCAGGCCGATCTGCAGGATACGCAACTGACCCAGCTCTCCTCGCTCGCCAGCCAGCTGCAACAGCAGATCACCACGGCGGTCGCCAACAATAACGGCTCCGCGCTGATGTCCGAGGCACAGAGCATCTTCAGCCAGGCGAGCCAGATTCTCAATTCTCAGGACGCCAACGGCAATTACATATACAGCGGCGGCAATTCCTCTACGCCGCCAGTGACGCCCACGACGCTTTCCCAGCTTGCAGCATTGCCGAATGCCGCGGCCGCCTTCACCAACGGCACGCAGGCCACGTCTGTGCAGGTGGGTCCCGGTCAAGACGTTCAGGTCGGCGTTCTTGCGTCCGCCGTCGGCACCCAGCTCATGCAGACCCTGCAGGATGTTGCCAACTTCAACAGCGGTTCGAGCGGCAATTTCGGCGCGACATTGACGTCGGCCCAATCGAAATTTCTGTCGAACGAAATCGGCGTGGCGCAAAACGCCAGCCAGACCGTCAACGACGCGACCGGCGCCAACGGCCAGGTGTACCAGCAGCTTCAGGCCGCCGTGACGCAACAACAGTCGATGTCGACGCTCTACCAGGGCTTCGTATCCAACATCCAGAACGTCGATATGGCGACGGCGTCGTCCAATCTGACCCAGGACCAGGTCGCGATGCAGGCGGCGCTCGAAGTGACCGCGCAGCTCGGCCAGGTCTCGCTTCTGAACTATATCGGCTCGACGTCGACCGTCGGCTGAGCGCGCTTGCAAGCCCCGGGCGCGCGGCTTATACGCCAGCGCCATGAGCCCGCCCGACAGCCTGGGAATCGCCAAGCCGGCAGCCACGACGCGCGTCGTCGTCGCCATGTCGGGCGGCGTGGATTCCTCGGTCGCGGCAGCACTTCTAAAGCGCCAGGGCTACGATGTCGTGGGCATCACGCTGCAGCTCTACGACCAGGGCGCGCAGGCGAAGCGCAAGGGCGCCTGTTGCGCCGGCCAGGACATCTACGATGCGCGCCGCGTAGCCGAAGCTCTCGGCATTGCGCATTACGTGCTCGATTATGAAAACCGGTTTCGCGACCGCGTCATCGAAGAGTTCGCGGACTCCTATGTGCGCGGCGAAACGCCGATCCCCTGCATCCGCTGCAACGAGCGGGTGAAGTTTGCCGATCTGCTCGTCTCGGCGAAGAACCTGGGCGCGGATGCGCTGGCGACGGGGCATTATGTCCGCCGCGTCGATGGCACAGCCGGGCCGGAGTTGCATCGCGCCGTCGATGCCTCGCGCGACCAGAGCTATTTCCTGTTTGCGACGACGCGCGCGCAACTCGACTATCTGCGCTTTCCACTGGGCGGGCTCCAAAAGCGCGAGGTGCGGGCGCTCGCAGCCGAGTTCGGGCTTGGCGTGGCCGAAAAGCCCGACAGCCAGGACATCTGTTTCGTCCCCGACGGCGATTACGCAAAGCTCGTGGCGCGGCTGAGGCCTGAGGCCGCAAGGCAAGGCGACATCGTAGACATGCAGGGCCGCGTCCTCGGCCGCCACGACGGCGTCATCCATTTCACCGTCGGCCAGCGCAAGGGTCTTGGGCTCTCGGGCAACGGCGAAGCGCTCTTCGTCGTCGCCCTGGACGCTACCAACGCGCGCGTCGTCGTGGGGCCGCGCGAGTGTCTCCGTACACGGACGATCACGCTCATGGACACCAACTGGCTGGCCGAGGCGCAAGTTTACGATTGCCTCGTCAAGGTGCGCTCGACGCGGCCCGGCGTGCCGGCGCGCGTGACGCCCCTGGCCGACGGAGGCTGCACGATCGAATTTCCCGGCGGCGAAGAGAGCGTCTCACCGGGCCAAGCCTGCGTCTTCTACGCCGAAGACAGTTCGCGCGTGCTGGGCGGCGGCTGGATCGCGCGTGCCGAGCGTGAGGTTCGCGTCGGCGCGGCGTTACAGATGACGTACGCCTGATCCTCACCCCGGCCGTGCATGATGCGGCTGGTAGACGCCGAGCTTGCCGCCGCCGGGCAGGGTGATCTCGCAGAGCGTGCCCCAGCCGCGATTGGCCGGCGCCGTGCAGGCGATGTCCCGCTTTTTCATGTCCGCCGCAAAGGCCTCGATATCGTCGCACATGAAGAAGAGGTGGTGGGCTTCGCTGCTGTCCGATTCATGGATGGCGAGTTCGGCGGGCGGCAGGCCGAAGATCAGGAAGCCGCCGCCGGCATCCACCGATTTGAGCTTCAACACGTCGGTCAGAAATGCCTGGTCCGCCTTGTCGTCGCGGCTGTTGATCATGATATGGGCGCCGATGATCATGGGTTTCTCCATCGAGAGGGGACCCCATTATGCCCGAATTTGCCGCCCTATGTGTGACAATCCCCTCGCCTTGACAGGCCCGGACCCCGCCCTTAAACCCCGCGCCTCGGCTGGCCGATGGCAGCGTAGCTCAGTGGTAGAGCAGGGGAATCATAATCCCTTGGTCGGGGGTTCAAATCCCTCCGCTGCTACCAGCCCTTGGCCGTCCGTGAGGTTATCGGAAGGGGTACGCCCATGAGCCAGGTCCCGGACGACGTCACGATCGAGGACATTCGCGCCGCAGCGAAAACCATCCGCGATGCCGTCGAGCGCACCCCCACCCACCGCTCGCTGACGCTCTCCAAGATCGCGCACTGCAATATTCATCTGAAGTTCGAGAATCTGCAGTTCACCGCCTCGTTCAAGGAGCGCGGCGCCTTGAACAAGCTTTCCTCGCTCACAGCGGAAGAGCGCAAGCGCGGCGTGGCGGCGATGTCCGCCGGCAATCATGCGCAGGGCGTCGCCTATCACGCAGGCCGGCTCGGCATCCCCGCGACCATCGTGATGCCGGAAGGCACACCCTTCAACAAGGTGAAGCATACCAAGAATTTCGGCGCCCGCGTGGTGATCGACGGCGCGACACTGACCGAAGCTTTCCAGCGCGCGCGGCATATTGCCGGCGAAGAGAACCTCGTCTTCATCCATCCCTATGACGATCCCAAGGTGATCGCGGGGCAGGGAACCGTTGCGCTCGAACTCCTGGAAGATGCGCCCGACGTCGATGTGCTGGTCGTGCCGATCGGCGGCGGCGGCCTGATTTCCGGCATGGCCATTGCCGCGAAGGCGCTGAAACCCGGAATCGAAATCTACGGCGTCGAGGCGCAGCTTTACCCCTCCATGTACGATGCGCTCAAGCAGGCCGATCTCCCCTGCGCCGGGCAGACGATCGCCGAAGGCATCGCGGTGAAGGAGCCGGGCGCGCTGACGCGTCGCTACGTGAGCGAACTGGTAAAGGACGTTCTGCTGGTGCGCGAAGATGAGATCGAGCGGGCGGTTGCCACCCTCCTCGAAATCGAGAAGACGGTCGTGGAGGGCGCAGGCGCTGCGGCCTATGCCGCCGTCGCCGCCAATCCCGAACTCTTCCGGGGCCGCAATGTCGGCATCGTGCTGTCGGGCGGCAATATCGACATGCGGCTGCTCTCGAACGTGATCCTGCGCGAGATGTCGCGCGAGGGACGCATCCTCTCGCTCATCGTCGAAATCGAAGACCGCCCCGGTCTGCTCGCGCGCATCGCGACGCTGGTGGGCGACGCGGGCGGCAACATCCTCAAGGTCTCGCACAACCGCATGATGAGCGACATCACGGCCAAATCGGCCGATCTCGGCCTCGTGCTCGAAGCGCGCGACGCGGCCCACGCCGCGGAAATCTGCCATTGCCTGGAGGCGGCCGGCTTCGTCATCAAGTCGACCTCGCAGCCGCCCGTGGCGCATGGGTGAGGCGGCGTTCTCCGCTCCATAAGAAATCGATTTCTTGGGCGGATCGCCGCACCACAATTTCAAACTCGCCGGCCGTGCAACGCCACTGGGACCGCGGGCGTCCCGCCCGCACCAACCGTGCAAGTGACACGAATGCGGGCGAGACGCCCGCCGTCCCAGCGATCTCGTTCGAAAGCAGTGTGAGCGCGGAAATGCCCGGCACGACAAACCCATCGGTGTTCGTCGATCGATCAATTTGTTCGTGCCGAACTTCGCACTTCAATTCCAAACTCGTCAGCCGGGCAACGCCACTGGGACCACGGGCGTCTCGCCCGCATTCGTAACGCCTGCACGGTCGGTGATGCTCGCCCCCGAAGACTGGAGCCTCTGGCTCGGCACGCCCGAAGACCGCAAGGCGCTGGCCAAGTCGTTCCCCGCCAACGACGTGACGATGGGACTAGCGGGGACGTCTAATCCATTTCAACGGAATGTTTGGAATACGGGGACAGCTAATCCATTTCTTGGGCTTCAGAGAGTAGAATATCGATTAGCTGTCCCCGTATTCCCCGTATTCCCAAACCCAGGCCATTAAATTGAGAGCCGAAGCCCGATGATCTTGAGGTTATTTGCGATACTAAGTGCAATACTGTGGGCGTTTCTCCTCGCCCAAAACGTGCTGAGATATCTTCATGGATGGGGGGGCGCCCTATGGATGTTCCTGTATGGTCTCATTCCCGTAATCGGACTATTTCTTATAATCGTTATTCTGCTGCGACACCGAAGCCGTCATGTTCGAATGAACACTTGGATTGTTGCGATTTCAATGATTTTTGCTGTGCTCTATCTGATTGTTGAAGAATCGCCAACTTCCGTGGATGTTCAATTAGTGCACGTACCTAAGCGCTAGAGCGCTCCCACTTTGGTGCACGGCCAAACTCCGAGCAGGGCGGGAAGTTAGGGCGACACCATACCGATCCACTTGCGGTTTGGCGAGCGTGGCGGATACCACAAAATCAGAGAGGGGACATGAACCGCGTTGCCCAACCGACGTACGCTATGCGCGAATTTGACTGAAGCATCTGGGGTTACGGCGACACGATACCCAAATCCCCCCTTCACGCCGCAAACAGCCGCTCGTCCCACCACACCGGCTGGTGCAGGCTGACCGCAATCTTCCCGAACTCCGGATGCTCCGGATTGATGAGGATGTTCTTCTCGATGCGGGCGACGACGCTGGGCACGATGAGAATGAGCGAGCGTTTGGATTGCTGCCAGGCTTCGCCGAAGGCCTTGCTGCTCGCAGCCGATTGCACGTACCAGTCGGGCAGCTTCGCCTCGTTGAACATCTCGTAGCCGATGCCGTTCGGAATGGTGATGGTCACGAAATGCTGGTCGGGCGGCAATTGTCCGCTGCCGTGCACGAGCTTCTCCAGCATTGCGGTCGAATAATGCTCGCTCGCATAGATCATCGGGCTCGACGGCGTGTTCCAGCGTCCCGGAAAGCGGGTCGAGCCGGTGGCGTCAAAGATCGGAAAGGCGCCGTTCGGATCGCCGATCCTATAAGCGGTGAGCACGCGGTCGAGCGTTTGCGCGTTCACACGGCCGATCCGAATTCGAGACGGCCGAGAACGGATTTCACCAGCTCGGCGCCGATCTCGTTTTCGAGGATGAGGTCGATGGGTTTGCGCGCGCCGAGCAGGGGATGGCCGCGGGTGAGAAAGTCGCGCGCGGCGTCTTCCGATTTCCAGATGCGCGCGGCGATCGTCCACACCGAGGCAAGCCGACTGACGACCACGCTGTGGCCGGCGCTCAGGCGGCGGTGCGATTTGCTGCGTGCGAGGCTCGCCTTCGACACGATGCGGTATTTGAAATTGCGGTCGCGCGGCGCGAGGCAGGATGCGATCCGGTCGAGGCTCGCCAGCGGCAGGCCCTGCTCCACGCAATCGAGATAGGCGATCCCGGAGTCCGTCGCCGTTCCCGGCTTCAGCCCCAGCAATTTCGCGACGCCGGCATACTCGCCCATGTGGCCTCCTCTGGATCGTGTGAGACAGAATATAGTCTCATATGAGACGCATGGATAGGCGCTGCCGCCTCTGTCTCACACCATGGCCGGGCTTGGCCCGGCCATCCAGTCCCCGGGGCGAAGACTCGTTGACCGCGCCGACGCGCGGTCGCTGGGTGGCCGGGCCGAGCCCGGCCACGGAGTGGGGTTTGGGGGCGGAGCCCCTTTATCCAGAAAGAACATAACACGAACAAACTCTTGACTCAAGATACCGTATTGGTTATTATAGACCGTTTCAGTATGAAGGAGACCGCCCCATGCCCAGAAAACCCGCCAAAACCCCGGAAAAAATCGGCTACGGCCATCCGCCCAGGGCGTACCGGTTCAAGAAAGGCCAGTCCGGCAATCCTTCGGGGCGGCCGAAGGGGATCAGGTCGGTCGGCCGCGTGCTGGAAGAGGCGCTGGCGCAGACGACGACGGTTCGCGTGCGCGGCCGCGCCCGGACGATGACCAAGCTCGATGCGGCGATGCGCCGGCTCGCCGACGGCGCGGTCGCAGGCGATCCGCGAATACTCAGGCTTCTCCTGGGCGAAATCCGCGTGGCTGAGCAGCGCGCGGCGGCGGAGCCCCAGACGCAGGATGTGCTGAGCGCTGCGGATCGCGAGGTGATCGCGGCGTTGGTGGTGCGGATCGGGGGGAGGGTGAATTGAGCACAGATGTGGACAGTGCTGCTGGGACCGCGGGCGTCCCGCCCGCCTCTGCGAATTCTGCGCGGCTTGTGCGGGCGAGACGCCCGCGGTCCCAGTGGACTGTGCTTTCACCGCCGGAGTACCGCGCCATTTTGCGGCAGGATTTTTCCGCGTTCATCCATCGCGCCTTTGCGGAACTCAATCCGCGCGATGCGTTCCTTCCCAACTGGCATATCGATGTGCTGGCCTCGCGGTTAGAGAGCGTGCGCCAAGGCGAGATCAAGCGGCTGATCGTCAATCTGCCGCCGCGTTCGCTCAAATCGCTGGCGGCGTCGGTGGCGCTGCCCGCCTGGTGGCTGGGTCACGATCCGTCAGCGCAGCTTCTTTGCGTCAGCTACGGGCAAGAGCTCTCAGCCAAGCTCAGCCGCGATTGCCGCGCGCTGATGTCAAGCGGATTCTATAAAGCGTTGTTCGCAACCAGATTGTCCCATGCCAAGAGCGCGATGGAGGAATTCGAAACCACCGCGCACGGCTTTCGCGTCGCGACGTCGGTGGGCGGCGTGCTCACGGGCCGCGGCGCCGACGCCATCCTGATCGACGATCCCCTGAAGCCCGAGGAGGCCTTGTCGCGCGCGGCGCGCGAGCGGGCGAACGCCTGGTTCGACAACACGCTCTACAGCCGCCTCAACGACAAGCGCCAGGGCGCCATCGTCATCATCATGCAGCGCCTGCACGAAGACGATCTCGTGGGCCATGTGCTCGGCCAGGAGCATTGGGAGGTGGTGTCGTTTCCGGCGATCGCGGAGCGCGACGAACGCTTCGTCTATCAAACGGTGGAGGGCGAGGCGGTGGCGGTGCGGCGCGCGGGCGAGGCGCTGCATGCGGCGCGCGAACCGCTGCAGGCTTTGGCGCGGGTGCGCCGCGCGCTCGGCGAATACAATTTTGCGGGCCAATATCTGCAGGCGCCCGCGCCGCTCGGCGGCGGCATGATCCGGCGCGAATGGTTCCGCACCTATGAGAGCGAAGCGGTGCTGCCCGTCTTCGACCGCGTGGTGCAGAGCTGGGACACCGCCAACAAGGCGAGCGAGCTGGCGGATTACAGCGTCTGCACGACCTGGGGCGCGAAGGGCAGCGCGTTCTATCTCCTCCATGTGCTGCGCAAGCGGCTCAACTATCCCGAGCTCAAGCGCACCGTCGCCGAGCAGAGCCGCGCCTTCGGCGCCAATGTCGTTCTGATCGAAGACAAGGCGTCGGGCATTCAACTCATCCAGGAGCTTGTGCAGGCGGGCGTCGCCAATGTGCGCCGTGTGGCGCCCACCGACGACAAGGTGATGCGGCTGCATGCGCAGACGGGCGCCATCGAAAACGGCTTTGTCCATCTGCCGCGCGAGGCGCATTGGCTGGAGGAGTATCTGGCCGAATTGACTGTGTTCCCGAAAGGCGCCCATGACGACCAGGTGGATTCCACCTCGCAGGCGCTCGCGTACCTCACCGCCATGAACGACGGCTGGCTGGAGTTTGCGAGGTTGGAGAACGAACGCTTTCGGAAGATGGGGGGTGTGGGGTGAACACCCCTTCAAACCTCGCTGTCATCCCCGGCGAGCCGCGCGTGCACCGGCGGTGCCGTGCTGTCGCTGCCATCATTCGCGCGGCGAGGGAAGCGGACCCAGGTGATTGCAAGAGGCGCAGGTTGGAGAGGATAATCTCAGTGCGAACCGTCAATCCCGAGAACGCGGAACCACCTGGGTCCCCTTCCCCTCGCTCCGCTCGGCCGGGGATGACACCATTTTCGAACGAGCATGATGTTTTCGAATTCGGGTGGCGCAGTTTGGTGAAATGCGCCGTACACGGACGGAAAATTCCGTGTTATTCCCTGTTATCCGCCACACGCGCGGATCGCAACGCGCGTGAAATGCTTGTGCTGTGCGGCTTTGATGCACTCACGGCGTGGGCGCGGAATTTCACCGCCCTGATCTTTTCCCTGATACCAGGGAAGTGCCCGCGCCGCGTCTTACGGCACCAATCTCCTGATCCATTCCGGCAGCGCGAAGCACGCCGCATGGATGTCCGAATTGTAATAATCGGTTTTGATCTTCGACGCCGCGAAAGCCTTTCGCGCGCGCGCGATGCCGGCGGGCGTGCCGAGACGCTTCCGGTTGCCGGCCCAGGCAAGCGCCATGAAGCCGCCGATGTAAGTCGGCACCACCGTCAGATAGAGCCCCGAATGGGGAAAGAATTCGGCGAGCTCCTTGAGCGCGTCGGAAATCTCCCACGGCTGGTAGAAGGGAACGCCCGTCTGAAACGTCGCAAAGCCTCCGGGCTTCAGCCCGGCGCGGACGCGATCGTAGAAGGTCTCGCCGAACAGCGCCTTGCCGGGCCCCACGGGATCGGGCCGGTCGGCGACAATGAGATCGAAGCGACCTTTCGATTTGGCGCGGCCGAGATATTCGAAGGCGTCTGCAACCTCGATCTTGAGGCGCCTGTCGGCGAAGGCTCTGGCGTTGATGTCGCGGAAATGCTCGCGGCAGGCTTCGATCACGCGCTCGTCGATCTCCACCAGCACCACCTCTTTCACGCTTTTGTGCTTCAGCGCCTCGTCGGCGATGGAGAGATCGCCGCCGCCCACGATCATCACGCGGCTCGCACCGCCATGCTCGAAGAGCGGCAGATGGGTCAGCATTTCCGCATAGGCGGACTCGTCGCGGGTGGTGATCTGGACGATGTCGTCGAGCGTCATCACGCGTCCGTTCGCCACCGTGTCGAAGATCTTGATGCGCTGGAAGCGGCTTTTTTCGTCGACGAGCGGCTTGCCGGCGATCTCGAGCGTTTGCGCGTAACCCTTGTGAAGCTTTTCTTTGAAGACCTTCGCCATCTGCCAAATCCCCTTCGCCGCGCCGCAATGAAAAAGCGCGCCGATATAGGGCCGCAAGCGCGCGCTGTCCATCGCGTGTGCTTCCTGCGCGCGGCCTGAGCGGAGAATTGTGACAGTCGCCGCCAGGCGCTCGTCAGGAAAAATTGACGGTTGCGTGACAAAACTTCTTGCATGGGGGGGCGACACGCATATATTTCGCCCGTTCCGGCAACGGAACCAAGGCGGCGTGGC
>Ga0302325_10030223_pt1 | contig 11175 bp, 14 predicted proteins | sample Palsa_T0_2_FD_201948 | JGI IMG/M metagenome (GOLD analysis project Ga0302325, IMG submission 201948) | Peat permafrost microbial communities from Stordalen Mire near Abisko, Sweden - Palsa_T0_2 | ecosystem: Environmental > Terrestrial > Soil > Palsa > Peat permafrost | place: Sweden: Abisko...
AAGCATTGATCGACCAAGCGCAGCGCGTCCTCGGCGCTTACGGCATCGCGGAGCATGCGGGCGCGGTCGTGGCCAACATTCCCCAGGGCGTCCGGAAACTTCTCGATATCGCGATGGCGACCTGTGCAAGCCCCGATCTCGTTTTGTTGGATGAGCCTACGAGTGGGGTCAGCGCCGATGAGAAGGATGGTCTCGTCAGCCGTCTGATCGGGCGATTTGGCGGAACCTCCTGCGCTGTGGTCTTCATCGAGCACGATATGGACATTGTTCGTGACTATGCATCGCGGGTTATCGCGCTCTACGACGGGCAGATTATAGCTGACGGAGATGTTGGCGACGTCTTCAACAACAGCGATGTGGCTCGATTCATCACCGGTGCGGTCGATGCCGCGCGTTCGGAGGATCGACATGCTTCAGATTGAGCGTCTGTGTGTCCGTATCGCGGGCGCCGATGTCCTTCGAAACGCTTCGCTTCATGTCCGTCCGAATGGGTTCGTTGCGCTGGTCGGCCGTAACGGCGCGGGAAAGACGACACTGATGCGGTCGGTAATGAATCTGATCCCATCGTGGTCGGGAGAAATCCGGATCGGCGAGCGCACGGTCACCCACGCGAAGCCCTCCGACCATGCATCCAACGGCGTAGGTTACATGCCGGAAGATCGGCGGCTGATCGCCGACTGGACAGTTGAGCAGAACATTCTGTTGCCGACCTGGGCCTGCCGGATCTCCGATGCGCAAGCGCGGCTGGCCTCGTGCTATTCGCTAATCCCGGAGCTCGTTCCGTTCGCCGCGCGCCGGGCGATGGAGCTAAGCGGCGGCCAGCAGAAGCTGGTGGCACTTGCCCGCGCCTTGATGGTCTCTCGCAATCTTTTGTTGCTGGATGAGCCTTTTGAAGGCGTGGCGCCCGCGCTTGCAAAGCGGATCGCGGAAATCCTCTCCGAGCTTCGCAAAACAGGTTCGTTGTGTGTGTTGGTGAGCGAATCCGACGCTGTCCACAGCAGGGATATTGTCGACCAGATATACGTTATAGAGCGCGGCGAAATTAAGCAGCCTTTGACCCCGGCGGTTCCGGAGCTTCAACGATGAACCGGGCCGTTGGAAAACGCTTTATCGCTTGCGATCAAGCCCTGCAGGGTTTCTGTCACCGCCTTGATGCGAGGCGATTCAGCGAGGTCGGTGTGCACGCTGAGCCAAAGGTCTCTGTGGCCGGTGAGGCCGTCCGAAAGAACCCGAACAAGTCCGAGTTCTTCGGCCCCGCTGAACGACGGCAGGCATACGATACCGAGGCCGCCTCGCGCCGCGCCAAGTTGGGCGATCATGCTGTTGCTCGTGAAAATGAGGCGGGGATCCGGTACCAACTCTTCGAGCCAGCGGACCGCGTCAAGCACGACGAATTCCTCGATATAGCTGATGAAATCGTGACGGGCGAGATCGCCCGGAGCACCCGGCATGCCCGCCCGCTCGAGATACGCGGGCGCCGCCCACAAATGAGTCGTGAAACATCCCAGTCGCATACTGACCAGATTGCGGCCGGTCGGACGGAAAAACGACAGAAACAAGTCTGCCTCGCGCCGGTTGGCCCTTACCTGCTGAGGCGAGGTCACGAGTTCGAGTCTCAGATCGGGAGCCTTGGTCTGCAGCGCGCGCAATCTCGGAGCCAGCCAGAGCGACGCGATGCCCTCCATTGTCGCCAGCCTTACCAGCCCGGCGACACTCGATCCGCTGACATCGGCATGCAGATGACGAATACCGGCGGCCAGTTCCTCGGCACGGCGCATCACGGCCACGCCCATTTCGGTCAATGCGACGCCGCCGCGGCCGCGCTCGAACAGCGTCGCGCCGACCGCGTATTCGAGTCGCGTCAGACGTCGACTGATGGTCGAGTGATCCAGTTTGAGGGCTCTGGCCGCCTGCGTGAGGCTGCCGACCCGCGCCACATCGATGAAGATGCGCAGGTCGTCCCAATCGAGGCGCTCGATGGGAGACGTCACGAGTTGCCAACTCCGCCTGATCTCATCTGTCTCACGGCGGATTCATCGCACAGATGAGTCAAGAGTCAAATACCCAATGTCTTTCGATACAGGAGCTGGAATCCGATGAATCTTGAGAGTTTCAAAATCGCTGCGGCCCATGCGGCGCCGGTTTTTCTCGATGCGGCGGCAACTGCACAGAAAGCGGTTGGATTGATCGGGCAAGCCGCAGAAGAAGGCGCGTTGCTCGTGGCATTTCCCGAGAGCTTTATTCCCGGGTTTCCGATCTGGGCTGCCGTGCATGCACCGATCCGGACGCACGAAGCTTTCTCCGCGTTCGCCACCGCGAGCATTTATGCCGACGGCCCGGAAATCCAGCGCATTCGCCACGCCGCCCGAAAACACGGGATATTCGTATCCATCGGATTCAGCGAACGAAATCCATCCAGTGTCGGGGCTTTATGGAACAGTAACCTGCTGATTGGCGACGACGGAAATGTGCTCGTGCATCATCGGAAACTCGTGCCGACATTTTACGAGAAACTCGCCTGGAATCCGGGAGATGCCTATGGGCTGCGGGTGGCCGAGACGAGGATCGGGAAGATCGGTGCCTTGATTTGCGGCGAGAACACCAATCCACTGGCCCGTTTCGCATTGATCGCTCAAGGTGAACAGCTCCACGTCGCTTCCTACCCGCCGGTCTGGCCGACCCGGCCGCCGGAAGAGGGCAAGAATTATGATAACCGTTCTGCAAACCGGATCCGCGCGGCAGCGCACGCCTTTGAGGCCAAGTGCTTTGTGCTCGTAGTGGGAAGTTGTCTGGATCAGACGGCACGCGATTGGGTTACAAATGGAGACAAGGCGGCGGCGGCCGTGCTGGATGCGGCGCCGACATCGGAAAGTTTCTTCGTGGATCCAACCGGTGAGGTGTTCGGCGATGCGACGACCGATGAGGGGCTGGTATTCGCAACGGTCAATCTGCGCCACTGCATTGAGCCCAAGCGTTTCCACGACGTCGCCGCAGGATATAACCGTTTTGATCTGTTCGATTTCCGTGTTCGCCGCGAACGGCTACGGCCGGCGCATTTTGACGACGTTGCCGAAGAAACCCCGGAGATCGTCGATCATTCGGAAACCCGTCTGGTGGGTTGAGAACCCGGAGGAACAAGGCCCCCGGGCCGAGCTTTTGTGGCAAACTCGCCCTGCAGACAGATCAATCCGCCTTCTCAATCCGTCTTCGCGGCGGCGCGGACAAAGCTGGCCAGTTCGGTGTTGAAGCGCGGGGCATCCTCGTAGAACGGGGAATGGCCGATCCCCTCATAGACCGATAACTTCGCGCCTGATATCACCGAGGCGGTATATTGCCCGGCGCCGAGCCTGGCGTTGCGGTCTTCGGCGCCATGGGTCACCAGCACCGGCAGCTTCAGTCTGGACATCATCTCGGTCGAGTCGAGCGGACGGCCGCCGAGACCGGCGCGCACCTTGGGCAGCACCATCATGTTGAACGCGAGCATGGTCTCGTAGTCGTCGGCGCTCGGTTGTTTCGAGAAACAGCCGTGCAGGAAGGCGCGCGTCGCCGTGATGTTGGTGACGAGATCTTCCGAGGCCATCAGCGGCAGGTTCTTGAGATTGTCGCCGATCAAAGCGGGATCGACCTTGATCGGCGCATCGACGAAGTTGATGCCGGCGATCTGGCCCGCGCCATGGGTGGCGAGATAATCCGAGATCACGCGGCCGGCATAGGACCAGCCGACCAGTACCGGGCGCTTCAGCCCGGCGGCGTCGATCACCGCCTGCACCTCGTCGCCCCAGGCCTTGGAATCCCGGTAGCGCGCGGGATCGAGCGGCTTGTCGGAATTGCCGTGCCCGCGCAGATCGTAGGTGATGATACGGAATTCTTTGGCCAGATCGCTGTCGACCTGGCGCATCCACGACAGGTGGCTCTGGGAGAAGCCATGAATGAACAGGATTTCCGGACCAGCAGGGTTGCCCCACTCCTGCGCGGAGATGGTCAGACCATCCGGGGTCTTCACTGTGATCGGCTTGTACTTCATGCCCTCGCCAAAGCCCGGCTGAACGGCTGCGACGAGCCAGGCGGCCGCGATGGTGGTCTTGACGAGACGGCTATGGCGCGCGGTCATCGGCATTGAAATCCTCCCTTTTTTCTTGTGGCTTGACCCAGCCTAGCACGCGCGGGAAAGGGGCGTAAGCTTGGCTACGGCAAATGTTCGAACCGCGACAATGCGGCGGCCGGGTTAGGCGGCGCGAGCTGCGACGGATATATTACGCCGGAGCCTAAAGGAGGGACCATGAAAATCTATATGGCCGGACCGCTGTTCTCGACCGCGGAATTAAAGTTCAACAAGGAGCTGGCGGGTCTTCTGCGCAACCAGGGCTTTGAGGTTTTCCTGCCGCAGGAGCACGAGCAGCGCAAGGATCTGCCCGCGGCGATCTTCGCCAGCGACGTCAAAGGTCTCGACTGGGCCGACGCGGTGGTGGCGTGCCTCGACGGCGCCGATCCGGACAGCGGCACCTGCTGGGAGCTCGGCTACGCCTATGCGCGAAAAAAACTGTCGATCGTGTACCGTACGGACTTTCGGCTGTTCGAAGGCACCGATCCCGTCAACCTGATGATGACCGAAAGCGCCGATCACGTCATCATCATGCCGATGGCTCCGATCGCCGGTCTCGCGGCCGAGATCGGAAGGCTGCTGAAGGAGAAACCCAATGCGACGCAATGATGCCGTGACATCCGGCCGACGAAGGCGTCTTCACCTGCTATCGAGGATCGTGGTCGCAGCTTTGGCCGTGCTGGCGTGTTGGGGCACCAACGCGCACGCCGCGCAGTGCGGCAGCGGGCCTGGAGGCTTCGAGGCCTGGAAGCAGGAATTCGCCGGGGAGGCGAGGGCGAAAGGCATCGGCGCCGCAGCCATCGCCGGCCTGATGCAGACGAATTATGCGTCGGCGACGATATCAGCCGATCGCGGCCAGCGCAGCTTCAGTCTGTCGCTCGAGCAGTTTCTCGCCAAGCGCGGCGCCCCCGCCATTGTCGCGCGCGGACGCGGGCTGAAGCAATCGCAGGCGGCGCTGTTCGCATCGATCCAGCAGCGCTACGGCGTACCGCCGGGGCCGCTGATCGCGATCTGGGGCATGGAGAGCGGTTTCGGCAGCCAGCGCGGCAATCAGAACATGCTGTCGTCGATCGCCACGCTCGCCTATGACTGCCGGCGGCCGGAATTCTTCACCGACCAGCTCTACGCGGCGCTGCACCTGATCGATCGCGGCGTGCTGTCGGCGGGCACGCGCGGCTCGATGCATGGCGAGGTCGGCCAGACCCAGTTCATGCCCAAGAACATCCTGGCCTACGGCACCGGCAATCTCGACGTCGCCGCCAACGCGCTGGGTTCGACCGCCAACTTCCTCAAAGCCCATGGCTGGCGGGCCGGCGCGGGCTACCAGCCCGGCGAACCCAATTTCGCGGCGATCGAGGCCTGGAACGCGGCCTCGGTCTACCAGCGCGCCATCGCGCTGATGGGCCGCCAGATCGACGGCGGCGAGTAGGGTGATCGTGATGAGATTAGACCAATCTGTAACGGCAACGAAAGTGCGCTCCCTCTCCCGTGGCGAGAGGGTTGGGGTGAGGGGGGACGGTCTGTCGTTAGAGTGTAACCCCTCACCCGGCGCTACGCGCCGACCTCTCCCAATGGGAGAGGTAAGCGGAGCCTTGACAGGGTGATTCAAGGAAAAACATCCCGCCCTGCCGCGTCAGTTCGCAGGCCGCGCGATGTGCCAGAGGTTGGCGGAATCGATGCCGTTGGCGTCGCCGGGGGCCGCGTCGGCGTGGGAGGTGTAGAGCGGGCGATTGCGGTAGGCCCACATCTTGCTGTGGTTGCTGCGGATGATCAGGGTGAAATCACCCAGCGGCTTGGCGTCGTCGGACGCGGCCAGCGGAATCCAGGTCTCGGTGCATTTGCCATCGCAGGTCGACCTGGTGCCGCTATCGTCGCGATCGAAATAATACAGCGTCATGCCCCTGGAATCGGTCAGCACCATGCCGTACTTGGTTTGCGTGAATTTGATCGGCACGGCCGGTTTGTCCGGCTTGGGCGGCGGTGCCGGCTCCGCGGACTCATGCCCCAGCGCCTCGCCCGCCGACAGCAGCAGCGCTGCCACCATCACAAATCTGAACATCCCTATGCTCCCGGAACACTATGAAAAGCGTAAAGTTAATCGCGCGTTAAGCGCCGAATGGCGCTGAGGATAGCGCCAGAAAGTTAGCTCCGCGTTTCGAAAAGGGATGATACCTGGGCGTAGGATGGGTTGAGCATGCGCGAAACCCATCATCTTCGCGGACTATAATTGATGGGTATCGCTTCGCTCCACCCATCCTACGCGCTGCTTTGCTCAGGTCTTGCCGCCTAGGACAGGCCGCCACCGGCCGCGAAGAACTCGCCCAGCCGTCGCAATAGCGGCAGGGAATGCGCGACAAGGGCGCGAAGCAGCCTGCGTGCGTTGAGCGGCGCGTGAACGGCGAGCAGTTGTTGAGACGCGAGGTGCGGTACCGGCAGGGCACGATGGTGCATCGGGATTTCCTCCGCCGCCTGTCCGCTGAGTCGATGCGCGGTTGACCCGCATCATGTTGGCTCCGGATCGATCTTTCAAGTCGGCGTTGGGGCTGGCGGTGAATGCCGGGCGGGGAGAGGATGGCCTTGCATCGCAACAGGTGCGGCGCAGCAGACATCGCGCAACAAGTCCGTCATGGCCGGGACATAGGCGAGCGGAAGCGACGCCGTCCTTCGGACGGCTATGCCCGGCCATGACGAAAAGCGCCGTCGATCAGTGCAGGCCGCCCGTTACGTGCAGCGTTTCGCCGGTGACGTAGGAGGCATCGTTCGACGCGAAGAAAGCCACCGCCGCTGCGATCTCCTCGACCTTGCCGATCCGCCCCAGCGGCGTGATAGACTCGATCCATTTGCGCATGTCGCCCTCGGCCAGACCCGCGGAGACGACGCCTTCGGTGGCGATCATGCCGGGATTGACGGTGTTGACGCGGATCTTGCGCGGCGCCAATTCCTTCGAAAGCACCGAGGAGATGGCGTCCACCGAGGCTTTGGTTGCGGTGTAGACGGCGCTGTTCGGCGGCGCAATCGTCGACACCCCGGAACTGATATTGATGATGCTTCCGCCGGCCGGATTGAAGTGGCGCACGGCCTCCTGCGAAACCAGCAGCAGGCCGAGCACGTTGAGATCGAAATGCTTGTGGAAGTGTTCGGCGGTGATGCCATCCAGCGGCGCGAACTCGTAGAGGCCGGCATTGTTGACGAGGATGTCGATCGCGCCGAACGCCTTGACGGTCTCGGCAACCAGTGTTTTCACATCGCTGGCGTCGGTCAGATTGCCGTGGACGGCGACGGCCTTGCCGCCCTTGCCGGTGATCGCGGCCACCACGCGGTCGGCGGCTGGCTTGCTGGCGCTGTAGTTGACGGCAACCGCGGCGCCCTCCGCGGCAAGGCGGGCCGCGATCTCGGCGCCGATACCCTTTGATGCGCCGGTTACCAGCGCCACTTTGCCTTCAAGTCTTTTGGTCATCTTGTTCTCCATGATCGCGCGCAGGCGCAATTGTTCAATAGTTCAGTAATAGTGAACTATTGAACGAGTTCAAGGGCGGTGCTATATATTTGATGATGGTACAATTCGTTCACCCGTCGCGCGAGGACATCACATTGGCCGGAGTGCTGGCAGCGCTCGCCGACCCGATGCGGCTGCGCATCGTCAAAAGCCTGCTCGGGCAGAACGACTGCATGTCCTGCACCGAAGCCGCCCCGTGCCCTGACATGGCCAAATCGACGCTATCGAACCATTTTCGGATTTTGCGCGAAGCTGGTTTGATCCAGACCTCAAAAAAGGGCGTCGAACATCGCAATGTGGTGCGCGAGGCTGACATCAACGCGCGGTTTCCAAGATTGCTGAAGACGATTCTGGGATATCCGGAGTGAGGGAGTTGAACCCGTAGGACGTAGGGTGGGTTAGCCCAACGGGTCCGCGCAAAGCGCGGCCCGATGACAGGCTCCGGCGTAACCCACCGCCGCATTCAGTGAAATGGCGGATTACGCTGACGCTAATCCGCCCGGGCTCTCGACGGAGGCCAGAACCAACATGCGAAAGCAAGTTTTGACGGTTCTCGCTGGGTTGCTGATTGCCGCTGTGACGATCCAGACGGCCGCAGCCGCGCGTCACGGCCGCAAGCCGGCGCGCGCGCCCGTTGCCGCAACCCAGCCTCGCGACGTCAGTCACGGGCCCTCCGCGCCTGCGGCGACCGGCAATAAAAGCTGTGATATCATCTGGTGCTACCAAGACTGAGCTTGCGGAATGCAACTATGCTGCCGCGGAGCAGGCACACTACGTAGGATGGGTTGAGCCTTCGCGAAACCCATCATCTTCGCGAACGATCATTGATTGGTATCGCTTCGCTCCACCCATCCTACACGCTATAATTGATGGGTATCGCTTCGATGGCTGTCAGCTCCCCCGATCTGAAAGCGTTCCTGATCGCCACGCCTTTCTTCGGTGGCCTGTCGGACGCCAGCCTCGATCTCCTGGTCTCGATGCTGGTCGAACGCCGCTTCGACGCCGGTGCCACGGTGGTGGCGGAGGGCGAGCAGGGGCGCTCGATGTTCGTGGTTCACTCCGGCAGGCTGGTGGTGAGCAGGCAGGGGTATGCCGGGCACGTCATTCGCATGTCGGGTCTCGAGCCCGGTGATTTCTTCGGTGAAATGACCCTGATCGAAATGCAGAACCGGTCGGCCACCGTCGTCACGGAAAGTCCCACCGTGCTGTACGAGCTCACGGCCAAAAACCTCTACACCTGCTACAAGGCCGACATTCATGCCTATGTGATGGTGCTGCAGAACATCAACCGCGAGCTTTGCCGGCGGCTCCGGCGCAACGACAATCGCATTGCCGAGCTTCAGATGCTGCAGGCGAGGGAATGACACCGGGCGCAGCCCGCTGAGGCGGGCGCCGCGGCAGTGGAACTTCGATCCGGCCAGCAGGACCGGCCCAGTGACCGTCCCGCCTTGGAACGGTTCCGACTCCGAAATCTCTGCCATCGCAGCGGCGCCGTGCTACGTTTTCGGACGGCCAGAGCCGCGACCCCAATCTAACGGAACCATTCCATGCCCGCCCCACCTGGGAAGGAGTCGATATCGGCCCCGACCGTCGCGAGCGATGTCACCCGGCAAGAGCTTCCGTACCGCCTGCGGCAACAATCGCTGCTGGGCGAATTCGGCCGGTCGGCGTTGCAGACCCGCGACATCGCGCAAATCCTGCAGCGGGCCACCGAGCTCTGCGCCCAGGGCCTCGAAACCCGCTTCGCCAAAGTTCTGGAATATATGCCTGACGACAAACGGCTGCTGGTGCGTGCCGGCATCGGCTGGGGATCAGGGACGATCGGCGAGGTGTACCTTGGCGTCGACCTGGAATCCCCCGCCGGCTTCGCTTTCCAGACCGGACAAATGGTCATTTCCAACCACCTCCAGGAGGAAACGCGATTTCGAACGCCAAAGCTGCTGTCGGATCACGGCATCAGGCGCGCCATCAACGTCCTGATCGCACGCGGCGGTGAAGGCCATCTGCCGTTCGGCGTCCTCGAAGTCGATAGCCCCGAGTCCGGCCAATTCGACGTCGCGGATGCGGACTTCCTTGCCGGCTTCGCCGGACTGCTCGGCATCGCCATCGAGCGCCAGCATGCCGACGCCGATCTGCGCGAAGCCCTCGACCACCAGGCCCTGCTGACCCGAGAGATGAGCCACCGCGTCAAGAACAGCCTCGCATCGGTCGTCGGGCTGCTCCGCGTGCAGGGCCGCAGCGCGCAGTCGGAGGATGTCCGCAACGCGCTCCAGGACGCCGCTTCGCGCATCACCACGATCGCCCAGGTCCACGACCATTTATGGCGCAGCACCAGGATCGGGTTCGTCGACATCGCCGACTTCGCGGGCGAGCTGTGCAAGAACCTGCAGCAGACGGTTTCGCACAGGGTGAGCTGCACCTTCGGTCATCTGATGATTTCGGCCGACAAGGCGATTCCGCTGGGCCTTCTGATCAACGAGATCGTGACCAATTCCGCCAAGCATGCCTATCCCGACGGATCCGGCGAAATCAGCGTATCCGGTGAAAGGCGCGGGGACGATTTGCATGTGGAAGTGTCGGACCGGGGAATCGGACTTCCCGGGGATTTCGATATCGACCAGCCACGGGCGAGCCTGGGCTTCAAGGTGATCAAGAGCCTGATCGCTCAACTGGAGGGACGCATCGCCGTGGCGTCCAATACGCCAACAGGCGTCATCGTCCAGCTTGATATACCATTGGACGAGGAAGCCGGCGCGTAGGGTAGGTTAGCCCAACGGGTCCGCGCAAAGCGCGGCCCGATGACAGGCTCCGGCGTAACCCACCTTTGTACATTACGCTGACGCTAATCCGCCCTACGGGCTGCGAGAAACCGGCCGGTGTAGCCCGGATGAGCGAAGCGACATCCGGGGTCTTCGCTTTATCGATCCCGCATATCGCTGCGCTCATGCGGGCTACTTGCTTGGGGATAGCGCAGGAACACCTACAAGATTGCCGAGTTCGTCGAAGGTGACTCACCGGCGCCGTCAATGTTCGACCCCAGCGGCGCTACCGCTGTGAGCATCGACGGGCCCCGTATCGCGGCTTTGGCGCAGTTCCTCCTTTAGTTGTCCCACCTCCCTTTCCAAGCATTCGATGCGATCGAGAGTGTAGTCGAAGCTGGAGTAATCCATCGCTTCTATCCAGGCGAAGACGGTCGCGAGCACGCGACGAAGTTTCCCCTGCTCTGGGACCAGATGGTTCGCTGTGTCTGTCATTTGCTCCTCAGATTAAATTGCGATGCATTTCGCGTACTGCCCTCAGAGTTGCGACCAGCCCCCGTCGACCGGAAGTTCGACGCCGGTCATGAAGGTCGCGTCGAACGCGAGGAAGAGGACGGCCTTGGCGAGTTCCTCCGCCGTTCCGAAGCGCTTCATCGGAATGGCCTCGGTCATCTGCGCTATGAGATGGGCGGCCAGGTCTTTATCGGGCATCGACTTGGCGGCGATCGGCGTGTCGGTGGGGCCGGGCGACACCGCGTTGACGCGAATCCCCCGAGGAAGCAACTCAGCGGCGAACATCCGGGCGAAGTTTCGCAGCG
>Ga0302325_10030226_pt1 | contig 11175 bp, 7 predicted proteins | sample Palsa_T0_2_FD_201948 | JGI IMG/M metagenome (GOLD analysis project Ga0302325, IMG submission 201948) | Peat permafrost microbial communities from Stordalen Mire near Abisko, Sweden - Palsa_T0_2 | ecosystem: Environmental > Terrestrial > Soil > Palsa > Peat permafrost | place: Sweden: Abisko...
AGCAGAATTTGTAATTGCGGGTGCCAACGCCTGCGTGAATCGACCAGCCCGGAGAAATAACGACTTGCTTGTCGCCAACGACCAGATGTCGCGTCTCCTGGGGCGGTCCCATGAGATGAATGACCCGGTCTGAAGAAGGAATGTCGAAATAGAGATAGACTTCCGAGCGGCGCATGTGGGTGTGCGGAGGCATGGTGTTCCAGACGCTGCCTGAATCGAGTTGCGTGAGGCCCATGACTAGCTGGCAACTGCCCGCGCCTTCCAAATGGATCAGTTTGTAGATATGTCGGGAGTTCGCTGTCTCTGTGTTGCCGATGCTCACCGGCTGCTGGCCGAGAGTCTGAATCAGCCTCGTGGGATAGGCAGCGTGCGCTGGATAACTGAGAAGATAGAAGCTCGCGGGTGACGATGGGTCGTCGCTCGAAAACTTTACCGAGACTGCGCCGCGGCCGATGTAGAGTGCGTCGAGGTTTTCGAGCGTGTACTGCTGGCCATCGACATGGATGCGGCCGCGGCCACCGATATTCAACACGCCCAGTTCCCTTCTCTCCAGGAAATGCGTTGCACGCAGCTCATCGGGACATGACAGAGTGAGCGGAGCCGTAGACGGAACGGCGGAGCCAATGACGGTGCGGTCGAGATCGACGTACACCAAGTCAAGAGAGTCGTCGATAAAGAGCGATTCAAGAAGGAAACCGTTGCGAAGTTCTTCCGTGGACATGGTTTTATAGCGAACTGAATCCGGCAGTTGCAGAATCTTCATGTTTTCCTCGCTCGCGACGTGCCTAACGCTTCCATTGAATTTGCAATGGATGGTTCAATTCGAATAACTGCTCCTGCAGATACGTATTCCAGGCTTGTTGCGTGGGCATATCTGCCTTGGACCAGCCGGAGCCTGCGTAGTAGGTGATGGTCTCGCCGGAGTGGACTGGAAAGGTCAAAAGTCCCTGGTGATCCAGCTGAGTTACGTTGGCTTGTTGATTGGGAGCTTCGACGATTCCGGTGGCGATTCTGTCCGCAGTTGGATCCTGGGGAGTGTCCCAGACGGAGAGGATGTGTCCGTCGGCGAGCGCCGCAAAATCCGCGCCAGGATGGATCGCCAAGCCTCCAGCGGCCTGGATTGTAGTTGCTCCGGTAAAGGTGAAGGTGGACTCGATCTTGTTGAGATGCGAACCGGCATCAAGCGTGATGCGCTTGGTCTCCGTCACTTCGACGCCGTCTGCATTCCACGGCGCATAGGTCAGATCGAATTGAAAGCGAATCGGTCCGTCGGAGATTTGCTTAAGGTGAGTGTAGTTCTTTGAGACCCATAGCTTGTTGGCGCTCACGATTGCAGTGCCACCGCAGCCGCGGGTCGGGCCGACAAGATAGGAATCGAGGCCTACGCCATCGTCTTTGTGATAGGAGAGCGCAGGGTTATGCGTGCGCGCTCCTTCTGCGTCGTGTTTGTAGAAGCTGTTGATGACGAAGTTGGGCACGCGCTTGGACCAGACGTCGATGCCTGAAGTGATCTCTCCGGTTGCTTCCAAAGCGGGACCGTAGACGCGGTATGCGACGTACTTGTTTTCCCAGGCGAAGTCATCCTTGCGTTCCGGGGCTTCGCGGCCGAAGACCTGCGTCTCTTGCGGCTTGCTGCTGTCTTTGTTGACGAAGTCGATGACAAGTTTTCCATCTGGCGGCAACGCAACGGCTATCAGCAGAAGGTCATGTCCGGAGTCTTCTGGACTGGAGTAAATCTGCGTAGGAAGTTGCTCATGAGTGGCTGCGTTCTCTGCAATTTTTTGTTCCAGATCTGCAATGTGTTTTCGTGCTTCGGCTAGAGGTAGTTCGACGATCTCGGGCGGACGCGGCTGGTTTCGTGCGCCGGTAACTGTTAACTGCTGGCCGTTAAGGAGGCTTGCGAATGCGATGGCAAACACCAGCAGCGCCGATGCTTTGCGAACCGTGCTCACGATTGAGATATTCATCCAGCGACCCTCATGCTTTAGTGAGTTATTTCCTACGACTCAATGCTCTTAGCGGTTGGAGAGGTTGTAGACTTCGGAGCCGGCGAGTAGAAATGCGCCTACTCCAAAGACATAGCTTGAGGTGGGAGTGAATTGTCCGGGCGCGGCGCCGATGGGTTGAATGCAGCCCAGGCGGCCATCCTGATACACGTGGGTGAGCAGGCCGGCCCAGGCCTTCTCGACGACTGGCAGATATTGTTTGCGATCGAGTATGCCGGTGCGCACTCCCCACGCAAGAGCGTAGGTAATGAAGGCCGATCCGGAGACTTCGGGAAGCTTGTAGACTTCGGCATCGAGCAGGCCAGGACGCCATAAACCGTCTTTGCCCTGGATGGCGGCAACTGCGTTTGCCATCTGCTGAAATTGAGTGATGTATTGCTGCCGGCCGGGATAGTTTTCGGGCATGACAGTGAGGACTCGGACCAGGCCTGCCATCACCCATCCGTTGCCGCGCGACCAGAAAACTTTGGCGCCGTTGGCCTCATGTTTGTCTAGGAATGTCGCGTCGCGCGAGTACAGATGCAGTTGCGGGTCGTAGAGGAGTTTCGATGTGATCCACCACTCGCGATCCATGAAGTTAAGATACTTTGGGTCGCCGGTCAATTTCGATAGATCTGCGAGCACCGGCGGGGCCATAAAGAGCGCATCGCACCACCACCACAGCGGTTTCTGTGGGTCATCGGTGCGCTGGATGAGTGTGTCCATGCGCTGGCGCGTGGGAGCGAGCATCGCTGGATCGTGATTCTTCTCGTATAACTCAAGATAAGTTTGCCCTACAGCGTGGTCGTCGGCATGTTCCGCGCGTGGGCCTAATTGCCAGTTGAATTGCGTGCCCATGTCGCGCATCGCATTTTGATATGTGCTACCGTTCACGGAGGAAGGTACGGCCATGAAGCCTGCGTAGAGAGCGGCGAAGGTCCAATCCTGGCTATAGTTCTGTTGCACGCGAGGCAATTGCCAATCGGCGACTTTGCGCAGAGCGTGCGCGACATCTTTCTTTTTGAACGCGGGCGAGAGAGCCGAGGCTAATGGGCCCGCGTCGGACGGGGAGTCTCCGAGACCGGGAAGCTTGTCAGGTGCCTGTGCTCTTACCTCAAGGCAGGAGAAGACGCAGAAGAGAAGCGCCGAATGGATGAAGAGCAAGCGGGGTAATGAGTTTCCTGGCACGAATGTGCGGTAGCGCAACTGCTTCTCCTTTTATCTGAGATGTAAACCTATAGAGGCTTGCTGATCCGCATGAACGAATTCTTCTGACGAGGATACACGGACGATTCGAGAGCTGTCTGCATTCGGGACTTTTGTGCGGAAGACGCTGAAGGGTTAGTGACCCGAGGGTTCGCGGCTGAGGCGCTCCATGAGGATGGCATTGCGCTTGGCTTGTGGCGCGAGTGAATCGAGGTAGGCTTTTTCGCCCACGGCGTGCGCGCCTTCCCCAAGCATTCCGACGCCGACCAGGCCGGCGACAAAAGGCGCGACGAAGGCGATGTCGCCGGCGCCGCGGGTCATGGGACCGCCTTCGAGAACAGGCCCCAGGCCGAGAGCCACGCTGATGCCGCTCCACTGGCTGAAAAGCTCTTTGCCTGCCGGAGTCACCGCCATGGCTGGGTAACCTTCGTCGAAGGTGATCTTGGCGTCTGTTTTGGGCAGGTGAGCCGCGACGATGGCTTGCATCTTTGCTTCGACACGCTGGGTCTGGTCGTTGTTCAGAGTACGAATGTCGCCGGTGGCGATAGCGGCCGGCGCGATGACGTTGGCTTTGCCTGTGGCTGAGCCTCCGGTGCTGTCGGCATTGCTCTCGGCGGCGGCGCCGCCGATGATGAGGCCGGGACTGAAGGTGAGGCCTTCTTCACGGAGTTCGCGGCGAAAGGCGTCGAGAATGCGGGCAAGCTCGAAGATTGCTCCGTAGCCGAGACGGTCGCCGAAGATCTGCGAGGAGTGGCCGCTCAATCCGCTGGCCTCAAGATGCCATGTGGTGGAGCTGCGGCGGCCGAGACTTACTGTGTCCTGACCGTTGAGGCGTACGCTGGGCTCGAATTCGAGAGCCACATCGCTCTGTTTAGCGGCATCGATCATGTCTCGACGGGCGAGTTCGATGGGAGAGCCGGTGCGCTCTTCATCGCCGCTCAGCACGACGCGAATCTCGGCGTTGTTCAGCGCTCCCGCCTCTTGCATGGCGCGAAGAGCGGCGAGCATCACCACAAGGCCACCCTTCATGTCGGACGTACCGGGACCGGTTGCTACTTTGCCTGCGGTGTTGGGAACGATCGAGTATTTCTGGAAGCTGCTGGAAGATTCAAAGACGGTGTCCATGTGGCCTATGAGCAGGATGCGCTGGCCGCACTTCCCTGCTCCCTGAGGACATGGGTGCTCGGCTATGAGATCGCCGGCTCGCGCAGTTGCGGCCTGCATGGGCACCCAGCGGACGTGGAATCCGAGAGATTCGAACTTCGGCGCGAGAACGTCCTTCACAGCTTCCACGCCGGCCAGGTGCATGGTGCCGCTGTTGATGTCGACGATCTGCTGGAGTAAAGCCTGGTCCGCGGCGGCGTGTGCGTCGACGGAACTGGCGATCTTTTGTTCGACTGGCGAAAGCGTTGGCGGCGCTTGCGCCCTGCTCATGGCTCCGATGCAGAGCATAAGCAGGGCGGCGGAAAGACTGCGCGATCTCAAGCGAGAGGCATGGAGTGCGTCCATTGGCATAAGGCGGATTTTAGCATTGTCATTTTGTGCCCCATGGATGGATCTGAGAAGGTTGATTGGACGGCAGGGATTGCAACATTCGCGCGCCCGACTCCCAATTTGGAGTGAGCCATCCCGTTCCTTGCAGGACGACCGGTCTTGGCGGTTGTGCAAGAAGATCCTGCACGCCAAACCGTGCCTTGGTGACACCTTCCTTGGAGTGGGTGGGGTTCTGTGTTGCGATATGAATCCATTCGTGCAGGACCACTCGCGAGATGGCGGTCGCCATTAGCTGGTTTTGCTGTTCGCGGTTGCGGGCGGCCGCTGCGCGGCCGAGCATCTGGCCGATACGCTTGCAGTCCACATGAATGAACGGTTCGATGTGCCCATTGGTCATTTTGACCCAGCCGAGCGCGCCGGAAACCGCTGGCTGTGACCGATCGAAGGAATTGGGTTGCGGGGTGGGCATGGTTTTGCAATCTCCCAGCAGGTAGACAGTGACGGAGTTGTCGACCGTGATTCCGGGCTCGATCTTGTCTCCTCGAAAGATTTGAATTTTAGAGCCTATGTTGGCGCTGACAGACCGGTCTGTCGATTGGCTTATTACCTGGGCCTTAAGATCGCGTAATTCCGGCGAATTGGAGGCCAAGTCTTCATGCAGAGTGGCGATCAGCGCTGTCCATAGGCCGTCCGGCATGGGCCGGTCGTTGAAGATGGCCAGCGTGGCCTGGGCGATGGAAGTCTGCTTCGGGACATCGGAATGGACCAGAGCAAAACACGTCACGGCAAAGCCGAGCAACGCCAGGGTAAGAAGGAATGAGAGCGAACGCTTTGCAAGGTGCGAATAGCCGGTCTTTGTAGCTGCACCATTAGGATGCACCGGCTGTAACAATTTCGAATCGACGTTCATAGGAATGACTCCGATCTCTTGTTCGTAAACAAACGTAGCGCGGGTCTTGTGGCGGCCGATATCCGCGTCTTGCTTGCAATATCGCGCTCACCCGCTTCGGTATTGGTTCCTGGTGGAGGGAATTTTCGATTGGCTCCTTTCCAACCTTTCGCCGAATTGAGCAGAAGAACGCCCCTGCTTTGCCCTCAATGTCTACTTTCAGCTCTCGAGTGGTGTGTTTCAAGAACCGCTTTCTGCGATCCAGCAATAGCCACTTTGTTGGATAAATCTGTTGCGAATGCAGTCCGCTTTGACTGGAAAATGAGGGCAAATCCGATATTTTCCTTGCCGTCGGAGGCAGTTAAAACAAATCCTGAGCAAAGTGTGATCCCCAACGGACTATCCGTCCAATAGATTGATAGGATGGATTGCATCTGTGTAGGAGATGGGTCCATGGAAGTCAGACAACTGCAGATTTTTCGTATTCTCGCCGAGGAACTGAACTTCACGCGGACTGCCGAGCGAGTACACACGGTGCAGTCGAATGTGACTACGCAGATCAAGGCGCTTGAAGAAGAACTTGGCACGCCGCTCTTTGACCGGCTGGGACGCCGCGTCACGTTGACGGATGCCGGGCGGCGCTTTCAGCCGTTTGCCGAGCAGGCTCTGACTGCGATGGAACAGGGGCAGCGAGCAATTCAAATGGATGCTGAGCCGAGCGGGCCGCTGCGCATTGGAGCGCCGGAGAGCGTGTTGACTTACAGGCTGCCACAGGTGCTGCGCGCTTACCGGAGGCGCTTTCCGCATGTGGAGCTGATCTTCAAGCCTTATTCGGACATGAGTCTTTGCGCGAAGCTTGAAACCGGCAAGTTCGACATGGCAATCCAGATGTCGGATGCCAAGCCGAACCCGACATTCCAATACGTTCGATTGCGGACGGAGCGGGTTTTTCTATTGAGCGATGCCAGCCATCCGCTAGCCAAATTGCGAGTCGTTAAACCTGCGGACTTAGCCGGGCAAATGCTGCTGCTGACCGAGGGTGGATGCGGCTACCGGGAAAAGCTCGACCATGTGCTGGCTTTGCAGAACATCAGGCCGGGAAATGTGACTGAGTTTTCGAGCGTCGAGGCGATCAAGCAGTGCGTGATTGCGGGGATGGGTCTGGCTCTGCTGCCCGCGATTGTCGTTTCTCGCGAGGTGCGACAGCATCAGATCAAGGTACTGCACTGGGCTGGGCCTTCGCTGGACATCGCCACGCAGGTTCTCTGGCACAAAGATAAGTGGGTTTCGCCAGCCATGGCGGCGTTTCAGGAGCTGATGCAGGAGAAGCTCGAGGATGCCGAGACTGCTGGTCCGCAATTGGCTGTCGAGGGTTCGCTAGCGTGCTAGCAGAAGCAGAATTACCGTAATGCAGCGACCAGCGTGCAGGGCGGATTTTTCTTGAGGAAAAATCCGCTCGACCTCCGAGGCCTCACCTTATACCAATTCTGCTTCTGCTGTAGTTGGTCCAGATACCCTCTCTACCTGATCTGAGGACGCAACTCGACTTTCCTGGTTACAACGGTGAGCTTGGCTGGGGTTAGTTCGGGCCCGTCCCAGCCTTCTTTTACTGCTTCGATGTGGATTTCTCCCGGCCTTTTCGTGGACTGCACGATGAGTTGGGCGAGCCCGTTGAAGAGGCTACGCTTGGGCTCCTTGTCGGACTCCTGGCAGTTGGGGTCGCCGTTGCCTACGCCGATGAGTTTGCCTTCGCCGGAGACTTTGAAGCCGATGAGGTTGCTTGCGGTCGGCACTGGACGGCCTTCTTTATCGAGGGCTTCTACGCGGAGGATGGCGATGTCTTCGCCGTTGGCGTCGATCTCGCTGCGGTCGGAGGTGAGTTTGATGCTCACTGGGTCGCCTGCGGTTTCGCGCTTTTCTGTCAGCACGACTTTGCCGTCTTTGCTGCCGCGGGCTTGGATGCTTCCCGGCTGATATTTCGCGGTCCATTCGAGATGGCCGAGGTGCGGCACCTTCTGGCTGCCAGCGCTGACGCCGTTCACGAAGAGCTCGACTTCATCGAGGTTGGAGTAGACCCAGATTTTGATGGGCTCGCCTTCCCTGCCGGCCCAGTTCCAGTGCGGAAAGAGATGCAGCGATGGCTGCTGGCCCCACCATGCTTTGTAGTAATAGAAATTGTCCTTGGGAAAGCCGCACATATCGACGATGCCGAACTGCGAGTTGATGGAGGGCCAGCCGTAGGGCGTGGGTTCGCCGCGATAGTCGAAGCCGGTCCAAGCAAAGCCCCCGGCCATCCAATCGCGTGTGCCGTAGAACTGCCACCACTCTTCGGCGGTTTCTCCCCAGGGCACGACGCCGTCGTAGGAGTTGACGGTGTTGCGCAGCGGATCGGTTGAATAGACGCCGCGAGTGCCGATGGCGCTTGAGGTTTCAGAGCCGTAGACGGGCATCTTCGGATGTTTCTTGTGGTACTCGTCGGGGAACTTGAGGTTGTAGTTGAAGCCGATGATGTCGAAGGCGTCGGAGATGCCTTTGGAGTTGTCTCCATTGACGGCGGCGGAGACTACCCGCGTGGGATCGAGCTCGTGGCAGCGGCGGACCATGGTAGCGCCAATCTTAGCGCCCTGCTCGGCCTCCTCATTTTGCAACTGCCACTCTTCGTTGCCGATGGACCAGAGGATGATGGAAGGCGAGTTGCGATAGCGCTTGACCATGGCTTCGAGTTGGGCCATGCCTTCGGGGTTGGAACTCATCTGGCGGGTCTCGCACATCATCATCATGCCCGTGCGGTCGCAGGCCTCGACCCACTCCGGGGTAGGCATGTTGTGCGAGGTACGAACGGCATTGCCGCCCATTTCTTTCAAGACTGCAAGACGGAAATACTGCAGGCGGTCGGGAAGCGCGGCGCCGACACCGGCGTGGTCCTGGTGATTGCAGGTGCCCTGAATCTTGAGGGGTTTTCCATTGAGAAAGAATCCTCTGCCGGCATCGAAAAGCACGGTGCGAATGCCGAAGGTGACCTGTTCCGCGTCGATGGCCTTTCCCGCGGACTCGACAGTGACAATTGTGGAGTAAAGATTGGGCGCTTCGACCGACCAAAGAGCCGGATTGGCGAGTCTGGCCGTTGCGGTGAAGGTTGCAGAACTATCCGATGCGATCGATTGTTGGGCGGCTTCTGCTGTAGCTAGGGTCTTCCCTGCCGCATCCACAATCTTCCAGACGACTCTTGCATTGGCGGCCTGGGTGCCATCGTTCCGGACTTGAGTGCCGAGGCTGATAGTTGAGGCGTTTCCATTGAGGTCAGCTCGGGCATAGCTCTCGAATTTGCCGAGATGCACCGCATCGGTTTTGGTGAGCCAGACGTGACGATAGATGCCCGCGCCCTCATAGAACCATCCATCGCCGAAGCTGGCATCGACTCGAGCGACGATGCAGTTTTTGGCGCCTACGGCCAGGAAATCTGTAATGTCGAAATGGAATGGCGCATAACCGTTGTCGTTGCGGCCGATGAAGCAGCCATTGACCCAGACCAGGACGTCGCGAAAGGCTCCGTCGAAGTCAATGCCGATGCGGCGGTCCGCGTCGCTGGCGGGAATATCGAAGGTGCGGCGGTACCAGCCGACGCTGGTTTCGGGATAGCGGCGGCCGACGGGCTTAAAGCCATGGGAGTTCTGCTCTTCGTCATGGACAAAGGGCAGTTCGACGGCCCAGTCGTGAGGCAGATTGAGCTCGCGCCATTTGGAGTCGTCGAATTTGACCTTGGCGAAATCGAAGTCGCCGGTCTTGGCGAAGTCTCCCTGGCCATAGCCGAAGCCAAGGTCTTTGGCGGGATCGATGGAGTTGCCGAATTGGAACTTCCAGCCGAAGTCGAAGAGCAGCTTTTCGCGCGGTGCGAGGGCGGGCAGCGTAGCGTTCGAGGCGGCTGCAAGGGCTTCGGCATGGGCCCAAGCGGAGCGTGCGAAGCCAGCAGAGGCAGAGAGTGCAAGACCGGAGACGGCACTGGAACGAAGCAGATCGCGGCGAGTGAAACCAGGCATAGAGAAAATCCTCGGAAAGAACAAATTTTCAGCGTGAGGCCAAGCTGGAGCCGGGATCGCAAGGTTGCATGGATCGAATTCCAGAAGAGCTATTGGCAAGCAGAATATACAGGAAGCTGGCGATATCGGTAAACGCTTTCATCCATAAGACTGAGCATTCGCTTCGCGAAGGCACGGCAAAAGTTGCCTCCCTTTCGACTGTGGGTGATTACGGCAGTGGATAAGCTGATTCTGATACACTCACTGAGGTGGAATCTTAGCCGGAGAGATGGCCGAGTGGCTGAAGGCGCACGCTTGGAAAGCGTGTTTACCGCAAGGTAACGTGGGTTCGAATCCCACTCTCTCCGCCAGCACTTTATCGATGTAGCTGATTACAAACGTAAAGCAAATATAACCAACAACTTCGGAAAGATGGCCGATTGGAAGAGTTGTTTAGCGGATTTCGATTAAGTTGTTCTTCAATACGTTGGAACTCCGAATAGGTAATCTGCCGGGGGAATGCTCTTGGGATAACCTCCCAGTGCGAGCAATATCGACCGTACTTCCGCAACGCCATCTATGTACCGTGAGGACTAGATGACGCTCCCCCCAAGCGTTTTCTCGTTAGAGCACAGTGCCAACTTCGGCACGCTCTTCACTGTACCCGCGGCAGGGCACGCAATGAGTCTAGCCGGGAGCATTTTGACTAATTCTTTCATGGACCGAAAACTGAACTGTATCTCGTGTAGTGAAGAATTTACCTTCACAGCCGAGGAGCAAAGCTTCTTCGAGAGTAAGAACTTCATCAAGGATCCCAAGCATTGTAGACAAGTGTAAAGCTAAGAGCGCAGGCAAGAGAACACGTTCCGAGACTCAAACCGTCTGTACTGAATATGGTGTAGATACGACCGTACCGTTCCTTCCCCACCAAGGGAGACCAGTTCTGTGCCGCGCCTGCTTCGTGCTTTCCATCCCGCCCTGGCCTAGCACCTTGTAACGCCTGCGATGAGCACTTTAGACCATACTTGAAAGCGATCCTGCTCCTACAGTCTGGGGTGGAGCAGGTCACGAACCAAAAGGGCTCTCCTCCAGTACCAAAGGTCGTGGCCTGCTCGGTGGGTATCTGATGCCGATTCAGATGTACTTTGCAAGAAGTCAAAATCCTGACCTGACCATCGACTCGATCTGCATGGATTGCTATAGAACGGTCGCGAATACGCGATTCGAGGTCGAACTAACCGCTGCGGAACAAGGACACGTCTGCGCCACGTCAGACATGGAACACCACCACACCGATTCTCAGCAAGGAGCGCTTTAACGGTCGAGTGCACTGCTAGGACCGTGACAGCGTGAAGCATCGTCCACGCCGTCAGTCCCCGCCTACCGCCTTGTAGCACTCGTGGTGAGCATCCCTGACGCTACTCTCTGAAGCCAGCCTTGCAGCCCGTTGCCATCTACGATTCTTAGAAGAGCACAAGAATGGCTAAACATAGTCGCTGCGCTCAATGCCTAGTTTCTTCAGCTTGGAGTTGAGTGTTGTTCGCTTGACACCAAGCTTTGCAGCCGCGCCATCCGGTCCGCCGAC
>Ga0302325_10030231_pt1 | contig 11174 bp, 8 predicted proteins | sample Palsa_T0_2_FD_201948 | JGI IMG/M metagenome (GOLD analysis project Ga0302325, IMG submission 201948) | Peat permafrost microbial communities from Stordalen Mire near Abisko, Sweden - Palsa_T0_2 | ecosystem: Environmental > Terrestrial > Soil > Palsa > Peat permafrost | place: Sweden: Abisko...
ATTTAATACCAAGCGCCGAAGATACTTACCTCGGTCCCGGTCACTGTAGCTTCGCGTACTCTGCCTTGGCTTCTTTCAGGATGGGGATGTCGGGGTCGGCATCTTTCCAGAGGGCGAGAAAATCTTTGTAGGCGGCTAGCGCTCGGACGCGGGCGGCGTCGGCGTCCGCCCCCTGCGAGGCTCTGGCCTGCAAGGCGTTGGCGCGGGCCACTCCCAGATGCGCCAGCCCGCCCGTCCAGCAGTTCCAGACGATGCCGCTGTGGTCGATGATTTTCTGAAACTCGGCAGCGGCAGCGCTGCTTTGTCCGGCCGCCAAATAGGCTTCTCCGCGTACGTAAACGTGATAGAGGCAGGAAAGATTGGCCACAAACTGAATTTGCCCCAACTCAATGGGGGAAGCAGCTTGCAGGGCAGTCAAGGCGGCAGTGGGATTCTTTTTGTCCAGGGCCAATTGCGCCTGAATTGCAGGGAGCCAAAGCGACTGCATCTGCGTGTCCAGCGGGAAGCGTTTCCCCAACTCTTGGGCCACCGATTCGGCTCGTGCCGTGTCGCCCGTCATAGCCAACGCAAGCGCAGCTTCGACCTCCGCGCCCTGACTCGCGGGGGCCAGCTTCAGAGCATCTGCTGCTGACTGCCGGCCCTCTGCGGGATTGCCATAAGCGGCTTGTTGCAGAGCAGCGCTCGCCTGAAGTATCGCCGCATATTCCTTGTTGTCGGTGCGGACGGCGGAGTCCACAGCCCGCTTGGTCAGCTCCCCTGCCTTGCCGAAATGACCGCTATACGCCTCGGTGTCGGATGCGAGCCCCAGCCCATAGCTCTCATACCCCGGCTTGCTCGCAAACCACTGCTGCTGTTCTGCCATTACAGTGGAGTCCGCCCCAAGAAAGGCAAAAGCGTAGAGAGCATTGTGGAGTACGAAATCATTTGGTCGTCCCGTCAGCCCATGGTGGATCATCTGACGTGCCTCGTCGAAACGCTGCAAGGCAAGAGCGTAATTGGCGAGATTCTGATACGCCAACTTTGGCTCCGCTGCAACGCTCGGCCTCCGTCTATTGATTTCCGCAGCTTTTTCATACTGCCCCTGTAAGGCGTAGACAACGCCCAAATCGACATACGATTCGCGTGACAGTGGGTAGCTCTCAATCATCTCCTGATACGTTTGGGCCGCCTTATCCAGTTCTCCGGTGACATTGCGATAGTAATCGGCGCTGATCGCCAGCTTTTCGCGTTCGCTGGCACGTTCCCGCAACTGAAATGCTTTGGTAAAGTACTCGCTGGCCCGCCCTATTTGGCCAAGACTGAAGTAGTCCTTGCCCAGCTTGTCGTAGCCAACGGCAAAATTCGGATCAAGCTCGATGGCTCGTTGATGGTAAGGCAGGGCTGCGGCATAGCCTTTCTCGGTGAACGCCTTTCCTCCCAGGCTATAGGCTTTCAGAGCTTCCAGCGAAGAGGTGGTTGCCTGTTGCAGTGGAACATCAAATTTCTGCACCGTAGCCAGCGATTCGCCCAACTCAGTACGCAGCTTCGAGGCAGCCCCGCCCAGCGCGTCCAGCACCGTCTCCTTGGATGCCGCCGTCACCTGCTCCACGGCCAGCATCTCTTCGTTCTGGCAATTCACTGCCTTTAATTCCAATACATACTTGCTTCCCAGACTGCCAATCGCTCCGGCAATGTAAGCCTTGCTGTCGGCACGCAGGCAAAGCTCGCGAGCCAAATCGGGCGTCAGCTTGGTGCCCGCGGGACGGGTCATCAACTGCAGGGTCTTGGCAACTTCGCGGTCCGAGAGCACATTCAGGAAAGGCGATTGCCGCAGGGAGACGTTGAGCGCCGTCTTCAGCGTTTCGTCGAAAATCGCATCGCCCGTGCTGTTGGAAAAATCGGTGAGAACGATGGTGTCTTTCTCGGTCAGGCGGTGCGTAGCCTGGCGCGAGCGGAAGTAAAGCGTTCCCGCGATCGCAATCCCGAAAAGCAGCACGGCGGCGGGCACCAGAACCTTCCAAAGTTTCCTGCCCGGAACCGGAACCGGGGCGACCTGCACGACGCTGGACGGCGGAGATGAAGCCGGCGCAGCCGAGGAACCCGAAGCCAGCGACGAGGGGCGCTGGGCTGCGACCCGAGCGCCGCTTTCCAGTGCGCCCGCCACCGTGCCGGAACCCGCCGCGATGGCTCGCCCTATCTCTGAATCCCGCTTCATGCGCTGCAATTCGGAACGTATTTCGGAGGCGTGCTGATAGCGGAGTTCCCGATCTTTCTCCAGCGCACGGTTGATGATGTGCTCCAGTTCGGCGGGCACATCGGGATTCAGCCGCACGACGGCGACAGGAGCACGGTTCAGGATCGCATCGAAGATTTCGGCGGTACTGTCGCCACGGAAGGGCATCTGCCCCGTGGCCATCTCATAAAGGACAGCTCCAAACGAGAACAAGTCGGTACGGGCATCCAGGTCCTTGGCCCGCGCCTGCTCCGGCGACATGTAAGCGTCGGTACCGAGGGTAGAGCCGGGACTGGTGAGATGGTCCGCGTTCATCGAACCGGTCTGCAGATCAAGCGCAATTTCGCTGGATGAAATGCGCGTAAGACCGACCTTCGCCAGCCCGAAGTCCAGGACCTTGGCGTGGCCGCGCTTGGTGACGAAGATGTTGGCAGGCTTGATGTCCCGGTGGATGATGCCTTCTGCGTGAGCTGCGTCGAGCGCGTCGGCAATCTCGATAGCCAGGGAGAGAATACTCTCGGTTTCCATGGGGCGGCCGGCGATGCGATGCCGCAGGGTCATGCCATCCAGAAACTCCATGACAATGAAGGGCGGCCCGTCGTGCTGCCCGATTTCATGGATGGTGCAAATATTCGGGTGATTCAGGGCCGACGCGGCTTCGGCTTCCCGCTGAAAGCGGCTGAGGGCCAGGGCGTTTCTGGATACTTCGTCGGGCAGAAACTTGAGGGCGACGAAGCGATGGAGGGTCAGGTCCTCAGCCTTGTAGACCACACCCATGCCGCCGCCGCCGAGTTTCTCGACGATGCGGTAGTGCGAGATGGTTTGGCCGATCACGGAGTCGCACAATAGTAGGCCGGGCGCGAGGGCGGGTCAATAGGACAGGGGTGCGACTGCCTGAGTCAGAGGCTAAAATGGCAAGATGTCGTCTGTCTATTGAATTTTCATAGGATGGCCTTCGACGCACAAATGTCATTGCTGAGGGTGCGGGGTGCAATCCCTCGTGAGAAACTATGCGTGGCTGTTTCAACAAGTACCTGCTCCGGTTAGCAAATTGGCCAAACCCGCCGAGCCGGCGTTCAACGCCCCAGTGCTGAATGCCGAGTGCTAACTACTGGTTGCTGGTTACCAAGGTATGGACAAACTCTTCACTGGCGTTACGCTGCACGGAATGCCCGTGCGCATTGAGTTGCAATGGCCGTTTCATCGGTCGGAGGGCGGCAGCGACTGGTATGTGCTGCACGGCAGGCTGCATCTGGACGATGGTGGGCCGCTGCATGCCGATCTTGCGCTCAACCTGGCGCAGACGGTCAGAGAGGCGCTGCCGTCGCTCGACGGCGAGCTGGCATTCTGGGTTGCAGTAAATACCGCGCGCAAAGGGCTCGACGAGAAACAACTGCAACTGCTGAAGTCGGGCAAGCGGCAGCCGCTGCCAGTGTCGAGCCGCTGCTACAGCATTCGACTCAAGCACTTCACGTTTGCTAGCGCGACGCCGCAGCAAGTGGAAGAATTCGTGGCGCGCAAGGTCTTTTGGGGAAGCGGCGCGGGGTCAGCGGCGGGCCCGGCTTTGGCTCGCGAGGGTGAGGGCAGCGAGCACCAACCGGTGCTGATCGCCGATCCCTGCGACGCGCAGTACCTTGGCGCGTCCGATCCCGACACCACCGAAAAGCTGGTGGCTGCCGCGAAGGAGCTGGCGGCGCGGGGGATGATTGAGCTGGAGGGCGACTATGCGCGGGCCGGCGATGAGCTGCTGGCTCGGCGGGAAGAGTTTGTGAGAGCCAAGGACCACGCGCTGGAAGAGCTGCATCTGAAGCACGCCTACGAACGGGCCTAGTCCGGACATATACCTGCAACTATTGAAGTTAGAAATACTCGGCTTGGGCCGGAGAGTCGAGACCTGCCGATTTTCTTACTAGTAAGACGTCTTACCAGTAAGATTCAGGGCACAAATCTTACTGGTAAGACTTTATGCTTTACGCCGCCACAGCCGTCCGGCGCGCTTCCATGCCGTCGAGTACATGCCACAGCGACTGCGCCGCAGCTTCGGCGGCGTCCAGCGCAGCCTCGGCCTGTTTGGGATGCGACACGATCTCCGCGCTCAGCTGCTCACGCCAAACATGGGAGTGCTCCACGTCGGCAAACTGGTGCAGCTTGAAGTAGCCGCAAGTCCTGGCGTCGGCGCCGTAGCGCTCGGCCAGACCTTCGGCCTTGGCTTTGGCGACGCGCGGCACCTGCGACTCATAGGCATAAAACGCCGCCAGGGCCTCGGCGGTTGAGCCTTCGCGCGCAACGCGACGGTACTCGGCAATCAGCTCGCGCACCTCAGGCAGCGGCTCGCGTCCGCGAACTTCGTCGCGATCGGCGCCCATGCCTTCGGCAAAGTCCAGCCACAACTCGCTGTGCGGACGGCCTTCAATCTCTTCGCCGCAAAGGTTGCGCAGCACGGCGCGGCGCAGCTCGCCATCGTCGAGCCGCGAATGCAGCGCGCTCAAGTATGCTGGAAACGCCGCGACATGATGGTAGTAATCGCCGGCATATTCGCGCAGATCGTCGCGCGTAAGCTCGCCGGCGGTCCACGCCTTGTAATACGGATGGCCCAGCAGATCGTAGCGGGCAATGCGCTGCTCCAGCGCGGTCAAGAAAGCTTGCAATTCCATCGTTCACCCCACGTAAGAAATCGGTAAGTGAGAACACTATACGGGACGATGGCCGCACCCGACAACCCGCGCCGCACGCACCTCGTTTGCAACTCCCCACTGACCGCTGCCCACTGACAACTGGTTTATAGTGTTCTGTGGCGCAGTGAAATCTTCTCGTCCCCATCCCAACCGAACTCTGCTGGCGATTGTGTTGCTGTTGCTTGCTCTCAGCGCAGCGTGCAAGCGGCAGAGCATGGCGCATCACGACTACATGTACGTTTCCGCGGCTGAGACCAGTCTGCGCGATCGCGTGGCCACCATGTACAACAAGATGGGAACGGTGCACAACGGCGATCGCGTCGAGGTGCTGGAGAAGGAGCGGCGCTTCGTCCGCGTCCGCACCGACGGCGGCCAGGAAGGCTGGATCGAGGAGCGCAGCCTGATTCCGCAGGATGTCTACGACGGCTTCCAGAAGTTGGCGCAGGACAATGCCGACACTCCGGTGCAGGCCCACGGCACCACGCGCGCCGAGCTCAACATGCACGTCACAGCCTCGCGCGATGCCGAGCACCTTTACCAGCTCAAGGATGGCGAGAAGGTCGAAGTCCTGCGGCGCGCCACGGCTGAGAAGAATCCGCCGAAACCCGCAAAGCCGGCGCAATCTACGACCTCGCCTAAGAAGAAGGGTGCGACGACGCAGCCGAAAGCCGCAGCCACTGCGACTCCGAAGCCAAGCACGCCGCCATCAACAACTCCCGCAACAACGACCGCAACTACTCCCGCGACAACGCCTGCAACCACGCCCTCCGCAGCCGCGCTCAAGCCCGGCGAACAACCGCCTCCGCCGCCTAAGCCGATCATGGAAGACTGGTACTTAGTGCGCAGCTCGTCGGGGCATGTGGGCTGGGTGCTGCTGCGCATGGTCGATCTCGATGTCCCGCTCGACATTGCGCAGTATGCCGAGGGCCAGCGCATCGTGGCGTATTTCGTGCTCAATAACGTCGAAGAAGATGGCAAGCCGCAGCCGCAATATCTCGTGCTGCTGAATGAACCCAAAGACGGGCTGCCGTACGACTACAACCAGATCCGCGTATTCACCCGCAATCGCCCCAAGCATCGTTATGAGACGGCCTACCGCGAGCACAACCTCGAGGGCTACCTGCCGGTGCGGGTTGGACATCAGGATTTTGGGAAGGAAGGCGACCTGCCGACATTCACCATTCGCAAGAAGAATGATGCGGGTCAAATCGTCGAAGCTACCTATAAGATGAACGGCCCTATTGTGCGCCGCGTGCTCACGCCTGAAGAGGCGGCAGCCGAAAAGGCGCAGCACCAGGCCGCTCTCGCCAACCGCATGAAGGAGATGTCAGCCAACCACGCCCAGCACCCCAATCAGCCGCCCGCCCGCAAGCACAAGAAGAAGCAGTAGGCTTGGACTTTGCCTTCGATCTCTTGTCTATATCCTACAATGTGGTATATGACTGAGTCCTATATACCCTCAGACATCATCGTTTCTGGTGTGTCATCCTGAGCGGAGGCGACCCGCCTTTGGTCGCCGGAGTCGAAGGACCCCTATCGTGCCTGGCCGCCTGATAATTCGCCCTGTGTCAGGGCACGGCTTCAGCCCCTGCAAACGCGGCGCCACAACCCTTTACTTGCTGTAGAACTCCGCGATCGCCCCCACTACTCGCTGCTGCTCGTCCTCGCGCAGCTCCGGGAAGATGGGCAACGCGAGCACTTCTTTCGCCGCGCGCTCCGATTCCGGCAGATCGCCCGCCCGGCATCCAAGGTAGGCAAAACACTCTTGCAGATGCAGTGGCACCGGGTAGTAGATCTCGCTGCCAATGCCTTTCTTGCTCAAGAAACTGCGCAGCTCATCCCGTCGCCACGTCCGGACCACGAACTGGTGATAGATATGGTGTGCCTCCGGCAGCGACGACAGCAGCGCGATCGGGGCCTGCTGATTGACGCTGTGTGCCTCCGCCTGCACTAATCCCGCAGCCGCGAACATGCCATGATAGCGGCAGGCGACGATTCGCCGCCGCTGGTTCCAGTCGCCGATGTGCTTCAGCTTGACGCGCAGCACCGCCGCCTGCACGGCATCCAACCTGCTGTTCCAGCCAATCTCTTCGTGATAGTAGCGGCGTCGGCTGCCGTGGTTCGCCAGGCGCCTTACATGTGCCGCCAGTTCTTCGTCGTCGGTGGTGACGCAGCCGCCGTCGCCGTAGGCGCTCAGGTTTTTCGTCGGATAAAAGCTGAAACCTGCGGCCTTGCCCAGCGTTCCAGCCTTCTTGCCTTTCCACGCCGCGCCAAAGGCCTGCGCCGCGTCTTCCACCATCGCAACCCCATACGCTTGCGCGAGCTGACCAAAGCGATCCATATCGGCGCACTGTCCGTACAGGTGCACCGGCATCACAGCGCGGACATTCTGGCTGCGTCCGCGCTTCAAAGCGTTCTCCACCTTGGCAGGATCGAGGTTGAGCGTGCCCGGGTCGATGTCTGCCAGAATCGGGGTCGCCCCGCAGCGAACAATCGCGCTCACCGACGCGAAAAAGCTGAAGGGCGTTGTGATGACGCTGGTGTTTTCCTCAACTCCGCAGCCGCGCAGCGCGAGCCACAGCGCGTCGGTTCCGGAAGCGCAGCCAACGCTGGCGCGCGCTCCCAGATATTCCGCCGATTCGTGTTCAAATCCCGTGACCTCCGGGCCGCCGATGAAGTGCTGCGATACCAGCACGCGCTCGATGGCCGCGGCGATCTCGTCCCTGATGCTCTCGTACTGCCGCTTCAGATCGAGCATGGGGACAGGTTCATGATGGGACGCATCAGAAGAAACAGCGGGTTGCGGGACCGACCTTACTGGCATGACAAAGTGATTTTAGATTAGTTTCGCGTTTGCTGTACGGCTGGTGGAGCACGCCTTCGCAGGCTGCAGAAAAACTCGTCTTCGGAGTGCTTTGCAGCAGGGCACGACGTCAGTCGTGCCGATAAGCCGTTCATTTTTCCCCGAGCCGGCTTCGGGCCGGCGGCACACCAGTTCCTCATCGCCCCACAAACATCATGTAATGGCTTGCCGCTCCCATAAAGAACAGCATGGGAAACGACAACCAGAAATTCACCCGCGAACAAAGGAAGGTCAATCGCGCCGCTTTCGCCGCCTCTGCTGGCAGCGCCGTTCCCTTGGCCACGCTCTCCTCGGTCCAGCGAATGATCTTCTTCTGCATTCGCCAGATGATGCCCCACACGTTCAGCATCATGAACCACCCCAGCCCGCCCCCGATGCCGATGGCAAGGACGTTATTGCTCTCCCATCCCTGCTCATTCAGGCTGAGGAAAATATAGGAGGCCGCGACGATCACCACGGCCATAATGACGGCCAGTACCGGGCCTTTGCGCAGCACTTCGGCCGGCGACATCAGCACTCCCATTTCCACCACGAAGGCCAGCGTCCAGATCAGGACGAAGCTCCCGATCACGCGGCCCGCCGATGCGGTCTCTCCGGCAGCAATTGCGGCGCGGGCGTTCTCGGCGACCGCATGGTTCCAGTAGGCAAAACCCACCAGCACGGTCACAACCGAGCTCCAACGGAACCACCACAGCGCTTTAGGCATCAGCTTCGGAACCACGATGCCGCGCTGCTGCGCGTCCAGCTCCTTCAGAAACGGCGTGTTGACCAGGTTGAAGAAGTAGAGCAGCCCCACCCACGTGATCCCGGCCACCAGATGTATCCAGCGCAGCACCATCAGGATGGCCTGTTCGCCTCCGGGAAAATCGATTTGCGATGCGATAAGAGCTACCCACGGAGCAGTCATTTCGGTCTCCAGACGGCGCAAGCGGGATTGCTCCCGTCGCCAGCTTCCTGTTTTCAGCGTTCGGGCGAATTCTACATCACTAAGGTGTGTGCGGGTTGCAGTTGAAATCGGCCCTGCGGCGGCTTATCGTAGAGTGGTGCCCAATGTACCTTTCGTTCTCGTTCTTACTTGGAGCGCGCAACGAAAGGCGGATATCCAACAGACCCTCGGTTCGTGTGGGGCCGCGAACTCTGGGACTGTGCTGTTTTTTTAGGTTGGCGAGAGGACCTATGGAAAGCAAGCCAGCACAGAACATCCAGGACTCGTTTCTGAATACTGCCCGAAAAGATAAATCTGTCATCACCATCTATCTCCTCAGTGGGGTGAAGCTGGCGGGCAGAATTCGTTCATTCGACAAATATTCGGTTGTCCTGGAGACCAACAACCAGGAGCAGCTGATCTTCAAGCACGCCATTTCCACGGTTGTAATGGCACGCGTGGTGCATGCGGAGCGTCAGTTCGACTCGCGGCCTATGGCGGAGACGGCGACTCCAACGCAGGCCGTTAGCGCGGCCTCTGTGTCTGAGGAATAGCTTATTTCGCGCGCACAGGGAACCAGCTCCGGATCGAGTCGCCGCTCCCGGCAAACCGGCCGCGATCATCCGGAACGGGCCTTTCTGGTGGGAGTCGAGTTCTCTTCGCGCCCAGCGCCCAAGCCTCGCGCGCAGCGACTTCCAGACTCTGGCGATGCCCTCCTGGCCAACGCCGCTTCCCATCTTCGACCCTCCGGCACTATCCCGCCCAGTGCTCGCGTAGCCCGCGATGCGGCTTCTGCGTTCCTCCATGTTCCCGACCACGAGGACCGTGGCTTTTCCACCGAAGAGTCGATGGCCGAGCTACGGGAACTCGCCACCAGTGCCGGCGCCGACATCGCCGGAGAAATGCTGCAACGCCGCCCCAGGCCCGACGCGGCTACACTCATCGGCAGCGGCAAGCTGGAGGAGCTTAAGGGCGCGGTTGCCTCCACTTCGCCTGACCTCGTCATCTTCGATCACGAATTGACGCCCTCGCAGCAGCGCAACCTGGAACGCGAGCTCGATGCTCGCGTCCTCGATCGCACCCAGCTCATCCTGGACATCTTCGCGCGCCACGCCCGCACCCGCGAAGGCCAACTGCAAGTGGAATTGGCGCAGCTGCAATACCTGCTGCCGCGATTGGCCGGACGCGGCGTGGAAATGTCGCAACTGGGCGGCGGCATCGGCACCCGCGGCCCTGGCGAAACTCAGCTGGAAACCGATCGCCGCAAGATCAACCGCCGCATTCGTCATGTCCAGGAGCAACTGGAAAACGTGCGCCGCATCCGCGGCCAGCAGCGCCGGCGCCGCGAGTCTGCGCCTATCGCGACCGTCGCCCTCGTCGGCTACACCAATGCCGGCAAGTCGACGCTTTTCAACGCACTGACCAAAGCCGGCGTGCTGGAAAGCAAGCGCATGTTCGCCACCCTTGATCCCACATTGCGGCATGCCGTCCTGCCTTCCAAACGTGAGATCCTGCTGTCTGACACTGTAGGATTCATCCGCAACCTACCCCACACGCTGGTTTCGGCTTTTCGAGCAACGCTCGAAGAAGTACAGCGCGCCTCTCTGCTGTTGCATGTGTCTGATGTGACCAGTCCGACGGCGAGCGAGCAGCAGGCCCAGGTAGAAGAAGTCTTGCGCGAACTCGAGTCGCAAGACAAGCCCCGCCTCTACGTCATGAACAAGGTTGACCTGCTGCCGGAGAAGAAACGAGACAGCCTGCGCGACTCTGACACTGTGGTACATGTTTCGGCGGCCAAGGGAATCGGCCTGGACAAACTGCTGGAGCTGATCGACGCCAAAATCTCGGAAGATCCAGTCCAGCGCGTGCGCCTGCACGTGCCCCAGTCTGAGGGAAAAGTGTTGGCGACGCTCGACGCCAAGTCGGTTGTCTTATCGCGCGAGTATCGCGACGGCTATGTTGAACTCGACGTTCAGGCGCCGGAATCAGTATTGCGCAGGATGAAGAGTTTCGTTAGAGACAACTAGATTATTCGCGTGCCCGCGTCGGCCTGCTCGTGCGCGTGATAGCTCGAGCGCACCAGTGGACCCGACTCCACGTGCCGGAATCCCATCTTCAGCGATTCTTCCTTCAGGAAGCGAAATTCGTCCGGCGGGTACAGCCGCGCCACCGGCAGGTGGTCTCTTGATGGCCGTAGATACTGGCCGATGGTGAGGATATCGACCTTGCGCTCGGCCAGGTCGCGAAACACTTCCAGCAACTCATCCGTGCTCTCGCCCAGGCCGACCATCACGCCGGTCTTGGTCGGTTTGGCAGGATTCATCTCCTTGGCACGCTCCAGCAGTCGCAGCGTGCGCTCGTAGCGCGCGCCCGAGCGGGCGACGCGATACAGCCGCGGCACCGTCTCCGTGTTGTGATTCAGGATGTCGGGCTCGGCATCCATCACGATGCGCAGCGGCTCTTCCAATCCTTGGAAGTCCGGGATCAGCACTTCTACGC
>Ga0302325_10030232_pt1 | contig 11174 bp, 9 predicted proteins | sample Palsa_T0_2_FD_201948 | JGI IMG/M metagenome (GOLD analysis project Ga0302325, IMG submission 201948) | Peat permafrost microbial communities from Stordalen Mire near Abisko, Sweden - Palsa_T0_2 | ecosystem: Environmental > Terrestrial > Soil > Palsa > Peat permafrost | place: Sweden: Abisko...
GGCCGCCTCCGCCACGCCCCGCCCCCCGCCCGCGAGTTCGCCCCCAGGCGAACTCGCAACGGAGTCGGCACGGACGCCGACTCCGCGGGCCCGAAGCGCCCCAACCACCCGCCCCCACGCGTGCGCCGCCATCACCACACCCGCCAGGCACCGCCGGCGCACCACGTGCCACCCGCACCCGGCCAGGACCCGCAGCTCGCCCGCCAGCCCCGGCGCCACCCCCTTGACGACGTCGTAGCGGCGCGCGGAGCGGCCGCGGAAGTAGGCGGCGCGCGCGAGCGAGCGCACCCCGGCGTCGGCGCCCACGCGGCGGTGCTCGACGGTCGCGCGCGCGAGGTAGCGCGTACGGCCTCCGGTGGCCAGGAACCGGCGCTGCCAGTCCTCCTCCTCCCCGGCGCCGTCGAGCGCCTCGTCGAAGGGCCCGACGCGGTCGAGCGCCCGCCGCCGGACGGCCATGTTGGCTCCCCACACAAACTCCGCATCCCGGTCCCCCGCCCCCAGGTCGAGCGTGGTAATCGGGGCGCTCTCCCGGCCGCAGGCCCGCGGCCCCCCGCCCTCGAGCCGAGCGCGGATCGGCCCGCCGAGGACGTCGTGCTCCGGCGCGCCGGCCGCCCCGGCGAGAAGCGCGTCGAGCCAGCCCGCAGGCGCGGAGATGTCGTCGTCGATGAAGACCACGAGGTCGCCGCGCGCGGCGGCCACCCCGGCGTTGCGCTTGGCGTTGGCGCCCGCGCCGGCGTCCAGAGCTAAGAAGCGCGCGCCGTGGCGCGCCGCCACCGAAGCGGTAGCCGGGTCAGAGCCGTCGGTGACCACGAGCAGCTCGGCGCCGACCCGAACGGCCTGGGGTACTACGGAGGCAAGCGCCACGTCGAGGTACTCCGGCCGTCCCCGCGTCGGGATGACGATCGATGCGACCGGAGACTCGTTCAGCGCAGCGCCCGGCGGTGCTCGACGAGCTGGCGGGCGAAGCTCCCCACGAAGCGTGGGTTGTAGCGCATGTAGCGCCGCCACAGACGACGGGGCTCGCGCACGAGCCGGTAGGCCCATTCGAGTCCGGCCTCCTGCATCCAATTCGGTGCCTGGGGCACGCGACCGGCGTGGAAGTCGAAGGCGGCGCCGACCCCGACGAGCACGGGGGCCTCGATCTCGGCGCGCATCTGCGCCATCCACTTCTCCTGCTTGGGCACGCCGATGCCGACCCACACGACGTCGGCGCCCGAGCGGTTGATCTCCTCGACCACCGCCGCACGCTCGTCCTCGTGGAGCGCGCGGTGCGGAGGCGAGTAGCCGCCCACGATCCTGACGCCGGGATAGCGCCGGCGCAGGTTGAGCGCCAGCTCGACGAGCGCCCCCTGGTTGTGGCCGCCGTAGAGATACATGCGCTGGCCCGTGGTCGCCGCGCGGGCGCAGGCGCGGAGCATGAGCTCGGGGCCGTAGACCCGGCTACCGAGATCGTAGCCGAGGGCGTTGACCGCCCATACGAGCGGCTGGCCGTCCGGGAGATTGAGCGAGGAGCCCAGGACGGCGTCGCGCAGCGCGGGGTCCTCGGAGAAGGCCATCACCGTGTGGACGTTGGCCACGCACACGTAGCCCCGTTCGCGCCGCGCCACCATCTCGTCGATCCAGGTGAGCACGCGGTCGTAGTCGGTCAGGGCGAGCGGAACGCCGAGCACGGGGACGGTGTCGGGTCGCGGAATGGGCTGCTGGGAGGACTGGAGAACGGGATTTGGAGGCATTGTCAGGTTCTGCCGGGAGTTGCCGGGGGCACTTAAACAAGAAACGTTACGCCCTAGAACGAGGTAAGGATGCCCGGAGTTGCGGTCTTGCAACCTTCGTTGCGCCGGGAAGCTCGATCGTGAACGTCGAGCCGGCGACGGTCACCCGGCCTCCGTGACGCTCTGCGATCGCCGCCACGATCGCCAGACCGAGCCCGGATCCGGGCTCCTCGGCCGCCGCGCTGCCGCGCCAGAAGCGCTCGAACAGGTGCTCGTGATCGGCGGGATCGGGCCCGCTCCCCTCGTCGCTCACCCGGAGCTGGGCCTTCCCCCCGCCCTCCTGCACGCTCACCGTGACCGTTCGCCGATCCGGTCCGTGCACGAGCCCGTTCTCGATCAGGTTGGCGAGCGCGCGCGTCAGGGCCTGCTCATCTCCGCGCACCGCCACCGCCGTCACCGACCCGAGCTCGACCCGGTCGGAGGCCGCCGCCGCGCTCCGCGCCAGCTCGTCGAGCGATACGAGCTCCGCCCGCGGCGAGGCCTCGCCGGCTCGCTCGAGCACGAGCAGGTCGTCGACGAGGCGAGCGAGCCGGGTCGCGTCGCGCTGGAGCTCGGCCAGGATCTCGGGATCGGCTCCGTACCGGGCGGCGTACTCGACGTTTCCGCGCAGTGTGGTTACCGGGGTGCGCAACTCGTGCGAGGCGTCGGCGAGGAAGCGACGCTCGCTCGCTCGCGCGCGCTCGAGCCCGGCCAGCATCCGGTTGAGCACGCCGGTGAGCCCTCCGATCTCGTCACGGGCGCTCGGCTGCGGTAGGCGCCGGGACGGGTCTCCGGTGTGCTCGATCTCCTCCGCGGCCTCCGCGAGGCCGCGTAAGGGTCGCAGCCCCCGGCGCGTGAGACCGGCGGCGGCGACGGCCGCGAGCGCGGCCGCACCCACCGCGCTGAGGATGAGGAGCACGATCAGGTGGCTCGTGGTGCTGGCGATGTCGGAGTCGTCGGAGGCGACGAGGATTGCGCCGCCGGCAGCCGGCCCGCCGGCGTCGGCCACGGGGGCCGCGAAGAGGCGAAACGGATGCCCACCGAGGCTGATGTCCTCAAAGCCGGTCCGACCCGCCCGTATCGCCTGGCGCGCGAGCCGGTCGTTGGGGAGCAGATGCGCTCCCAGCGCCTGCGAGCGGGCCAGGATGCGCCCCTGCGCGTCGAGCACCTCGACCACGATCTGGCGCCCGGACACCGGGCTTTCGAGCGCGCCCGAAGCGGTGAGGAGGGCCGGGGCCGAGACGCTGAGGAGGGCCACCTCCTGTGCCCGCTGGCGGAGCGCGCTGTCGAGCGAGCCGTGGAGCTGGCGCGAGACCATGAGCACGGCGGCCGTTCCCAGGAGCGCGACCGCGATCAGGATCGAGCCGGTGGAGGCGGCGATCAGGCGCGCGCGCAGCGACCCGGTGAGACGGCGCGCGCTTTCGGCCCGCGGACTCATGTCAAGCGCGGAGGATGAAACCCGACCCGCGCACGGTGTGGATGAGCGGCGGCGCGCCGAGCTTGCGGCGCAGGCGAGTGACGTAGCGGTCGACCACGTTGGGCTCGGCGGCGCCCGCCCAGATCTCCTCGATCGCGCGCTCGCGGGTGATCGTCCGCCGCGGCTCGCGGACCAGGAGCTCGAGCACCTCGAGCTCGCGCCCCGTGAGGTCGATCCTGCGCCCCGATCGGGTCGCCGTTCTCGCCGCCGAGTCGATGATGAGATCGCCGTAGCTGACGAGGACCGAGGCATCCTGCCCGCGACGGGCGAGGGCGTGCAGGCGGGCGATCAGCTCCTCGACCGCGAAGGGCTTGACCAGGTAGTCGTCGGCCCCCGACTCCAGTCCGCTCACGCGATCGGCGACGGCATCCCGCGCGGTGAGCATGAGGACGGGGACGGTGACACCCTTGGCCCGCAGCCGGCGGCACACGGCGAGGCCGTCGAGCCCGGGCATGGTCACGTCGAGCACGATCAGGTCGGGCGGCGACGCGCTCGAGACCCGGGCCAGCGCGGCGGCGCCGTCCCCCGCGGTGGTGACGGCATAGCCCTCGGCGGCGAGGGTTCGCTCGAGCATCCGCCGCAGGGGCGGGTCATCGTCGACGACGAGGACACGGACTTCACCCACCGGCGACATCGCGGCGCAGGAAGACCAGGTAGGCGGCGCCGAGCGCGGGGAGCCCGTAGAGCGCGCACACCCAGACGGCGCGAATGATCGGGTCCCAGTCGGTCGGCGTGCGCAACAGCCCCTGCCAGGCGTTGAACTGGGTGCTCAGGAGATAGGGCTGGGCCCCGCCGAGCCCCGGCAGGATGGCCACGAGCTGGATGATGAGCGAGAACATCAGCGTCCCGACCACGGCGGCGGCGCTGTTGTGAGTGACGGTCGAGAGCAGCAGCCCGATACACACGATGGCGAGGATCGGGATCAGGTACACAAGCAGGCTCACGAACACGAGCTCGAGCCCCTTGGGAGCGGAGACGACGGTCCCGGACAGGCTCTGGAGCGGGTTGAAGCCGGACTTCAGCACCCCGGCCACGGTCGATACGACGCCGTCGAGGAGGATGGCCACGACCGCGTAGGTGGCGGCGGCGAGCGCCTTGCCGGTGAAGATCTGCCCGCGGTCGAGCGAGCGCGTGAGGATCGTCTTCAGGGTGCCGTTGTGGTCCTCGGAGGCAACGATGTCGCCCGCCACGAGCGCCGCGATGAGCGGGAACATCCAGATCGCGCCGAACAGGAGGATGACGAGCGGCACGGCCAGGCCGCTGCGGTCGATGTAATCGCCGAAGGCGACATCGTGGGGTCCCCCGTGACGGAAGCTCACGGCGGCCACGAAGATGATGGGCACGATGACCGCGAGCCCCAGGCCGAGGTAGGTGCGCTTCTGGTAGCGGAGCTTGCGCAGCTCCCAGCGGTAGACGGTGGCGACGCCGGGGTTCACGAGGGCACCGCGGTGTGCACGGCGCCGTCGCTGCTCGCGCCCGGGTCGCCCTCCGTCAACGAGAAGAAAAGGTCCTCGAGCGTGACCGTCTCGGGCGCCAGGAGCTTGATCAGCGCGCCCGCCTCGACCAGCGCCTGCGAGAGCTCGGCCGCCGCCGCCCCGTCGGCCGAGAAGCAGATGTAGCCGTGCTCGACCGTGACCTCGCCGAGCCCGCGCTGGGCCCGGCACACGGCCAGCGCCCGCTCGTCGTCGGTGGTCGAGAGCCGGTAGGTGGCGCCCGCGCCCCGTTTGAGGTCGGCGATCGCCCCCTCGTAGACGATCTTGCCCGAGCGGACGATCGCCACCCGGTTGCACAGCTCCTCGACCTCGGGGAGCAGGTGGCTCGACAAGAGCACGGTCATGCCCTCGTCGGCCAGGCGGCGGATGAGCACGCGCATGTCGCGCATGCCGGCCGGGTCGAGGCCGGTGGCGGGCTCGTCGAGGAGCAGGAGCTTGGGCGCGCGCAGGAGCGCGGCCGCGATCCCGAGGCGCTGGCGCATGCCGTGCGAGTAGCCGCCCACCCGGTCTCCGGCGCGCCCGGAAAGATCGACCGTGTCGAGCGCCTGATCGATCCGCCCGGCCGCCCCGTGGCCGTCGTAGGCGGCCAGCAGGTCGAGGTTGCGCCGCCCCGAGAGGTAGGGATAGAACTGGGGCGCCTCGACGAAGCCCGCCACCCCCTCGAGCGCCTCGGCGCCGAGCAGCGGGTCGCGCCCGAAGAGCCGTACGTGGCCCGCGGTCGGGCGGATGAGACCGAGCATCATTCTCAGCGAGGTCGTCTTGCCCGCGCCGTTGGGGCCGAGATAGCCGTACACGTCACCCGCCTCCACGGTCAGGTCGACGTCGTTGACCGCCACGATCTCGCCGTAGCACTTGACCAGGCCGCGAACCTCGATAGGCGGGGCGTCCGCCACTGGGCTCAGAGCCCGCGGGCGGCGGCCTCGGCGGCCACCGGCGGCACCGACCCGAGCACCGTGTAGGCGACGCCGCCCCGGGTGAAGCGGATCATCGTGCCGAGCGCGGTGTCGAGCTCCTGGCCGGTGACACCGTGGATCGAGATGGTGGGCAGCGCGAGCTCGGAGTGACGTCCGCTCGGGCTCGGGCTCGGGGTCGCCGCGCCGGACGACGCCGCCTGCTCGATGACCACGACTCCGCCGAGATCCTCGCCGTAGGTGAGGAGCGCCGCCGGGCTTCCGCCCCAGTCGAGCAAGCGGACCGAGCGCCGCGGCAGGCCGACCAGCTTGGCGGGCGCCGCGAGCGAGAAGCGCACGTGCTTGGCGACCGCGGCGGGACCCGTGATCGAGGCGGCTGCGTGCGTGCGATGGCCGAGCTTGGCCTTGGCGGCTGAGCCGCTCGGCACGTCGATATTGACGACCTTGGCCCCGGCCGGCGGCGGGACCGCGAAGTCCGACGCCGCCACCGGGCCATAGCTGATGTCAGTGGCGCTGAGCTCGAGCACGGGAGAGCTCGCGCCCGTGGCGTAGACCGAGAACTGAAGGGGCACGCCGTGAACCGCGTCGAAGGCGATCGCCGCCGCTCCCAGCAGCCCACCGCTGTGGTGCGGGGATATGCGAACCGTGTAGGTGGGCTGGCCCGCGACGTCACCCGGAATCGCGCCCGAGAGGTCGAGCTGCTTGCCCAGCCGATCGAGCTCGTCCTGGATCTTGGCCACCCCGGGGATCGCGTCCTGGCCCGAGGCCGATGCGCTCCGCGCCTTCGAGGAGCTCGTCATCTCAGTGGGAAGGTCGCCCTTATAGACCGTGTTCGACGACGGGTCGTAGACCCAGAAGCTCTGGCCGTCGACGACCACCTGGGCGTCGCCGTTGTTGCCCTGGAGCTCGAGCCTGAGGAGCTGGTGGTCGGTCGAGAGCCACAGGCGCCCGCTCGCCCCCGTGACCAGCGGGCTCGACTCCTGCCCGAGGTCCGAGGAGGAGATGAGCTGATTGGTGAAGGTGATCCTGGCCGTGATCCCGGTGATCGGCGGGGCGCTCAGGGCGCCGTGCAAAGCCGAGGCCAGGGACTCCTGCTCGGGCACGGGCCCGCCCGAGGTCGCGGCGACGGCGATCGCCGCGCCGCCGGCGACGACCACCACGGAGGCGGCAATCACGGCCAGGAGGCGGGGGGTCGAGACGGTACGCAGGAACTTCACGGTCAAACCACCTTTCTTGTGACGCTAATCACGATAGGCGATGACCTTGAAAAGACTCTGACAGATCCGCGTCAGCCCCCGACGTTGGCCACCCGGGCGCGGAGCTCCCGCTTGAGCACCTTGCCGGTCGGGTTGCGGGGCAGCTCATCGATGAAGTTGACCTCTCGCGGGACCTTGTAGCGAGCGAGGTTGGCCTTGACGAAGTCCCTGACCTCGTCCTCGGTGAGCTCACGCCCGGGACGGAGCACGACGAAGGCCACCAACCGCCAACCCCATTCGGGGTCCTCGGCCCCGATCACCGACGCCTCCTCGATCGCGTCGTTGGTGATCAGGAGCTCCTCGATCTCGCCGGGGAAGACGTTCTCGCCGCCCGAGATGATCATGTCGTCGTCACGCCCGTCGATGAACAGTCGCCCGGCCTCGTCGAAGTGCCCGACGTCGCCCGTGCTCATCAGGCCGTCGATCATGTCCTTGTGCCCGCCGCCGGTGTAGCCCTCGAACTGGAAGCCGTTGCCGACGAAGATCCGGCCCGTGCGGCCCGGTCCCTTCACCGGGGCGCCGTCGTGGTCGAAGAGCTTCACGAAGGTGCCGAACGGTGGCCGGCCGGCCGTCCCGGGCGCCGCACGGAGGTCCTCGGGCGTGGCGAAGGTGGCCCAGGCGACCTCGGTGGAGCCGTAGAAGTTGTAGATGATGTCGCCGAGCGCGCGCATCGCTCGGCGTGCGAGCTCGGCCTCGAGCTGGGCGCCGGACAGGAGGACGATACGCAGCGAGCTCGTGTCGAAGACGCCAGGCGAGGACTCGATCAGGTCGACGATCCGTCGCAGCATCACAGGCACGACGATCAGCCCTGTGCAGCGCCGCTCCGCAATATCCCCGAGCACGAGCTCGGGCGCGAACCGCCGCCGCATCACCACCGTGCAGCCGAGACTGACCGTGACGATCATCTCGGTGAAGCCGAGCGCGTGGAACATGGGGGCCGCCACGTAGGTCGACTCGCGGGCCCGGAAGGGCACCTTCGAGAGGATCGCGCCCATCGGCGACAGCGTCGCGCCCGAATGCCGCGGCGCCCCCTTGGGGGTCCCCGTCGTGCCGCTGGTAAGGAGCACGACCTGCGGGGTGCGACGGGGCAGCGGCACCGTACGGCCGGCGTTCTCGGCGATCAACGCGCCGAGCGTGTTCTCGCCGGGGGCTTCGGTCCAGCCTAGGACCTTGCGGTGGCGGGTCTCGATCGGCGCCACGAGCGCTTCGTACTCCTCGTCGTGCACGAGCAGCGATACGTCCTCGCGCGCGCACACGTCGCGGAGCTGGGGGCCGGCGAAGTCGGTATTGAGGTAGAGAGCGCGAGCGCCCAGCTTCGCCGCAGCAAAGGTGATGGCGAGAAAGCCGCGGTGGTTGCGGCAGAGGATGCCGATGGTGTCCCCTTCACGGACGCCGCGGGCGTGCAGACCGAAGGCGAGCGCATCGGAGCGGGCGTTGATCTGTCCAAAGGTGAGCGATCCGCGCTCGTCGATCAGGCCCGTCTGGTCGCCGTGACGGGCGGCCGCCAGCGCGATGGCACCACCGATCGGGCCGAGCGCATCGAGCGCGCGGAGCACCGGCACGACCTTTCGCGGCGGGTCGATGCCGAGCATCCCCGAGCGGAACCCGTGGATCACGGCGTGACCCTCGACGGCGCCGCGGAGACCGAGCGCGGCCGGCTTGCGGAGGATCGGCGGCAGCTTGCGCACGCTCTCACGGTATCGCGTAATCGCCCTAGACTGGCGCCGCGTGAGCACGAGCCTCGTCTACCGCAGCGCCCTCGGCTATGAGCTGCTCATGCGCGGGCTCTACGGGCGCCACTACGCGGAGCGGATGCGGGCGGTCGCCGAGCAGGTGCCGGCGGGCGCGTCGGTGCTCGAGCTCTGCTGCGGGCCGGGCACCCTCTACCACCGCTACCTCAAGGCGCGCGCCGGGGATTACGTCGGCGTCGACGTCAACGAGGGCTTCGTCGCCAAGCTCCGGCGAGAGGGCGTCGAGGCGCGGCGGATCGACCTCGCCGACGACGGCCTGCCCCTCCCCGCGGCCGACGTCGCGATCATGCAGGCCAGCCTCTACCACTTCCTCCCGCACCCCTCCGGGATCATCGACCGGATGCTGACCGCCGCCCGCGAGCTCGTGATCGTCTCAGAGCCCGTACGCAATCTCGCGACGAGCGCCGTCCCCGGCATCGCCCTCCTCGGCCGCCGCGCCGCCGACCCGGGGGTCGGCGGGCACGCCGATCGCTTCACCGAGGCCACCCTGGACGAGCTCATGGCCCGCTACCGCGACCACACTCGGGCGGCCTTCCTGATCCCCGGCGGGCGCGAGAAGGTCTACGTCCTCTCGGCGCGCGAGTAGCCGGCGGGCTCGCGGTCGGGGCCCGCGGCCTGGCCGTCGATGAGGTAGAGCGGCCGGTCCTTGACCTGCTCGAAGATCCGGCCCACGTAGAGGCCGACCACCCCGACGCTGACGATGATGAAGCCCGCCAGGAAGAGGATGAGGACGGCCAGGCTGGCGAAGCCGGGAACCCGCTTCTCGGGCTCGGCGAAGTAGTCGACCACCTCGTAGGTGGCGAGGACCGTGCCCGCGAGGGCGACGAGGAAGCCGACGAGGACGACCACGCGCAGGAGCACGGTGCTCTGAAAGAACATCCCGTCGAGCGCGACCCGCACCAGGCGGCGCAGCGAATAGCCGCTCTTGCCCGCGTAGCGCTCGGCGTGCTCGATCTCGATCGTGGTGGACTCGAAGCCGAGCCAGTCGAGCGCGATCATGTACTCGCGGTCGCGATCGCGCAGGCGCAGGAAGGCGTCGACCACGCGGCGCGAGAGCAGGCTCAGGTTGCTGAAGTCGGGCCGGACGTCGGTCTCCAGCGTCAGCTTCCGGTAGAGGCGGCTGGCCCAGCGCCGGAAGGCCGAATGCCGCCAGCCGCGGCGGGTGGTGCGCACCATGTCATAACCCTCTCCGGCCGCGGCCCACAGCCGGGGGATGTCCTCGGGGGCCTCCTGGAGGTCGCAGTCCATTACCACCACGAACTCGCCGCGGGCCTGGGCCAGGCCGGCGGTGATCGCCGCATCCTGGCCGAAGTTCCGGCTCAGGCGGAAGGCGTGCACGTGGGGATCGCGGCGAGCGAGCGAGCACAGGACCTCCCAACCGCCGTCGACGCTGCGGTCATCGATGAACACAAGCTCGTAGCGCTCGGTCACCTCGACCACGCTCCTGCTCAATCGGTCATGGAGCGCGACCAGGCAGTCCGCGCAGCCGTAGACCGGCACCACCACGCTCAGAACGGTGCCGCCACGTCCCGCGGCCACATGCGTGTCGACTCCCTCCGCGTAGGCCATCGGCCCGCATTCTCAACGACCAACTTAAAGCGCCCGTGTGGGCGGAGCGCTACTTCGCGACGGTCAGCTGCACGCGCGCGTAGTTGAATCCATAGGCCCCGGCGCAGCTCAAGCCCGGGTCGCACCGGTCGAAGTTGGCCGCCCACTTCATCCACAGGGTGTGCCCGTTGCGGCTGATCCACTTCTCCGGGAAGCCCGCGGCGTAGCCGTTCGAGGGTCCGAAGTCAATGTCGCGGGCGACGAAGGACCACGGCCCCCAGGGATGGGGTGCCTCGAGGATGTCGAGCTCGGATCCGGCGCGCCAGATCCCGGGCACGCTGTTCGAGTAGGAGTGCGTGAAGGTGAGCAGGTAGGCGTGAATCGGAGCGTCGTAGGACATCTGCGGGTAAGTGATGTGCGAGGCCCACCCGGCGACCGGCACGGCAGCGCTCACCGAGCTCGACCAGACGGGGTAGCTGGCACCGTCCGACTGCTGCCAGCCCGAGACCCACTGCCAGTCGGCGGGGTTGGTCATGTCCGCGACGTCGGGCAGGCTCCGGCCCAGGATCAGCGTCGAGGCGTTGAACTCGCGCTCGGAGTTGATGGCATAGACGTATCCGTCGGGGTGCTCCTCGCCGCGGTCGCGGAGCACCCACGAGAGGTTCCCGAGCGGGGCCGAGAAGGGCATGGCGGGCGAGTTCCACGTCGTCCCCTCGTTGGTCGAGTAGGCGATCCCGGCCAGCCCCTGGAAAGGCTGATTGTGGTTGTAGTTCCAGCTCGCCGTCTGGGTGGCGAAGAACACGTTGCCGATGGCGACGAAACCGTCGCTGTAGTACGGGCCGAGCGGCCCCGAATGGAGCTTGGGATTCTGGAAGATCTGCGCCCACGTGGCCGGGGGCGGGGCGAGCGGGTTCCCGACGAAGCTGAAGCCGATGTGCGGGGGCGTGCCCGTGATCCGGGCGAACGAGTTGCGCCAGAACCCACCCT
>Ga0302325_10030234_pt1 | contig 11174 bp, 9 predicted proteins | sample Palsa_T0_2_FD_201948 | JGI IMG/M metagenome (GOLD analysis project Ga0302325, IMG submission 201948) | Peat permafrost microbial communities from Stordalen Mire near Abisko, Sweden - Palsa_T0_2 | ecosystem: Environmental > Terrestrial > Soil > Palsa > Peat permafrost | place: Sweden: Abisko...
TACTGATTTCAACTGCAACCTTACCTAAGGAATGCTCCCCATGAAGAGAACGCCGACGAATTCCGTCACCGCGATTGCAATCGCGGCGCGCGCGTTCGCATGGGGCATGCCCTGCGGCGCGTACTGCTCCGACCCAGCGTCTGGAGTCTCGCCGCTGTCGCTGTTGCGTTAGCCGCCCGTGCGTGTTCCCGCCGGGTGCGGCGGGAACCGAAGTCCGGGCAAACCCCGAACCTCGCTTTCCCGCCGGTGTCGGATGACCGGTGGCCGCGCGCTGTGCGCTGCGGCTCGAGGAAAACAGCGATGCCTATAAACGACCTAATCAGAACTTACCTTCGCCGCACGTTCCGCGGCCTGTGGCTTTCGCGCGACTTCCGAAAGCTGTGGGTGTCGCTCACCATCACCTCGTTCGGCGCGCAGATCACGAACCTGGCGCTGCCGCTGACCGCGGCGCTGCTGCTGCACGCGACGCCGATGCAGATGGGTGTGCTGGTGGCGCTCGAAACGCTGCCCTTCGCGCTCTTCAGCCTGCATGCGGGGGTGCTGCTTGACCGCGTGCGCAAGCGGCCGGTGGTTATTGCAGCCGACCTCGGGCGCGGCTTGTCGTTGGCGGCGATCCCGATTGCCGCCTGGTTCGGGGGCCTGTCGATGGGGCTGCTGTTCTGCGTCGGGTTCCTTTGCGGTGTGCAGAATGTCGTCGGCGGTGCGGCTTACCAGGTGCTGCTCGCACAGATGGCCGGACGCAAGCGCCTGGTCGAAGTGAACGCCAAGATTTCACTCGGCGAGACGTCGGCGGCACTGGTCGGGCCCGGTATGGCAGGCGGCCTAATTCAGGCATTGACGGCGCCGTTCGCCATCGTCTTCGACGCGTTCGCGTTCTTTATTTCAGCGCTGATGTTGCGGCGCGTCGAAGCCCGCAACGACATCGCGCACGTCCGCGGCAGGGCCGATGTCTGGGGTGAAATCGGTGAAGGCCTCAAGCTCGTCTGGGAAAACCGGACGCTGTGGGGACTCGCGTGGCTGGCGGGGCTGTGGCAGTTTCTGCATCACATGCAGATTGCGGTGCTGATTCTGTTTGCGACACGCGAGTTGTCGTTGTCCGCCGGCGCGATCGGGATCGCCTATGCATTCGGTGGCGTGGGCTGCGTGCTTGCCTCGGTCTTCGCTGAACGGCTGTCCGCACGCTTGGGCGTCGGGCCGGTTATCGTGCACGGCCTCATTATCACCGCCTTCGGATGGCAGGCGTTCGGACTGCTTGGCGGCTCGGGGTGGCTGGCGACCCTCTTGCTTGGCGTCGCGATGCTGGTGTTCGATTTCGGCGCGATCCTCTACGGCATCAACTACCTGTCGCTGCGCCAGGCGATCACGCCCGATCGGCTGCTCGGACGCATGACCGCGACGATGCGCTTTCTAACCGTCGCCTCGGCGCCGCTCGGCTCACTCGTCGGCGGGGCGCTCGCGACCGGTATCGGCCTGCGCGGCACCCTGCTCACCGTCGGCGCGCTCGGGCTGGCACTTGCCGCGGCGGCGGCACTTTGGTCGCCGGTGCGGGAGCACCGCGAGCTGCCTGCGCCGGTGGTCGACTAGGGCCAAGTCACTACCCAAAACCGGTTAGAAACCGCGTCGCGCGCCCCATCAAGGGTGCGCGCGACAGCTTGCCATGTCGCCGTCGATCCTTTTTATCACGCTCGATTCCTGCCGCTACGATGCCTTCGTCGAGGCACGCGCGCCCAACCTGAAGTCGCTCGCGCCGTTACACCGCGCCCAGGCGCCGTCACACTTCACCTACGGCTCGCACGCAGCATTTTTCATGGGCTTCACACCCGGCGACGCCACGCGAAGAGAGCCTTACGTCAATCCCAAGTACGGCAAGATTTTTCGCATGCGCGGCGGCGGCCATCCGGGCGCGGCGCCCGCGTATCTGACGCTCGACGGTCACAGCGTCATCGACGGCCTCAAGCAAAGCGGCTACCGGGCCATTGGTACCGGGGCGGTCAACTGGTTCAACCCCGAGCGGCCGACAGGGCGGATCCTGAGCGCCGATTTCGACAGCTTTGCCTATTCCGCAGGTCCCTCGCTCAAGGCGCAGATCGAGTGGATCGACAAGATGCTCGCCCAGGTCGAGACCGGTCGGCCTGCGTTTGTTTTCCTCAATCTCGCCGAGACCCACGTGCCGTATTTTCACGCCGGCGCGCCATGGGATCCCGCATATAACCCGGCGGCGCCCTTCGGTGACAACAATGACGCTGCGGAATGCCGGCGACGTCAAGTTGCGTGCGTGGAGTGGTGCGACCAGGTCTTGGAGCCGCTGCTTGCGCGCTTTGCGCGCGAAACCATCATCGTCTGCGCCGATCACGGTGACTGCTGGGGCGAGGATGGCCTATGGGAACACGGCGTCTCGCATGCAAAGACGCTCGACGTGCCTCTGTTGTTTCGCCTTGCCGCCAGCAAATAGGCGAACGCCCGAGACGACCTCAGCGCTGAAACGGGTAGACGTTGGGTAGGCCGAGCAAGCGCGACAATTCGTCGAGCGCGCGCCGCGACTCCGAGAGCAACGCCGGGTCGGCCAGATCGGCGGGCATGAGGCGGTCTCGATAGTGCCGCTCCACCCAAGCGGTTAGCGCGTCAAACAGTGCGCCGTCGAGCCAGATCGGCGAGACGATTGCCGCACGCTCCTCCGGGGTCAAGGCGACGCGCAGCCGCAGGCACGCCGGTCCCCCGCCGTTTTGCATGCTCTGTCGCAAATCAAACGTCTGCACCTCGCGAATCGGACCCTCGCCAGCCGTGAGCCGATCGAGCAGTGCGCTCACCGTCGCCTCGTCGCGGCATTCGGCCGGCGCGACAAGCAGCAGACCGCCGTCGGGACGGGCGAGCAATTGGCTGTTGAACAGGTAGGTGCTCACCGCGCGCTCGAGGCTCACCTCGCGTTCCGACACGACGATAGCCTCGAACGCAGCCCCGATTCGCTCGCGCAACGCGGCAAGAAGGGCGTCTTGTCCCACAAACGCGCGCTCATGGCAGAAAAGGACGGCACCGCTGCCGATGGCAATCACGTCGTTGTGAAATACGCCGGCGTCGATCGCATCGGGGTTCTGCTGGGCGAAGAGGGTGCGCTTCGGCGAAAGTCCGTGAAGACGGGCAACGCCTTCGGAAGCCTCCCGCGTTTGGCGTGCCACGAAGCGCCGGGGCGCCGTCCCCGCGTCGGCCGCGAATGCGCTGCGCCCGTAGACAAAAAGCTCCACGCCGTCAGGGCGCCCTTCAGCGACAAAGCGCGTGTGGTTGGCGGCCCCCTCGTCACCGAACTGCGGCGCTGCGGGCAGCGCGTCGTGCACGGCGAAATGGTTTTCGTCGGCGAAGATCGCGCGCAGCACACGCGTCGTCGTCGCTGTCTCAAGCGAGCGGTGGAAATGGGCAACGAGGTTGGCCGGGGTGAAATGCACGCGGCCGTCGGCGGTGTCGCCGGAAGGGCTCACCGTCGCCGCGTTGGCGACCCACATCGGCGAGGCTGACGAGCACGCTGCAAGGAGTTGCGGTGCATCGCGCGCGGCCGCCGCGAGCAGCGCGTTGTCGTTGCCTGCAAAGCCCAGCGCGCGCAGGGCGGCCAAGTCCGGGCGCTCGTGCGGGGGCAGCACGGCTTGCAAGAAGCCGCGATCGGCGAGCGCCTTCATCTTGGCGAGCCCCTGCAGCGCCGCCCGGCGCGGGTTCGCGACCAGGCTCTTGTTCCGCTCCGCGGCCAGGTTGCCCGTGGCCAGGCCACTGTAGTTGTGCGTCGGCCCCGGCAGGCCGTCAAAATTGACTTCTGCGGGTGTCTCGCTGATCAAAGTGGATCTCGTGCCGACAGCGGCACGGCGCGCACGACGTCGCCCTCGCCGACACCGAGCACCGCGGCCGCATGCGGCAGGAGCGGGAAGCGGGCGACGCGCGAAGGTGCCAAGGCGAGGAGGGCGCGGAAGCGCTCGAAGTTGCGGTTGGTCACCAGCCACAGCGCGTCGTCGGTCAGGCTGTCCGGGACCGGGTCGTGCTCGCCGACTTTAACTGCGAAGGTCTCGCTCCGGCGCACCGCGCGTATGTTATCGCGGAAGCACTCCAGCGTTGGCCCGGCATCGAATATGTCGACGTAACCTTCGAAGCGGAAACCTTCCGCCTCCAACATCGCGCGCGCCGGCTGCGAGTCGGCATGCACCTCGCCGATGACCGCGCGCGCGGCCGCAGGCAGCAGCGTGGTATAGACCGGGTGGCGCGGCATCAGTTCGGCGATGAATGCTTTCTGGCCGATCCCTGTCAGGTAGTCGGCGCGCGAGTATTCCATCACGAAAAAATGCCGGCCAAGGCCCTCCCAGAAAGGGCTCTTGCCATCGGCATCGAGCCGGCCGCGCAGTTCCGCGATCACCTTCGGCGCGAACCGCTCGGCGAAATCGGCGATGAAGAGTAAGCGTGCCTTGGAAAGCAACGGCCCCTTCTTGGCACGGCGGTGACGTGAATCGAGAAACAGCGAGCATAACTCGCTGTGACCGGTATGGTCGTTGGTTAGAAAAAGCGTCGGCGCAGCCGTGTAAACGCCGAGTTCGCGCGAGGCATGCACCTGCGACCCGACATGGTAGTTGTACCAGGGGTCGGACAAACCCACGGCGGCTTCGATGGCGCTGATGCCAACCACGCCGCCGGTGACGTCGTCAACGAGCACGAAAACGTAGCACGCGTCGGCCTTGGCCGCGGTGCCGGCGAATGAAGCGAGCGAGCGCTCGATTCGTTGCGCCAGCCGCTCGGCGTTGGCCGGCAGCGTGGTCAGCCCTGAACCGGTACGCTCGGAAAGCGAAAGCAGCGCCGGCAGGTCCTCCCGCGCGATCGGCCGGACGTAGAACATCGGACCGCGCGTGATCTCAGGTAAGCGACTTGGTTAGAGCTGTCTCCAGCCGGGCAAGACCCTCCAAGATCTCGTCGAGGCTGATGACCAGCGAAGGTGCAATGCGTACGACGTCTGGCCCGGCGATGAGCACCAACAATCCGGCGTCGCCCGCGGCGCGCATGACGTCCATGCCCTTGCCCTGCCAGCGCGCGGCGAGTTCGCAGCCGAGCCACACCCCTTCGCCGCGAATGTCGCTGAACACTTCGCGCCGAGCGTTGATCGTGCGCAGACCCTCCATAAATAGCGCGTGCCGCGCCTTCACGCCGTCGAGCACTTCGGTGGTATTGATCACGTCGAAGGCGGCGCCCGCGACCGCACAGGCAAGCGGATTGCCTCCGAAAGTCGTGCCGTGAACCCCGACCGAAAACACGCTCGCGATCTCGCTTGTCGTGAGCATCGCGCCGATGGGGAAGCCACCACCAAGCCCCTTGGCACTGGTAAGGATGTCCGGCACGACGCCTTTTTGCATGTACGAAAAGAGCACGCCGGTGCGGCCCATGCCACTTTGGATCTCGTCGAAGATGAGCAGCGCATCGTGTTCGTCGCACAGGCGTCGGGCGGCGGCGAGGAATTCGGGCGTTCCCGGAATCATGCCACCCTCGCCCTGCATGGGTTCGAGGATCACTGCACAGAGGTCATCACCACCTTCTTCGGCAAATGCGGCCTCGAGGCCGGCGAGGTCGTTGTAGCGAATGTGCGTGAAACCGGTAGGCGGCGGCCCAAAGCCGGTGGAATACTTCGCCTGTCCTCCAGCTGATACCGTGAACAGCGTCCGCCCGTGAAATGCGTTCAGGGTCGAGATCACCCGGAATTTTTCCGGTCCGAAACGATCGTGCGCGTAACGGCGCGCCAGCTTGAGCGCCGCCTCGTTCGCCTCCGCGCCGGAGTTGCAAAGGAACACGCGCTCGGCAAAGGTCGCATCGACGAGTTTTTTGGCGAGCCGTAGCGCGGGCTCGTTAGTCATCCAGTTCGACACGTGCCAGAGCGTATGCGCCTGTTCGGCCAGGGCCTTGACGAGCACCGGATGGCAATGCCCGAGCGCGGTAACCGCCACGCCCCCGGCGAAGTCGATGTACATCCGGCCCTGCTGGTCCCAGACGCGCGAGCCCAGGCCGCGCACCGGCACGAATTCCGCGGGCGCGTAACAGGGCACCATTACCTGATCAAACATGGCGCGCGTGACGGGCAGTGCGGAGGGCGGCGTCGCGATAGCGCGCCGGACAGGCTCGACGGACAGTGCGCTGGCGGGTGCGACGGACATAGGGCGTTCCAAGAGTAAGATCGTTATTGTAGACGAACACCGGCGCAAGAGGCTGCCGGGAGGCGCCACGGAATCAGACCGGCCGCCGACCCGCGCGCTCAACCCATCGCGGTCATTCGCTAACCATTTGTGCATCGCGAACGCGGCCGCTTAGGCTTCCGCGGCGGGCGATCAATCGACTTTGGCTCCCGAGGCTTTGACCACCCGAGCCCACTTCTCCGTTTCGGTGTGGATGTACGCGGCGAATTGCTCTGGCGAACCGCCTGCGGCCACCGCCCCTTGCGCCAGCAGTTTTTCCTTCGCTTCGGGACTCTGCAGCCATTGATTCACGTCAGCGTTGATACGCCCGACGATCGACGATGGCGTGCCGGCGGGGGCGACGAGGCCGAACCACGACGTTGCCTCGAACCCTGGCAGGCCGCTCTCCGCAATCGTCGGCACATCCGGCAACGCCGGCGCACGTTGTGCCGAGGTCACCGCAATTGCCCGCAGCTTGCCTGCTTTGATCTGCGGCAGCGACGACGGAAGGTTGTCAAACATCACCTGCACCTGGCCACCGATCAAATCCGTGATGGCCATAGCGCTGCCCTTGTAAGGCACGTGCGTCATGTCGACACCCGCCATGGTCTTGAACAGTTCGCCCGAAAGGTGGATCGACGTGCCACTGCCGGACGAGGCAAAGTTGATCTTGCCAGGCTTTTCCTTCGCCAGCTTGATTAGATCGGCAACCGAATTGACGGGGAGTGATGGGGTAACCTCCAGCACGTTGGGGACTCCCGCGACCAGGACCACCGGGACAAAGTCCTTGACATGGTCGTAGGGCATCCTTGCATAGAGATTGGGATTGATCGCGTGCGTGCCCACCGTGGCCATGAGCAGTGTGTAGCCGTCCGGCGCGCTCTTGGCAACGAGCTCCGAGCCGATGTTACCCGCCGCGCCCGGGCGGTTGTCGATGACCACGGGCTGCCCCAATGACAGTGCGAGCCGCTGCCCGACTTCGCGCGCGAGAATGTCGGTCGTCCCGCCAGCCGGGAACGGCACGACGAGCCGGATCGGTTTGCTTGGATACGGCTGGGCCAGCGCATCGGCCGCGGTCATCGCCAGTACCACGAATAGCGCCGCATGCCGCAGAATTCGGGTCATCGTTTCCTCCATTTCGGCAAGCCTTCCGACCGCGGTCAAATCAGTCCACCTTGGCGCCGGATTCTTTGACGATCCGTGCGTACTTGGGAATTTCACGCTTGATAAGCGCCGCGAACTGCTCCGGCGTAGTCGGCGCAGGCTGCGCGCCCTCCTGGGCGAAGAACGCCTTCATCTCCGGCGTGCCTAGAATACGCGCAACCTCGGCGTTCCACTTGGCGATGATCGGCGCTGGCGTGCCTGCCGGCGCCATGAAGCCCCACCAGGTATAGATGTCGAAACCCGGCAGTCCGGACTCGGCGAGCGTCGGCAGCTCTGGGGCAAGCGGGGAACGCGCGGCGGTCGTGACCGCGAGAGCCTTCAGTTTGCCTGCCTTCAGTTGCGGCATCGAGTTGGCCAGGTTATCGAACATCAGTTGCGTGTCGCCCGCAAGCAGCGCCTGCAGGGCCGGGGCGCCGCCTTTATACGGAATGTGCACCATGTTGACGCCGGCCTCGATCTTGAACAGTTCACCGGCAAGGTGGCCGGCGCTGCCGTTGCTTCCCGAGCCGAACGACAGCGCGCCGGGATGCGACTTGGCGTAGGCGATGAGCTCGGGCACGGAATTCACCGGGAACGCGGAGTTCAGTACCAGAACGTTCGGGGTTATCGCCACCAGCGTTATCGGGGCGAAATCCTTGACCGGGTCATAGGGCAGCGTGCGGTACAGGCTCACGTTGACTGCGTGCGTGGATAGCGCACCTTCGAGGATGGTGTAACCGTCGGGCAGACTCTTGGCAACAAGATCCGCGCCGATGTTGCCGCCCGCGCCGGGCCGATTGTCGATGACGACCGGCTGCCCCCACGCCGCGCTAAGTTTCTGCCCGATTGCCCGTGCCACGACATCAAGTGAACCGCCGGGAGGGAACGGCACGACCAGGCGAATGGGCTTTGCCGGGTAGCCCTGGGCTCGCAGTGGAGTCGGCAAAGCACCCACCGTGACGGTCAGCGCGCAGGCGAGCATCGCGCGCAGGCACCACCGCATCGGCTGTGCGTTCAAAAGGCCACTCTCAGAGTCAAAGAATTCGTTACGATTCTAGCAGCAGCGTTGTATCGGTTTGCCGCGCGCCCAAGGGCGCTTGCGGGCCGCCGGCATCCAACTCTTTGCGGGCGCAAAACGAAGCCGGCGCGCGGGCCGGGGCGGATTGCAATAGAATCGTCACCCGGAAAGCCCAAGATTACGTGTTCGTCAACGGGGGGATACGCCATGCATCGGCGCACACCAAGCGTGGTACGCGGCGCAGTTATTGCCGCGCTGTTTTGCCTCGCCACGCAGGCGCAGGCCGTGACCGAGATCCAGTGGTGGCATTCGATGACCGGCAAGCTCAACGACAAGGTCAACGAGCTGGCCGGGAAATTCAATGCCAGCCAGAAGGATTATCACGTTACTGCGGTCTACAAGGGACAGTATGACGAGTCGATGACCGCTGCCATCGCGGCCTACCGCGCGGGCAACCCGCCGCAGATCGTCCAGGTATTTGAGGTGGGCACTGCAACCATGATGGCGGCCAAGGGCGCGGTGAAGCCGGTCTACCTGCTCATGGCCGAAGCGGGGGAGAAATTCGACCCTAAAGCGTTTCTCGGCGCCGTTTCGTCCTACTACTCGGACACCCAGGGGCACCTCATTTCGATGCCTTTCAACAGTTCTACCCAGGTGCTCTATGTCAACAAGGACGCGATGAAGAAGGCGGGCCTCGATCCGAACCAGCCGCCGAAAACGTGGCCGGAGGTCGGGGCAGCGGCGGAAAAGCTGAAAGCCTCCGGCATGGCCTGCGGCTTCACTACGGGTTGGCAGTCATGGGTTCAGCTGGAAAGCTTCAGCGCCTGGCACAACGTGCCGTTTAGCACGTTGGAAAATGGCCTCGGCGGCGCGGACACGCGTCTGGAGTTCAACGGCCCTCTGCAGGTGAAGCACATCCAGACGCTGGGCGAATGGGCCAAGAAGGGCACGTTCACCTACGCCGGGCGCAAGGACGAGCCGCTTGCCAAGTTCACAAGCGGCGAATGCGGAATGATCACCACGTCGAGCGGCTCGTACGCGAACATCAAGGCGAATGCGAAGTTCGATTGGGGTGTGGCCACGCTGCCCTACTGGCCCGAGGTCGCCGGCGCGCCGCAGAATACGATCATCGGTGGCGCGACGCTGTGGGTGCTAAACCAGAAGGACCCTGCCGTGTACAAAGGCATCGCCAGGTTCTTTACCTTCCTGTCCTCGCCCGAGATCCAGGCGGATTGGCATCAGACGACCGGCTATGTCCCCATTACCCTCGCGGCCTACGAGTTGACGCGCAAGCAGGGGTTCTACGACAAGAACCCCGGCACCGATATCGCGATCAAGGAACTGACCAACAAGCCGCCGACCGCTAATTCGAAAGGCGTGCGCCTCGGCAACTTTGTGCAGATACGCAATATCATCGACGAGGAGCTCGAATCGGTCTGGAGCGGACAGCAGAGTGCCAAGGCGGCGCTCGACGACGCGGTCAAGCGCGGCAACGAGCAGATCGACCGCTTCCGCAAGGCCAACCCGTGACGTTGCTACATCCGGCGTAGGCTCCATCCCCCTGCATAGCGTGGGGGCTAGGCGGCAGGCGGTAGGTCGAGGGAGTAATGGAGAAACGGGTCGTCTTCGGTTCGACATGGCTGCCTTACGCGCTGGTCGCGCCGCAGATCCTGATCACGCTTGTCTTCTTCTGCTGGCCTGCGTCACAGGCGATCTGGCAGTCGCTTTTCGTGGAAGACGCGTTCGCCGCCTCGAAGCAGTTCGTCTGGTTCGACAACTTCCGCGATTTGTTCAACGATCCACGCTACCTGGCGTCATTCCGGATCACCGCCGTGTTCTCGCTCCTGGTAACGGTACTGGGGCTGTCTTTGTCCTTGCTGCTGGCCGTGTTTGCCGATCGCGTCATTCGCGGTGCCATGCTCTACAAGACCTTGCTTATTTGTCCCTACGCCGTCGCGGCGGCGGTCGCGGCGGTGCTATGGGTGTTCCTCCTCAATCCGACGCTCGGTGTGCTCACTCACCTGCTGCGCGCACTCGGCGTCGACTGGGATTACCTGCTTAACCCCACGCACGCGTTGATCCTCATCGTCGTCGCCGCCGTCTGGAAGCAGATCAGCTACAACTTCCTGTTCTTTCTCGCCGGACTGCAGGCTGTACCCCGTTCGCTGATCGAGGCCGCGGCCATCGATGGTGCGGGGCCCGCGCGGCGATTCTGGACCATCATTTTTCCACTCCTCTCGCCGACCGCCTTCTTCCTCATGGTCGTCAATCTCGTCTACGCCTTCTTCGATACCTTCGCCATCGTCGATGCGTCGACCCACGGCGGCCCGGTGCAGGCGACGATGATCCTGGTTCTCAAGGTCTATCAGGACGGCCAGCAGGCACTCGACCTGGGAAGTTCCGCAGCGCAATCGGTCGTACTGATGGTGATCGTCATTGCCCTGACGCTATTCCAGTTCCGCTTCCTCGAACGCAAGGTTCAGTACTGACGCCATGGTTGAAGATCGACCGTTGTTGACCGTTGGGAGCCACCTGGTGCTCATTGCCGGCGTAGCCGTCGTTGCGCTGCCGCTGTATATCGCATTCGTGGCCTCTACGCTCTCGTTCGACCAGGTAACGACGGTCCCGATGCCGCTGCTACCCGGAAGCCACATTCTGGATAACTACGCCCAGGTGCTGCGCCATGGGAGCACCACCGGTTCCACCGCCCCGGTTGCGCCGATGATGTGGAACAGCCTGGTCATGGCGCTTTCGATTGCGATCGGCAAGATCGCCATTTCGATGCTGTCGGCGTTCGCGATCGTCTACTTCCGTTTTCCGTTGCGCAAGAC
>Ga0302325_10030237_pt1 | contig 11173 bp, 13 predicted proteins | sample Palsa_T0_2_FD_201948 | JGI IMG/M metagenome (GOLD analysis project Ga0302325, IMG submission 201948) | Peat permafrost microbial communities from Stordalen Mire near Abisko, Sweden - Palsa_T0_2 | ecosystem: Environmental > Terrestrial > Soil > Palsa > Peat permafrost | place: Sweden: Abisko...
CAGACCGCCCGGACCTCTGCGCTGTGGGAGATAGCTTCAGTACCGGCCCTGGCCACCGCGCGGTGGGAGTCGAAGGCGACGAAGAAGGCTTTTATCCCGGCGCGCCATACTCGCCGGGGATCCGCGGGTAGTCGTTTCGCCGCGCCGTTGTACTCCGCGTCCGCGCGGGTGATAAGCGGCTCGAGCAGCGACAGCAGTACGGCCTCTTTGGACTTGAAATAAAAGTAGAAGGTCGGCCGGGAAAGGCCGGCACCCTTGGCCAGGTCATCCACCGAGATATCGGCGAAGGAGCGGTCCTCCAGCAGACGTTCGGCGGTGGTCAGAATGGCGAGCTCGCGGTCGTCGCCCGATGGGCGCGCCGAACGCCGTCCTCGGGAGGTGCGGTTGGAGCTGACGGTCGTCACCTGCGTTACTTTACACGGTGTTGAGAAGTTCGACAGGGTGTTGACGCCATCAACACTGTGTTGATAGCGTGTCCGCCATGACTGAACACCTCGACGTCGTCGTCGTCGGCGCCGGCATCTCCGGCATCAGCGCGGCCTGGCATCTGCAGGACCGCTGCCCGTCCAAGAGCTACGCCGTCCTGGAGCGCCGCGACGACCTTGGCGGTACCTGGGACCTGTTCAAGTATCCGGGGATTCGTTCCGACTCGGACATGTTCACGCTGGGCTTCCGGTTCAAGCCGTGGGAGTCGTCGACGTCGATCGCCGACGGCGCCTCGATCAAGGCCTACATCAAGGAAGCCGCGACGGAGAACGGCATCGACAAGCACATCCGTTACCGCCACAAGGTGCTCGCCGCAGAGTGGTCCGATGCGGAGAACCGGTGGACGCTCACCGTCGACAACGACGGCCAGCAGCAAGAGCTCACCTGCTCGTTCCTGTTCGCGTGCAGCGGTTACTACAACTATGACGAGGGCTACCTGCCGAAATTCGAGGGGTACGACGACTTCGAGGGCACCACCATCCATCCGCAGAACTGGCCGGAGGATCTCGACTACACCGGTAAGAAGATCGTGGTGATCGGCTCTGGCGCTACCGCGATCACGCTGATCCCTTCGCTGGTGAATTCGGGCGCCGGCCACGTGACGATGCTGCAGCGCTCACCCTCCTACATCGGGTCGCTGCCGCTGAGCGACCCGTTCGCCGAGCAGGCCAACAAGTGGCTGCCAAAAAAGGCTGCCCACGCCGCGAACCGGTGGAAGTGGATCGCGTTCAGCACATTCCAGTACCAGTTCTCCCGGAAGTTCCCGAGCTCCATGCGCAAGACGCTGCTGACGATGGCCAAGCGGCGGCTGCCGCAGGGCTACGACGTCGAGAGGCACTTCGGCCCGAGCTACAACCCGTGGGACCAACGACTGTGCCTGGCGCCCAACGGTGACCTGTTCAAGACCATCCGCAAGGGCCAGGCCGACGTCGTCACCGACACCATCGACCGCTTCACCAAGACCGGCATCAAGCTCGGCTCCGGTGCGGAGTTGCAGGCCGACATCATCATCACCGCAACGGGTTTGAACCTGCAGTTGTTCGGTGGCGCCGAGATCCGGCGCAACGGGGCGCCGGTGGAACTCACCGACACGATGGCCTTCAAGGGCATGATGCTGACCGGCATGCCGAACATGGCGTTCACCATCGGCTACACCAACGCGTCGTGGACGCTGAAGGCCGACTTGGTCTCCGAATTCGTCTGCCGCGTGATCAATCACATGGACTCGCACGGCTACGAGACTGTGGTGCCCCAACACCCGGGCAATTCGGTCAACGAGCGTCCGCTGATGGACTTCACGCCCGGATACGTGCTGCGCGCACTGGACTACCTGCCGAAGGCAGGTTCGGTCTCGCCGTGGCGGCTCAAGCAGAACTACTTCATGGACTTGCAGCTGATCCGGCGCGGCAAGGTTGACGACGAAGCGCTGCACTTCGCTAAAAAGCCTGCCGCGCTGGCGGTCTAGCCAGCACCGGCCGCGGTGACGACGACGATGCCGTCGTCGTCGCTGTAGGCGATGTCGCCGGGTACGAACTGCACACCGCCGAAGCTGACCGGCACGTCACGCTCCCCGGCGCCGGTCTTGTCGCTCTTACGCGGGTTGGTGCCCAGCGCCTTGATGCCGATCTCGATGCCCCTCAGGGCCGCGGCGTCGCGAACGGCGCCGTGCACGATCAACCCGGCCCAGTCGTTAGATCGGGCCAACTCGGCGATGAGGTCGCCGACCAGCGCGGTATGCAATGAGGCGCCGCCGTCGATCACCAGCACACCGCCGTCGCCGGGCGTCGACAACACCGACTTCAGCAGCGCGTTGTCCTGAACGCAGCGCACCGTGCTGATCGGCCCGGCAAACTCTGTGCGGGCGCCGAACTGGCGGAATTGCACGTCGCAACTGCGAACGTCGGGGCCGATGTCGTCGACCAGGTCGGCCGTGGGCCGGAATGTCACAGGCACCGGGCCGCGCTAGTCGTCGTCGCGACGCAGCTGTCGCACCAGCAATATCGCGAGCAAGCTGATCGCTATCGCCACCGCCAGCGTTACCGGTGACCGGGCGGCCGATGAGGCGGCCGGCTGCGCGGGCAGTGGGTTGTGCGCGGCCTCGACGGTGGACTTCGCGTGTGCTGCGGCGTCTTTGGCCGCCGCGGCGATCTGACCATTGGTGTCGGGTGTGGCAGCGGCGGGTGCGACCTTTTTGGCCGGCGCTTTCTTGGCGGCAGCCTTCTTGCCGGGAGCCTTCTTCACTGCGGCCTTCTTCGCGGCCGGTTTCTTGGCTGCCTTGGCCGGGGCTGTCTTCTTAGCAGGTGGCTTTTTAGCCGGGGCCTTCTTGGCCGGCTTTTCCGGTTCTGCGGCGGATGGTGGCGCCGCGGGTTCGGCGGGCCTGTCCGGTTCTGCGGCGGATGGTGGCGCCGCGGGTTCGGCGGGCCTGTCCGGCTCTAGCGCGGGTGCCGGCGCTGCGGGTTCGGCGGGCCTGTCCGGCTCTGGCGCGGGTGCCGGCGCCGCGGTTTCAGCGGGCGGCGGCGGGGCCGGGTCGGGAGTGTCGTCCGGTTGATCCTGGGGGTCTGCCATCCGGCTGCTCCTTTGAAGTTTCCGGTCGGGGCCCGGTGGGGATCGTCGAGGCCAGGTAGGGAGTCGGATACATCATGCCAGGGCCGCCGCAGCGGGTTAGGCGGGCAGGGATCGTCAGGGTCTGTTCCGCGTAGACCACCATGCCCCGGCGCCGACCAGCGCCACCGCGCCGAGGACGAACGGCCAGGCCGGAACATCGTCGGTCGAGCTATCCGGGGCCTGCGCCGTCGGCCCGGGAGTGCCGTTGCCCGGTGTGGTCAGCTGAAACGTCCACGATCCGGACACCACATGCCCGTCCGCCGACGTCACGCGGTAGTTGACCGCGTAGTTGCCGGTCGGCCCCAACGGCCGCACGCCGACGCTGACGACCGTGCCGTGTACTTGCGGCACTCCGACGGACCACAGGTTGCCATCCGGACCGACCACCGTCATCGCCGCGAACGTGGACTGCAGATCCTCGTTGAAGGTCGCGCTGACCCGGCCCGGACCGGTGCTGACGGCGGCATGATCGGCGGGGTCGGCCGACACCCGGGCGGCGTGAGCGCTGGCCGCGCCGGCCGGCAAGGTCGTCGCAAACGCGACTGCCGCGAACAGCACAGCCAGCACGACCAGATGTGCCCGTCGGGTCATGTCCGGCGCACGATCAGCGCGACACCAACCCCCAGAGCGCCGACGAGCAGGGCTGCTCCAGCGAGAATCCGCGCGGTGTTGTCGACCGGCGGGCTCGGTTGCTGGACCACCGGCGTCGCGGAGGCGCTCGGCGCGGCGGAGGTGGTCGGGGCTTGGTGCGGGACGGGCGGTGTCGGGCCGCCGGCCAGGGCGAGCGTCGGCGCCGGGTGTTCCGGTTCAGCCCCGCCGGGCGCCGCCGGCTGGTCCCACTTCACCACTGCTCCGTCGGCGTAGGTCTGGGTCGCCGGGAAGCTGACCGTGTCGGCGTCGGGAAGCTTCACCGAGATCCGGAACAAGCCGAATGCATCCGCTGGAATTCCGCCGTTCGGCGCCGCGGTCCATGTCACCGAGCCGACCTTGCCGGACCCGGGATCGCGGTCGAGTTTGGTCGTCCACCCCTGCTTGGCCTCGGCCTGTACCGACGAGACGTTGGTCAGGTCGACGGTGAGCGCGGTGGTGTCAGCCCCGGTGGTCGATTCGTTGGGCACCTGGAAGCTGACCAACGCCGTGCCGCCGCGCACAGCGTCGGTGCTGCTGGCCTGGACGTGCGCCGACGCCGTCGTGATCGCCGCGGCCGGCCCGAGGTAGAGCATCGCGGCGGCGACAGCTCCGATCAAGGCGCGCCCAACGGTCCTGCGGTGGCATGACATCGGCAGTGCTTCTCCTGTCTCGAAGGTTGGGGACGCGGCATCAGGCCAAACCGAGCCGCGCCATCAAGTCGGCGTCGATCTCATCGAGTTGTCCTGCGATCGCGGCGTGCGCGCCGCGACGGCGCACGGTCGGCATGTTCTCCGCAGCGGTGACAGCGGCCGCCAAGTCGGTGAGCCGGTCGGAAATCGCGGCCGTGAATTGCTTGGTCTCGGCATCCTTGGGCTTGTTGTCGTGCACGGTCCGCAACGACTGCTCGGCGCCGGCGATGCGGGCAGACAACCGGCCGCCGTGCCCGGAGAACCGGCCGATCTGCGCCAGCGGAACTCCGAGCTGGTCGGCGCGACGCTGGTCGATCAGCCCGCGGGCAGCGATGGCAACCCGGTAAGCCAGCGGCACCACAATCGGAGCGAGCAGCCGAGATACCGTCAACAGCCGTCGAATCCGCGTCGGCGACAGCAGTTTGCCCTCGCGCACCGCCTTCAGCTGGGTCTCGGCAACCTTCAACGCGGTCTGGTCGCTGCTGCGCTGCGACTTCAGCTGCTCGCGGAGAGCCTTGGTCTCGGCCCGTTGCGCGGCCTTGAATCGACGAACCTCGTTTTTCGCCGACAGCTTGGCCTCGAGTTTGGCCCGCGCCTTGATCGCGCGGGCCTCGGCACGACGCGTCGCGCGGGTTTTTCGCTTGCCGAACAGGCCCATTCGCCGGCCGCCTCCCCGGAATCTCATCGACTATCGCGGTGCCTGTGCGGCATCGACGGGCCAACCCTAACCGGGCCGGCTGTGGCAATCGCCGTCAGGCGTCCAGGTGTTCTTTACGGCGTAGCTCGTCGACGCGATGAACGACGTCCTGCTGCGCCTCCGGCGACAATCCGCTGGCCTTGATCGCGATGCGCCGAACGCCCTCGTCGCGCATGACCAGCAGCCACGACAACTCTTTCTCGAGCTTCTCGTAGTACTCGTCGTCGGTGAAGTAGGCGGGCCTGATACGGAAGAAGTTCGCCAGCGCGGCCATCGTCGCGGACGACGGGTTGGTGCGGTTGCCGGAGCGTAGCTGCGATAAATACGGAGCCGACATCGTGACCCCCTCCGACTTGAGCGCCGCGATCACTTCAGCAGACGTATGCGGTCCCCGCCCGGGCGGGTAAACCGTGTCGAACAGGCGGTTCAGGCGCGCGGAAAACGTCGTGCTCATCGATATGACCTCCACCGGGTTGGTAGATCGAATAGCTCCATCCAGGTATTTGCTGACCATCGTAGCCAGAGTTATCGCCGCAACCAAGTGCAAACTTGGACAGAATTACTTACCGACGGCTGTGGTGGCCGTTGGCATTGTCGTCGTCGGGCGCGGCGGCATGCCACGCAGCGAATACACAAGATGTTCCAAGGGAATTGTGACGGGTTGCGGGGCTTCACCGACCAGCGACGGCGACGAGCGGCTTCATCGATCGGTCACACCCGGGTCTGCGGCAACATGCGCGGCCCAGCGCCGCGGCGGCAAGCCGATTTGCTGTCGCTGTCCGATGAGGCGCCGGTGAAGACGATTCACGGGCATGGGGATGCCGCTACTCGTCGTGGGCCGTGTGGTTCATCCGGCGCCGGGGCTGACGTTGTCACCGCTTGGGTCGGCACGGCGCGGCCTACCCGTACTCCGGTGCGCGCCGTCGAAATACCTACGCGGCAAGCAGCATGGCCAAGATTGCTGTATCGGGGTGGCTGATCGGGTCGACGCCGACGCGGCTGACCATCGAGGTGATCGTGCCGTCGGATTCCGCCTCGACCCACGCCGCCCGATGCTCCAGCCCTAAATAGGGCAGGCCGGGCAGCAGCACGCATCCGGACGCGGCGCCACTGCACTCGGGCAGCGACGGCGTGGTCTCCGAGGGGGGATGCAGCATCAACAGCGCGGGCGGTTGATGTTCGGCGAAATAGCCTGGCTGAATAGCGGATTCGCCAACAACCGGACCCTCAGCCAGTACCAGGCCCACGGTGCCCGGTGCAGGAGCATCCGGTAGTTCCTCGCGAGCGCCGAATACCGTTGTGGTGTTGAGCAATCCGGGCAGCGACGCCACCCTGACCGCAACCATCAGCAGTTGCGCCCATTCTTTGGTCGAATCGGGCCACCGTCCGGAAATCACGAAACCCTTCAGCGCACCATGGGAATGGAACGGGGCCACTTCGATGGCTCGGCCTGAACCAGTGTCCACTTCGCCCTCCGCCCACACTTCGTTCGGGTACCCAGCGATTCGCCGGTGGGTCGATCAGCTCAGCATGCGACAGCCGTGCAATGCCCGCAAGCTGACACGAGCAACCAACGGCGACAAAGCTGAAAAGAAACACGGACGAAATAGTGTCCGGGGCGCCGCGCGAATGGCGCGACGCCCCGAACGGGTGAAGCAAACTGAAGTCAGCCGGCGATCAGGCCCTTGGCCTTCGACGTCGCGGCCGCGTAACGCGCCTGCACATCGTCCCAGTTCACGACGTTCCAAAACGCTTTGGCAAAGTCCGCCTTGACGTTTTTGTACTGCAGGTAGAAGGCGTGCTCCCACATGTCGAGCACCAGCAGTGGAACCAGGCCGAGCGGGAAATTGGTCTGGTGGTCATAAACCTGGAATACCAACAGCTTCTGGCCGAGGCTGTCCCAACCGAGCGCGGCCCAGCCCGACCCCTGCACGGTGGTGGCGGCCGCAGTGAACTGAGCCCGGAACTTGTCGAAGGATCCGAACGCGTCGTCGACGGCAGCCGCGAACTCGCCGGTCGGCTTGTCACCGCCGTTGGGGGACAAGTTCTTCCACCACAGGCTGTGATTGACATGGCCGGCCAGATTGAATGCCAGATTCTTCTCGTTCAACACAATGGCCGACTGGTCGTCCTTGGCGCGCGCCTCTTCGAGCTTGGCGACGGCGTCGTTGGCGCCCTTGACGTAGGTGGCGTGGTGCTTACTGTGGTGAAGTTCGTTGATCTGGCCCGAGATGTGCGGCTCGAGCGCGCCGTAATCCCAATCCAGGTCGGGCAAAGTGTATTCAGCCACGGATTTCCTTCCTTCGATGATCGTTGCCGATCTAGTCTGACGCTCCACTCGCAGGCTGTTGGCGGAGCGGCGGCTTTGGCGGTATCAACCCTGCTCCATCGCCGCGCGCACCGCAAGAACGAGTGCGAAGCCGGGGTACCCAGCGGCGTGACTTCAGAACCAAATGATGAGCGCGAGGATCGCCAGCAAAACCAGCGCGATCAGACCGGCGCGCAAGCCGGCAAGCAAGTAGGAGCGATTGCAGGTCGCCGACGTCGCATACCAGTTCGACGACCTTTTCGCCGACTGCGGTCCGATCGGTTGCGCTGTCATCCGATTTCCTCGACCTGCTTGTCCAAAGGTTTCCCCTAGTGAGATGAGTCACAAAAGATCTCAGTGATCGCGATCATAACCCGTTATGTACCGCCTGAAAAATTGAGCCGATCGCGAGTCGCTGACCAGCACCTTGTCCCGGCCGATTTCGCTGCGCGGATGGCGATCAACCGGGGTCGGGTGGGCTGTGGCCGACGCCCGCTACCGGCGAGTCGCCTGTGACATCCCCCATATGGGGGAGGCCGCCGGGATGCCGTGAGATTAGCTAAGAATTCGCTGAGCGAAGGGCCTGGCTGTCGAAAGCGCTGCGGGATGAGCCCGCGGTTATCCACAACCGTCGTCTGGTGCCGGGTACTGACCGCGCGACGACGGAATCGGGCGCCGCCGCCGCTTGTGGATAAACCTGTGGAAACTGTGGATACCTGGTAGTAGCTGGACACCGCCCTTCGCGCCGTCGGGCCACCCGTGTCAAGATCAACCCCATGGACGGTGAACCGGTGATCGCGCAAACAGGCGTCACCGACCTGCCCGCCGAATTCGGGCCGGCCGCGGTGTTGCTGGACGTGCGAGAAGACGACGAGTGGAACCGCGGTCATGCCGCGGAAGCCCAGCACATTCCGATGGGTCAGGTGGCGGCCCGGCTCGGCGAGATCGATCGGGCGGGCACGTTGTACGTCATCTGCAAGGCCGGTGGGCGCTCGGCGCAGGTCGCCCAGCTGCTTGCCCACAACGGATATGAACCCATCAACGTCACCGGCGGGATGCTGGCCTGGGCCCAGGCCGGACGCCCGGTCGTCACCGACGACGGCGGTCCCGGAAGCATCTGACCGCCGGCCCCCTCGTCGCTCTTCGCGGCGGGTTAGATCCGCGGCCGGATTGCCGCACTAGCGTGTTTGTGGTTCGGCACCCGGACAGTGCGCCGCCGCGTCCACCGCACCACAACGTTCAGCGGCCCGGGGCTGCGGCACGCACTGTGCGCCCCGCGGCCGGGGCGACGCCTGGGCGGGCACATCGAAACGCGTTAGTCCTCCACACCAGACCCAGTTGATGGCAATGTCCATCTAAGATCGGCTGAGAACTAGCCGTGAAAGGCGCCGTGGTATGCCTAACTTAAGCGTGCAGGGCTTGCAGTTGTCGTTGGCTTTGCTAGGTGTGCTCTGTCTGCTGGGTGCAATTGTCGGCGGCGGCTTCAAAATCTTTGGCGTCGAGTTGCCCGAAATCAAGAGCAAGCCAACCAAAGTAATCCTCTGTGTTTTCGGTGTTGTGCTAATAGCGGTCCCCGCGATTTGGGCGCTGTGGCCTCCGCGCAAGCCCATTGCAGATGGCAACGGGGAAACCACGCTGAACTTCACTGGCGCCAATTTCCTCGCTCACCCCGCTGGTCTGGCGGTGGACAACAAGGGCACCCTCTACGTCGCAGACCACGACAACAATCGGGTACTGACGCTGGCGCCGGACTCGACCACCCCGAACCAGATCCAGCAATTCGCCGGCACCAATACCCTCAGGTGGCCCGCCGGTGTGGCGGTGGACAACAGGGGCACCCTCTACGTCGCCGACTCCCTGAACAACCGAGTGTTGAAGTTGGCGGCGGGCTCTGACACCCCGACCGAGATGAAGGAATTCACCGGCCCCCAATACGGCCTGGACGGCCCCTTGGCGGTGGCGGTGGACAACAGTTTCAACGTCTACGTCGCCGACACGAACCACCGCCGGGTGCTGGAGCTGGCGGCGGGCTCGACCACCCCGATCGAGCTGGCCTTCAACTCCCCTCACCTGCTCACCCCCGCCGGGGTGGCGGTGGACAGCAGCCTCCACGTGTATGTCACCGACGTTGACGCCAAGTGCGTATATAAGTTGGTGCCCAACAAGGTGTCCGCCCAGCAGATCCCGGTCTTTTCTTACGCCGGCCTCATGGGTCCCAGCGGTGTCGCGGTGGACAGCCACGACAACGTCTACGTCACCGATGTCACCAACCAGGTGCTGGAGCTGGCGGCGGGGTCGACCACCGCGACCCCGCTGGCGTTCACCAGCACCAAGCTAGCCGGCCCCACGGGTGTGGCGGTGGACAGCAGCTTCAACGTCTACGTCGCCAACTGGGGCAACGGCCTTGTGCTGAAGTTGCCGCGCAAGTGAGGGCGCGCGGGCTTTGCGGGTGAATCCTGACCCATCAGGTTGAGGGCGGGATAGGCCGCCCAGCCCCAGAAATTGGTGAATTGGCGAGATTGACTGGGTTCTGTGGTCGCAGCAGCCAGTGCCGAACCGGTCGCGAATGCTAGGAGTTTAGGGTGCGCCACGCGCCATCGCGCGCCACTGGCACGTGTCACAATTTATTTGCGCGGAGGCGGCGGGAATGGGGGCGGTTTCCGGGGATTCCGATTCGCCGGATTTGAAATCCAGTCGAAAAGCTCATTCAATTCTTGCGTGAAATACGGCGAGCACATGACCTGTGGGGGCGCGTAAGAAGTACTGTTCACACCAACCACATGGTAGGGCCAATTATCGTTCCAATTGGTTACCACGGGGTTTGTGGTGACCCAAGGTCCTCCGCTAGAGCCGTGCCCCATGTCGTTGTTGGTCATCCCGACCATGCCGGGCATAGGGCTTGGCGCATACCGCCCAGCCACAGCCTTCATGGTGTTGCCACTGGTCGGCGCGGTCGGTGTGTACGGGGGATACCCGTACGCCGTCCAGGTCATGTTAGTTGGCCGGTTAACCGCCTGGTTCCATGCGTAGCCCAGCCATCCGAGGTCGTTTCCTGGAGCGGCGTCTATCCACGCCAAGCCGTAATCGTAGGCCAGGTCGCGGTCCTCGCTCCAGGCCAGCCTCCACGCTAAATATGAGCAATTGAATTTGTAAAAGGGATCTCTCTTGGGGTCGCGGCCTTGGGCGCCGACCCCATACGACGGACAAAAATCCACCCCGATCGACTTGCCTCCGTTATCCCTGTCATATACGCAGTGCCCTGCTGTCAGCACAATGTTCGGCGAAATCAGCGCCCCCGAACCCGTATCGGGTTTTCCGTTTTGGGTATAAAACAATTTCCCCACCGTAGTCCACGGATAAACTTTCGGGTTCGACACATCCACCGTCGCCCCCCCGGCGCCGGGGGGTTCCAGGTGTGCCGCAGCGCTATTCGCGTCGGCGCGGCTGTGAGGGTTGTGCCCGACGTTGGACCCGGGCGGCCCCTGCGGCAGCGCCGCCCCTGTCAGGGCAAGCGGCCCGCCACCCCCCGCGTTCGGCGTCGGAAACGGCTTCGCTCTCGCAGCTCGCTCCGCCCTCGCGCGCCGTTCCTCAGTCCAGTATTCCTCCCCTAACGACTCGTTCGGGCCGCCGCCGCACGCCTGATTCTCCGCTGCATTGGCCATACCAGTTATCCTCCGGCTCATCATTAAACGAAATGTTGTGGCCACGCTGCGAGCAACGTTGACCCTACGGTCGAGGAAGGCACCCAGCGCTGTTAGC
>Ga0302325_10030239_pt1 | contig 11172 bp, 7 predicted proteins | sample Palsa_T0_2_FD_201948 | JGI IMG/M metagenome (GOLD analysis project Ga0302325, IMG submission 201948) | Peat permafrost microbial communities from Stordalen Mire near Abisko, Sweden - Palsa_T0_2 | ecosystem: Environmental > Terrestrial > Soil > Palsa > Peat permafrost | place: Sweden: Abisko...
GGCAAGCGCCGCAAGGCGCATCCGCGCCGGGAACCGCCTGCCGCCCGGTCTTTCGTTGTTGGATCTCATTCCTGTATCCCCCTCTAAAGCGCCATTGCTGGTAAGCCTTGACCCGGTGGACCGCGGTTCCGCCGCCCCGTGCACGTGTACCGGGGAGCGGTATGCCGATGGACCGGACAAGTAGCTGGCGTCCTCCCGTCACTACTGCCACCCTGCTCAACTGATCTCCCTCCGCCAACCGGCCCCGCTACACGGTCGTTATGGCCGAAACTAGATCAACCGGTCAGTAGAAGCAACAGCTTGCACACAAACGGACCCAGGTCTTGAAGGGTCGCGGGCATGTGTGGTACCACAGCACTAGTAGTTCAATAAGGTAAATCTTTGCGTCGCAGGTGCTGATGCTCACACCGCTCTCACACCGCTCTGTAAAGGTTTTCATTCGCTGGAGGCTCGGCCAGTTCCCCGCCGTACGACAGCTTCGTCCGGTGGGGCGACGCCAACTCCAGTGATCGTCAATATGTAGACCAGTCAGTACAATATGCCGCGTGCAACCCCTCGTTCACAGGCAATGACGTCGTGGAGGGCACTGAAGTGAGAGTCAAGACTGAAAAACCGGGCGGCAGGCGCCTCGGCCTGCGGTTCCCGGCGCGGATGCGCCTTGCGGCGCTTGCCGCGGGGCTTACCGCCGCTGTCCTGCTGGCCGCGGGATGCAGCTCGGCGAGCAGCTCCTCGTCGGCATCGGCAGCGGCATCATCATCAACGGCATCGGCGGCGGCGTCCGGCCAGGCCTCCTCGACCGGCCCGGCCGCCCCGGCTAACGACGTCGGGATCACCGCCACCACCATCAAGGTCGGCATGATCGCCGACGTCGACACCGCGGTTGCCCCCGGGCTGTTCCAGAAGTCGGTGAACGCGGTCAAGGCCTGGGCGGACATCGTCAACGCCAGCGGCGGCCTGGCCGGCCGCAAGGTCGTCGTCGACTTCTGCGACTCCAAGCTCGACCCCAACGCCACCGCCAACTGCGTCATCAACGCCTGCCAGAACGACTTCGCCCTCGTCGGCACCTCCGCCGACGCGCTCGAGGACATCTCCGACATCGACGGGTGCAAGAACGCCGCGGGCAAGGCCATCGGCATCCCCGACCTCGCCGCCTTCGGCTTCCTTCCGCTCGCCTGCGACCCGGACACGTACCTCATCGAGGGCTATGGCCCGTACTGCGCGACCGCCAAGGACAACCCGCAGACCTACACGGCCAATGTCGGCGACGCCCAGTACTACACATCAAAGTTCAAGGGCCTGCACGGCGTCTTCGTCTATGACAGCGACGTGCCGACGCTCAAGGTCGACTTCCTCCCGAACTTCCAGGGGGACACCGACCTCGGCATCAAGGCGGACGCCCAGGGTTCCTACGCGGAGAGCGGCTCGGCTCCGCAGAGCGCCCTCACCCCGGTCATCTCGGCGATAAAGGCGGCGGGCTCGTCGTTCGTCTACGCCGGGTCGACTCCGCAGAATACGATCCTGCTCGAGCGCGAGGCGAAGCTGCAGGGCGTCAACAGCGTCAAGGTCTGGGCCTGCAACTCGGGATGCTACGATTCGAGCTTCTTCCAGCAGGGCGGGTCGGTCGTGAACGGCACGTACGCGCAGCTGACTGACCTGCCCTTCTACACGGAGTACCAGGACAACCCGGCCCTGGCGGGGCTCGTCAAGCAAATGGGCGGCACCACGAACCTCAACAACAACGCCGTCCTCTCCTACGTCATGGCCCTGCTGTTCCAGGACGCCGTGCAGAAGGCCGTGGCCAACGGCGGAACCCTGGACCGCGCGACGCTCTTCGCCGCGCTCAAGGGCGAGACCTCCTTCGACGCTGACGGCATCATCGGCCCGACCAACGTGGGCGGTCACCAGCCGTCGTCCTGTGACGTGATAACCCAGCTCGTCAACGGCCAGTGGCAGCGGGTGTACCCGGCCAAGCCGGGAACCTTCGACTGCAGCAGCGCCAACATCAAGACGATCAAGATGAACGTCACGATGTAAGGAAAATGGAGCAGCCGCCATGACCGATTTCACCGCCGTGGACTACTTCAGCGACGAGTCTGTCGCGGTCGACACCTACCCGTACTTCGACTTTCTCCTCGATGGGCGGAGGGTGTGGCGCGAGCCGTACCACGGCGTGGTCATGGTGGCCGGGCACGAGGAGGTGGTCGCCGTGCTGCGGGACACGGCGACCTTCTCCAACTGCAACATCGTGGCCGGGCCCGGCTTCCGGTTCCCTGTCGAGCTCACCGGCGACGACGTCACCGACCAGGTCGAGCGGTACCGTGACGCGCTGCCGATGAGCGACCAGATCATCACCTTCGACCCGCCCAAGCACACCGCGCACCGGGCGCTGCTGATGGGGCTGATCACGCCCAAGCGCCTCAAGGAGAATGAGGAGTTCATGTGGCGGCTCGCCGACCGCCAGCTCGACGTGGTGCTTGACGGCAGCCCGTGCGAGTTCATCGACGACTTCGCACAGCCCTACACCCTCCTCGTGATCGCCGACCTGCTCGGAGTCCCCGAGTCTGACCACCCGTCGCTGCTGCGCCAGGCCGGCATCGGACGACGGCTCATCGGCGAGTCGGGCGAGGACGAGGGGGTGCCGCATCACCCGCTTGACTTCCTCTACGGCTACTTCAGCGAGCGCATCGAGCAACTGCGCGGCGAGCCGCGCGGTGACGTGCTGACCGGCATGGCGCAGGCGCGCTTCCCCGACGGGTCCGAGCCCGAGCCGATTGACGTCGCCAGGATCGCGGCGAACCTGTTCTCCGCCGGGCAGGAGACCACGGTGCGGCTGCTGAGCACCGCGCTGCGGCTCATCTGCGATGAGCCGGGGCTGCAGCGGCGGCTCCGGGAGAACCGCGGGCTCATACCGCGATTCATCGAGGAGACACTGCGGCTGGAGAGTCCGATCAAGGGCGCCTTCCGCCTCGCGCTGAAGTCGACGGTCCTCGACGGCACCGACATCCCGGCCGGCACGACGGTGATGGTGCTGCACGGTGCGACCGGCCGGGACCCGCGCCGGTTCGAGTGCCCGCACGAGCTGCGCATCGACCGGCCCAACGTCCGCCAGCACAACTCGTTCGGTCACGGCATCCACACCTGCCCGGGAGCGCCCCTAGCGCGGGCCGAGGGCCGGGTGGTCATCGAGCGCCTGTTCGACCGGACGGACGAGATCCGCGTCTCGGAAGCCGCGCACGGCCCGGCCGGCGCACGCCGCTATCACTACCTTCCGACTTACATGATCCGTGGGCTGACCAAGCTCAACCTGGAATTCGACTGACGGAGAGGTCCCGTCCCTCCTCGTCAGGTGGGGTCGAGCAGCGCGAGGCTGGCCATCGCATAGCGCTGGCCGCGGCGGTGGCTGACCATGAATGACGGAGGGGCGAGGTAGGCGACATCGCGGGGCAGCGAGTCGCCGCGGCGGGCCAAAGCGGCCCGGCCGTCGGCCGTCGTGCCGCACACGGCGATCGCCTCAAGCATGTCATCGGTGACCGCCCTGCCCATCGCGTCGGTGTCACGCTCGGCGAAGGCCTGGCGGATGGCGGCGGTCTGGGCGGTCCAGCCGTGATGCTCGACATAGGGGTCGTAGGTCTTGACGGTGAGGTAGAAGGCGATCATCCGGCGGGCGTCCATGACAGCGCGCTCCGGGTCATCGTCGTCGATGGCCGTGATAACCCAGCCGTGTTCGGCCGGCGCGGCCTCGCGGTCGGCCTGGGCGGCGCCCTTGGCCATCGCGGGCCGGACGATATCTTCCCACCAGGTCCGGGTGAACAGGCCGTGACCGATCACCCCGTCGGCCACGCGGCCCGCGGTGACGCCCATGAGCTTGTTGAACGCGCCGAGCAGTATCGGCGCGTCGACGCGGCCGAGTACCGGCGCGCCCACCACCGCGTCGACCTGGTAGAACTCCCCGTCGTAGCGGATGCGCTGCCCGTTCTCGGCCTCCAGCCACGCGCGGACGGCACCGACCAGGTCGGCCATCCGGGCGACGGGCCGGTCCGCCGCCACGCCGAACCAGTCGCGGTTGATCTTGTACGCCCCGGAGCCCAAGCCGAGGAAGACACGGCCGGGGGCGTGCCGCCAGGCGCCGCGGATGCCGGCCGCGTGGGCGTACGGCGTGCGGGCGAACGCGTACGCGATGCCAGGTCCGACCCGCGCCCGTTCCGTATACAGTGCCATCTCCGCGAGGGTCGAATACGCCTCGTGATCGACGAACTCGCCGCTGCAGAACGCCGTGATGCCGGCCGCCTCGGCGGCGCGCGCCACCTCCGCCCCGCGCCAGGGCATGCCGTACTGTCTGCCGCTCGCCGGTTCGCGACCGGCTTCGCCGTCGGGCGACGTCATCGCTTGTCCCGCGGCAGACCGAGCGCGCGCTCGGCGACGACGGTCTTGAGCACCTCGTTGGCTCCGCCCGCGATGGTGTAGGCGCGGGCGTAGAGGAATGCATCCTGCCACCAGCCATCGGCGTACACCCGGCCGTCGCCCTCGATGGCCATGCCGTCGGTCCCCTGCAACTCGACGCCGAACTCGGTCATGGCCAGGTTGACCTCGCTGTAGAAGACCTTGGCAAGCGGGCCGTCCGCGGCGTCCTCTGTGCCGTCGGCGATCCGGGACTGCACGGCCTTGCTCATCACGTCGGTGACGCGCACGCGGGTGGCGAGCTTGCCGAGTCGCTGGCGGGTGGCGCTGTCCGTGATGGCTGGCCGCCCGCCGACCGTGGTCCGACGAGCGAGCTCGAAGAGGTCATCGAGCTGAGCGTGGAGCTCGACGGCCCGCGCCCCGACTCCGCTGCGCTCATGGCTCAGGCTGGCGTTAGCGACCCGCCACCCGTCGTCGACGCCGCCGATGACCCGGTCGGCAGGGATGCGTACGTTGTCGAGGAAGACCTCGTTGAAGTCATTCGTCCCGGTGATCTCGCGCAGCGGCCGGACGTCGACTCCCGGCGTCCGCATGTCGAGTGCGAACGCCGTGATGCCCGCCTGCTTCGCGACGCCGGGGTTGGTGCGCGCCAGGAGGTAGCCGAGATCGGCGTGGTGACCGTTGGTGGTCCACACCTTCTGGCCGCTGACGACGTAATGGTCCCCACCCACCTCTTCCCCGCACGGGGGGCTCCCGCCCCCCGATCCCCCTGGCCCTCCCCCCTTCACCAGCAGCGCCCGGGTCTTCAGGCTGGCCAGGTCGCTGCCCGCGTCGGGTTCGCTGAACAGCTGGCACCACAGGTCTTCGCCCGACCTGATCCTCGGCAGGTAGTGCCGGCGCTGCTGCTCGCTGCCGAAGGACAGGATGGCGCCCGCGGCCAGCGCGCCGGCGCCGATCTCGCCCCAGGTGCGGGCCCTAGCGATCTCCTCGGCGACGATGAACGCGTGCTCGGGCCTGGCGCCGGGCCTGCCGCCGTGTTCGACGGGCCAGGCCCGCCCGAGGTATCCGGCGGCGTAGAGCCCGGCCACCCAGGCACGCAGCGCCGGTACCTGCTCGGGGTCCGGTGCCCGCACCCCCACGTGCTTACGCGCTCCCGGACCGTGCCGTGCGATGAAGGCCCGGACCTCGGCCCGGTAGTCCTCCAGTTCGGGGCTGCTGTCAAACCGCATGGGCTTCTCCTGGGTAGGTCCGGTAAGCGTGCGGGCATGCTGGGGTCGTGGGGCAACCCGAGAACCTGCTCGGCGACGGTGTTCAGCTGGATTTCCCTGGTACCCGCGCCGATCGTGGACGCTCGGGTCCGCAGGAAGCCGACGAGCCATCGCGACCGCTGCACGGCCTGCGGCGCGGACTTTCCTAGCAGGCCAGCCGGGCCGAGCAGGTCGATCGCGAACTCGTGGATGTCCTGTTCGAAGGCGGTGATCAGCAGTCGTGAGATCGAGGACGCGGCGCCGGCCTCGCCTCTGACCAGAATGTCGCCGATGGTCCGCTCGGCGTTGTAGCGGATGATCCGAACCCGGATCTCCAGGTCGACGAATCGATCGCGCACCAGCGGATCGGCGAGCTGGCCGCGTTCGCGTGCGAGTTCCTCAAGCTCGGTCAGGACACGGCGGTACAGCTGCGCCTGATTCAGGGCGCCGGCCGCCCGCTCGTGCCCGAGGCTCGTGCGGGCCAGCCGCCAGCCGCCGTTTTCCTCCCCGATCCGGTTCGCGACGGGCACCCGCACGTCGTCGAAGAACACCTCGGCGAACAGGTGCCCACCGGTCAGGTCCCGCAGCGGCCGCACCTCGACACCTGGCGCGTGAGCGTCGACGACGAGGTAGGTAATCCCCTTCTGCCTGCTCTCCCTGGTTCCCGTCCTGACGAGCGCGAAGAAGATGTCGGCGTCACCCGCGTGACTCGTCCAGACCTTCTGGCCGGTGACGATGTACTCCTCGCCGTCGCGTCGGGCGGTTGTGCGCAGGCTCGGCAGGTCGGAGCCGGCTTCCGGTTCTGAGTAGCCCTGCGCCCATACCCTGTCGCCGCGGAGCATCGGGGCCAGCCACCGTTGCTTCTGCTCCTTGGTGGCGTACTTGATGATCGTGGGCGCGGCGATGTTCAGGCCGGTGCCGAGCGGTCCCGGCAGGCGCGCGCGGGCAGCCTCTTCGTGGTAAATCACCTGGTGCGCGAATGACAGCTCCATGCCGCCGAAATCGCGCGGCCAGCTGGGACCCGCGTATCCGTCGTCGAACAAGGTGGCCAGCCACGCCTTGGTCCAGGTCAGCCGCTCCCGGGGATCTTTCGGTGCCCGTCCCGGGTGATGCGCGGCGAAGAAATCACGCAGCCGGGCGCGGAAGACGTCATCGGGCTCTGCCACTCCTGCGGTCGCTTCGCGTTCCAGGGTCATTGGCGTCCCTCAGATCCCCGCTAGCTCCGCCAGCCGCGTGCGCTGACGGACGGGCGGCCCGAAGAGAAGCTCGGACGACTTCGCCCGCCGCAGGTACAGGTGTGCGTCGTGCTCCCACGTGTAGCCGATGCCACCGTGGATCTGGATGCACTCCTTCGCGGCATGCGTGAAGGCCTGTGAGCAGTAGGCATAGGCGAGCGCCGCGGCTAGCGGCGCGTCCGGCTGACGCCCGGCGACGGCCGCGCTTGCGTGGTAGACAGCGGACCGGCCGGACTCGACTTCAAGCAGCAGGTTCGCGCACTTGTGCTTGATGGCCTGGAACGAGCCGATCGGGCGGCCGAACTGCTCGCGGACCTTGGCGTACTCGACCGCGAGGTCCAGGCACTTGGCGGCGCCGCCGATCTGCTCGGCGGCCAGCGCGGTGAGGACCAGGTCGGTAACCTCCGACAACCACTGGGTGGCGTCCCGGCCGGCACCAACGCGGGTGGCCCGCGCGTCGTCCAGGGTGACGGAGGCGAGGGCGCGAGTCAGGTCCAGGGTGTCCAGCCTCGCCCGCTCGACACCAGCGGTGCCGCGTTCGACGCAGAACACCCCGGGCCCGTCGGGCGCGCGTGCGACGACGAGCAGCAGATCGGCGGTGTGGCCGTCGATGACGAAGAGCTTGGTGCCGCTCACGGCCCAGCCGTCGCCCGTCGGCTCCGCCGTCGCCGCGACCTCGGCAAGATCCCACGACCCGGAGTTCTCCGCGACGGCGAGGGCGGCGGTCACCGAGCCGTCGGCGATACCAGGCAGCCAGCGCCCCATGGCATCCTCATCGCCTGAGGCGGCGAGCGCCTGGCCGGCCAGCGCGACCGTGGCGAAGAACGGCGCTACAAGCAGGGCACGGCCCATCTCCTCAAGCACGATCCCGAGCTCGACCGGCCCGTACCCCGATCCGCCGTGCTCCTCGGGAATGGCGATCCCCGACAACCCGAGCTGGCCCGTCAGCAGCGCCCACACCTCGTCATCACGGCTCTCCCCCGCCTCCGCCAGGCGGCGGACCTCACCGCTCGGCGACCTTTCCCTGAGGAACTCGCGGACGACCTGTCGCAGCTCGTCGTGTTCCGCGCTGTAGCCAACGCTCATCGCGCGCCCTCGCCTCGGTCTCTAACGGTGGTCTCTCACGACGCTTCAGTATAGTGCACTTATTAAACTATGATATCTCCATCGGGAACAGTGATAAGCAGGTCCGCCCCCAGTCGAAAGGCGAAAGATGGACATCAACGGAGCAGTGGCGCTCATCGCTGGAGGCGGCGGAGGCTTCGGCGCGGCCACCGCCCGCCGACTGCACGCGGCCGGCGCACGGGTCGTCGTCAGTGATCTCGATGAGGCCAAGGGCAAGGCCGTGGCGGAAGAGCTTGGCGACGGTGCCCTGTTCGTGCGCACCGACGTGACCGACGAGGAGAGCGTTCAGTCAGCGATCACCGCGGCCACCGAGTTGGGTCCGCTGCGGATCGCCGTCGTGGCGCACGGCGGTGGCGGCGGCCAGCGCACGCTCGACAAGGAGAGCCAGCCAGCACCCCAGCAGTCTTTCACCAAGGTCATCGGCATCTTCCTGGCCGCCACGTATAACATCGACCGGCTCGCCGCGGCCGCCATCGCGAAGACACCGCCCCTTGAGCACGGCGAGCGCGGAGTGATCATCAACACGGCCTCCATCGCTGCCTACGACGGCACGATCGGCCAGGCTGCCTACGCCGCCGCCAAGGGCGGCATCGTCTCCATGACGCTCCCGCTGGCCCGCGACCTCGCCCCGGCCGGGATCAGGGTGGTCACCATCGCCCCTGGCACGTTCCTCACTCCCGCGTTCCGCGACGCCGACCCCGAGCAGCTTGACGCGTACTGGGGCGCGGCGGTGCCGTTCCCCAAGCGCATGGGCCGCGCCGGGGAATACGCGCAGCTGGCACAGCAGATCGCCGAGAACGTGTACCTCAACGGCGAGACGATCCGGCTCGACGGCGCGCTGCGCTTCACGCCCAAGGGGGCCAAGTAGGGAACCCGACGCGTCCATACAATTAATTTGATGGGTTCGTTTTTTTAACGTATATGACAGATATGATGGATTCGTGACTACGCTAAGTAGCCCGGCCGCGCAGATAGGGACGGTCGTCCGGGCGCCCAAGACCGGCGAGCTGATCGCCACCCACCTGCGGCGCCAGATCGTCCGCGGCGAACTGCGCCCCGGCGAGACGCTGCCCGCCGAGAGCCAGCTCATGGAGCAGTACGGCGTCTCCCGCCCCACCCTCCGCGAGGCCTTCCGCATCCTGGAAGCCGAATCCCTCATCAGCGTCCGCCGCGGCAGCCGCGGCGGCGCCCGCGTCGTCGCCCCCGACGCCTCCGTCGCCGCCCGCTACGTCGGCCTCCTCCTGCAGATCGGCGGCGCCACCATCAACGACGTCTACGAAGCCCGCATGATCAGCGAGCCCCCCTGCGCCCGCCTCCTCGCCCTCAACCGCACCGACGACGACCTCGAAAAACTCACCGCCGTCGTCGACCAGCTCAAAGCCGAGGTCGCCGCCCGCGAGCCCTTCATCCCCGACCCCCACACCTGGTCCCGCCTCACCTACCGCTTCCACGAGCTCATCCTCGAAGGCTGCGGCAACAAGACCATGGCCATCCAGGGCGCCGTCCTCCAAGACATCGTCGCCACCCACCTGCGCACCAAAATCGCCCAGCGCGACGACAACGACACCGCCGAACGCTTCCAGCGCGTCATCCGCTCCTACACCAAGCTCATCAGCCTCGTCAAAGCCGGCAACACCGCCGCCGCCGAAAAACACTGGCGCACCCACATGGAAAACGCCGCACAATACCTGCTCAAAGACGACCTCAAAACCAAACCCGTCGTCGACCTCTTCGCCTGACACACCTCCCGTCCCGCCGGTGTTCAGCGCGGCGCAACCGCATCTCTGCCGGGTTGCCGGCCTGCTTCGGCGCGGTGCCGGCGGTGGCAGCGGAGGCGCAGGCGCGAACGCCCCAGGGCTTTGGACCCCGGGGCGTTCGCTCGTGCAGACGAGGACCGGTCTGTGACGCGCCTACCGGTCGCTGCTCGCCGCTTCGGCTGCGGGCGGCACCGGCTGCTCCGCCGCCGGCGTGAGCCGGGCCCGAAGCAGAGGCACGACCGCCAGCAGCGCCGGTGCCGCTAGCACCGGCAGGCAGGCACTCAGCGGGATTCGCCCGACCAGTTGCCCGGACAGTACCGCCCCGGCCGAGTTGCCCGCGTTGTAGCCGCTGCTGACCCAGTTCCCGGCACGGCTTCGTGCCTGCGCGGATGTCAGGCTGTCGGCGAGGACGTAGGCGGTGGCCAGGGCCGGGGATACCAGCACCCCGGCCAGGCCGATGAGCAGGGCCAGTACCAGCAGACCCGGGCTCAGCGCGGCCGGGATCAGGACGACCACCAGGCCGATGGCCAGCAGGGCAAGCCTGCGCTGTGCGGAGATCCGCCAGGCCACCGCGCCGTAGCCGAGGCCGCCTAGCCCGCTGCCGGCTGACAGCGCCGCCTCGATCCACGCCACCGCGGCGGGGTCATGCCGGGCCTGGCTGAACGCCACGATGACCAGCCCGAGCCCGCCCAGGCACAGCCCGATCGCGCCGGTGGCGAACGCTACCGCCAGGATCGCGCGACCTGCACCCGCCTTTCCTGGCGCCTGGCCCGGAGCACTTGAAGCAGGCCTGGCCACCTGGGCCGGCCAGCGGCGCAATGCGGGCGACCGGACGAACAGCCCGGTCCCCGCCACCACGAGTCCGGCAGTGACCAGGAGCCCGACGGCCGGCGTCGCCGCGACTACGATCACCCCGACGATCACGGGCCCGGTCACGTTCAGCAACTCCTCAACGACGCCGTCGAGGCTGTACGCGGTCTGCAGGACACCGCGGTCGTCGATCAGGGCGCTCCACAGCGTCCGCATCACCACGCCAAGCGGAGGCGCGCAGGCGCCGGCCGCGGCGGCCAGGACGGCGATCGCGGCATCGTTAACGCCGGAGCGGGCCGGGATCACCGCGATGGCCACCAGCACGGCAGCGAAGCCGGCCGCCATCGGCGGCAGCGCCAGGCGCGGCCCGTGCCGGTCGACCACCCAGGCGCGGAACGGGGACACGAGCACGATGGCCGCGCCGAACACCGCCATCACGAGCCCGGCGAACCCGTAATCGCGGCCGCCGGCCGTCAGCGTGAGAAGCAGGGAAAGGCCGACGACCCCGTAACACAGGCGGCCGACCAGCGAAGCGACGAACGCACCGCACGCATGAGGCGTGCGCAGAACAGCCCGGTAGGGCGAAAAAAGAGACACGTT
>Ga0302325_10030240_pt1 | contig 11172 bp, 11 predicted proteins | sample Palsa_T0_2_FD_201948 | JGI IMG/M metagenome (GOLD analysis project Ga0302325, IMG submission 201948) | Peat permafrost microbial communities from Stordalen Mire near Abisko, Sweden - Palsa_T0_2 | ecosystem: Environmental > Terrestrial > Soil > Palsa > Peat permafrost | place: Sweden: Abisko...
CTGCCTGCCTCGGCTTATACCTTTGTCAATGTCAGCAATTTGACCAGCCGGAACATCCCGCGCCGTGCCGTGCCCGCCCACCGCATCAACGCCTTAGTGCAATCCAGCGCCGTCCTTGATAGCTACGCCATTGTCAATAATAGAATCTTCAACGGCGGCGCGAGTCCCGAAGCCGTGGGAGCGGGCAGGCACAGGGCCGTGCCGCAAGTCGCCTTGCGCGCCGTTTCCTCGCCGGATGCCGCCGGTCTGGCGCTGGACCGCAAGACCTTGGCCGTCTATGTTCCCCCAGCCGCGTCTCCGGCTGACTCAGCACACTCGCAGGCGGCGTCGGAAAAGTTGACCAAGGCAGAACCGGGCGCGTTGGCGGTGAACGATTCCGCTGAAGCGGCTGTTGTGCCGGTCGCATCCAACGTCGGCGATGTTTCCGTCCGATTGCCGCCCCTTCATTATTCTTCGCCTGGCGTTGCGCCGATCGTTCGGCGCCATGCTGGAGAAATCGCCATGGATTCCACGCCGAATCCGGGGCCAATTCAGCGTGGTTGGTCGCACGGCATCGTCACGCCGTCGGTGGAACATCCGACCACACCCGCGCCGCGATTCGGGGGATTCAATCCGCCTGCGCGGCCGTCCGAACCGACGCGCTTCGCGGCGGAAAGTCACCCCGTCCCGGCGGAAAATCGTCCTGCAGCGGCGGAACCGGCCCACGTCGCGGCACCTGCCCCGGCCGTCAGTGCGCCAGCCGGCAGTCCTGCAAAATCAGGTAAATAATCATTTGAGGGGGCCTATCTGAGGAATGGATTGTTGGCCGTCGCGGCATTGTCGAAATACCTCAGGTGTTGCCTAAAGCATGCGTTCTTAATTCCGGGGAGCACACGCGCCGTCGCGTGTGCCAGTCGGCGCCCTCGCCGACTGGTTCCGCTCATCCGATAGGAAGTAAAGAAGATGCCAAGATGTGGTCGGCGGGGGCGCCGACCACCACACGCGAGGGCGCGTGTGCTCCCCCGGCCATTGCGGTTCCTTCGTTAGGCGAGAGATTTGGGAAACAGAGAAGAGCTTTACACGCGGCGTGAAAACAAGTAATTCATTCCCACAAAATGAACACCGTTACTTCTCTTAAGATTGTCAAAAGCAAAGTCGCTGCGCTGGTCGAAGCCGCCCTGGCCGAGACCGGTGGGTTGTTGCGCCTGGCCCCTTGCTGGGTGCCGCGCTCTTTTCTCCAACCCGGCAAACGCCTCAAACTCCATCCCGATGACCTTTACGCCTTTGGCTTGAACCGCGGCGGCATTGACGAACGCTGGTTCGCCTCCACCACCCCCGCGGCCAATGAGAACCGCACACCGGATGAAGGATTGAGCTATGTCGTGGCGGGCAAGCAACGGTTTACCTTGCAACAAGCGGTGGCGGAGTGCGGGGGTTTGCTCATCGGGGACCGCCTCTGGCGCAAATACAAGAAGTGGCCGGTTTATTCCAAGTTCTTCGACAACATGGGGCCTATTCCGCATCATCTCCACCAGAATTCCAAGCAGGCCGCGCTGCTTGGGTTGGAGGGCAAGCCGGAATCCTATTATTTTCCGCCACAGCACAACAACGTCGGCAACAATTTTCCCTACACCTTTATGGGCCTGGAACCGGGCACCACCAAAAGCGAAGTCCGGCGCTGCCTGGAAAATTGGAACAAGGGCGACAACGGCATCCTTGATCTCAGCCGCGCCTATCGCCTCAAGCCCGGCACCGGCTGGCTTATTCCGCCCTGCATTCTGCACGCGCCCGGATCGCTTTGCACTTATGAACCGCAGTGGGGCAGCGACGTTTTTGCCATGTATCAATCGCTGGTCGAAGGCCGCGAAGTGCCCTGGTCGCTCCTGGTCAAGGACGTTCCCAAAAAATACCACAAGGACCTCGACTATCTGGTCGAACAATTGGACTGGGAGGGCAATACCGACGAGCATTTCAAGGACAACCATTTCCTGGAGCCGAGGCCCGTCGCCGACGCGCACAGCGAAGGCTGCACGGATCGCTGGATCGTGTACGGGAAGGTGGATGGCGAACAACTCTTTACCGCCAAGGAACTGACCATCGAACCGGGCGTCCGCTGCACAATCAAAGACCAGGGCGCCTATGGTTTGATCACCGTGCAAGGCAAGGGCAAGATGAACCGACTGACGCTGGATTGCCCCAAACTCATCCGTTTCCACGAGTTGACCGAGGACGAAGTGTTCTGCACGGAAAGCGCGGCCAAGGCCGGCGTCACTTTCGAGAACACCAGCGAGGTGGAACCGCTGGTGGTGTTGCGCTACTTTGGCCCCGAAGCCAATCCCGACGCGCCGGAACTGCACCGCTAGACACCCCTTATCTTCGGGCTTTAGACGCGTCGGACCGAAGGCGCAAGTTGGCGCGAGGCCTTAAAACGCGCCCTCAGCCTTCGATCGTTCACGATCTGGGAAATCGTTTCGCCAACCACCGCGACCAGCCCAAACAAAGGCAGCGCCAGCACCAGTCCCGTGGCGCCGGCGACTGTCGCGCCCAGGAAAAGCATAAACACACTGAGCAAAGGATGAACGTGGAGTTTGCGGCCTATCGTCATGGGCAAAAAAACAAAATCATCGAGCAGGCGCACGCCCAGGAACAAAATCAGGCAGGCGTAAGCCTTCCAGGCTTGGTCGGGAAAGTCAGCGGCGGCCACCAGGACAACCATGACGCAACCCACGACCGATCCGAAATAAGGAATCCAGGCCAGCACGGCGGAAACCAATCCCAACCCGATGGCGTTGGCGATGCCCAACACCGCCAGTCCGAGGGAAAGACAGCCGGCATCCAGCAGCGTGAGCGCCAGCAACCCTTGAAAATAATTTTGCAGACTGTCGTCCAGACGCGAAAATAGAAGCAGCGCCTTTTCAAAAAAGGCATTGGGCACGCTCCGGATGATGTATTTCTTGAGCCGCGCGGAGTCCTGCAACATAAAGAAAGTGATGTAGGGCACGAGCAACAGCGACGGCAGCAACTCCAACGACTGCAAAGTCATCGGCAAAAGATTCTTCTCGACGAACTGGCCAGTAAATTGCTGGCCGGTGAATTGTTGGATGAGATGGTCCACTTGCGTCCCGAAATGGATTTTTTTGAATAGCGGAATAACCCTTTCCAGAGATTCGGCGGATTTTCTTAGCAGGTCCTGCCCGCCCGCCAGATACCTGGCTAGATGGTTTGGCCACGTCGCGGCATTGGCCTGGACCAGGAGCGCGACAGCCAGCACGCCCGCCGCCAGGATCAATTGCAGCAGCAGCCAGACCAACTTGGCGGCGGCCGAATGGCGCACGCCGTACACGACAAGGGCCTCCTTGACCGGACGGAAACAATAGTAAAACATAAGCGCCAGGAGAACGGGCAAAACGAGCCAGATCATTTTCTGGAATATAAAAAGCAGCAGGCAGGTGCTTAAAATAACGACCAAAAGCGTGCCCGCCCCGGGCTGCGGCAAAGTCCTCATAAACTGGGAAGGTGTTGCTCGTGGAGGGCAAGCTGGCGCGCGCGCCGGATGAGAATGCGGGCGATCTCACTGAGCACTTTGACCCCGATGCTCTTGTTCTTGCTCAAAAGGGAGGAGAACTCCGCTTGAAACAACGCCACCATGACCGTGCGCTCGATGGCCGCCACCGTCGCGGTGCGCGGCGCCTCCTCGAACAGGGTCAGTTCACCCAGCAAATCGCCGGGGCCGATTTCCAGGATCAATGTCTTGAGCGATTCGTGGCTCAGGTTGACCTTCAGCTTGCCGCTGACGACAATGTAAATGCCGTGCCCAATGTCACCCTCCTCGAAAACGATCTCATCTTTCTCATACACGCGCTCATGCAAGAGTTCATCCAGCTCAAGAATCTCCTTGCTGCTAAGCTGGCTGAAGATCGGAATGCTTTTCAGCATCCCGACCTTTTGAGAGTCCGCATCCTTTCCGAAGAATCTCATATTTTAATTGCAACCGGGCCAAACGCCCGTACATTATATTGCTCAGATACATTGGAAACAAAAACAAAGAGAAAGGACAGAAAATTATGGACAATCCTGTAAAAGACACAAGTTCTGACATCGGCACGTTGGCCGACGACGCGCAAGCCTTGATGGCCGCCACTGCCGACGTGGCCGGAGAAAAAGTAGGCCAGGCCCGCAAGCGCCTTGCCGCCGCGCTGGACCGCGCCAAGCAAATGGCCGGCACCGTGCGCGACAAAGCAGTCGCCGGCGCCAAAGCTACGGACGCGGCCGTGCATGAGCATCCTTATCATGCCATGGCCATCGCATTTGGTCTCGGGGCGATCATCGGCTATCTTGTCGCCCGCCGAACCAAAGGCGATTGATCTGATTATGGAAGAATCCACAGCCAACATCAGGCAACTGCCTGCAGCCTGGAAACATTTGGTCAGGCGCCTGCTGGCCATCGGGGAAAACCGGCTTGAATTGTTGTCGGTGGAAGTGCAGGAGGAGCGTGAGCGTCTCCTGCACGCCTTCCTTTTGGGAGTCGGCGTGGTGGCGTTCATTCTCCTTGCGGCCATTACGCTTACGGCGGCCATTGTGGTTGGTTTAAGTCCCCGCTGCTCACCCGTGGCCGTTCTCGTGGTATTGACCATTCTTTACGGGGCGCTCGGGGCGTTTCTTTATTGGCGGTTCACCCTCTTGCTGCGTGATTGGCAGACGCTTCCCGCCTCGCATGATCAACTTCGAAAGGACCGCGCATGTTTGGAAAAAATCCTGAAATGACTGCGCTTGCTTTGCGCAAAAAGATTTTGCTGGCGGAAAGCGAACTCAACCGCGCTGAGTTGGTGGAGGAATTGAATACAATATCGATGGTCTTGCACGGGGTTGCCGACCGGGCCAAAAAATACAGTTCCGTCGCGTTGTCCGCCAGTTTGTTGATGGCTGGGTTGACCTACTTTTGGCGCATCAAATCCGCGCCCGCCAACAAAAAACCTTCGTGGTGGCAGCTCCTCCTGAAAGGCGCAAAATTGGGCGCCACGCTCTGGTCGGAGTTCCGCCCGCGGCCGAAAATGGAAATGTAAACCAGGCTGTGGCCGCTTCACGCGAGCAAACTCGCTTCGAGTTGACGAAGGTCCTTGGGCAATTCGGCCCGCCAGGTCATTTGTTGTCCTGGGCGCTGCGGGTGTTCCAGGGTCAGCATTTCGGCGTGCAACGCCTGACGCGGAAAGGGAATGTGTCCCTCGGAGGGCACGGCGCGCGCTGACTCGCGGCAGTTTGGGTTATAGGTTCGATCTCCAATCAACGGCAACCCGCAATGCGCGGCCTGGACGCGAATTTGATGTTTGCGCCCCGTTTCAAGACGGAGCCGCAATTTGGTGACGATCCCGCGCCCGCCTGAGAGCGGATATTCCGCAATGACCTCATAATGGGTAATGGCCTCTTGCGCGTTGGACGGGGCGGCGGCCGCCTTGCCCGGCGAAACAATCTGCTGGCGTAATTCATCCGAGCTCAATTCCAGCCAGTGCCGCCAAGTTCCTTTGGGGGCCGGCGCCCGACCCTCCACGTAAGCCACATACTCCCGTTTCATCGTATGCGCCTTCAACTGTTCGATCAAATGGCCGCGAGCCGCCGGGTTCATGGCGATGCAAAAAACGCCGCTCGTGTACTGGTCCAGGCGGTGGACCGGCAACGGTTGAAGGTTGCGATAGACCGGAGGCAACGTCCTCCCCGCCGCGCCTCGCTGCAAAGCTCTGAGCTTGCCGCATAGGAAGTCAGCCAGAATGCTTAGCGCGGAAAGACCGCAATTAGCCGCCGGCACGGAGACGAGGCCGGGTCCTTTGTTGACAATCGCCAGCGCGGAATCGAGGTAGAGCAAGCCCACGCGCGGGTGAATTTGCCAGCCTGTGCCGCAGTCCAGCGTCGTGGCCTGCCGGTCCAGCAATCGCAGTGTATCTCCTGGATCACGGAGCAATTGATGAGGTTTGCGCAAAATAACACCGCCGACGCTCACGCGCCCGGCCAGAATCCATTGTTTGGCGCGCGTCTTGGGCGTGTCGGGATGCCGCTGCAACAACCAATGCAGCAGAGATTGACCATCATTTTCAGCGCGCCCGTCATTCATCAAGCCAAGCATGGCTTGGATTGCGCCCGGTTGCAGGACAATTTTGCCAGAAAAAGCGCAGTTTTAGAATCTTTTGCAAGTTCCTCGCCATCTACGCCTAACGGACCATCGGCCTCCCCAAAAAAACGTACTGACAGCAAAAACGGGCCTTTTTTGGGTCGTTTTGGCAGGAAAACAGGGGGCTGGGGCGGAGAAAAAAACACTTTATTTTGCACTTTTTCACGTTTTAGTGGTTTTTTATGTTTGCAAGTTGTTGGCTGGCAAAATCTTCCGGCGAATTTGCGCCTCCAAAAAAAATCGTGCCAAAAAGCCTACCGTAGGTTTTTTGTTTTTGCGGGCTTCTGGTAATATGGTTGCATGAATATTGAAAAAATTCAGGAAGTGTTTAGCGTAGCGCAGACTTCCAAGTCTGCTGTGGCGCGGGCTTCCAAACCCGAAAAGGCCGACTTGGAAGTCGGCGACACAGCAGGTTTGGAAACCTGCGCTACGAGTCGCTCGAAGCAATCCTACCTAATCCTACCTAATCCTACCTAATCCTACCTAATCCTACCTAATCCTACCTAATCCGACCAATGGCGAAAATATTTTTTATGCGAAGCCAAAATCAAAGCGTTGAAAGCCTGGATGAAAGGAGTTCGCTAACGCCTAATAACGCCAAAAGTATTTTTTTTGTGAAAATGTGGGAAATTGACTTGTCTGACATTCAGCGATAAAGAGGACGAAATGCCGAAATTCATCCTAGCCATGGATCAGGGCACGACCAGTTCGCGTGCCATTGTATTCGACAAAAGCGGCTCGATCAAAGCGTCCGCCCAAAGGGAGTTCACTCAATACTATCCCCAGCCGGGCTGGGTGGAGCACGACGCGAACGAAATCTGGTCCTCCCAGGCGGGCGTCGTGGCCGAGGCGCTCGCCCGCGCGTCCGTTCATGCGTTGGACATTGCTGCCATTGGCATCACCAATCAACGTGAAACCACCGTGGTTTGGGACCGGGCTTCGGGCGAACCGATTGGCCCCGCCATCGTGTGGCAGGACCGCCGCACGGCGGAGCTTTGCGACCAACTCAAGCGCCAAGGCTTGACGGACATGATTCAGCGCAAGACCGGGCTGGTGCTGGACGCGTATTTCTCGGCCACCAAATTGAAATGGATGCTGGACCATGTTCCGGGCGCCCGCCAACGCGCGCGCGAGGGCCAATTGGCCTTCGGAACGGTGGATAGCTGGCTGGCCTGGAAGATGACGGGCGGCGCGATCCATGTGACCGACGCCAGCAATGCCTGCCGCACGATGCTTTATAATATTCACAAGCTTTCATGGGATCACGAATTATTGGAAATGTTTGATATTCCCGAAGCGGTCCTGCCGCAGGTGAAGAGTTCCAGCGAAGTTTACGGGCTGACGGCGGCCGATCTTTTCGCAGCCAGCATTCCCGTGGCCGGCATGGCGGGCGACCAGCAGGCGGCCCTTTTCGGCCAGATGTGCCTGCGGCCGGGGATGCTCAAGAACACCTACGGCACCGGCGCGTTCATGATGCTCAACACGGGCGAAACCGCCATCACGTCCAAGAGCAACTTGTTGACCACCATCGCCTGGCAGCTCGATGGCAAAGTGACGTACGCCTTGGAAGGAAGCATTTTCATCGCGGGCGCGGTCGTGCAGTGGCTGCGGGATGGTTTGGGCCTGATCCAATCTTCGTCGGAAATCGAGGTCCTGGCGCAAACCGTGACTGACAATGGCGGCGTTTTTCTGGTGCCAGCCTTCGCCGGTTTGGGGGCGCCGCATTGGGACCCGTTCGCCCGCGGCACGATCACCGGACTGACGCGCGGCACGTCCGCCGGGCATCTGGCGCGGGCCGCGCTGGAGAGCATCGCCTATCAGACGGCGGACGTCCTGGAGGCCATGGAAGCCGATTCGGGCATCGCCATTGCCGAATTGCGAGTCGATGGCGGCGCAACTGTCAACGACACATTGATGCAGTTTCAAGCCGATATTCTGGGCGTTCCGTTGGTGCGTCCCAAGGTCTGGGAAACGACGGCCCTGGGAGCCGCCTATCTGGCGGGGCTGGCGACGGGCTTTTGGGCGAGCGCCGATGAATTGCAAACGCAGTGGCAACGGCAACGGACGTTTCAACCCGGCATGGCCAAGGAGAAGGTGGCGGAATTGCGGCGAGTCTGGCGCAAGGCGGTCGAGCGCGCCAAAGGATGGGTCGAAGGATGAAATCAAGCGGCCGCGTTGCCGGTGAATTCAGGAAAGGAATGGCGCGCGGCGTACGCGTGCAGCTTCTGTGCCCGCCGGTCGGCTTCGATTTGAAAATCGGTTTGACGCGACAGGCGGGACATGACCGCGTCAATCAACTCATCGGTCGTGAACGGTTTGACCAGGTAATCATCTGCTCCATTGGCCATGCCGCGGCGGAAACCATCGCGGCTGACCAGGCCGGTCATCAGAATGAAAGGGATGGGGGCGGTGGTGGAAGATGCGCGCACGGCCACCAGTGTTTGGTAGCCATCCATGCCGGGCATGTTGATATCGCAGACGACCAAGTCGAGCTTTTGGCTGCGCAGAAGTTGCATGCCTATCGTGCCGTTGTCGGCTTCGATGACGTTGAACCCATAATTGTTCAAGACAACTTTGATCAGAGCGCGGATTTCTTCTTTATCGTCGATGACCAATATGTTGTTCATTAAACTAAAATGCAACAAGAATCGTGCCAAGGCTGTTTGCCCTTCCAAACAGGCCGCCCTCGTGGCGGAAGAACCAAATCTGCCGCTTTGGCGGCACATTAGGGCAACGTCTGCCTGTCTAAGAGGGGGAATTCAATGTCTCGAAAACCATCTCGACCAGGCGGCGCGCATGGAAGGGCTTTTGCACCAGATTTACGTGCGTGCCGGGCGGAAATTCCTTGGCCAGCCGTTCGGCGTTGTAACCGCTGGTATAGAGGACTTTCAGCCCGGGTTTGGCCATTTGCAAAATCCGGGCCAATTCCGTCCCAGCCATTCGGTCGGGCAGGATCAAATCGGTCAACAACAAATCGATCCTCTTCGGGTGTTGGCCCCAGATGTCAAGCGCCTGTCGTCCATTGGCGCAGCCGAGGACCTTGTAGCCGTGGCTTTCCAGGATGTGCTGCATGAGCTTGAGCAGGGGGGCTTCGTCTTCGACCACCAAAATGGTTTCCGTTCCTCCAATGACCGTTTGTTCCATGGGAGCCATTTGCAGCGCGCCGCTGCGATCGGCGCTGGCGGGCAGGAAGATTTGGAAAGTCGTGCCTTCCTCCAGCCGGCTTTGCACAGTGATCCAGCCCTGATGCTGCTTGATAATCCCATAAACGGTGGCCAGACCCAGCCCGGTGCCGCGGTCCAGTTCTTTGGTGGTGAAAAACGGCTCGAAAATCCGGCCCAGGTTTTCCGGCGCGATGCCGCAGCCGGTATCGCTGAAAGTCAGACAGACGAACTGCCCCGGCACCGCCTCCGGGTTCTGCCGCGCGGTGGCGGAGTCGATGGCGACGAAGGACGTGGCGATGTGGAGCTGGCCGCCTCGCGGCATGGCATCGCGAGAATTGACCGCCAGATTGAGCAGGACTTGCTCGATCATGCCCAAATCCGCTTTAATCGAGGGAAGGCCGGGGTAAAACTCAACGTGCAAGGCCACGTCCTCGCCCAGGATGCGCCGCAGCATCTTGGTGACATGGTTGACAACTTCGTTCAAATCCACCACCTGCGGATGAGCCTCCTGCTTGCGGCTGAAAGTCATCAATTGCCGCGTAAGTCCGCCGGCGCGTTTGCCCGCTTCGACAATCTCCTTGAGCGAGTCGGCGCCCCTGGTGGTCAACTTTTCCCCGGCCAGCAACAGGCTGGCGTGGCCGTTGATGACCGTCAGGAGATTGTTGAAATCATGGGCGATGCCCCCCGCCAATTGGCCGATGGAGTCCATCTTCTGCGATTGGCGCAATTGCGCCTCCAGACTCAGCCGTTGCGTCACGTCCATGGCCAGAGACAAGTAAATATGCTGCGGCAGGATATGGTGGGAAGTGATTTCCATCTCACCGAATTTGCCGCTCTTGTTGCGATGGCGCCAGATGCCGGAGTTGCCCGCCCCGGGTGTCAATTGGGAGAGCTTCGCCAGAAAGCGCGGCAGGTCCTCGGGGGGCGCGAGATCGCTCAGGGAAAGTTTGAGAAATTCCTCCTTGGAATAGCCGTAATGCCGGATGGCCGCCTCGTTGACGCTGATGAAGGCCAGCGTCGTGTCGTTGTAGGTGAAAATGGGGGTGGGATTGCTCTCGAACAGGAGCCGGTACTGATTTTCGGAGGCCTGGATGAGGGAAAGGGAATGTTGCAATTCCGCTGTGCGCGCCTTGACCAGCGCCTCCAAGTTGTCAAAATAAAACTCCGCCTCGCGAGCCAGACGCCACTTCTCCGACAACGCCACCGCCAATTGCCGCACTTCAATGTTGTCGAAGGGCTTTTTAAGCACCAGCAATTGGTCCGAGTGCCGCAATTGCCGCGCAATGTCTTGCCATGAATAATCCGAGAAAGCCGTGCACAGCACGATCTCCAATGAGGGGTCCGCTTGCCAGAGGTGGCCAATGATTTCGATGCCGTCTCTGCCGGGTGGCATGCGGACATCAATAAAAGCAACCGAGTAAAGACGCCCTTCCGCGCGCGAGCGGGTCACTCGCTCCAGGCCATCCTCGCTTTGTTGGACGCAATCCACCACGAAACGCGGCACCCGTTGCGCGGGCGAGGCGGAACCAGGGACCTCCGCCTCGACCTTGGCCGGTGGCCCCCCCAGGCTGTCGTCCGCCGCCAGAATCTTGCGGAAGTCATCGTGAATGTCCGGGTTGTCATCGATCACCAGGACGCGATAGTCTTCATGAGTCTGCATTAAGCGCTCTCAATCATTGTGTGGGCAGCCTGTGGATTTTCACGGCAAAAGTCGCGCCCCGCTCGGGTCCCTCGCTTTGCGCCGTGAGCGAGCCAACCAGAGTTTTAAACTCTTGCTGATTCATCGCCTTGTCATATTGCCCGGCAATGCCCAAAGTTCAATGTCCAAATTTTTTGGGACCAAGGAGCGCATTCAATTTAGGCGGCCAC
>Ga0302325_10030241_pt1 | contig 11172 bp, 4 predicted proteins | sample Palsa_T0_2_FD_201948 | JGI IMG/M metagenome (GOLD analysis project Ga0302325, IMG submission 201948) | Peat permafrost microbial communities from Stordalen Mire near Abisko, Sweden - Palsa_T0_2 | ecosystem: Environmental > Terrestrial > Soil > Palsa > Peat permafrost | place: Sweden: Abisko...
TCCACAAGCAGCCGCTGCGCTGTCCGCCGCCACCAGATAATCGGATTATCGAGTTCGCGGACCAGTTCAGCGTTGGACGCCGAGCCCAGTTTGATGGCCTTGGGCGCCGGTGCGCCATCGGTGACGATGCGATAGATGCGGCCGCGATCGATGCCCTTAGTCAGATCCTTCGACTTCTGTGCTTCCGTCGACATCCACTCGGGGTGCTCAATGACCAGGCGGTAAAAATCCATGACGTACAGAGCGCCGTCCGGTCCGACATAAAAATTCACCGGCCGGAACCAGGCGTCGGTCGACGCCAGAAATTCCACGTCCGGATGAGCACGCTTGGCGATGAAAGTGGCGCCTGCATCAGTGAGCAAGTCCTGATGGGCCAGGTTGTGTACCGGCTCGGCGACGAACAAAGACCCGTGATAGAACGTGATACCGCAAGCCGAAGTGAACTGCCCCACTTCGGTAAGCAGCTCGAACCTGGGATGCAGCGTGATGGGGTAAACCTTGCCGGCCGCGCCATGGTCCGGAATCTGCTGCATGGCGGAAAACACAGGCAGATCAGGATTGCGCTCCAGATAACGCGCGGCGATCACCTCATGGCGTGCGTGGTCGGAATTGTTAGTGGTAAAGTGGTGACCCCAGTCATCGAAAGCCTGCCCATACTGAGAACTGCCTGACAGAGATTCCAACCGATGCGAATCCGGCCGAAAGCGCACGTTCCGGTTGTGTTCTTTCAACGCAGCCAGATCCGGCCTGTCGGGGAACCTTATGTCCGTTCCCAGGTCGCCGAACTGCTTCTTGTAGATGATAGCCCTGGCAGGGCCTTCATGCGCCAGGTAGATCCAGTTATCCAAACCATAGACTGGGTTATTCACCGTGTGCTGCGGATTGGTAACAGCAAATCCAGTGAGTACTAACTTACGGACATCCGCCACACCATTGCCTTTTGTGTCTTCGAAGTACCAGACGTTGGGAACGTCCGTCACCAAGATTCCTTTTTTCCAGCGCATCACACCGGTGGGCATGACCAGCTTGTCGGCAAAGATCGTGACGCGATCCGGAATGCCGTCGCCATTAGTATCCTCGAGCATCTTGACGCGGCCCAACGGATTGTCGACGCTCAGAGGGTAACCGCGATCTTCGACTACATAGACACGGCCGTTCTCGTCGACATCCATTGCCACGGGTGATACGATGTCCGGCTCGGAGGCGAACCTTTCGAGGTGAAAACCGGACTCGACTTTAAAGCTGTTGAGAGCGTCGGTGACGCTGTAGGGCGGTCCGGATTTGTGGCACCCCGTAAACAGACACGCCGCGGCAGCCAGGATTATCGGAGCTGTACGAAGCCAGAGCATAGATTATCTTTTTAGCACGAAGCCCGCATCCACCCAATTGGCAAGGTCGAGTGGACTGTGACCGCCAATGCCCGTAGCAACAAGGTTAATGAGCCGGCTTTTGGCCGGGATTCTCACATCGAACCGCCACGGTTCCTGGGAGAGCCTCATCACAGGGCTCTCGGACGCGAGTTTGCCGTCGATATACACCTTAAAGCGCACACCCGGGTAAGTGGCTAGAAATTGAGCATTAGGCCGCTCTCGGTAGGGAGCATCGTCAATGCCCGCCCGTGCTACAAACCGGTCATAGCCTGGTTGGATCTCGTACAGCAGGTTGGCTGGAGCACGCATACCCACGCCCTTGTTATAGACGGCGTCACGGATGCTAAGCGGCGCGCCGGTGAACGCCTGGTTGATTTTCGCCTCCCATCTCCAGTTTGGCCTCAAAACAGGTGTCACTGGTTTGAGTTGATCGAGGTACACGCCCGGTTTGGGCGGCAAAGATCCAAGATGAACGAATTCGCCGTCACTGACAAGTGTCACGAGACGCCCGTTTTGGAATGCCGCTGCGCGGAGTTGTGTCGTTTTCGTAACGTCCAGGGGCTTAGTGTAGGGCGGCGACGCGGCGCTCGGCGCACTCCCATCGAGCGTGTAGCGGATTATCGCGTCTTTCTGTTCGTGCGTGGTCAGGGTAACTTTCACGGAATCGGTGAACAGGTAGGGCCATGCCTCAATTCCCCAAGGTGCCATACGAACCTTTTCCACAATCCACTTATCCTTCCATGCCCCGGCCTTTCTCATCTCTTCGAGCATATTAATAGAAGGAATGCCGGATCGTTCAATATCGGCTATATCCTTCTCAGTACCCAGGTCGGGAGTAAAGCCGCGATCCGGATCGTACAGGGTTTCGGCGTCGGTCAAGTCGCGCGCCAAGATACACTTCAATCCAGCCGAAGTCATGGGAGCTATTCCTTCCGGCTTGTTCATGACACATAGATTTGTGTTGATACCCATATAAATCAGGCGCGTGAGGCCCTGCTCTTTGTAGATCGCGTACAACTCCTCGGGGTCGCCGACAATCCAATCGCCTGCGCCGATCACCAGGTTGGGGTCCATCTGGTCCCAGCCATAGTGGATGTGACACACAATACCGGGTCCACACATACACTTGTCGGGCCGCACGGTGCCCACACTGAATGGGCAGGAAAACTTTGTGATCTGTGGCAATGGATAGCGGGGCAGCGCGATTGCCCGTTCCCGCTGCGAGGTGCCAACGTACTGGCTGGCCACATCGGTGGGCGCCCAGATGATCTGCATTCCAAGCTGCCGTGCCGCCTCAAGAGCCTTATTCATCCTCGGCACCAGCGCCGCAGCGCGCTGCGCGTTGGTCATGCAATCGTTGGTATTCCACATATCGATGATGACTACGCCGATTTTCGCCGGATCGACCGATTCCTTCGCGGCGACGATTCCGCCCGTTTCACCGGCGCGCGTCTGCAGGGTCAAGTCGATTGCGGCGCCTGCAACTCGCGCCAGGGGAATGCAGGCCAGCATCAACGAGACACACGCGGTTCTCTGAACGAATTTCTGCATACGGCTCCAGTTCACTGTCTTGACTTTGATTGTATATTTACTGTATATTTTCTGGCTTGTGGTTGCAACCTTTGCGCATCGAGGCGGAGCAACGGATGCGATAAACAAATGCCCGCTAAAGCAGTATTGTTCATTTTCCTGACAGCGCTCTGCGGTTGCACCAAGAGGAATCCTGAAGAGCGCGCTCTCACACCGCTCGATTCATTGAAGGCGATCCACTTGAGCGACGACTTCCACGCGGAGCTCTTCGCCGCCGAACCGGATGTGATGAGCCCGGCAGACATGGCCTTTGACGAGAACGGGAAAATCTACGTGGCCGAGATGCTGGATTACCCGGTGGATCCGCCGCCCGGAAAACCGGCCCGCTCACGCATTCGACTTCTGGAGACGGACGCCGCGGGCAGGGTCGTTCGAGCCACGGTCTTCGCGGACAATGTTCGGGCGGTGAGCGGCCTCATGCCTTGGAAGGGCGGCCTTATCGTCACCAGCGCGCCGGATATTCTATTTATGAAAGACACCAACGGCGATGGAAGAGCCGACGTGCGCAAGGTCCTTTATACCGGATTCCCGAAGGTCGGTCAAGAGTATCTCGTGACCAACCCTCGCCTGAGTGTGGATAATTGGATCTACTGCTCGAACGACGGATCGAGCGGCCGAATCACCTCCCCGGAGCATTCAGAAATGCCTGCGGTGTTGGTGCGCGGCACGGATTTCCGGTTCGATCCGATCGGCGGCAAAGCTGAACCTGCTTCGGGGCCGGCACAGTTTGGCTCAACCTTCGACGATTTCGGAAACCGCTTCATCACCGAAAACACCACACACATCCGTCACGTGGTCTTGCCCATGCAGTATCTCTCGCGCGCTCCGCTGCTCGAGGTCCACGCCGAAGCTCAGGATATTTCCGACCACGGGCGCCCTTCGGCGCGAATGTATCCGCTTACCGCGCCCCAAGCGTGGCGTAAAGAGCGTACTCGCCTTCGCCAGCAGCGCTACAACGAGAATAAACTGAACATCACCGAGCAGGTAGGCGGTTGGTTTACGGCCGCATCCGGGGGCACCTTGTACCACGGCGATGCTTGGCCAGACGAGTATGTGGGTAGCGTCTTTACCGGGGATGTCAGCGGGAATCTCATACACCGGGACGTCATTCTGCCCGACGGACCGACTTTCCGCGCTCACCGCGCCAAGGATAATGTGGAGTTCCTGGCATCGACGGATGTCTGGTTCCGGCCTTGCAACTTAGCTAACGCACCCGACGGCAATTTGTATGTGATGGACTTCTACCGCCAGATCATTGAGGGCCCGGCATTCATACCTGAAGAGATCCGAAAGAAGCTCAATTTTCTCAACGGAGACACCATGGGCCGCATTTACCGGATCGTCTCCAATCATCCGTTACGGCGGGGCGACTTGAAACCCAATCTCGGTTCGCTCAGCTCCGCCGATCTGGCGAAGCAACTGGCTAATCCGAATGGCTGGAATCGCTCGACGGCGCATCGGCTACTGCTCGAGCGGCAGGATCAGTCGGCGGTCCCGGAGCTCAGAGCCATGGCGGCGAATGGCCCGTCGCCCGAGGGTCGTGTACATGCGCTCTGGCTGTTGCAGGCGTACGCCAAGCTGGAGCCGGCGGAGATCGAACGCGCCCTAAGAGATCCCGATTGGCGTATTCGAGAGAATGCGCTGCGCCTGAGCGAGCCATTGATGAATCGGTCCAAACCGCTGGCGCGTGCCGTTCTGGCGGCGTCTGACGACTCCGATGAGCACATTCAGTTTCAGGCCGCACTAACCCTTGGGGACTTGCAGCATCCCGGCGTTCTTGCCACGCTGGCACGGCTGGCTCACCAGAGGTCCTCCGACCCGTGGTTCCGCGTGGCGATTTTGAGTTCGGTCTCGGATTCAGCATCGCCGTTCTTGCACACCGTGCTGGCCAAAGGCGAGTCCTGGACCGATCCGCAACTTCTGATTGACCTTTCGGCGCTGATTGGCGCCCGGCAGAACAAGAATGAAATTGCGCAGTGGTTCGTCGCATTGACGAAGTTGAGCCAGCCGGACAAATTTCTGGAAGGCCTGACTCACGGTCTCAGAATGTCGAACACACGGAATCTGCCCGTACCCGGCGCTGAACAGGCACTCACACGATTGCTGGCATCCAACAGCACACCGGTTCAGCACGCGGCATGGGAAGCGTCACGGTATTTCGAGCTGGGTGCGTTGATGCATCGAGCCAGTCAGGATGCCACGAATTCGGATTTGTCATCGGCGAAAAGGGTGCTGGCCATTCGCGCTCTCAGCGGAGGGCATTTTGAATCCGTGGCGCCGGTTCTGAAGAAAATCCTTCTGGCACATCCCCCGCCCGAGATTGAAACCGCGACCGTCGATTCGCTGGGCGCGTTCGATGAGCCGGCGGCCGGCAAAGCAATCCTGGAAAATTGGCGCGGCTTTAGTCCGCTTGCCCGCAAGCACGCGATCGACGCGATGCTCGCGCAGCAAAACCGGGTTCCTATGTTGTTACAGGCGATCCAGGATGGGCAACTGGAGCCCTCGGCTCTCGACGGAGGTGCGCGGTCGCTTCTTTACGAAAACCCCGACCCGGCCATCGCCAGGAAATCACACACATTGCTGGAGAGCACCAACAGCGATCGGGCCAAAGTAGTGGCCAGCTATCACGACGCGGTGAACATTCGGGGCGATGTGGGGCATGGAAAGAAACTTTTCGAGGAGAACTGCGCCCGCTGCCACATGCCGAGGCGCGAGGGAGCCCGCGTGGGCCCGAACCTATCCGGCGTTAACAACAAGACGAAGGAGGAACTGCTAACCTCCATTCTGAATCCAAGCTATACAATTGAACCCCTGTTCGTCAATTACGTCGTCACGGCCAAGGACGGCCGCATGTACGATGGGGTCATCGCCAACGAAACGCCGGGAGCCATCACCCTACGAGGCGGATCTGAGGACGGGGACGAAACCATTTTGCGCAAGAATATCGCGGAGATTCGCGCTTCCTCAGTGTCGCTGATGCCGGACGGCTTCGAGGAAAAGATGAGCAAACAAGATATCGCGGACGTGATCGCATACTTGCGCGGCGGACTGTAGCTGCCTCGCCATCAGACACCTTGACCGCCATCGCTCGCTTTGCATCTCAGGGCCAAAAGTGATATACGTACCGTATACTGCGAGGGGCGCACAGCAGGGCTCCAGCTGCCCAGGGTAAAGGAAATGGGGCTTCTGGTTAAGGATCACGAAGTGCATTCATTCTGTCTTGAAGGGGATTGGAAAACGATGTCTCGCTATCAACCTAGCCGATACATGGCCGCTACGGCCCTTCTGGTTTGTTTTTGTCTAGGCGCAATACCGACATTCGCCGCCGTTACAGCGCGGATCTCCGGGACCGTGAAGGATCCCTCAGGCGCCGTGGTGAGCGCGGCCGCCGTTACCGCAATTAATACCGATACGGGCATTAAGGAAGGGGTCCGAGCCGACGGGCAGGGTTTTTACTCGTTTCCTTCGCTTCCCGTCGGTCACTACGACATCGAGGTTCAGGCCAGCGGTTTCAAGATTTACAGGCAGAGGGGTCTGGTTCTTGATGTCAATACCGCTCTCACCGTTGACGTTGCTCTGGAACTGGGATCGGCAAGCCAGGAAGTTACAGTGCAGGCGCAACAGGTTCAGGTGGAAACCACCAACACTCAGATGGGCGAAGTCATCAGTGACACCAAAATGACGACGGTACCGCTCAATGGCCGCAGTTATACCGATCTGCTGGCACTCCAGCCGGGTGTCAGCCCCACTTCATCCGGACAGTACTCCGCCACAAGTGTATCCGGCAGCTTGAATCCCGGCAGTCTTTCGGTGAGCGGGCAAAGAGAATCGTCCAATGGCTTCATGGTGAATGGGGGTAACGTCAATGAGGGGGTGAACCAGGGAACCGCCATCGTTCCCAACCTTGACTCCATCGCCGAGTTCCGGATTCTGACCAACAACTTCGACGCCGAATATGGCAATTACGCCGGAGGGCAGGTCAACGCGATCACCAAATCCGGCACCAACGGGTTTCATGGAGACCTCTTCGATTTCCTTCGCAACACTGACCTGGATGCCCGCAACTTCTACAGCCCCGACCGGGGTACGTTCATTCAAAATGAGTTCGGCGGGACCATAGGCGGCCCGATTCTCAAAGATAAGTTATTCTTCTTCGGCGACTATCAGGGCACCAGGCAGATCATCGGTACGAGCACGGGCGACATCCTGGTACCTTCGGTGGCGGACCGCCAAGGCGATCTCTCCGATATAGCCAGCCAGCTCACCGGAACCGTGCAGGGGGGCTACTGGGCGAGTCAGTTGGCGCAAAAGCTGGGCTATGGGGTCACTGCGGGAGAGCCGTACTATGTGCCCGGATGTACTCTGAGCTCGGACTGCGTCTTCCCCAACGCCGTTATCCCACAATCGGCAATCACGACGCCGTCTCAGAACCTGTTGAAGTACATCCCGCTGCCGAATTCCGGTTCCTATTTTTCGACCGCGGCTAACGATCAAACCTTGAACGACGACAAAGGCAGCGGCAGGATTGACTTCAATAGCAGCCGCCTCGGTACGATCTCGGGATACTATTTCATCGACGATTTCGCGCTGGACAACCCGTATGGCGGTGCGAGCTTGCCGGGGTTCAGCTCACTTAATTCGGGACGTGCACAGATGTTCAACTTCAGTGTTACCAAGGCACCAAGCCCAAGCACGGTGAATGAGTTCCGAATTAACTTTATGCGCACGGTCCTGAACTCGGGCGCGCCCGTTGGAGGCGTTGGGGTATCGCTGAGTTCGCTGGGGTTTGTAACGGGTGCGGACACCCTGGGGATAGTTCCGGTCAACCCAAAGATTGAGGGAGTCCCGAGTATCTCTTTTAACAATTATTCCATCGGCACTTCCGTCGCGCCCACGTCTCAATACAATAACACCTATCAGTTAATGGACAACTTCTCGAAAGTGCTGGGCAGCCATACCATGAAGTTTGGCGGCAGTGTTCACTACGATCAGATCACGCAGCACGAACAGGGTTTCAATAATGGGCAGTTCAGTTTCACCGGCGTGGAGACAGGGAGCGACTTCGCCGATTTCCTGATAGGTGCTCCCGCCGATTATTTACAGGGAGTGCAAGAACCCCTGCACACGCGAGCCCGATATTTTGGATTGTATGGTCAGGATAGCTGGCGTGTCAGTTCAAATCTAACGTTTAACTACGGGCTGCGCTGGGACGTGACTACGCCCTGGTATGAAGCTGAGGGTGAGCTGGAGACCATCGTACCGGGCCTGCAATCGAAAGTCTTCCCGGGTTCTCCCACCGGATGGGTCTTTCCCGGCGATCCCGGAATTCCCGACAGTCTGGCGCCGACACGTTATCACAATTTCGCGCCTCGCGCGGGTCTCGCGTACGCTCCCAGCGCCTCGGGCGGGCTCCTTGGCCGTCTCCTCGGCGGCCCCGGCAAGACCAGTATCCGCGCATCTTGGGGCATTTTCTATACCGCGTTTGAAGATGCCACCGGCTTCAACGCGGTCGGGGATGCGCCCTTTGGTTTCTTTTATGTGAGTCCCACGCCGCCGCTTTTTGCCACGCCGTTCGTAGATCGGGGAAGCGGCAACCCGGAGGGCCAGCGCTTTCCGGTGAATTTCCCGCCGCCCAATGCTTCGGCTAGTAATCCCGATAATTCCGTCAACTGGGCACAGTTCGAACCGATCTCCAGTTCCCCCGCATTCTATTACAAGAACCGTGTGCCGTATGCCGAAGACTACAGTTTCTCGATCCAGCGGCAGATCGGCAGCACCAGCATCCTCAGCGTTAGCTACGTCGGCACGCAAGGCCACGCGTTGCTGAGCGACCTGGAAGCGAATCCCGGCAATCCCGCGGTGTGTCTGAGCGCGAGCCAGCCGAGCCAGGTGGCCCCTGGAAGCGGGACTTGCGGACCGTTCGGTGAGAATGGCGTGTACACCCTGAAGAACGGGACGGTGATCAACGGAACGCGTTCCCCACTAGGCAATCTATTCGGCAGCGACGGCTACTTCATCACCATGGGCAATTCGAATTACAACTCCCTACAGGTGAGCTTCCGGCACAGAAGCGGTCCGCTGGAAATTCTGGCGGCTTACACCTGGAGTAAGTCGATCGACGACTCTTCAGGATGGGGTGACCAAATCAACCCGCTGAACTACGGGCTGAGCCGCTCCCTTTCGGCATTTGATGTGCCGCAGAATTTCGTAGTGAGTTATCATTATGATCTGCCGTTCGACAAGATACTTCACCGTAACCGTCTTACCAGTGGATGGGTGATTACTGGAATCACGCGGTTCGCCAGCGGCCTGCCGATTCTCTTGACTGAAACCGACGATAATTCGCTGTTGGGCACACCGTTCACGGGTCCAAGCGGACTCGGCGTCGATACGCCGAACGAGCTACCCGGCAACCTGGATATCACCGATCCGCGTTCCGGGAAGCCTTATTTCAACACATCCCTGTTCAGCAAAGAAGCCATCGGGCAACTAGGCACGGCCAACAAACGGTCCTTTTTCGGGCCTGGAATCAACAACTGGGACATGGCGTTGTTGAAGGATACGCACATCAGCGAAAAAACAATTCTCCAGCTCCGCTTCGAATTTTTTAATGTATTCAATCACACCCAGTTCGTAGTGCCTTCCGGTCTTAGTTCGAATACGGGCGACATCAACAGTGGAACGTTCGGCTACGTGACTAATGCCGGGAACCCGCGAATCGGGCAGATAGCGCTCAAATTTCTGTTCTAGCTATGGTGACGAACTATAATCAGGGTGCAAGCGGCCGCGGCTGTCAGTAGTCAATTCTTGAGGTATTCGAAACTCTCAAACTCTCGTATAAAACGGCCCCCCCCGAAAAAGCGCGTTTACGCTGGGCGCGAGCCGGGGGCACGGGACATGTCGCCTAGTTGCAGGCGATGGAGGGCCCGAGTGCGGATGAGAAAAGCTCATCCAGCCCCCGCGGGCAGTGCGGCGTCGCCGACTGCCACAAGGGCGGAACGCCGACTACGCGGGCCTTTACATTCTCTGAGATGTTCCCGCCAATGCAGATCGGCCCGAAAGGTTCTCGAATGACGCAAGAAAACGCCGTCGCGAAAAGCGCGATATGATGGTCGGCGCGCGGATGAACTACGAGAGCTGGCGCTCGGACGGATAGCGCCACCTCCCATTGCGACGCGCCGGCGTGCCCATCGCCACCTTCCGTTGCGATGCGCCCGCGTTTGCGGCGCGTTCACCGATGGACGGCGCGTCGTTTGCGGGCGACTCCACTCCCCTCGCGCCGTGCGGCTCCTCGGACTGCAACAACAGCCGAACGCCAATGCAAACACGTGGAAGCCCAATCCGAGACCACAAGCGCGTTTCCCGCACCAAACCGGGTGTTATACTTGCGGCCAGGAGAATTATGCATGGCGGCGCCTTCCGCTTTCCCGTACGAGACGCGCTTGAACGTCCTCGGCAGCTCGCTGGAGGTGATCGATGAGAAGGCTCTTGCCGATGCGTGCGAGTACAACTGGTACAACCAGACCCTCTGTAAGGTAAATGATTCGGTGATCCGTCTAGGTGTTGTAGAGGGGGAGTATCACTGGCATAAAGCACGATGACGATGACGAATTCTTTTATGTTGTAGAGGGGCAGTCGCTTATCGATCTTGAAGACCGCACGGTTGAGCTCTCGGCGCGACAAGGATTTGTCGTTCCAAAGGAAACGACCCACCGCACGCGCGCCCTGCAGCGAACCGTCATGCTGATGGTCGAATACGCTGGAATCATACCAACTGGCGATTGACTGAATCGCCACCTCCGTTGCTTTGCGCCCGCGCGTCGTGGCCGGCGACGAAGAGGGACGAGTGCACCGACGAGGGTGCGCGTCGCTGGTCGCGTCGCCGCGGGCGTTGCGGTGTCGAACGTTGGGGGGCGCTACGGCTGGCTTTGCGTGATGGGTTCTGGCTCGCTTCCGTCGGTCGACCGGCCGCCAACGGGTCGAGGCTCCCGCTGCTCGATCCGGTTCGCGAGGCTGGAGCTCGAACGGATAGCGCCTCTTCACGCCGGCGTGCGCATCGCCGCCTTCCGTTCCGTTGCGCCCGCGCGTTGCGGCGCGTCCGCCGATGAGCGGCGCATCGTTGGGGGCGACGAAGGCGACCGAGTGCGTCATCGACGTGCGCTCCCTGGGCGCGTAGTCGCCAGGGGTGTTGGGCTGTTGGAACTAGGCGGGC
>Ga0302325_10030242_pt1 | contig 11172 bp, 10 predicted proteins | sample Palsa_T0_2_FD_201948 | JGI IMG/M metagenome (GOLD analysis project Ga0302325, IMG submission 201948) | Peat permafrost microbial communities from Stordalen Mire near Abisko, Sweden - Palsa_T0_2 | ecosystem: Environmental > Terrestrial > Soil > Palsa > Peat permafrost | place: Sweden: Abisko...
CGTGTAGCCATATGACAACTCGTGCAGGTTCGTCTTGCCGAGAATAACGCCGCCCGCCTTGCGGATTATGCTGACGATTGGTGCGTCCGCAGCCGGGCGAAAATGCTTGAGTGCGGGCGTTCCAGCGGTGGTCGGATAGTCTTTCGTGTTTATGCTGTCCTTGATTGGAATGGGCAGGCCGTGCAGAGGGCCGAGCTTTGCACCAGTGCGGCGCCGGACATCGCACTCGCGCGCGGATTTGAGTACGCGCTCCGGCTCCAGCGAAATGAAGGCATTCAAGCTCTTGCCTGCCTTACAACGCTCAAGAAGAACGGCAGAATAACGTTCAGCCGGGATCTCCCCCCGAGCAATTGACCTCACAGCCTCCGCGGCACTGAGCGCGAGAATAGAGGCTGCATCAGAAGAGTTGCTCGTGGTTCCGGTCACCGGACGTACCGCCGTCACCACAGCCGCAGCCGACACCCGCAGCAGAAATTGACGCCGAGAGGGAAGAATTCCATTCGCCATAGCTCACTCGTTTAGTTATCGAAGTAGCAATTAACGGCACCAGTGTACTCTGGGAGAGGATTCCATTCTCGTGATCGCCAAGCACTGCTACTGGAGATTAAAGCTGCTGCTTCTGATGCTTACGGATCATCGTTGCTTTGAGGCCGACGTGATTTCCGCTGATGAGCTGCATGAACTGGCACAAGGGCCATTGATTCAGTACGGCGAGCTCGAGTTCAAAAATGTCCTCAATTCGCGCATTGAGAGTCTGCTGGCCTCCGATCAGTACCAACCAATTTTGGACGGGATGACACCCTCGCAAAAGAAAATGTGCGGCGGCGCGCTGCGGCCGGAGACGTCTCCTCCATGGACGCGCGGAGTACCTTTTCGAAGGCGCTCGGGAAGAACAGCATCTCTCCAGGTTCCACCAGCGGTGCCCTGCGTTCACCTCTCGATTTGTACGGCTTAACAAAGCCGGCCGGGGTGCAAGGCCATTACTCGTTCGATGACCCGATGTTTCGCGAATGGATGGGCCGACTAACGTGGCTTTCCTTACCCGTCAGCGTTCGGATAACCTCGGATTCTTAAGGCGGCCAAGACCGCCTTGATGTTGCGGTTCCAAACGTTGCGCGGAACCCGTTAACACTACGTGATATCCTGCCGGGACGGAAATAAAACCCCAACAGTGCGCAAGTATTGAGCCGCATTTGCCGATTCAGAATCGAGACCATGCTTGCGCCGCAGGTAGGATGGGCAGACCCGAAAGGAGCGTCCGCATGAAGACAAGAGACCTCGCTCGATGGGTTGGAGCCTGCGCGTGGACATTGGTGCTATCGGTACTGGCGGGCTTCGCGGCGGCCGATGCGACCCCGTACGAACGAATGGCGCCTCTCGAGCAATACCTAATGCCTCGCGGTTCCGAGATCGCACTCGCGCGCAGTGCCGCGCCGGCCGCGATCTCCGACAAGGCCACGGTCCTCACTCTCGATTCGCACGGTTACCAGATCGCCGTCCGCGGCAGCAACGGATTCACCTGTCTCGTGGAGAGGTCGTGGATGTCGCCGGGCGCAAGCCCCGATTTCTGGAATCCGAAGTTGCGGGGACCGGTTTGCTACAACCCGGCAGCGTCCGGCTCCATCCTCACGTACAGGCTCCGGCGGACGAAGCTCGCACTCGCCGGAGACTCGAAGGAAAGGATTCTCGACGAAGTTCGCGCCGCGCTGACGCGCAAGGAGCTTGCCTTACCCGAGCCGGGCGCGATGTCCTTCATGATGTCGAAGGATGGCTACCTGGGCGACGACGTGGGCCATTGGCACCCGCACCTCATGTTCCACGTGCCAAAAGTCGCGGGCACGAGCTGGGGAGCAAACCTGCCGGGGTCTCCGGTGGTCCTCGACGACCGCGAAGTCCCGGAGCCTGAGACGATGTTTCTGGTGCCGGTGTCGCGCTGGTCGGACGGAACGACGGCGATGCCTCACTAGGGCCCTGCCGGGATGGAAATAACACCCGAACAGTACGCACGCGTTGAGCCGCATTTGCCGATTCAGCGTGGCAACGTCTCGCACCAGAACCGCAACGTGATTGACGCGATCCTCTTTGTCGCTGAGAACGGCTGTAATTGGCGTGCGTTGCCGAAGCGCTTTGGCGACTGGGATACGATCTGCAAGCGCATGAACCGCCGATGCGCCCCGCACAGGTTGCAGACGACGTACAGCTCGGAAGCGCGATGAGCCCGCAAGAGGTTATAGAATCCAAGCGGCGCAATGCCGTGCCAAATCACTAAAGACAACGTCAGGGATGGCAACTGTGCGTTTTGTCCGCGGAGCGGTTCGCAGAGCTTGCGCGCTCCGGCTACGAGCTGCGAGCTCGGAACGCCCCGGCTGGGTCAATGGGCCGTCGTACCATACTGGCCTTTGTCAGGTCAGCGCTGCACGACTTACTTATCCTTAGCCTGCAGGTTCAACAGCGCAGCCTGCATCGACCGCTTGAATTCATTTAACTCTCCGAGTTCCTGCCGCATGTCCTTGATCTCCGCCGCCTGGGCTGCAATTGTCATTTGCTGCTGCTGCGCTTCATTCAACAGCATTGGCGCAAGCTCCTCATAACGGACTCCCTCGATTTTGCCTGCGTCATTACGGATCACGAGTTCCGGATACACCTTGGCGACTTCCTCGGCGATCAGCCCGTATTGAGTGGTGCCTTGGCGATCTGTTTTGAGGCGGAAGGTAACGGGACGCAATTGCTGCAGTTTCTCGGAGCTGGGGCCCATGCTTGCAATGGCGGTCTTGTAACGTTCCGATGAAGCCAACACGCCGAGCTGTCCGCTGGATGTGACGTAGACGGCGCTGCCGGTCACTTTAGCGCTGCTAATGCCCGCGATGTAGGTTGATAACTGCGTCGCAGGAGTTCCGATTCGTATGATCTTGTTATCGGCAGCCGCGCCAGAGTTTCCGATCTCGATGTTGTCGTTGCCGGTTGTCACCGAGGCGCCGGCGTTCTCGCCCAAACCGATATTGTAGGATCCGCTTGTGTTGGAAAGAAGCGCGCCTTGCCCGGCCGCCGTATTGTCGTGCCCGGTCGTATTGAATTGTAGAGCCCAGGCCCCGGAGGCCTCGTTCCTGTAGCCGGTGTCGTTGGAATACAAAGATTGATATCCGGAGGCAGTGTTGTAGCTCCCACTTGTATTGGCATTCAGCGCGTACGCTCCCAATGCACTATTGTCGCCGCCGGTGGCAATCGCGCAAGAGTTGAGATCGCGAGGGGCCGTAAACGACCCGCCCGAGAGCGCGAATGCTCCGATGGCCGTGTTTTCGTTGCCCGTGGTATTACCACACAGCGCCATTACCCCTGCGCCAGTGTTGCCATACCCCGTGTTATTCCCGGCCAACGAATTTACTCCGGAAGCGGTGTTCCAGTAGCCACTGGTGTTACCCACCATCGATTGCAGTCCGGCAGCGGTATTTTGAAAACCAGAACCGTTATTCCCGAGCGCTTCGTAGCCGAAACCGCTATTGCCATCACCAATGCCGTTAAGCCAGATCGAGAAGGCTCCTACGGCGGTGTTGAAGCCGACCCCGCCACTTCTTGCGAGGGCCGCTTGCCCCACGGCGGTGTTGGCCTCACCCCCGCCGTTCTCATCCGCAGTGCTCCCCATAGCGGTATTGTAAGAGAGATCGCTCTGCACGATATCCGGCGGCGCCTGGGCATAAGCCGACGCGGCACTAACGCATAGCACGGCGCCAAAAATGAGAGAACCCTTGTAAGAGCGCATCATGGCGAATACCTCGCGTAGCAATGGTTGATTGTTTTATCGTTCATCTAACGACGTGGATCGATCGTGCACGCTCTAGCGGTGTGCGTCGCGTGATCTCCAAAAGACGCGCCCGGTGCGGGAAGACCAGATCCAAAGGAACGTGAATCGCTTTGATCAGCATGGCCCCTCGCAGGGCGTCTTTTATCGCGGGATTTAGCCCGCACATTGTTCTAGGCACGCTTGTTATGTCGTTATATGCTCGCGTTGGCCGTCTATGTGTGACGCAGTTCACGCTTTGTGCGGATTGATCGCCGGTCAGTGGGCGTCCGCCGTGTTCAGCGTGAGTGAAGCCGAAATCGCATCCGGCCGCCTGCAACAGGTACAACCTTTGCCCAACAGCTTGCTGCGGCGCGGTCTGCTGTATGGACGTCCCCGGCAGCGCAGGCCTAACCTGCAGGAATGCTGCTATGGGTCGAATTGAGTGACGAAGACTTGCGCGACAGCGCCGCCGGATTTGCGGCCGATGCCGCGCGTTACACGCGGCTAGCTAAGAGATTCGAAGCGGGCCGAACGCGGGCGCCTTAAGTTCGCATCCGGAAAGTAGTCGTGAACAACTCCCCGGCGGTAGATGTGGACGTCGCCAAGGCAACCGGCCGTCCGACGTTCAACCGTTCACCGCTGCGCCGTTGGTCGTAGTCATACTGCTGTGGCCCGGCCGGCCGATCCATGCCAGTGGTACACGCAAACGGATGTGCCACCAGAACGTAGACCGTCAGCGTTGACATCGTAGCGGCGAAGAACTCTTCAAACTTTTTGTCCATGAGTGCCACACTTATCAGGGGGGCATCGGCGGTGTCAACGCGGCGCAAAACGGCCATGCCGCCGATATCCGTATGGCCCCATACGGTATTCCCTGTCATGACTAACCTTTTAGTGTCTCCGTATGGCTCCGTACAACGTTTTCGTATTTTCCACCGCGTCATGGAATGGCTTATTTCGCAGCGCTTCCAGGCCATTTTGTAGTAATACAAATAAAGCTTAGAATAAGCCTCTGCGCCTGAGTCATTATGGCGAGAGCGCCGGCCAAACGCGTCGATCGGCGCGCGAATCGTTCAACCTGCATTGCCCGGTCCAAACGTTGATCATCCGCGAGATCGAAATTCTGGTATTCCTGCTGATCGCAATCGCTGCGGTCGGTGTCGTAGCGAATCGCTCGCGGATTCCGCCAGCGATTCTCCTGGTGCTCACCGGCGTCGTGCTGGCGATCGTCCCCGGCCTGCCGGCCGTGCGTCTGGCGCCGGAGCTTGTGCTCCTTCTCGTATTGCCGCCGCTGATCTATTCGTCTGCGGTCGCAATGAGTTGGCGGGATTTTCGTTTCAATCTGCGGCCGATTTCGCTGCTCGCCATCGGTTGCGTCGTGTTCACGACGGTGGCCGCCGCGGCGGCGGGACATTGGCTCTTGGGCTTGTCCTGGCCGGTCGGATTCGTCTTAGGCGCGATCGTTTCGCCGCCGGATGCGGTGGCGCCTTTGTCGGTCGCCCGGAGGATGCAGCTCCCGCGGCGAATCCTCGTGATCCTGGAAGGCGAAGGCCTCGCCAACGACGCGACGGCGCTCATCCTGTATCGCTTCGCGGTATTGGCCGCAAGCGCCGGAACATTTTCATTAAGCAGCGCGGCCGGAACTTTTGCGGTCATCATTGCCGGTGAATTGCTGTGGGGAATTGCGGTCGGCTGGCTCATGTTGCGCCTGCGGCGCTGGGTCGCGGACCCGCAAATTGAGATCGTGCTCTCGATCTTGACGCCCTTCGTCGCCTATTGGCCACCTCAGCATCTAGGCGGGTCAGGCGTGCTCGCCACGGTGGTCACTGGACTGTTTGTGAGCTGGAATGGCCTGAGCTTCATCAGCGCCGCGACGCGCCTTCAGGGCATCTTTTTCTGGGATGTGCTCGTATATCTGATCGAGGGCGCGGTATTCCTGCTGACTGGCCTTCAGGCCCGCACATTGTTCATGGGCTTGGGCAGCTATTCGTTGCCGACGCTCGCCGGCTCGGCCGCCGCGATCTGCGCGGTCGTGATTCTGGCCCGATTCATATGGATGTATCCGGCGACCTATGTTCCACGCTGGCTGATTCCTGCGATAGCGCGCAGGGACCCCGCGCCACCCTGGCAGTGGCCCTTTATGCTTGGGTTCACGGGCGTCCGCGGTATCGTGTCTCTGGCGGCGGCACTTGCTATTCCGTTCGCCGTGGACGGCGGCCGGCCCTTCCCCGATCGCGATCTGATTCTTTTCCTCACGTTTTCGGTCATTCTGGTGACGCTTGTCGGCCAAGGCCTGATGTTGCCGGCTGTAATACGGTTCCTTGGGCTCGCCAATGCGGGCGAGCGGGAATTTCAGGCCGACAGAGCGGAGGAGCTGCTGGCGCGCCGCAAAGCCATTGAGGCGGCGGCCGAGTGTCTCGAGCGACTCGCCGTGGAACGGGGATTAGCTGATGACATCGTTCGGCCGCTTCGGGCGGCGAATGCCGCTCGCCTCAAGCATTTCGAACAGGCCCCCGAAGCCGGTGGGAATCCCGAGCATCCAACAGTGCCTCCAGACGAAATCGAACTGCTGCTGATCAGCGCCGAGCGTCAGCGCATCAATGATCTCTATCGTCAGGGGACTTTGAAGGATGAGCCGCGGCGTCGGCTCGAGCGGGAGTTCGACCTGCGCGAAGCCAACCTGGCGAGCCACCAACATGATGAGTAAGCGAGTCACGCGAGCGCGGGGCAAGCTTATCGGCGGCAGTGCCATTATCAGCGCTGCAGCTGAGTCCGCAACAGCTCGATTTCACCAGGCAGCGTCAGCCGCGTGACGAGGTAGCCCGTGCCGAACACCAGCGGTATGCCCAAAGTAAGACCCAGACCCGTCCATTTCCAGCCCAAGACGAATCCCATGAAAACCAAGGTCGCGGGATTCAGTAGCGTATTGCCCAGCCAAAACGCAGTCGTCGCCGCGGAATTTTGCTGCAGCGCCTGGTCATCGGCATGAAAGCGCGAGTCACCGGCGGTGAATGACGGCAGCGCGGCCCATTTGGCCTATTTGCGCGCCCGGTAGGCGTCAATGCTCCAAGAACCGGCGCCGGCAACCGACAGAAAGAGGAAAATAAAGCAGTAGAGGACGGCCTCCTCTCCCCGATTGAGCGCCGGCATGAAGAAGTGGCCTTGCGGTGCATGAGCCATGAAATATGCAACCGCCATTTCGCCCGACAGGATGAGCGCCACAGGCCGTGTGAATAGACCTAATAGAATCAGCAGACTTCCCACGATTTCGAGCATCCCGGCGAAGCCGACGAGCGACAGCGGGGGAAGTTGGTCGAATTCCGCGACATGTGGCACGTGAAGCAGCTTGGCGGTCCCGTGCTGCAGGTATAAAAATGCCGCAACGAGCCGCAATACGGCCAAAGCTCGCGGACTAGAGGTATCGAAGAATCGTTGATCGAATGCCATTGGCGAACTCCAGTCAGAGCAATAGAGTTTAACATCGTTGCTTGCTACGGCCTCTCCAAGCCGCGCTGATCGGCGGTCCGGTTTCAAGACGTCACTGACGGGTCAACGAACGAGCCTGCGCGAGACGCAATATATGCGGCAACCTTGCCTTCGCCGTGGAACAGATCGTGTTACCGAATGCTCGCCTCTAAATTCCAGCGTTGCTCGAGGGCGCTGCGTCGCCTACCTGCGCGCCTATCAAATGCGTCGTCTTTGGCTCGTCGCCAATCTGAAAGCGGCGCACGGCATCTTGCGCGAAGCTATCGGCCTTCGTCACCCGGCGGTGCTGCCGAAGGTGTTCGATCCACGAGTCGGTTCGAAAGGTCTCGATGAAGCGGCCCTCCACGGCCGGATCCTCGAACACGCCCCAGTCGTAGGCGCCGTCGCGACGGCGCTCGCGCGCGTACCCGGCGAGCGCCTTCAGAAACGGTCCGCGACTCTTAGGGTCAATGTGGTATTCGGTCATCACGAGTACCGGCCCTCTATCGTTCTCTATGGCGTGCAGCGTCACCGGGGCGGGCCAATGCATTGACGGCGAAAGATCAACATTTGCGCCGGTCTGTAATTTCCATCGCGCGGTCAGCGGAATTGCAGCTACTGCGCCCGCGGCTGCAATCAGCAAGGCTGCCGGCAGTCCGACCAATGCGGCAATCTCGCCCCAAATTGCGCTTCCGATGGTAAGGGCGCCGAACATGACGGTCACATACATTGCGAGCCCGCGACCGCGCACCCACTCGGGCAATGCAACTTGCGCCGAGATGTTTAGGCTCGATACCGCGGCGATCCACGAGGCACCGGCAATTAGGCTTGCTGCAATCCCCGTCACAGAATCGTGAGCGAGTGCGAACAGGCCCGTCGCTGCCGCGGTCGCAAGTGTCGCAACCGCGAGCAGCTGGTCTGCTCGGAATCGTGCCCTCAACCGCGGCAGCACGAATGTAGCCGCCACGGCAGATGCTCCGATCGCACCCAGCAATATCCCGTAGAGCGTTGGTCCACCAGTGATCTGGCTGCGTGCGACGAGTGGCAACAGTGCCCAGTAGGCGCTTGCGAATACGAAGAATCCAATCGCTCGAATCAGTGTCGCACTGAGATGCGTGTTGTAGCGCGCATGCCGAAGACCGGTACGCACGGCGGCACCAAAAGGCTCGGGTGCCAGCCGCGCGCCGCTTTGTTTTGGCGGGCGCCACCATAAAAGCCCGGCGATGACTCCGATGTTACTGAAGGCATCCAGCCAAAACGGCGCCGCAATTCCGAACGGCCCGATAATGGCGCCGCCCAAGGCCGGGCCGAGGGTGCGGCTGACATTGATGCCCGCACTGTTCGCAGCTACGGCGCCCGAAAGATCCGCTTTCGGCACGAGTTGGCTCACCACTGCCTGCCACGCGGGCGCCGTGACCGCTGACCCCACAGTCACGATGAAGCTAAACAGCAAAAGACTGCCCGGAGTGATCCGTTGAAGCCAGACGAGCGCGGCGAACGCCGTTCCCGTAATCGTTATCGCGCACTCGCCGAAGATCAGAAACCGGCGCCGATCGACAATGTCCACGAGCGCGCCCGCCGGAATTGCAAACAGAAACATCGGCAAGGTGTTCGCTACCTGCACCATCGAGACGATGAATGGATTCGGGTCAAGGCTCATCATGAGCCAGCCCGAAGCAAGGCCCGACATCCACCCGCCGATGTTCGACACAACTGTCGCCGCCCAGATAACCGCAAACGCCCGGTTGCGAAACGGCGCCCATGCGGAGGCCACAGTACGTGGCGGGGTCGCGGGAGGATCGGTGCTCGCGGTTGGTGCGCCCATCTCGGTCAGGTAGGCTGAAGAGAACCTGCATCCTAACCCGAAAAGGCCGATATCTTCGCGCGCGTAGCGCTTTGCATCCTGCAGTCAGCGCCGTCAGCCCAAGCCTTTTCAACTCTGCAGCACGGATGCAGGTATTCTATAACCGCTTGTAGCGTTTGGGGGCCGCCGGTGGCGCGCCTTCAGGCCAGAGTCTGCCTGCGCTGAACAATTATTACGCTCGGCTTGCCGAGCCTGTGGTTCCAAGACGACGACCTGCGGAGTCATTTATGTCGACATCGTTCGTACTCAACGGCAAAGCCACAACGCTCGATGCCGACCCCAATATGCCCCTCCTCTGGGCGATCCGCGAAATCGCGGGTCTGCCCGGAACCAAGTTTGGGTGCGGGATGGCGCTGTGTGGTGCGTGCACGGTCAACTTGGACGGACAAGCGATCCGCTCCTGCGTCATGCCTTTGTCCGGCGTCGCTGGTCGGCAGGTCACGACGATCGAAGGCCTGCAGAGTAGCGCGGCCAAGGCGGTTCAGGCGGCCTGGATCGGGCTTCAGGTACCGCAATGCGGCTACTGCCAATCCGGCCAAATCGTCTCGGCGGCCGCACTCCTCGAGAAAAATGCGTCGCCCACGGATGCGGATATCGACGCCGCCATGAGCGGTAACATTTGCCGCTGCGCCACTTATTCACGTATCCGCGCGGCGATTCACGTGGCGGCCCAGTCGATCAAGGCATCAGCATGACCAAGGAAAGTCTCGCCATAGTGGAATCCACGCGGCGCGCGTTTCTGAAGCGCGCCGGCACTGTTACGACAATGGCGCTCACTATCGGATTTGAGTGGGCAGGTCCCGCGCGGCGTGCGATTGCGACCGTGGCGGCGCCATCAGCCGGCGCACCCTTCGCGCCTAATGCGTTCCTGCGTATCGGCGCGGATAACAGCGTAACGGTGATCGCGAAGCACGTCGAAATGGGCCAGGGCGCCTATACCGGTATTGCCACGATCGTTGCCGAGGAGCTCGACGCCGATTGGTCACGGGTGCGCGTTGAGAGCGCGCCCGCCGACGCCAAACGCTACGCCAATCTCGCTTTTGGCACGATCCAGGGCACCGGCGGCAGTTCGGCCATGGCCAACTCCTGGATGCAGCTTCGCGAAGCCGGCGGCAAAGCGCGCGCGATGCTGCTCGCGGCGGCCGCCAAGGACTGGCATGTCCCAGTGTCGGAACTGAGCGTCGATAAGGGTGTCGTGCATCATGTCATCAGCAAGCGCAAAACCACCTATGGTTCGCTGGTGAAGACCGCCTCGAGCATGGCCGTGCCTGACTCGGTCACGCTCAAAGATCCGAAGGATTTCATCCTGATCGGCCGCAAGCCCGCGCGAGTCGATGTCGCGGCGAAAACCGACGGCACCGCCCAATTTACGTTGGATGTGATGTTTCCCGGCATGTTGGTCGCCCTGCTCAAGCGACCGCCGCTTTTTGGCGCGACGGTCAAGACCTTTGACGCCTCCGCCGCCGCTGCCGTGCCGGGGGTCGTCAAGGTCGTGCAGGTGCCGCGCGGAATCGCCGTGATCGCGAAGAATTTCTGGGCCGCCAAGCAAGGTCGGGACGCGCTGCAGATCGAGTGGGACGATTCGCAGGCGGAAAAACGCAGTTCAGACGCACTGATGAGTGAGTACCGGCAGCTCGCCGAGCAGCCCGCTGTTTCGGCACACAAGCAAGGCGACGCACTGAAAGCCATCGGCGATGCGACGCATAAGGTATCGGCAAGTTACGAATTTCCCTACCTGGCTCACGCGCCGATGGAACCTCTCGACGCAGTGGTCAAGCTGGGCGCCGGCAGCTGCGAAATCTGGGCGGGTGATCAATTCCAAACCGTCGATCAGGCGAACGCCGCCCGGGCGGCCGGCCTGGAGCCGCAGCAGGTCGGCATTCATACCCTGTACGCCGGCGGCAGCTTTGGCCGGCGGGCCAACTTCGGATCCGATTACATCGTGGAGGCCGTCTCGATCGCAAAAGCCTGTGGCGCGGACGGCACGCCCATCAAGCTGCAATGGACACGCGAGGACGATGTTATGGGGGGGTTGTATCGGCCGATGTACTTTCACAAGCTCGAA
>Ga0302325_10030244_pt1 | contig 11171 bp, 8 predicted proteins | sample Palsa_T0_2_FD_201948 | JGI IMG/M metagenome (GOLD analysis project Ga0302325, IMG submission 201948) | Peat permafrost microbial communities from Stordalen Mire near Abisko, Sweden - Palsa_T0_2 | ecosystem: Environmental > Terrestrial > Soil > Palsa > Peat permafrost | place: Sweden: Abisko...
CAATCGTCTCGAAATGGACGGGCATCCCGCAAGGCGCGCTCAGCGAAGAGCAATCGCGTACGCTGCTCGCGCTCGAAGGCGCTCTCGCCAAGCGCGTCGTGGGGCAAGATGCGGCCATCACCTCGGTCTCGCAAGCTATTCGGCGCGGGCGCGCCGGACTCAAAGATCCGCGCAAACCGGTCGGCGGCTTTCTCTTTCTCGGCCCGAGCGGTGTCGGCAAAACCGAACTTGCCAAGGCACTCGCGGCCGAGCTTTTCGGAACCGAAGATGCGTTGATCCGAATCGATCTCACCGAGTACACCGAAGCGCACACCGTCTCACGGCTGCTCGGCGCACCGCCCGGCTACGCGGGCCACGACGAGCCCGGCCAGCTGACCGAGCCCGTGCGCCGGCGGCCGTATTCCGTCGTGCTGTTCGATGAATTCGAGAAAGCTCACGGCGACGTTGCGGCCGTCCTGATGCAGGTTCTCGACGACGGCCGGGTGACCGACGCCAAGGGCCGCGCGATCGATTTTCGCCACGCGATCGTCATCCTCACGAGCAACGCCGATCCGGCCGAACTCGAAGTCTACCTGCGGCCCGAACTCCTCAACCGCATCGACGACGTCGTGCATTTCAACGTGCTCAACGAAGCCGACATCGAAGCGATCGTCGACTTGCAGATGCACCGGGTGGCCGAGCGTCTGGGCGTACTGCGTGTGTCGATCGTGCTCAGCGACGCCGCCCGCCGCTTCCTCGCGACCGAAAGCATCGCGGCCGGCAGCGGCGCGCGCTACGTCGCGCGCACGATCGCGCGTCTCGTTACGAATCCCCTTTCGACCGCCATCCTGCGCGGCGACGTCAAGGAGGGCGGAGCCGCCCGCGTCGAGCTGGGTGACGACGAGCGCATCGAAGTGATCGCAGCCTAGGCGAGCTTTCGTTCGCGAGGCGCCTATCGAGCGACGGAAACGCCGGGGAAATGGAGGTCGTCGTCGGTTTCGAGCATGTCGAAGGCGTTGGTGATTTCGGGACGATCGCGCAGCCACGGGTGGTGCTCGACCGTTTGGGTATAGTCCTCCGGCGTTCCACCGTCGATCCGCAAAGCCGCGAGCTTCGCGTTCAATTCCTCGACGACGGCCGGATTGATGCGCTCGCGCAGCCAGGCGGCAACTTCATCTTCGTCGCTCGCCGCGGCCACGATGGCGCGTACCTCGTCCACGTTGAGGCGCAGTTTGTGGAACTGGTAGCCGCCGAGCGTCCCGGGGCCGTCGACGAGATACTCGCCGATTGCTCCGCCGGGTAACTCGGCCCGGAGTTTGTCGACCATGCGCGCCATGAAGACGCAGCCGGCCAAGGGTACGCGCGGACCGCGCGGCGGGCGAACGGTGAGGTCGAGCGCTTCCATCTGGCCTCCTAGATGATCTTCTTGATCGCGTCCTCGATTTCGCCCGGGTTCATTTCGCCGAGGCGGAACGTACTGACTTTCCCGCTGCGGTCGATGAAGACGTGAACGGGTAGGCCGATGACGCCGTAGCTCTTGACCATCTCGCCGTTGCCGTCGAGCGCAACGGTAAACGGCCAGCGGTAGCGATGCGCGAAGTCGAGCGCCTTCGAGCTGTCTTCGAGTTCGTTGACGCCGACGATTGCAAGACCGCGCGCGTGGTACTTCGTATAGAGTACTCCGACGGAGCCGGCCTCGGCGTTGCACGGCGCGCACCATGAGGCGAAGAAATTGACGTAGAGGGGCTTGCCGCGGAAGTCGCCGAGCGAGGTTTTGCCGCCATGAGCCGTCGGCAACTCGAAGGCCGGCGCAGCGTCACCGGTCCGCGGAACGGCCCCGGCCGGCAAGGCGCCAGCGGCAGCAAAGAAGACGGCCGCCGCCACGACGGTGGAGATTCGTACGATGACCTTCGAAAAGATGCTCACGTTGGAGCAAACGACGGGAAGTGGACGTGGGTTGCGTCCTCATGCATCTGGACCAACAGCTCGTCGATCGAGTCGAACTTGCGTTGCTCGCGAATGAAGCGGAAGTCTCGCAGGGCCAGCTCCTCACCGTAGATCGTGCGCTGAAAATCCATCAACCACGCTTCGACCGTGCGTTTGGTGCCCTCGAAGGTCGGGTTCGTACCGATCGAGACCAGACCCCGGAAATCGCGGCCGTCGTGGCGCCCGGTAACAAGATATACGCCATCGGCGGGCAGCGTCTTTTCGGGGGGCACCGCAACATTGGCCGTCGGGAAACCGAGATCGTGACCGCGCCCCTCGCCCACCACCACCCGGCCGCGCAGGGAGTAGGGCTCGCCGAGCAGCCGGTTAGCCGTCGCCATGTCGCCGCGCAAGATCGCCGCGCGAATGCGCGTACTCGAAATACGGTCGTCGTTGTCCATTAGGGGCGGCACCGCGATGACCTCGATACCGCGCGCGCCGAGCTTCTCACGAGCGAGCGTCGCGTCGCCTTGGCGCCCTTTGCCGAAGCGGAAATTCTCGCCGATAACGAGCTTCGTAATCCCGAGCGCGCCGTACAGAATATCGTCACAAAACGCGCGCGCGTCCAAGAGCGCGATGCGATCGTCGAACGGCACCAGGAACAACTCGTCGACGCCGCATGAAGCGAGCAGGTCGACGCGCTCTTCGAGCGTGTCGATCAAGGGCGGCACTTTATCCGGGCGCAGATGTGTCGAAGGGTGATTGCGAAAGGTCAGCACGCCGGCGGAGTATCCGGGCCGGCGCAAGCGCATCAGGCTTTTGAGGATCTCGCGGTGCCCGCGATGCAGGCCGTCGAAAAACCCGATGGCGAGCACCATCGGACGCTCGCTGGCCGAGGCTTCCACGCGGTGATGAATCTTCACACGAAGACCTTGCGCGGGGCGAGCAACGCACCGACCGTCTCACCGACGCCGACAAGCGTGCGGCTCGAGTCGCGAACGAACACGTGCTTCGAGCCCGCTGCGTCCGGGAGCGGAACGAGTCGCCCAGCGCAAAAATCGGCTGCGCCCCGCCCGTCGAGCACGATCGTCGGAAACGGGATCACGCGCTCGGGTGCAATCAGCGCACTCTCGGGAGCAGCTGCGATCTCTTCGAGCGTGCGGCTTTCATAGAGCACGAACGGGCCCGAGGCTTCACGGAGCAGCGCTCCCATGTGCGCAGCGCAACCGATCGCCTCGCCGAGATCTTCGCAGAGCGTGCGCACGTAGGTACCTTCGGAGCAGGCGACGGAAACGCGCGCTACGCCGGCTTCGTAGCCAAGCACGGTGAGGGCGTAGATGACGATCTTCCGCGGTGCACGCACGACCGTTTCTCCGCGCCGCGCAATTTCATAGAGTCGTTCACCGCCCGAATGCAGCGCACTGTACATCGGCGGAATCTGCTCGATCGTGCCGATGAAGCGTGCGGCAATCGCTCTCAGGAGACTTTCCGCGTCGGGCGGCACCGGCGTGCGCCGGATCGTTTCGCCGAGCGCGTCGCCCGTCGCCGTGGCGCGGCCGAGTACGAGCGTGAAGACGTAGCCTTTGCGCCGGTCCTCGATCAGCGGGATCAACCGGGTCGCCTTCCCGAGCGCAAGCGGCAAAACACCCGCCGCCATCGGATCGAGCGTGCCGAGATGTCCGACCGGCAGCTTCCCGCGACCGGCTTTCGCGAACATCGCCCGCACACGCGCGCCGACTTGCGTCGACGTCGGTCCCGCCGGCTTGAAGACGTTCACGAACCCGAGCACGAATTACTTAGATCACAAACCTTCGGCCAGCAGCGCCCCGCGCACCGCTTCGATCGCACCCTCGAGGCTGCCGCGGAAGGTCAGACCTGATGCGCGAAAATGGCCGCCGCCGTCGAGGCGACCGGCAGCAGATTGCACGTTGACCCTCCCATTGCTGCGCAGGCTGACGCGCACGACGCCTTCAAACGCTTTGAAGAGAGCCGCGACATCGACGCCTTCGACCGAGCGCAGATGCTGGATGATCTCTTCGGTATCTTCACTGTCGGCTTCGAACTCCGTCAACATCGCGTCGTCGACGATCGACCAGCAATACTTGCCGTCTTCCTCGACTTTCGCGCGCTCGAGCGAAGCTCCGAGCAGGCGCGTCGCCGCGAGCCGCTTGTTGGCAAAGATCTGCTCGGTGATCTCTTCGCGATTTGCACCAATCTCCATCAGATCGGCCGAGATGTGGAGTACCTCCGCCGTCGTGTTGGAGTGCATGAAGCCGCCCGTATCGGTCATGATCGTCGTCAGCAAACAGGTCGCGATCTCGGGCGTGATCGGCGCATCCATTGCATTGAGCAAGCGCAGCACGCAGGTGCCGGTCGAGCATTCCGTTTCGAGCACGTAGTTGATCGCGCCGAAGCGCGAATTCGCAAGGTGATGATCGATGTCGAGAATATTCTTGCGTTCGATCTGCGGTAGGAACTCGCCGGCGCGCGACGTGTCGCTCATGTCGCAGAACACCCAAAGCGCGTCTTTGGGCAAATCGGCCGGGACCTCACGCGCTACGTATTCCGCGTCGGGCAGAAAGCGTAAATTCCGCGGCACGGGATCCTGCTGGAAGTAGTTCACCCGCTTGCCCATTTGCTTGAGCGCAAGCCCGAGCGCAAGGCCGGCTCCGAGCGTATCCCCGTCCGGTTTCACATGACTGACAAACACGAAGGCGGACCGCCTGCGCAGCTCCGCAACAACCTCATCGGTCGTCGCTTCGCGTGGTTTACTCTCGATCATCGGTTCCTCCAACCTTCGCTTCCAAGCCGCTGTGGGCAGCCGTTTCGGGGTCGCCATCGGCGACCGTCTCCGTCCCGCTCGCAGCGGCCGTTTCCGCCGCGCTCGCCGCGGCCGTTCTCGCCAACACCTTGCTGAGCGCGATCGCCTTCTCCGTCGAACGATCTTCGACAAAGACCAGCTCCGGGGTGTGCCGCAATTGCACCGCGTGCCCAAGCTCGCCGCGCAAATACCCTCGAGCCGACTCCAGCGCCAGCATACTTTGCTTGGCCACATGCCGATCGCCAATAATCGACACGTAGATAGTTGCCGTTCGCAAGTCGCTCGTAATCTCCACCCGCGTGACGGTCACAAATCCGAGCCGCGGATCCTTAAGCTCCGTCGAAATCAAGCGCGCCAGCTCACGCTGCAGCTCATGATCGATCCGCCCCATCCGCTCCCGCTTCAAGCCACCCACCGCCCCTGACGCTCTGCTAACCAGCGCGCACGCCCGTACCGGTACAAAGTTAAGCAGCCAACGACGAGCGCGAAGCCGGCGATGCTCCAGCCGAGTTGCCTCAGGAACAAATCGCCGTGCTCGAGTGTGGGAGCACTAAGTCCAAGTAGACAGCCCAGTCCCGTGAAGGCCTCCAGGGCCCCGTCGCCCCGCTCCTGCACCTCCGAACGCTGAGATTGAGCCGCTTCGGACGCGATGGCGAGCGACGTTCTCCGAAGCCGCAACCGGAGCGCTACGACCGAGCAAAGCACCGCACACACCGCGCCCCCAACCCCAAGCAACGTCGTCGCGCGCCCCGTCGCCACGGAAGCAATGCTTATATACAAACACCCAAACGCGAGCACAACCGCGACCACGTTGCGCTTGGAACGCCGCATCGCATCAAACAACCGAACGCCCCCGCTGCCAAACCGCAAGCGCCATAAACCCTAGCCCGCACCCAAGCCCAAACAAAATTCCCACAAAAAGCGCGTCGCCCGAATTCCCAACCTTATCGAGGACAACCGCGGCAACAAGCGCCAACGCGGCCGAAATCCCAAGATCCCGAACCGAAGCAAACCGCAGCCGCCCCCACAACCCCATCACCGTCAAGCGCAGCCGCCGTCCGCAGCCCGGCAGGGCCGGTTCGGGGCGTAGATGTGGCGCGGGAACTCCGACGGCGAGCGGAGCGCCGGAGGCGCGGGAGCGAGACGCGGTGTAGCGATGGTTCCCCACGGATGGGGAACCATCAGCGGTCCCGCGCCACGTCTACGCCCCGAACCGGCCCCAGCACCAGCCAAAGCGAACGAACGCGTGACTACGCGAGCACCGGTTCCGGAGCCACAAGCTCGGAGGTGAACGCCTCGATAACGTCCCCTTGCTTGAGGTCCGAGAACTTCGCAATCTGCACGCCGCACTCAAAGTTTTCGGCAACTTCGCGAACGTCGTCCTTGAAGCGCCGGAGCGATTCAAGTTCCGACTCGAAGATAACCGCCGAGTCACGCATGATACGAACCTTGGCATTGCGCGTGAGTTTGCCGCTCTGCACGTAGCAGCCCGCGATCGTTCCGACCTTCGAGACCTTGAATACTTCGCGAACTTCCGCACGACCGAGAATGACCTCGCGGAATTTCGGCGCGAGCATTCCGAGCATGGCCTTCTTGAGATCGTTCTCCACGTCGTAGATGACTTGGTAGAAGCGAATATCGACCTGCTCGTTTTCAGACAAACGCTTGACCGTTTCATCGGGCCGGATATTGAACCCGATCAGCACGGCATTCGAAGCGCTCGCCAGATTGACGTCATTCGGTGTAATCGCGCCGACGCCGGCATAGATGACACGCACGTCGACTTCGAGCGTCGAAAGTGACTCGACGCGCGAACGGAGCGCCGCCACGGCACCTTGACCGTCGGCCTTCAGGATGAGATTGAGCGCCTTGCGGCCGCCGTCGACCGAGGTCGCCATGAAGGTCTCGAGCGACACGCGCGGACCGGAGGTTGCTTCGATCGCCACATCTTTGCGGCGAGTCGAACGTTTCGCCGCCGCTTCACGCGCAACGCGTTCATCGGAGACGACCATGAGCGTATCACCGGCGCTCGGAACTTCAGAGAGGCCCATGATCTCAACCGGAATCGAAGGTCCGGCTTTCTTGACCTGTTTGCCCTTGTCGTCCACGAGTGCGCGAATCTTCCCGAACGCGCTGCCGACAACGACGATGTCGCCGACACGCAGCGTGCCGTTTTGCACGAGCACGGTTGCGACCGCGCCGCGGCCCTTGTCGAGCGCCGACTCGATCACGACGCCCGTAGCACGCCGGGTGCGATTCGCTTTGAGTTCACGTAGCTCGGCTTCCAGCAGGACCGTTTCCAGGAGCTGATCGATCCCGTCGCCGGTGCGTGCGGAGACCGGCACCATTTCCGTTTTGCCGCCCCACTCGACCGGCTGTAGTCCTTGCTCGGCTAACTGCGATTTCACCCGATCGGCTTGGGCGTCTTCGCGGTCCATCTTGTTGATCGCCACGACGATCGGAACGTTGGCAGCCTTGATGTGGCTGATCGCTTCGAGCGTTTGCGGCATGACGCCGTCGTCGGCTGCGACCACCAGGATCGCGACGTCGGTGACTTTGGCGCCGCGCGCGCGCATCGCGGTGAACGCTTCGTGACCGGGCGTATCGATGAAGGTGATCTTGTGATCGCCTTTCTCGACCGTGTAGGCACCGATGCGCTGGGTGATACCGCCGGCTTCACCACTGGCGACGTTGGCCGAGCGAATGCGATCGAGCAACGACGTCTTACCGTGGTCGACGTGACCGAGCACGGTAACGACCGGCGGACGCGGCGTGAGCAGCTCCGGACGATCCTGTTCTTGCTCGACGATGACTTCTTCGCCGGCCTCTTTGATGACGGCGTTGAAGCCGAATTTCTTGGCGACGTTCTGCGCCGTTTGCGCGGGAATGTTCTGGTTGATCGTCGCCATCGTGCCCATCTTGATGAGCTCTTTGATGACGTCCTTAGCCGGAATGATCATCGAGGTCGCGAGTTCTTGAACGGTCAGAACGTCCGGAATCTCGATCGTTTCGAGCACGCTCGAGGGCGTCGCGGGCGCAGCATCGAGCGAGCCGCGCTTCTTGCGCTGGCGCTCTTTCTCGAGCAGCAACTCGGTCTCGCGGTCTTTCTTTGCCCCATTGCGATCGCGATCGCCGGGAGGGTGCGGACCGCGCGGGCCGCCGCCGCCCGAACTCGGCGTCGGGCCGCTCCCGGGAGGCGTGAGCGGAGCACCGGGTGCGCCGGGTGGACGCGGGGTGAAAGGACGCGGGCCGCCGGGTGCGCTGAGCGGGCGGAACGGACCGTTGCCGGCTGGACGCCGGCCGGGAAGCGGAGCGCCGGGCACGCCGGGACGCGGCGGCTGGACCTGGCCCGGCTGAGGCGGACGGTAACCTTGTCCGGGAACGCCCGGCTGACCGGGTCGTGGAGCGACTCCGGGGCGGCCCGGCAGGCCGGTCTGGGGACCAGGCATCGCCGAGGCGGCGATGCCGTTCGGCGGCTGAGCGGCCGGAGGCTGCTGCGGCCGGGGCTCGGCGATCGTCGAGCGGCCCGAAGGAACGGGGCGAAGTGTCGGAATCGGCGTGTCGTCGACCGGCGCGGCAGGAGTGCGTGGGCGCGCCGAAGCCGCCGCTGCCGCGGGACGCTCGAGCGGCGGAGCGAGTCGCGGCGCGGGGCTCGAGACGATGCGCGGAGCCGGGCTTGGCGGGGCTGCCGCGCTGACCGGTGCGGCCGGCGGCGGCGCCGGAGCAGCGGCCGGAGGCTCGGGCGCCACGGGAGCGGCGACGACTTCGGGTGCAGCGGCGACGGCCGGGGCCGGCTCGATCACGCCGTTAGTTGCCGGCGCGGGCGCCTTGACGGTCCGGCGCGGCGTCGCCGGGACGGGCTTCAAGGTCGGGACGGGCTCAGTCGCCGCTTCGGGCGGAGCCGCAGCACGCGGCGCAGCGGCCCGCTTGACCGGGGCCGCTTTGGCAGCGGGAGCGTCAACTTCTGCAGGGGGCGGGGCGGTCGCCGTCGCCGTTGCGCCGGCTTTCTTGACAGCCGGCTTACCGGCCGCTCCGCCGAGGAGGACGCCGCGCACGAGATCGGCGATCGGGTCGTCGACGACGCTGAGTTGATTCTTCGCTTGGAGACCGAGCCGCTCAAAAAGGCCGATCAAGTCTTTGGAAGACAGACCGAGTTCCTTCGCCAGCTCGAAAATACGTACTTTACCGGTAGCCATATCGTCCTTCACATAACCCGTACGCACGCACGACGGCTGCGCTTTAGGGCGGTCATCTTACTTCATTGCGTTTTGCTCCAGCCCGCGTATCGCGCACCGGCGATCGGGGAACCTGACTATCATACACGGCGGGACTCGCCCTCGCAAAGGGCGGCCTCCCGTTTCCACGCGACGGCCGTCGCAGCCGAGGCGAGCCCGGCGAACCGTTTGTTTTTGAGCACGCGGGTCACGCACCGCTGCGAACAGAGATACGCGCCGCGGCCGGGCGCTCGCTTCGGGCCGGGGTCGACTTGCCAAACAGCGTCCTGCCGCACGAACCGGACGAGTTCAGTCTGCGGCGCGCGCAGGCGGCAGCCGACGCAGCTTCGGACCGGTTCGTGGGGCTTTTCGCCGGCGACGTCTATTCGGACGGCGCCTCCCCGTCGGCTGTGCCTTCACGATGAGACGGGTCGAACATCTGGCGTTTGAACTCTTCGAGCTTGCGGATCAACTCGGGATCGATCGCCGACGACGCTTCGCCTGTCTCGTCGTCTTCCTCGAACGCGCCTTCCTCGACGACTTCGTCGCCGGGGACGACTTGCTGGCGCGCCTCGCGCTCGGCGAGGTAACGCGCCCGTGTCTCCTCAGCGTCTGCTTCGCTTGTAATATCGAGCCGCCAGCCGGTCAGCCGGGCTGCCAAGCGCACATTCTGCCCTTCGCGACCGATAGCGAGCGAAAGCTGGTAGTCCGGTACGACGACCAGTCCGACGCCTTCATCCTCGAACAATTCGACCGACAGCACCTTGGCCGGTGCAAGGGCGTTGTTGATGAACGCCACGTGGTCGTTCGACCAGCGGATGATGTCGATCTTTTCGCCGCGCAATTCTTCGGAGACGCTTGCAATGCGACTCGATTTCGGGCCGAGGCACGCGCCGACCGCATCGACGTCGGAACGATGCGAGTGGACCGCGACCTTCGAGCGGCTGCCGGGCTCGCGCGCGATCGCCATGATCTCGACGATGTTGTCTTCGATCTCGGGAACTTCTTTCTCGAGCAAACGCTGCACGAGGCCCTCGGCGGCTCGCGAAAGCACGATCTGCGGGCCTTTGTTCGTCTTGCGCACGTCGAGCACGAAGGCAAGGATGCGGTCGTTGATGCGAAAATTCTCGCGCGGCACCTGCTCCGAGAGCGGCAGCAGCGCCTCGGCTTTGCCGAGATCGACGAACATATTGCGCTGCTCGTAACGCTGCACGGTGCCGGTGATGAGGTCGTGCAGTTTCTGACTGTACTCGTTATAGATCGTATCGCGCTCCGCTTCACGGATGCGTTGCACGATCACTTGCTTGGCGGTCTGAGCGGCGATGCGGCCGAAGTTCTTGGGCGTGACCTCTTCGTCGAAGTAGTCGCCGGGCTCGTACTTGGCGCCGGCATCCTTCTTCAAAATCTCGAGCTTCGGATCGGTCAACTCGGCCACGACCGCCCGGCGATGATAGACTTTGTACTCGCCCGTATCGCGATCGATCGATACGATCGCATTTGCTTCACCACCAAAATTTCTCTTGTAGGCGGAGATCAGGGCAGCCTCGAGCGCTTCGAGCAGCATCTCGAAGGGAATCGCGCGTTCGCCTTGCAGCAAACGCAGCGATTCGCGCAGGCTGGGTTCGTCGGGTTGAGCTTTGGTCGTTTTGGCTGCCATCAGCGCTTCTCTCGCCTCTCTTGTTTGGCGCGCCGTAGATCGGCGCGGTAGTCGTACTCGATGTTGGCGGACTTGATCATCTCGAGCGGGATCGGGAATTCGCCCGACCGCCGCGCGAGGATCACTGCGTTGCCGCGTACGCCGAGGAGCTTTCCCCGGTGGGTGTATTCATGCTCGATCGGCAGCGTCGTCTTCACGACGACGTCGCGCTCGGCAAAGCGCTCGTAGTCCGAGGGAGTAACCAGTGGACGATCGAGCCCCGCCGACTCGACCGCGAGCGTGTAGGTTTCCGTAACGCTTGCGAACATCGCGTCCAGCCGCGCGGCGATCCGTTCACAAAGCGCCAAGTCGACACCGCCGGGCCGGTCCACCGTCAACGAAAGTTCGGTGTTCCGCCCGCTGCGATGGGCGCGATGCGACACGATCTCAACGTCGCGAAACTCTTCTTCGAACGGTAACGCGCGGGCCGCGTTCTCGAACGTATCGGCTAGACTCACAGTCCCCCGTACAACAACGAAGCGCGGGACGTACCCACGCTTTTCCTTGACACCGGGCAGAATTGTATCATGAGGCG
>Ga0302325_10030248_pt1 | contig 11171 bp, 9 predicted proteins | sample Palsa_T0_2_FD_201948 | JGI IMG/M metagenome (GOLD analysis project Ga0302325, IMG submission 201948) | Peat permafrost microbial communities from Stordalen Mire near Abisko, Sweden - Palsa_T0_2 | ecosystem: Environmental > Terrestrial > Soil > Palsa > Peat permafrost | place: Sweden: Abisko...
AGCAAGGATAGACGGTCAATGAAATTAAATCTATGAAAGATGGTGAGAGTTTCAATCCTCAAGCCTTTAGCTGTCTTATTACAAGATTTCTTATTCCAAGTTAGAAATTCACTTCCAAGGAAGGTGGGGTGGAACACAACGCGGGGAGGTCCTCGCCTGACCTTCCACGTGAGGTCTCACCAGAGGACCCAGCGCATCCAATGGGAGTCAGGATGAGCATGCAATGCAGAGGCTCGTATTTTCACAATGCGACATGCGAAACTTTATTATTTGATAACGTGGAATGCGTTATTCATATCTACAACGAGTAGTAAAAGTGGTCTTTACGAGATTTGAGCTCCGCGTTGGAACGGGCGAGGCGCCACCAAAGATACAGACGTCCTTGGCAGCATCCTTTCACTAAATCTCATACCAGTAACTCAAAGCGTAATTCAATATGTTCGTTTCTACCGCCATTTACGCGCGTATATACACACGACCCACGCATGTGCTGGCAGTTCAAAAAGACTTTTAATAACCATGTCCCCTATGCTATTCCTCTAATCAAGTGGAATGCCCTCGTATTCAGCGAAGCCCAATGCAAGATTCATGTTTTCTACGTCTTAATTAGCATCCACGTTTGAACAGAATGGGAAGGGAGAACTTACGCAAACACTGTGTAGCAGCCCCCTTCAACAAATTATCAATCGTAGCACAAACCACGACCCTCTTCCCAGAACTGTGCACCCCGAACCCACCAATCTCAACACCATGTTTCCCGCTAATAGCCTTGACGCTCGGCGCCTCACCAATAACCTTCACCAGTCTCTCTCCCGCATATCGTTCTTGATAAAGTTGACGAATATCTCGGCTCGTCATGCTCTCTTTCAAAGGCATGCTGATGGTGTGGTGGATACCTTGAAACCAGGCTGCCACGTGAGGAATGAAGGCAACCTCAACACCCAATTGGCTGCTGATCTCACGCTCGTGGATATGATCTGTTAAGCTGTATGGGATGATGTTGTTTGCAAGATTCTCGACGTCGTTCTTTGGGCTGGGCTTTGTGCCTGCTCCTGAGTATCCAGAGACACCGAAAACTGTGGGCTGGCCACCGAGGAAGGGTACTAATGGGGCTATGCCAAGTTGTGCGGCTGTGGCGTAACATCCAGGATTGGAAATGCGAGTTGCTTTGGCAATATCTGATCGGTTGACCAGTTCTGGGAGACCGTAAGTCCACTTGTTGTCGAATCGATAATCGGCAGAGAGGTCAACGATTACGCTTTTTTGTGGCCCTTTGCCTTCTTCGACAGCATCGACGAATGGTTTGCAGACGCCGTTGGGAAGTGCCATCACCCAGCAGTCGATCTCTCCCTTTTCTTCCATACGGCGAACATCTTCAACAGTCAAGTTTTCGTAAGTGATATCCCGCTTGTCGTAACCTTTCAGCTTTTGGCCGGCAAGCTCACGCGAGGAGACGTGACGAAGGTCCATGTTGGGGTGGGAGTTAAGAAGGCTGATGAGAGCTTGTCCTGTGTATCCTCGAGCTCCGATCAACGCAACCCTGGCTGGCTCAGTGTTGGAAGAGTTCTTGGTGCCGAAAGGAGGGTTGGGGTTAGTGGTGGTAGCATAGCCACGTGATGAGGCAATGAATGGGCGGGAAACAGCGCGAGATGTTCGGGAGACTGGCCAGCGTGCACTGGTTGAGAAAGCACGTGCTTGCTGCAACTGTGGAGAAGATTGTTTCATCGAAGCGCTCATCCCCGATGCAGCTCTGGCGGCTCTGTGAAGACGTGCTTCCAGGTTTGCATCACCGAGCATGGCTCGGCCGTATTTTGTGAACTCAGTCATAAGCTCCTTAACTTCGTCCCCATTTTCAATGCCATACCAGAACATGACCTCACCGTCCTTGGAAAGACTTCCTTCAGCCTTGTCGAAGAACCAGGTCAAGTTCTCGTCATCCTCCTTAACGGTCCAGACCAGCTTGGGGTGGTCCTTCTTGATGGCAGCAAACACGTTGTCAGCAACGTTGGTCAACCATCCAGACTTGGTGATTGTGAAGGTAGCCAAATTTGCCAACGAGGTCTCGGAGCTTGGAGGTAAGACAATAGCAAGTGCATCCATAGGCTCGTCGAAATAAGCCTTGAATTCCCTCTTCTTCAAGCCATCCATATATCTATCGACTGTAGCTCTGGCGTCAAGGCCTTCACGGTCCCTAACAAGCACATCCTTGAGCTTCTGAAGATCCTCGAATTGAGAGATGTTGGTAGAGGTGTTCAGCTTATTGCCTCGCCGAATGAGAGTTCCTGCTCCAGTGTCCGTGAACAGTTCCTTCTGGAGATCAGCTGGATGAATGATTGCCACGCTAGATGTTCTTGGAAGACCATCAAGCAATTGTTTCGTCTCCTTAATCTTTAGTCTTGTGCCATATCTGCACCACCATTGTGACATCAAGTAGTCGTATTCCTCATCCAAGTTGATGGCAGAAATCTTCTCGTTGGTGTCAGCATTGAAAAGGCCTCCCTTCTCCGAAAGGTAGACAATCTTCAATGGCTGAAGCTCGCGAGCAAGCTCTCCTGCAGCAACATCTGCATTGACGTTGAGGACTTGGCCTTCCGGTGTCTCTGCCATAGACGTCAAAATCGGCAGACATCCTGCGTTGATAGCTGCTTCGATCGGGCCCTTGTCGACCTTATTGATCTTTCCAACCAAATTGTATTTGTCCTTATCTAGATAATCTGCGCCGAAAACACCGGATGTAATTGGTCGTGCTCGAACTCCCATTTCCTCTAACTTCTCAACCAGCTTCAAGTTCTCCTCCAAGAAGAGCTTTCTTGCTACTGCCAATGTCTTGCCATCTGTGACCCGGATACCCTCTTCGAATTGAGGCTCGACGCCTGCATCCTCCAAGAGCTTGTTCAGTTGTGGTCCAGCGCCGTGCACAACAATTGGGAAGAGGCCGACATGGTTCAGGAAGGCGAGGGCAGAGGTAAGGGACTCGAGATGCTCGGTGATAATAGCTCCTCCAACCTTAATGACAGCGAATTGTTGGGAGGAAACGGAACTGAAGTGTGACAAATATTGTTGGACCTCTCTCTTCGAACCAATATTGCTGAGCAGTTGTACAACTGTCGACCGAGTAGAGAAGCTATCTGAAGAGGCAGCATACTCTCGTCTGGTCGTAAGAGCTACAGCTGCGGCAGCCTTTGGTAGAGTCCGAACAGAGGTCGAAGGAAGGCGACTGGCAGCTGTGCGTGCCCTTCTGGCAACAGCACCGGCCGTGGAACGCAGAGCTAGCATCTTGAGTTGTTGTTTAGGAGTGGAGATTCGCACTGAGGGTTAGGAAGGCTCTTCTTCCGGCTCCTGCAGAGCAACGAAGGACGGTCGACGTTCCCAAGCAGGACTTCGAGGCTCGTTTATCTCATAGAAAACGCGGGGAGAAAATGAACAGTTCTCGAAAATGGCGCACCGCAAACTGTGTGGGGAATGTTAGTGAGTTACTCCTGCGTTTGCCTCGGTATCGAGGAGTATGAGGGAAATTGTCGGAGATCAAGAATATCGTACCTTAAATGGTCAATGGATTGGTTATTGAGAAGGTTTTCGAAGTTCACTCATATCCTACTTTGCCCTTCGCATGCCCAGCAAACAGTGTGGGGTTCCGGGATCGGGCAGGCGTGGCAGGATTGGCTGAAGACCCTGCTGCTAACTTTTCCTCTGCACATGAGCTCGCAAAAAATGTTTTCTACGGAGGGGAAAGCTTCTGGCCACTTGCAACAAAGAAGGGATCCTTAGCTGCATGAAACTGCCCTGCAGCCTGTAAGGCGCAATTTTCAACGTGAGGAGGTTCATGCGGGTTAGAAGTCTTCCTTGGAAGAGACTTTGAGCGCAGAGCCCTGATTACCTGGTTTACTAGGGTTTTTAAGGACTGTGGACAAATCTCCTATATGTATCTAGTAAGTGATGGAGGCAATAGGGGGAAGAGAAAAGAGTCGAGATATTCAGGGAGGCGAACAAGTCGACTTGTCTTCACTGCCTATAGTCATGAAAGCGTCATGATGTCTCAATTATTTCCTCCTGTCAATTCCTACATGTACAACCCGCCGTTGGTTGAGTGCAGCAGCTATGATTCATCTGTCGAAATTTCCATGACAGGTAACTCAAGCAGTCCCTCATCAATGGTATGTGACGCCCTTTGAGGAAAAAACCAGCGTAAATTCAAGTGACAACTCCAAACCGCTAAACCATTGTTGATCCAGCTTGCTCGATTCCAGCGAGTGCTGCATGCAGAAAGGATAGAAAATCCCATGGCTCCCACAGCACCAGGCAAACCGAACAAGCTTCTCAAGCCTTCTGTTCCACCATGCCATTGTACCAAGCCTCGTGTTCCTCCATCCCGTCAGATCTACTTGTGTGTAGCGACAACTAGAGGCAAGAGTATTAGTACGCTTCTCCATTCTTTATATGAACATTCAACCTACCGGCTGGGACAATAATGACAATGAGAAGAATGATGATGCCTCCAATCAAACACATTCGCATCTTCATGTCTGCCACAGTGTTAATATAATGATAACTGTCCTGGGAGAGAGGAAGTGCAAACCTTTCCACCACATTTGCTTACGAACTCTGTTGGCACCACGGCGGAAACCTTGAGCTGATACGGCGAGGTTGTCGGTCTTGTCTTGGAGGGAGTCGAGGCGTTCTCCACGTTGCGAGACCTTGTTAATGTTCTCCCGCATCACACCAACAGTATCATCGATTTGCTATTGAAACAACCGTCAGCCGAGATCCCGACAGGTAACTGTGAATGCCTTCCAAGTATTTGCATGGTCCAACAGGATTCTTGGTTGCTTGGCGATTGTTCCACCCAGGCTGGAGATGTGACTATTAGGAGAGTATTGCGACTTTTGAGCCCTTGATCTGGAAGTCAACTCCTGGGGATATTCCGGATATCCTGCTCGAAGGGCCCCACGGCTTTCTGTATGCAGATGACTTGTTTTCGTATTGATGCTGACAGTCGTCGTCGTGGTACCGATCAGAGGAACTCGAAGCGTTTCTAGGGCCCTCTAACATCATGATTACATCCCAGATTCAATCCACAGACATTGTTGTTTCGCTCTCTGGCTATCCAGACTCCTAAAGCCGATGCCTTCGGTGATTCCAGAACGCCTCGTGTTGCTGTCGTCGCGCGGAGAGATCGGGTTCGCCCAAGATCGAATCAAATCCAGAGTCCATCGGATGAGGGTTGCTTCATCGACGTATCTATCATCAGCAAATGAATGTATTACTTACAGCTTGTAACGCTGCCGTTCTTTGATTTCCTGGTGCGGTTTGAGCGCCAGCTCCGCCAGCCGCTGGCTCAGAAGGAATGTAAGGGTCATATGGGCGATCTCCTGTGCTTGCCATTGTGAAAGTATTGATCAATTGAGATAGATTTGGTGTAGGGTATCGGAGTAGCTGTCAAAGTTGATTTCGTGGGTTGTGGATTGTGGATTGTGCAAGTAGTCTTGTGAGGTGACGAGAGATGAAGGTGTCGCAGCGACGCTGAGGCGGTTTTGGGAAGGTTTTGGAGGCGAAACGACCTGGGGACGACCAAACAAAGTTGCTTCGGCCGACGAATGAGAAAGGTTTTGATCACAAAGTAGGCTTCAGGGAATGATTTGATGATCGTAAGGAAGATCAAAAAGGTTTCGACAGATGTTTAATACCAGCTGACAGCTCTCGTAAGCCACAAGCATACGAATGCATTCTGGCCACTCCGAGTCACGTGTTCCATGGTTAATCTGGCTGACTGGTCTTTTTTGGACGGGCTGTGCATCGGAGGTTGCACAAAAGACCAAGAATGGACAAGCATTTGAATAATGCAAATATTGTACCAGTCAGGTGCTGTCGCTAATGCCCGTAATGATACTACCACGGAACAAGAATACCGTTTTGACGCCAGATCTTAAGGCAGCAGGTCCAAAAGACGTGTCCTTTTTTGTTATTTCACCTTACAAGACTCGTTTCGGAGGTTATTTCTTCCCTTTATATTCTGTTTTCTCAAACTCTGCTTATCGTGTTCTTTCCTGAGTGAAAGACAATCCATGAGGCAAAAGTGTTTTGGGTGTGACAAGCCAGACTCAGTTAAACCTAATTCTTCACCTAGGCCATACTACTTGTGAGAATAGCTGGCGTTTTACTGGGCTGCAGCCAGCTTTGACGCTAATACTGGACATAAGCACGCGTACGAAGTAAGATTACATGTTTTTCCTGACTGGTAGGATAATGGTAGGCTGCAAGAGGTAGATGAACTTGAGCCTCCTTCAGAAGTAACGAGGTGATGTGTAAATATCGCGCCAAGGTCAGTGCGGTCGCCGAGGTCGAGTAGACGTTCGTCCTTCTCCAACATCTAGCAAGACGTCAAAGTTAGGGTCGAATTATGTCATGATGTCCAACTCTGCTCTAAGATCTTTCGCCAAGGGAATCGGTCCCTCTTCACCTCGTGTCAATCGACCAGGCTCCATCATCTCTCGTGTGCCCCGGGCCAAGATTCCAAGAAGGCATGAAAATGTATTTTTCTTCTTCTACACGATACTCGTATTGTATGTTTCTATGAGAGTCCCCAACATTATTGCCATATTCACCTTTTGTTTTTGAGAATTTCTACGTTTTCGTGATTAGTATTCCTAAGCATAATATCTTGGTTCGTCAATAGTGCGCCGTTGAAAAACTATTTGCCATGAAGTTAGCTAGAGGGCCGCAACCTTCCCCAGATCTGCACCTTCCTCCACAAGAGTAAGGACTCTCTCTAGCTTCTTCCTCTTCTTCTCTTCTGTACAAACCTACTTCGAACAAAAAAAGAAATTAGAATGTGCTCTCCTCACATATCACATCACATTCGTTTTTGGTCCTTTGTTGTTCACTCTCGGCGCATTCGGACGTCAGTTTTGGCGCACCCCCGCCACGTTCCGGTTCCGGCACATTCGTTCAACAACAATCGCATGCCAAGCAAGATATATTCTTAAGAAGATTGGGATCAGAGGAGAAACCTTCATTTTACAAGTGTATAATTTTATCCTGGGCTTGGGACTCCATTCCTTGACATAGAGTGTGCTCAGCAACACATCAACGTCATCGTTCCGGAGATACCTCCGTGGTTTCTGGAGCTTCTATAGGACCCTTTCCTCTCCCTTTGAAGACAGTTTTAGTCTCACTATGAAGTTCTCAAATTTTGTGGTCGGTATGGCAACAGCACTCTTGTTCAGCGCTCAAATGGCGCATGCCATAATTCTTGACTTGAACTCTACAGGTTCGTCGCTACCCGAATGAAAAGGATCTTCAAGTCTAATAAATCTACGAGACTCCATAAAATCTGCAGCAAGAACAATTGCATACGACATGATGAGGTATTACACCGGGAACCTCACAGGAGGTGTACCTGGGAATCTTCCAGGCCCCTACTACTGGTGGGAAGCTGGTGCTATGGTAGGTGTTTTCAGAGCACAAACTTCTTCTTCTAGATGTGTTGCGAATTGTCTTTACTCTTTAGCCATGTCTCTGGAGTAAACAAGTCATGAAACATTGTCTCCAACCCCAAGTTTCTTCCTTACTAGGCAATGCTAACTCAAAAATTACCTACCAGTTTGGTACTATGGTCGATTATTACTATTACACTGGAGACACAACATACAACGATGTTACAGCCCAAGCACTACTTTTTCAAGTAGGGCCAGATGATGATTACATGCCACCGAATCAAACCAAGACTGAGGGAAATGATGACCAAGGATTTTGGGGGCTGGCAGCGATGTCTGCTGCTGAGGTCAACTTTCCCGACCCTCCTCCAAATCAACCCCAATGGCTTGCACTTGCGCAGGCCGTCTTCAACACGCAAGCAGCTCGGTGGGATGATACTTCATGCGGTGGAGGTCTCCGATGGCAAATCTTTACCTTCAACAATGGCTACACCTACAAGAACTCAATCTCTAATGGCTGCTTCTTCAACCTTGCGGCTAGGTTGGCGAAATATACAGGAAATAATACTTATGCGCAATGGGCAGACAAAGCTTGGGACTGGATGAGTGCTGTTGGGCTTTTAGACAATAGTTACTATGTCTACGATGGTTCTGACCTAACGATTAATTGTTCCAGCGTGAACCATCTTCAATGGACTTACAACGCTGGTGCTTTCTTGCTAGGAGCTGCTAACATGTACAACTATACGAATGGATCCTTAAAGTGGCAAGAAAGAGTCAACGGCATGGTTCAAGGTCTCGATGTTTTCTTCCCTGAGAATAACATCATGCAAGAAGTTGCCTGCGAGAATAATGGGAAATGCGACGTTGATCAGCACTCTTTCAAGGCCTACTTAGCGCGATGGATGGCTGCAGCAACGAAGATAGCACCCTTCACATCTGATGCTATTACGGCTAAGCTTGCACCTAGTGCACAAGCTGCTGCGCAACAGTGTAGTGGTGGTGACGACGGGAGAACATGCGGTTTGAAGTGGACGATGGGGACAGCGTGGGACGGTAGCTACGGTGCCGGGCAGGAGATGGCCGCTCTCGAAGTCATTCAGAGTAATCTAATTGCACACGTTGCGGGGCCAGTAACGAATAGTACAGGTGGCACAAGTCAAGGGAATAATGCAGCGGGGACAAAGTCAACCAGTAATCCTGTTTCAACAGGCCCGGCTACTGAAGCCGACAAGGTAGGAGCAGGCTTCGTCACCACAATCGTATTGGTCTGCTTCATTTGCATGGTATGGTGGATTATCGTCTAATTCATTGGGGGCCGTCGTTTTTATATGATTGAAGAACCTGGAACTACTGTAGAATTTGCTTTGGACGCTCCAGATACGCATGAGCTGGCGTGGTCTGCTGGAGTTGTGATCGGGATGCATTCTACAAAGAAACGGTTTGGAGATTTTGGAGATCGGGATTGGGCACTCTGTATACATCATTGGGAAGGGGTCAAAGGGATTCTGGGATGAACAGGTTTTGGCGCAGCATATGATTCAATGCATAGCCTGGAGATAATGAAAACCATGATCAACCCGGCATACCAAGAGCCTCATTACCAACTTTTCTGAACAATGTCGAAATCCCGCATTTAATACACAAGCAGAAGTTAAACACCCTTTTGGACAGGGCGTGACTTTAACGAAGTAAAGCTTGGACTTGCGTTAAAATTCAGTGATTGGATGTGGTTGAAGGAACTGACTATCACATGACCATAGGTAGCCTCGGAGCGAACAGCCTCGTCGAGCCTCCTCTACCTCCAACCCTTCTTGACCGTTTCACCAACATTTGATTTCCTCTTTCTGCCGCACAGTCCTTCATCGACTCTAGCTTGCGAATTTCTTATCGTTTCCCTCTCCTCCTTCGAAATGACCAGCCAGTTAATAGAATCAAATAATGTCTAGAGCCACCCCCAACCTCCGCAGACCCGGTCCTCTCGCAACAGCCGCCATCAGATACCACTCGAGCCTACCTAGGAAGCAAAATCGTCTTCCAGCAGCATACTATAGAGGTGGGACATCACGAGCAATTATCTTCCGGCACGAACATCTCCCCAAAGACCGCGCCAAATGGTCACCCATCTTCTGCGGCGCCATTGGCTCCCCCGACCCTAATGGCAGACAACTTGACGGTCTCGGCGGCGGAATCTCCAGCCTCTCGAAAGTCTGCATCGTAGGGCCATCAACACATCCGGACGCCGATGTCGATTACACTTTTGCTGCGATTGGAGTCAAGAACCTGGACGTCGATTACTCGAGCAATTGTGGGAATATGACGAGCGCAATTGGCCCGTTTGCTGTTGATAATGGCTTGGTTGAAGGTGCGGATGGGGAGGCTACAGTGAGGATACATAATACAAATACGAGAAAGATTATACATTCAACATTCCCCATGGTGGAGGGGGAGGCTGCGTCAAGTGGAGACTTTGCGATTGATGGAGTCGCGGGAACGGCTGCTAGAATCGAACTCGCATTTATCAATCCGGCGTTAGCATATGATTGTCCTGGTAAGGTTGTCCAGTGCTAATCGTGTACAGTGGTTCGAAAACTAGCAAGTTGCTTCCGACGGGGAATGTCACGGAGACCTTCGATGGTGTGAAGGCTACTTGCGTTGATGTGGGGAACCCTTGTGTTTTCATACAAGCTGAGGATGTTGGCATTGAGGGAACTGTTTTGCCAGCTGAAGTCGATGCACATCCAACCCTCCACAAAACGCTCGAGTCTATTCGGCGAAAAGCAGCTGTGGCGATGGGTCTCTGCAAAGATGAAGTGTCGACACCGGGCTCTATACCGAAGATTGCCATGGTATCTCGAGCAACCTCCCACAAACTACTTTCCGGTGAGATAATTCAGGGAAATACAATAGATCTGGTGGTAAGGGCTTTGTCAGTTGGCCAGCCTCACCGTGCTGTCCCCATCACGGTAGCTTTGGCTATAGCTGCTGCCGCAAATATCGAAGGCTCGACTGTTCATGCCAGTGTCTCAAGTGAGCGGGTAGATCCTGATGGAATCACTTTGGGCCATTCAAGTGGTAAGATCATGGTCGGTGCTACGTTCGATGGCAAGGGGTCCTTAACTCATGCGACGGTGTTCAGGACTGCTCGACGGCTTATGGATGGTTATGTATATTGGAAATAATGGGATTTTCTTGTAATATTACCTCAATCTCTTCAAGATTTGGAACATGCTTTGATACTGTCAAGGACAGTAGGTGGAGCTTGCTGCTTACATTAGAATCATTTTGATGGGTAAGCGTCTGCCACTACTAATTATTCTGTCAATAGAAGTTGAAGCTATTTGCTTCAGACTGTGGAGATGTAAAGGTAATGGGAAAGCTTCGATTACCATAAGTTTACACGATTAAATGTTAGTCAGCCTAATCACGTTCACAGATCACTATCAAGATTTATGGAATAATACTCCCGGCAATGCGGCAATGCAGCAAGTGCTTTATAGCGATACTGACACTTTCCCGCTTTCTTTTCCATGTTCAAAAGAGGGCGATGATGCCGGTGACAAGCGCAAGGACCACGATGTTTGGCCAAGTAAACAAATTTGGGCCTCGCATGTGATCATCCGATCAACCCCCTATTCATTACGACAAAATTGAGATTTGGAATTTCTTTTGGGCAATCTGTGAATTATTTCAATTCTCCGGCGGTAGTAACGGTTAATATCGCTTTCCTTGGGAACC
>Ga0302325_10030249_pt1 | contig 11170 bp, 14 predicted proteins | sample Palsa_T0_2_FD_201948 | JGI IMG/M metagenome (GOLD analysis project Ga0302325, IMG submission 201948) | Peat permafrost microbial communities from Stordalen Mire near Abisko, Sweden - Palsa_T0_2 | ecosystem: Environmental > Terrestrial > Soil > Palsa > Peat permafrost | place: Sweden: Abisko...
GTTAATACCGCAGCGAGATGTGGTTCTTTAGCCGCTTAACGGCGTTCGATTTCGAGGCGATTATGAACGACAAAATATCGGAGAGGGAGCAGGCGTGGCCGGCGCTTCCGTTTGCGGAGTGGAAAGATACCTGCGCGACGCTGCACATGTGGACGCAGATTGTGGGAAAAGTGCGGCTGGCACAAAGCCCTCTGATAAACCACTGGTGGGAAGTGCCGCTCTACGTTTACGCGAGAGGATTGACAACTTCGGCGATTCCCTGCCCCGGCGGAACTTTTGACGTTACGTTCGACTTCATCGACCACCGGCTGGATATTAAGACGAGCCGCGGGGAGTCCCGCACGATCTCGCTTTACCATCGCACGGTTGCCGGATTTTACAGAGAATTCATGGAGATGCTGCGCTCTCTGAGGATCGAGGTAAAAATCTGGCCGGTGCCGGTGGAAATACCAAACCCGATTCGCTTCGACCAGGATGTGACGCATGCGCGGTACGATCCCGTTTATGCCAATCGCTTCTGGCGGATCCTGGTGACGATTGACACCATCTTTAAGGAATTTCGCGCGCGTTTTATCGGGAAAGCCAGTCCCGTTCATTTTTTCTGGGGCAGTTTCGATATGGCGGCTTCGCGTTTTTCGGGAAGGCGAGCACCGGAGCGTCCTGGAGCCGACAAGATTACGAAGGAAGCGTACTCGCACGAAGTGTGCAGCGTTGGGTGGTGGCCGGGGGGCGGCGACGCGGCGAGTCCTATGTTCTACGCGTATGCCGCGCCGGAGCCGCCGGGATTTAAGGAAACCGTCATACGTCCCGCGAAGGGGTACTACGATTCAAAACTCAGCGAGTTTGTGCTGTCCTACGACGAAGTTCGGGCGATGAGCGATCCGAGGGCGGCGCTGCTCGATTTCTGCCAGAGCACGTACGAAGCCGCCGCGAACAATGCCAAATGGGACCGCGAGGCGCTTGAGCGGCCTTCTGCCCAGAAATAGTACTAGATACTCTTTCCCTACATGTTCCATGCCAGCCATAGATGTAAGGGACACAGCTCTCTTATTCTTACAGCATAGCTATGGACCAACCGACCAATCCGGGCGGGGGTGTGCCGGGTGGAAGCGGGCCAGCGGGGGGCGATTCGCGCCATTCCACTGACCACCACGATACAGTTCTGCTGAGCGACGTGCCGGAGGATCGGTTCGCGGAGACTGTAGCGATACCTGCACCATCGATCCCTGCTGTAAACATTGGCTCCCTCGCGCTCGCTGCGATTGGGCAGCGCTACGAGATTCTGGGCGAAGCGGGACATGGCAGCATGGGCAACGTTTACAAAGCGCGGGATCGAGAGACCGGGGAGACGGTGGCGCTGAAATTATTGAAGCCGGAAATCGCTTCGGATCACGCGATGATGGAGCGGTTTAAGAACGAACTCCTTTTTGCCCGCAAGATCACGCACAAAAATGTTTGCCGCATGCATGAGTTCAATCGCGTGGGCGGCATCGCTTATAGCTCGATGGAATTTGTCGAGGGCGAGAGCCTGCGATCCGTGCTGAGCCGGTTCGGCGGTTTGCCGCAAAAAAAGGCGGTGGACCTGGCGTTGCAAATCTGCTCGGGATTGAAGGAAGCACATGCACAGGGCATCGTTCACCGGGATCTGAAGCCGGAGAACATCATGGTGGACGCGCACGGCAACGTGAAGATCATGGACTTCGGCATTGCGCGTTCGATGGAAGCGATGACGCGGATGACCGGATCGCTGGCGGGAACGCCGCAATACATGGCGCCCGAGCAAGTGGCGGGAAAGCCGGTGGACTACCGCACAGATATTTATTCGCTGGGGCTAATTTTGTACGAAATGTTTACGGGCACGCCGGCGTTTCAAGCTGACAATCCGGTGGCGGTTGCGCTGAAGCATATGCAGGAAGAGGCGGTACCTCCCCATCAGATTGATCCGGCGATACCCGCTTACATCGAGCGCACGATTTTGAAATGCCTGTTGAAAGAGCCCGCGAACCGGTTCCAGTCGATCGCGCAACTGGAGCAGGCGCTTAACGGGTCGGAGGCGCAGAATTTGGCCGCTGCGGCGGCGCCAGTTCGAACGGCGGGTGCGCAAAGAGTTGTGAGCGCGCCTGCGCCAGCGCGGATCGCGACGCCTACGATCGCGCCGGCGGCGACGCAGAGCAAAGGTCCTTCAGCGATTATTTGGGTGCTGCTGATCGCTGTGATTGTCCTCGGAGCATTAGGCACCTTGCGCGGGATTGCGAAGGCGCGAGCTGCGGACTTGATTCCGCCAGCCGGACTTCCCACTCCGGTACCACCCGAGATTGCGTATGTGAGCTCTCCGCCAAAACCGGTTCATATCATAGCTGCGACTGAGCCCAGCGGGCCCGAGCCTTCGCGCGTACCCGACGAAAGCGCACCGGCGCCGGCTGCGGCTTCCAAACCAACATTTGCGAACAATGAAACGCCTGCAAACCCGCAGCCCGAGGCTGAAACGCCAAAGGGCATTTCGCGCAAGGGAGGCGGACTGCGATCAAGGCCGTCGCCGGACGAGGCGGCGAATATCCTACGCAAGGACGATGCTCCGAAATCCAAAGCGAAGAAGCCAGCAGCGAGGAAGGATGCCGCACCTGAGACTCCCGCGCCAGCCGCGACCGGAGCTTCCTATTTATATGTGAAAACTTTCTTGCGTGAAGACCGCGCGAAAGAGGCCGAAACGCAGATCGAGGGCTTGGGAATGCCGGCCGGTGTGGTTCAGAAACACGTGGGTAACGCGGATGTCTATGTGGTTTATAGCGGGCCCTATCCGGACGCGCAGGTTGCGAGCGCGATGCAAAAGCTGGAGCAAAAGGGTTTTTCGAACGTGCGGTCGGTTCCCGTCCCTGGGACTGGCGGGAGTGCAAAGCAATAGCGGTTCTAGATACTTTCAGGGGTCATAGGCGATGGAAATCGAATTCGGAGCGCGCAGCGACGTAGGGCGTGCTCGCGGGAACAACGAAGACAGTTTCGCGGTGGCTGCCGAACTGAAGCTGTTTGTGCTGTCGGATGGAATGGGCGGGCTGGCAGCGGGAGAGGCGGCGAGCCGGCTAACCACCGAGACGGTGGTAAATAATTGCCGCGCGGCGGCCTCGAATCCTTCGCTCCCATTGATCGGTGAATACCTGACGGAGCTTTCGAAGTCATCGAACCGGCTGGCTAGCGCGATTCGCACGGCAAACCGCGATGTTTACGCGGCCGCGCAGAAGGACAAGAAGAAGCGCGGAATGGGCGCAACAGTGGTGGCCGTATGGATTGTGGATTCGCAGCGAGCAACCGTGGCGCACGTGGGAGACAGCCGCATCTATAGGCTGCGCGGCGAGGACTTCGCGCAGATAACCGAAGATCACTCGTTTGTTGCGGACCAGGTTCGTCGCGGCATGATGACGCAACAGGAAGCGGCACAAAGCAACATGCAAAGTGTGCTTTTGCGGGCTTTGGGCGTGGAACCGGAGGTTCAAGTTGACATCACAGAGAAGGATTTGATGGAAGGCGACACTTTCCTGCTCTGTTCCGACGGGCTCACGCGCGAGCTTTCGGATGCGCAGATTTCCGCGACTCTGGCCGAAGCGGAAAATTCGCAAGAGGCGGCGGATCGGCTGATCGATCTCGCGAATCAGGCGGGAGGCGGAGACAACATTACCGCGGTGGTCATACGATACGCGGCAAAGCCGGTACGAGCGTTCGCGCGAATAGGGAAATGGTTCAAAGGATCCGAAGAGCGGTGACGGCGCAGCGTTCCGTTACAGTCTGCGCAAAAATTGAATCGAGGGGGCATGAACATGTCAAAGTTAGTGCTGAAATTTGAGAGTTCGGTATTGAAAGAGGTTTCGGTGGGCAGCAAGGAAGTGAGCATCGGGCGCTCGCCGGAGTGCGGAATCGTGATCGATAACCCCGCGGTGTCGAACTATCACGCGCGCGTGTTCAGCGAAGAAGGCCGCATGATGCTGGAGGATTTCGGAAGCTTGAACGGAACTTTCGTCAACGGGCAGCGGGTGAAAATGGTTACGCTGAAACCGGGAGACTCCGTGGCGATCGGCAAGCACACGATCGTGGTGACGGACTCGAGCGAGATCAGAGGAACTGCGCCGGGCGGCTCAAATGGAACGTCGTGGCCCACGGTGCCGAAAATCGATGAAACCGTGATGCTGGACACCAAGGAGCGCCGCGAATTCCTGCGTCAGGTGGCGGCAGGGGGAGAGAGTACGCAGGTGGCGCCGGGCCGGCTGAAACTGCCTACACTTTTGGTGCGCAAGGGCAAGACCGACCGGAAAGAGTACACGCTGAGCGATAAGCTGACGGTCATCGGGAAATCGGCGCTGGCGACAATCAAGCTGAAAGGGTGGTTCGCGCCGAAAGTAGCCGCGCAGATTACTCGGCGCGAGGATAATTCGTTTTATATCGGAATGGCTGAGCGAGTGCCGAGCGTCAACGGGACGGCTATTTCGCAACCCTCCAAGCTTTCTTCCGGCGACGTAGTGGAGGTAGCTGGAGTCGTGCTTGAATTTGTGTATCGCGATTAGCTGAGCGCTGTCGAAAAATGTACTCGCAGAATCGGCGCAAGTTTCAGTGGCCGCAATTGGCCGTCCGCGACGCTTCAATTGCTCTGTATGTTGCGCTCATTTGTCCTCCACCGTTGCTTGAGTACGATGCAGCGCGACTTCCGTACGTTCACCGGAGTTGTTGATGTAAGAACTTGCTTGTCCGCCCGTTCGCGAGCGTAGCCGCGGCGGCGTTGTAATGCGCGCCATTATTCCGGGAGAAGGCGTGACGCTGACCCGGATAGCTGTAGACTGTCGCATTCGGTTTCTTGGCAAGGGCCGCTTTGATCTCAGCCTGCGCAGACTTGGAAATGAACTCGTCTTCCTCTGCCAGATGCATCAGCAGCGGCGCATTAAGGCTGCCGACTTCCCCCAGATATTTCTCCGTGTCACCGCCGTGATAGGCGACCCCAGCGTCAACGCCATAGCGCGCGGCCGTCAGGAAGGTCATCAGCCCGCCGAGGCAATAGCCCATGACGGCAACTCTGCCTGTGCACTCCGGCAGCTTTGCCACGGCGTTGGCAGTGTCCTTCACATCTTTGGCGCCAGCGTCGCGATCATACGCCTGATTAAGGCGAAGGCCGTGCTGCCAGTCGGGTTCGGACGTAACACTAAGGTCCACGCCCGGTTCCTGACGCCAGAACAGGTCGGGCGCGACCGCGACGAAACCTTGCGCGGCCAGCTCGTCGCAGTGCTTGCGAATGTCGGTGTTCACTCCGAAGACCTCGTGCAAAACGACTACGGCGGGAGCGGGCAAAGTCTTCGGTCGTGCGATGTAGGCCCCGAATGCGCCATCTCGTCCTTCTATGGTGATGCGATCTTTCATTGTGTTCTCCTTGCTTGATGAGATTCATTTGGACCGCCGCCGATCTCGTCAGGATCGGCGGCGGCCGTACTCTGGGGCAAGGCGGTTTTAGCATGGCGGCGCCAGCTCAGCCAATGCAGGCTCTAGACTCCGTGCTATTTTTTGGCGGGTGCGGAGGTGGCAGCCTCCTCAATCAGCTTGGCTGCCTCCTTCGGATGAGACATGTAGGCCACATGGCTGGCATTCACTTCGACCGTTGTGGCCTTGGCCCGCTTCGCCATCATGCGCTCCTGGTTCGGATTGATCGAGCGGTCTGCGGTGGCCACCATGTACCAAGTGGGTTTTGACTTCCATGCGGGCGAAGTGACCTTGTGGGTAAACGAGTCGGTGGAGATCGGCACCTGCGACACGGCCATGAAGCTCGACACGGACGGCGGAACATCCGCTGCGAAGTCGGCCGCGAAATGCTCCTGTTCTATCCACCAGTTGCCGTTGCTGTCCGGCTTGAACGCCGTGGAGGCTTGCGGCAGGGCCTGCTCGATCGACGCACAGCTCTCACCGTCATCGAGAGCAAATGCGGCGATGTAAACCAGTGCCGAGACGTTTGGATCGTTGCCGGCCTCAGTGATGATGGACCCGCCGTAGCTATGGCCAACCAGAACCACTGGCCCGCCCATGGCGTCGATTGCGGCCTTGGTGTACTTTTGGTCGTCGGCGTAAGAGGTCTCGGGGGGTTGCGCCACCGACACCGTGTAGCCATCCTTCTGGAGAATCTTGGCGACGGCTTCCCAACCGGAACCATCGGCGAACGCACCGTGCACCAGAACTACGTTCTTGATGCCGAGCGGCGGCGCCGCAGCGACTTTAACAGTTCTCGCGAGCAGCAGAGTCGCGCCCATCAGCGTAGCAACGAGCATTACAACCTCGAAAGTCTTCTTCATGATCATTCTCCTCTCTAGGTGAGCCTCAGCTAATCATGCCAGTTCGAGGCTTAATATTCTTCGCCCGAGTGATATCAGGAACGAGCACGACACTATTGAAAACACGGACCACTTTTGTGGAATCCTGCTTCAAATGTGGAGTGAAGGCGGGCGAAAAGACCACTTCCGGCTTGGGTTCAACACGAAGACTCTGTTCGAATTTCAAATCGGCGACGATATTGCATCTACAGGGAGGCTCCGGGGAACACCGTCACCGGAGCGGTGGACTTGAGGATGGGATCTATTCCTGTGGTTGAAGGGATTGGCGTTTGGATGTTTGCACAAAAATCCTGCGGCGTGAGTGTTCACGCCTCCATTTTGCCGGAGTCGCACCGACGACGTTTGCAAACGTCCGGGTAAGGGCGGATTGATCAGAAAATCCAGCCTGCGCGGCAATTTCCACCAACGAGCCATTCGTTTCCGACAAAAGGGCCTTCGCAATCTCGACGCGGTGCAGAATCAGGTAACGATGTGCGGAGGTCCCAAACGATCTCCTGAATGATCGCGCAAAATGGCTGACTGAAAGCCTACATTCCTCGGCAAGTGTTGCCAATTTTAACTCGCCGTCCAGATGCTGCTGGAACAATTCCAGAACGCGACGCCTTTGCCACGACGCCAGACCGCCTTTGAACTGCGGGATCGCTTCACGAATCTGAGCATACCGCCCGACAAGATGCGAACAAATCATCAAGGTGAAAGAATCCATGAACAACTGAGAGAACATCTCCGGTCTATTCAAGCACGGCAGGATCAATTGCGTTAGGTGATGGAGAGCCGGGTCGGAAGTTCCATAAACGCAGTGGAGACGCTTAACTCTAGGCATCCTGGCATCGTCCGTGAGGGAATCCAAGGTTGCACGCGGAACATGGTAATGGATCCAATCGATCGGGCCCGGGTTTCGAATACTCGAATTGGACTCCAAGTCGCACATCGCGACTCCGCCCACTGGCCATGCCCCTGTCTTTGTGTACTTGCCGTCGGTCCAAAGTTCCCATTCCCCGGAATTCGCATGATTAAGATGAACCGAAACAACGTAGGCCCTCTCAGATGGGATGGACGCAGTTCGCTCCGGGATGCCGCTCCGTGCAATCAGCCGGGTAATCGCCATTTGTGGCCGGACGACGGAAACCGCGGAATCGATGGCAACACTGGGCGGTTGGTTCATGTTGAAATACTTCGCCATCTGTGCGCCGTAGGCGCTTGCTTGGTTCGATGAGGTCGTCATGGACCGCTCCGTTCCGGCGGTGATCGTGGCCCAATATACATGTCCCGGCCGCTTCTGAAAAGTCCCAATGGCACGGGTAATGAGTCTGGACCATGCAGGTTCGGCAGCGCTCCGGCTCGCGAGGCAGGCGTACTATTGAACTTCGGTCAGGTACACGCTGGTACCGTCGTCCTATAGCCACGCGCTAATGCGTTAAGTACATTTGTATTGTTCACGTTTCTGACCGACTCACGACTGGGGAGAACGCGCATGGCTACAGCAACTTACATCGGGGCTAGTCCGGTATCGTCGCCGGACAAGAGCTCGGGCCACAAAGACACGCGGCGCCGGGCGCGGTTGAAAGTTTCGCTTCCGCTGGAAGTGCGGCCCTTCGATGCGCGTTTCGCCGAGATAGTGGACGTAGGCGAGGTGCTGGATTTCACGCGCGATGGGCTCTACTTTGCGACCTGTATGCCCCATTATTTCATGGGGATGCGACTACTCGTGACCTTTCCGTTTGGGGAAAGAATCTCAGCACACAAGAAATTCCTAGGCTCGATTGTGAGAATGGAAAACCGGCCGGACGGAACGGTTGGAATTGCTGTGCGGTTCCTGCTGTAAGGCTGGCCTTCGATGGGTTGGCCTTTAGGCATGGCGGCAGGGATAGCGCTTGTTCGACTGTGTCACACCTACGACAATAATAAACAGGATCTGGCCTTTGTTAGCCAATTAGCGGAACCGCAGGATTTCGCGCGGGGAGACTAGGACAACACCATGCATAATTCATCTGAGAAAAAGAAGGGTCACGGCACTCACTCGTCTGCGGTGCAGGAAGCCGAGCGACGCGCAGCCGAGCGCCACATGTTCACTGCCGGCGCTGAAGTGGTGGAGCTCAAGTCCGGAGCGCGATTTTCTACCCGCACGACTGACCTCGGACCTGGCGGCTGTTTCGTCGATACGACGGTTCCCTTCCCCATCGGTTCGATCGTGCGCGTGACTCTGAACAAGGGCAAGACTACGTTCGAGACCGCCGGCACAGTGGTGTATTCGCAGCACGGGCTTGGCATGGGCATCGCGTTCAGTGAACTTAGCGAGGAAAAGCGGTTGGAACTTGCCGACTGGATCGCAGGTGTTACGGGCGAGCGCCCGGTAGCTCACGAAATTGCGCGGGTGCCCAAAGATTCGAATACCAAGCAGGGCCGCGAGTTTGTCGCGCTTGTCCGACTTGTTCGGTTGATGATCGGGAAAGGAATTCTGACGGAAGCGGAAGGAACTTCTGTCCTCCACGATCCCGTACTATAGAAACAGAATCGGAGCAGGCTATCAGAGCAGCTCTTACTTTTAGTGGCGGAACCGGGCTCTTGGGCTTGATTTGCAAAATCCGGTTCGGCACTGAACCCCTTGGGATGTTCTTCCTACAGAAGGCAAAAATTGCCTAGTCGCGGGTCAAAATTGCACGGTATGCTGCCGTTAAGTGGTTTAGTTTCTTTCGATCTGTGAGTTTTCACTATGGCATCTAGAGTGCAGCCCATTACTGGGGGTACCCTATGGCAGAACGAAGAAAAGCACGCAGGTATGAGCTTTATCTTCCAGTACAGGTTTGCCTGTCTGTTCAGCGTCCCGTTGAATTTCACACGGGGCAACTCCGCGATGTTTCGCGCTCAGGAGTGTTTTTCCAATCGACCGTTCCGATAGACACCGGAACAGGTATGGAACTTACGTTCTCGCTTCCTGCCGAGAAAGAGCGCGGGACGACGGTCCTGGTCCGCGCCAGCGCTAAGGCGCTTCGCGTTTCGACATTGCATGGCGAGGACGCGCCGCTCTACGGGGTGGCAGCGACGATCGATCGCATCGACTTCATCCGGCCTGTTATTTCCAGCGCCGCATAATCTTCTTCTTTTCACGTCGAGTCCTGGATACCGGCGCAGCTTTTCTCAGCTGCGCCGTTTTTTTGTGCCTGCTGTTAGGTCCGACATCCACGCCAGTTTATTTCTCCGCCGGATATGGTTACGCCGATACAATAAGAAAGCATCGGCCACGCACATTCCATGTCCCAGCAAAGCCCGGCAAAACGAATCGTTGAGCTAGAGCGCGACACGCTGCGCGCGCTGTGCATCCGCGCGAGTGAGAACGCACGGCACGAAACTGCAATGCGCGACCTTTCCAACCATGTCTGGCAGGATGCGGAGCATCGCGTCGTTTTCGAAGCGATCCAGAGGCTGAGCAGCAGCGATCCGCAGCTTTTGCGGGAACAGCTTCCGGCGCAAACAACACGCATGGGCTTCCCGGACGTAAACTGGGAAAACTATTTTATCCCCGCAGGAAAAACGGACGGAGATTTCGACGCGCTGGTGCGCGATTTGCTGGCTGCGCCCAAGACTACGAAGTGAACCGGCGATAGGGCAAATCTACCTGACGGCTAAACCGAAAGCGCGTGAATGAAATTCGAGTGAAGCGGGAAAGTGTTCCGCCACGTAACTCCAGTCGTGACCGCCGGGATACAGATGGAACTCGTTGGGGATGTGGCGCGCGTCCAATAGATCGTGAAATGCCTGGGCCCCGGCGTTGAAGCCGTATTCGTCCTCCGTACCGCAATCGAAATGAATTTTCAACCCGTTCAGATGCGGGCCGTTTTTTACAAGCGTGAAAGGGCTGTTTTGATTCCAGTAGGCCGCGTCAGGCGGAGACCCGAACGCGGTGCCGAGAACCCGCGAAAGCATGGCTCCCTGATAACTCGTCATCCCGCCGGTGGGTAGATTAGCTACCAAGGCGGCGCTGTGCGCGCTCACGGAGCCGAACAATTGCGGATAGCGAAACGCAAGACGCAGGGAGCCGTAACCGCCCATGGAAACGCCACTGATACCGCGGTACTGGCGCTCGGCGCGAATCCGATAGTGACTCTCGATATACGGAATGAACTCCCGGATGAAGAAATCTTCGTATCGAACTGTTCCGTCGCGGGAATTGATATAGAAACTTCTGCCGGCGTCGGGTGTGACAATCAGGAATTCGCCAATTTTATTCTGGGCCCAAAGATCGTTCACAAGGTCCATTCCGCCTTGATCAATCAGAAGTTGCGAGTTGGAGCCGAGCCCGTGAAGAAAATACAGTATGGGATAGCGCTGCTTTTCAGAATCATAACCGGGGGGAAGAATCACGCAGTAAGGTACGGCGCGATCGAGAATCTTGCTGGGCATGGAACGGCATTCGGCGCGGCCAAGGGCGGCGGCTTGAGTCATTGAGGGCATCGTAGAGCACCCTAACAACAGGATGAATGCTGCAAATACGAGCTGCGAGACCTGGAAGCCTATCTCAGAATGTTTTACTCGCGAGGCGATGCTACTCATACCGCAGGGCCTCGACCGGATTCAGTTTGGCAGCGCGCGACGCGGGGTAAATGCCCGCGGCGAGGCTTACCAGGACAGAAAACCCGATAGCGCCCGCGACCATCCACCAGGGGATAGAAGATAGATCGATCGGGGGCAGTTCCTGCCTGCGCAAATAAACATTCGTGCCGAAGGTGAGCGCGGAGCCGATGAGCCAGCCGAGAGCAACGCCTAAAATGCCGCCGAGGAGACCCATCACGCCAGCTTCCGCGAAAAACAGACGGCGA
>Ga0302325_10030250_pt1 | contig 11170 bp, 11 predicted proteins | sample Palsa_T0_2_FD_201948 | JGI IMG/M metagenome (GOLD analysis project Ga0302325, IMG submission 201948) | Peat permafrost microbial communities from Stordalen Mire near Abisko, Sweden - Palsa_T0_2 | ecosystem: Environmental > Terrestrial > Soil > Palsa > Peat permafrost | place: Sweden: Abisko...
CGCCGTCCTCGGAAAGAAGGCGGCGGATCAGCGGATCCTCGGCGGCTGCCGTGAGGAATACCCCGAAGGCCTGGGTCAGCGCCTCCGCCGGGTCGTCGAGGTGCGAGCGGATAATTGCCTCGACGGCCGTGATCAGGCGCTCCTCCTCGCGGAGGACGAACGCCTCCGCGAACTCGTCGCGGGAGCGGAACTCGTTGTAGAGGGTCTGTCGGCTCACGCCGGCCGCGCGTGCCACCTCCGCCATCGTCACGTCCGGCCAGTGGCGCTCAGCGAGCAGCCGGCGCACGGCGTCGAGGAGCATGTCCCGCAGCAGCTGACGCGCTGCGGCCGGGTACGACGCGCGCTCAGGCGGGTCCGGTATCGACTGCGCTTGGGTTGCCATCAGGCCTCGGCCGGCTCAAAGTCGATCTTGTCGCGGACACCGCAGTCCGGGCAGTGCCAATCGTCGTCAACCTCGCTCCACGGCGTTCCCGGCGCCAACCCCTCGCGGGGGTTGCCGGTCGACTCGTCGTAGACGTAGCCGCAGACCGGACACGCGTATCGACTCATGCAGACAGACCGTAGCGGCGCCGCGCTCGCGGGTTGACGTTGGCTCGCGACAGGTCACCCTCGTAATGCGCCAGCAGGCGAGGGTCCATCACGCGGCGCCAAAGCGGCGGGATGTACGCGAGCACGATCATGCCGGCATAACCGGTTGGGAGCTGGGGCGCCTCGTCGAAGTGCCGCAGCGCCTGGTAGCGGCGCGTCGGGTTGGCGTGATGATCGCTGTGGCGCTGCAGGTGATAGAGCAGAACGTTCGTCGCAACGTTGTTGCTGTTCCAGCTGTGCTGCGGAGCGCAGCGCTCGTAGCGGCCGTCCTCGCGCTTCTCGCGCAGCAGGCCGTAGTGCTCGAGGTAGTTGACGACCTCGAGCAGGCTGAAGCCCACGACCGCCTGGATCAGGAGGTACGGGATCACGACCGGGCCGAACACGGCGGCCAGGGCCCCGAACAGCACGACCGTCATCGCCCAAGCGCTGAGGATGTCGTTGCGCCAGGTCCACACACGGTGCCCGGTCCGCGACAGCCGCTCACGCTCCAGCCCCCAGCTCGAGCGCAGACTGCCCGCGACCGTGCGCGGCAGGAAGGCCCAGAAGCTCTCGCCCAGTCGTGAGCTCGCCGGATCATTGGGCGTGGCGACGCGGACGTGATGCCCACGGTTGTGCTCGATGAAGAAGTGCCCGTAGCCGCTCGCCGCGAGCGCGATCCTGCTCAGCCACCGCTCGAGGCTCGCCCGCTTGTGCCCGAGCTCGTGCGCGGTGTTGATCGCGATTCCGCTGACCATTCCCATCGTCAGCGCGAGGCCGATGCTGTCAAGCGTGGAAAGCCGACCGCTCGACCATAGCCAGCACGCGAAGATGAGGCCGCCGTACTGGATCGGCAGGAATACATATGTGCACCAGCGGTAGTACCGATCCTGCTCGAGCCACTTGATCACGCTGTCCGGCGGGTTCTCGGAGTCGACGCCCACGATCAGGTCGAGCACGGGGAAGACGACGAACACGACCACCGGCCCGAGGTACCACAGTGCACCGACGCCGGTGAGATGGACCAGGCCGTAGACGATGAAGGGCAGTGAAGGCACCAGCAGACCGAGCAGCCAGGCATACCGCTTGCCGTCGCGCCAAGTCGCGGGGTTGAGCTCGTCCTCGACGACGATGCTCGGTTCGATCACAGCAGTAGACATGTGGCGCGCTCCTCGGTTGGTGTCGCGCGAGCTACTTTACACGTGAGCCGTCTGATGTCAAGTACGCAGACATATAGCCTAACTGTGTACAGGGTTTGAAATTGGCCGATGCGAGGCGCGCGGGCTACGCGACCCAGCGGGCGGCAAGCTCGCCGGCCGGTGGACGGGACCCGAGCGTGTCCTCTGCGGCCGCGAGGCGGCGGACGGCTTCCGCGAGGCGCTCAGGCGGCTGCGTGAACGGCAGGCGCAGCCGCTGCTCGAAACCGCCGTCCGCGCCGAAGCGCGGTCCCGCGGCGACTCGCACACCGTACGCGACCGCCCGCGCCGCGAGCGCGGAGGTGGACGTGCCTGGCGGCAGCTCGGCCCATACGGACATGCCGCCTGCGGGCCGGGCCGCGCGCCAGTTGGGGCGCTCGGCGGCGAGCGCTTCGAGCAGTGCGTCGCGGCGTTCGCGCAGCAGCGCGCGGCGGCCGGGGAGCAGCGCGTCGAGGTGGGCGAGAACCTCGGCCGCGAGCAGCTGGTCGAGAACGGGGCTGCCCACGTCCTGGCTCCCGCGCGCGAGCGCCAGACGCCGGACGAATTCACCGTCCGCGCGGACCCAGCCCGTGCGCAGGCCACCCCAGACCGGCTTCGACAATGAGCCGACGGCAAGTACGCCCCTGCCCGGATCGCCCGCGGCGAGCGACGGCGGCCGCTCGCCTCCGTCGATCCAGAGCTCGGCGAGGCTCTCATCGCTGACGAGCGGCACGCCCGCCGCACGCGCTGCGCGGGCGACAGCGGCTCGCTGCTCGGCGGAGGCGCGGAAACCGGTCGGGTTCTGGAAGTCGGGGATCAGGTAGCCGAGCCGCGGCCGGCCGTCTCGCAGCGCGGCACGCATGAGCGCCAGATCCCAGCCGCCGGGGCCGACGGGAACGCCGATCGCAACGCAGCCGTGCGCCCGGACCGCGTCCAGCGCACCGGGGTAGGTCGGGGTCTCCACCAGCACGCGATCGCCCGGACTGGTGAGTGCTCGAAGGGTCAGGTCGAACGCGTGCAGCGCGCCCTGCGTGACGAGAATCTGCCCGGGCTCCGTCGGTAGCCCGCGGGCGCTGAGGTGGGCGGCGATCGCCGCGCGCGCGGCGGGAAGCCCGAATGGCTCGTAACCGTGACCGCCGAGCTCCCGCGCCAGCGCGGTCGCAGCGACGGAGGCGAGCGCGCCGAGGTCCGCGGGCGCGGGCAGGTTGGCGAGCGTGAGGTCGATCACCTCGCCGGCGGGCGGGAGCGGCTCGTCCGGGCGGTCTTCGGTGCCGGGTGGCGACGTGATCCAGCTGCCGGTCCCGCGACGAGACGCGAGGTATCCCTGCTCGCGCAGCAGGTCAAGCGACGCGGTGACGGTGTTGCGCGAGAGGCCGAGCGTGGTGGCGAGCACACGCTCTGACGGCAGCCGGGTGTGGGGCGGCAGCCGCCCTTCGACGATCAGCGCCCGCAGCGCCGCCGCGAGCGCCGGGTAGGCGGCCCCGCCGACATGCCAGTCGCCCAGCAGTTGCACGAGGTGAGGCGTTGCGAGCCGCCGGAGCACGACAGAGCCATGACCGGGGGATTGGCCCTGTTGCGATGGTGCCAAGAGTGGCAGTCTAGCTCCAATGTTCCACTTGCTCGCCCCGTTTCCGCACGATCGCAGTGCCCGCCGCGGCGCCCAGCTACTCGCCGGCTTGGTCCTGTACGGCGTCACGGCCGCGATGCTGGTGCTCGCGAGGCTCGGGCTGGATCCGTGGGATGCCCTGCATCAGGGGCTCTCGCGAACGTTCGGGCTCGGGATCGGCACCTGGGCGATCATCGTCAGCTTCGTGGTCCTGCTCGGCTGGTGTCCACTTCGCCAGCGCCCGGGCATCGGGACCGTGGTGAACGTCCTGCTCGTCGGGGCGGTGATCGACCTCGTGCTCGCGATCGCCCACCCCCCGCACGTCCTGTGGGCGCGGATCGCCCTACTCGTCGGCGGGGTGGCGGGAAACGGGCTCGCCACCGGCTTCTACATCGGCGCCGGGCTCGGTCCCGGCGCGCGGGACGGGCTGAGCGCCGGTATCGCAGCACGCGGTCACTCGATGCGCGTCGTTCGAACCTGCATCGAGGCAACGGTGCTGGCCACCGGCTTCCTGCTCGGCGGTACAGTCGGCATCGGGACCGTCCTATACGCGCTGGCGATCGGGCCGATCACGCACCGGACGATCCCGGCACTGGCGATCGGCCCGGAGCCCCCGCTATTCCTTCGCCCCGCGCGGCTCCTTGTCGCCTGCCCAGATCCCGGTGAGGAAGTGAAACCACTTCAGGCTGGCGCGGTCAACGGTGGCCCGGGTGGCGGCGGTCGTAGCGGCCTCGATCACTGCGGCGCCCACCACCCTGGGTAGGGTCGCATCCTCGGTTCCCGCCTTGGGGGGCGCAGCCTTGTCGATCGTGCCCCACACGGTCTTGAAGACGCTCCGCGCGAGCCTCGCACCGATCATCCCGGCGATGATCCCGACCGGCTTGTAGAGGATCTTCATCGCCACTGCAGGGTACCCGGGCGCGGGCCTGCGCGGGATTTTCGCCTTACGGGATCGGCGATACGCCAGCTGGCCATAAGGAACCACTGTCTGGTACTCCGGTTGTCGGTGGCTATCCGACCGGCAAAGTGAGTAAATAGATAGGGGCAAGCAGCCGATCTAAGGAGCAGAGGCATCATGCTCGACGAAGATCCACGTTCAGACGAAGCCGCAGCGGAAGAGTTGCTCCGCCGGGCGCTGCTCGATCAGACCAGCTCGGTGGCGGTGTCACTGCGGGTGGGCGGACTGCCGCTGAGCGATGCTGTGACGGTGATCTTTCTCGGCCGCCGCGACCTCGGCACCCTCCAGACCTACGTCGCGAGTGGGAGCCGCGGCGCCGGCGCGACCGTCGCCGCGAGCGAGCTCCTGCGCGTGCCGTGCGATCTCGACCTCGGCGACGCTGAAGACCGGGACGAAGCCGAGCGGCTGTACATCCAGCAGGCGACCGCGCTCAAGGATGCGCTCGTGGGCGCCGACACCGTGCTCGAGGTTTGGCGGGAGCCGCTCTCCGAGCTGCTGTCAGGTCGCGTCAGCGTCGTGCATTCGATCGACCTCTCGGTACGGCTGCCGGCTCCGCGTCTGCTGCCGACGGCCCTGGTGGCTCCCGATCGCCAGCTCGTCGTGGCGCCCGTTTGCAGCGCGCGGACGCTCGCGCAGGGCCGGCCGCCGATGGGGATCGCATGCGCTCAGCAGGACGTTACGAGGGTCTATCCGCTCGCCGACGACCCGGTCCGCTGCGTCGAAGACTTCCTCGAGGTGGCGGCCGAGCACGCCCACGCGTACGCGGAGCGCCTCGAGCACCAGGAAGCGTCGGTCGAGCGCTTCCTGGAGCTGAGCGGGGAGGATTTCGCCGAAGCAGGGTAGGGCGCGCGGCGCGCGCGCCTCGAGTCTGCGCGATTATCCCGCGCGTGCGTCGTCGCCAACGCCTGTCGCTGATTGCCGCGGCGGCGATCTTTTTCCTGCTCGTGAGCGCTGTGCTCGCGCGGATCTACAGCAGCGTGGCGGCCGAGCGTGCAGCCGTGACGGCGCTCGTGCAGGACGAGGCTCGGGGCGATCCGGCGGCGATGCTTGATGACCTGTACGACTGCCGCTCCAGCCAGGCATGCCGAGCGCGCGTCGCCGAGGACGCGACGAACCTGCGCCGGCCCGGTCCGGTCACCGTCCTCCAGCTCACCGTGTCGACGAGCTTCCCGCTCGGGGGGGATGTCGGCGTGGCCCGGATTGCGTGGCAGCCGGGTCACGGGCTGCTTCCGGTAACCCAGTGCGTCCGGGTCCGGCACGCAGGCAACCCGATCACCGGGCTCGAGGTCCAACTGCTCGAGGTCTCGGAACGGATCAAGACCAACGGGGACTGCCCGTCGACGTTCTAAGGAGGCAACGTTCCTCCACGCGCACACGGGGGCGGCGGGCCGCACGCGTGCGCGCGGCCCGCAGAGCCCTCGGTCAGTCGGCGCGTACCGGCTCGCGTGCCGGCTCGCGTGCCGGTCTGCGCTCACGCGGTGGCGTCAGGTCGGCGAGGCGGCGATGGTCGCGCAGGCGCACCCGCGCCGGCACGGCGTCGGGAAGCGGAAGGCCGCCGCCCGGGAGTCGGGACGGTGTCCGCGGGCCAAGCCGGTCGTTGCCCCAACCATCGTCAGAGTCGCCCTCTGGAGGTTGCCACGGCAGCGTCGGTTCGGCGTTCTTCGCGTGGATGATCAGGACCGCTGCGCACGCGCAAGCAAGCAAATGCATACCGATAACCAGCAGTACAAGCTGATCGACTCCAACCACGGATGAAGCGTATCGCCCCTGTCACTCCGGCCACGTCAGCGGTCACCCGCTACCATCGTTCGCCGCCCGCAGGACCAGTGCTCAGCCGACCGGAGACGACCGCCATGCCCGCAAGTGAGACCACCGCCTTAGCCGTTGCCGGACGTGAGCCATCGGGGTCACGGGCTGCGCGCCGCCTGCGCCGGTCGGGACTCGTTCCCGGCGTCGTGTACGGCGGCGGCCAGGATCCGGTCTCGTTCGAAGTCGACGACCGCACGCTCAGGCATGTGCTTGCGAGCGCCGGCGCGGTGGTCGACCTCAGCGTCGACGGCGCGCCCGGCACGCCGGTCGTACTCAAGGAGCTGACCCGCCACGCCGTTGATGGGCACACCGTTCACGTCGATCTCCTACGCGTGCGACTCGATCAGGCGATCCAGGCGACCGTCCCGCTCGTGCTCACGGGCGAGGAGGGCTCTCCCGGTGTCAAGGAGGGCGGCGTGCTCGAGCACGTCACGCGCGAGCTGACGGTGGAGGCGCTCCCGACGGAGATTCCAGACAGGATCGAGCACGACGTCTCCGAGATGCAGATCGGGGACACCCTGACGCTCGAGGGACTGAGAACCACGGCCGGCGTCAAGCTCCTCGACGACCCCGAGATCGTGATCGCGACCCTCACCCCGCCGCGCCTGCAGACCGACGAGGAAGAGGGAATCGAGCAGGAGACCGAGCTCGTCGGCGGCGAGGGCGCCAAGGCGGAGCCTGAGGGCGACGCCGGGGCGGACGGAAGCGGCGAGGAATAGCCGCTCCCGTCGACTGGCTGATCGTCGGCCTCGGCAACCCGGGGTCCGAGTACGCCGGCACCCGCCACAACGTCGGCTTCGAGGTCGCCGAGAAGCTCGCGGCGCGCTGGGGCCTGCCGAAGGCGAAGGCGAAGTACGCCGGGATGCTGACCGAGGGCCGTGCCGGGCCGGAGGGTCCGCGCGTGGCCGTGCTGCTACCCCAGACGTACATGAACGACGCCGGCGGCTCTGTCGGCCCGGCCCGCGGCGCGCTGAAGACGGCGCTCGAGCGCGTGCTCGTCGTGCACGACGAGATCGACCTCCCGTTCGGCGAGATCCGCGTGCGCGTGGGGGGCGGCCTGGCCGGGCACAACGGCCTCAAGTCGCTGAAAGCCGCTCTGGGCAGCGCCGATTTCGCCCGCATCCGCGTCGGGGTCGGCCGTCCGCCGACCACCGACCCCGATCGAGTGGCTGCGTACGTCCTCGGCCGTTTCCGCGAGCCACGCGAGGAGGTCGCGCTGCTCGTCGAGGACGCGGCTGATGCCGCCGAGCGGGTGGTGCTGGCGCGCGAGTCCACGTGAACGTCAGTTAGGGTCGCGCCACCATGAAACGGCTGCGCGCGCTCGCGTCGGACGTCCGGGGCGGACTGACGGAGCTCGCTCGTCCCGGCGAGAGCACGCTGTCCGGATACGCGCTGTGGCGGCTTGGCGCGGTGGCGCTATCGGCTGCGCTCGTGATCGCGAACCTGATCGGGACCGTCGCGGTCTTCCTCGTGGCGTTGTTCATCGTGCCAGAGCCGAAGGTCGCGCATCAGGGACACGTGGACCTGGTCAACGCGATCGCCGCGCTCATCTACTTCCCGCTCGCGTCACTGGCCGGGGTGCTGCTCGGGACCAGGGGGCTGTTCTCCGAGATCCGGAGCTGGCTGATGGCGGAGCGTCCGGCGACCGATCGTGAGCGGCGGATCATCTTACGCGCGCCGATCCGGGTGTTCGTGGTCCAGGTCATGCTATGGCTGGGCGCTGCGATCGTGTTCGGTGCGCTCAACGCCGTCTACTTGCCAAGCAGCGGCCTCGAGGCGGCGATCATAGTCGCCCTGGCCGGGATCGTCACGGCGGCGATCGCCTACCTCCTCGCGGAGCGAATATTGCGGCCGAGTGCCGCGCGAGCGCTTGCCGGGTCGGCACCCGAGCGCCTGGAGGTGCCAGGCGTGGCGACGCGGGCGGTGCTCGCGTGGGTGCTCGGGACGGGAGTGCCGGTCGCCGGATTGGTGGCGATCGGGATCGGGGCGCTCGTCGGCGGCAGCGTCAAAGCCCACCAGCTCGCAATTGCCATCGTCGGTCTCGGGTGCGTGGGACTCGCGGTCGGCTTGCTCGCGGTCGCGATGGCCGCGCGGGCGACCGCCGACCCGGTCGACTCGGTGAGGGAGGCCCTGACCCACGTGCAGCGGGGCGAGCTCGACGTGCACGTGCCGGTGTACGACGGCACCCAGATCGGCCAGCTCCAGCTCGGCTTCAACCGGATGGTCGACGGCCTCGCCGAGCGCGAACGGATTCGCCGCGTGTTGGGGGCCTACGTCGACCCGGATGTTGCGGCTCGCATCCTCGAGGAGGGGACGAGCCTCGAGGGCGAAGAGGTCGAGGTCACGATCATGTTCATCGACGTACGCAACTTCACCGGCTTCGCCGAGCGGACCCCGGCCCGCGAAGTCGTCGCTTCGATGAATCGCCTGTTTGAGCAGATCGTGCCGATCATCCACGCGCACGGCGGTCACGTAGACAAGTTCATCGGTGACGGTCTCCTAGCCGTCTTCGGAGCCCCCCGCCGCCTCCCCAACCATGCCGACCAGGCGCTGGGAGCCGCACTGGAGATCCAGCGCGTGCTTCAGACCAAAGGCCCCCACGACCTTCAGATCGGCGTCGGCCTCAACTCCGGCAGCGTCGTCGCCGGCAACATCGGCGGCGCCGGAAGACTCGAATTCACGATCATCGGCGACGCCGTCAACACCGCCGCCCGGGTCGAAGCCGCAACCCGCCAGACCGGCGACACGATCCTGATCTCCGACCGCACAAAGCAGCTGCTGCATCACCCGCCCGCTCTGACCGAGCGGACAGCAGCGACGCTCAAGGGCAAGACGGAGGGGGTACGGCTGTTCGCTCCTAGCTCGGGGACGCGCGGAGAGGCGCGAGCGCCGGGAACAGGCGCAGGCTGACCTAGACTAGGGAGAGCCGGGCGGGGAGGGGTCCCTCCGCGGCCGATTGCATGGCCGCGCACGGAGGCCGCTCCCCGCCCGGCCCACCACAAGCCCATGCTCAGCGCCCTTCTAGCCCAAGCGGAGAACGAACCTCAGACCGCGAAGTTAGCCGCCGAAGGCGGACGAGCGTTCGTTTCCAAGTCGCTGCGCGCATACGTACTGGCGGCACTGCTGGACCGCGACCCCGAAACACCCGCGATCGTGGTGGCCGGAGATGACCGATCAGCCCGCGACCTTGCGTCCGGCCTGCGCGCCTGGCTTGCACCGCGCACTGTGCGCTTCTACCCGAGTCGCGGCGTCACCTACGAGTCGCACCTCGCGCCCCCGCCACACCTGGTCGGCCAACGGATCGCCGCGCTCGACGCGCTGCTGGACTCAGGTCAGGCACCCGTGGTCGTCGTCAGCGCGGTGGCACTGTCGGAGAAGGTGCCCGACCCGGCGCTCCGCCCGCACGGGTTCACGCTCCGGACCGGCGAGCTGCTCGACCTCGAAGAGACCGCGCTCGACCTCGTCGCGGCGGGCTACGAGCGTGTCGACCAGGTGGAGGATCGCGGCCAGTTCGCGATCCGCGGCGGCCTGCTCGACGTCTTCCCGGCGACCGAGGATCGAGCGGTTCGCGTCGATCTGTTCGGAGACGAGATTGAGTCGCTGCGCTGGTTCTCGACCTTCACCCAGCGCTCGCTCGGGGAAGCCGAGCAGGTCGAGGTTGCGCCCGCAGCCGAGCTGGCCGAGGAGCACCGGGAGCTGGCGGAGATCGCCGCGCTCGAGGATGCCGCGGACCGCCCCGACATCGCCGAGCTACTGCCGGTCGATCGCTTCCACCCGTTCCTCGAGCTCGTTCCGCGCAGCGCAAGCGTGATCATCGCGGGCGAGGAGGACGTCGCTCCGGCGCTGCACGACCATTGGCAGGACGTCACCGCCGCGTTTCACGACGAGGATGCACACCACCTCTACGTAGCGCCGGGCCCGATCGAGGACGCGCTCCGCGACCGCGCCAAGATCCGCCTCTCGAGCATCGAGCAGGATCAGCCTTTCGTCTTCCGCGCCCAGGACGCCAACTTCGCCGCGCGCGGCCTGCGCGAGGCCGAGCCTGAGCTCGAGAAGCTGGTCCGCTCCGGCTACCGCACCGTCGTCGCGTTCCCCGTCAAGGGCGACGGCGAGCGGGCCGCATACAACCTCGATCGCCTCCGCGTGGACTGGTTGGACCCGGCCGAGAACGGCTCGGGGCGTCACCAAACAGCGCCGTCAGGCGCCAATAAGAATCTCGTCTTCGCCCAAGCGCGCCTGAGCGAGGGGTTCATCGCGCCCGCCTTCCACCTCGCGGTGATCCCCGAGCACCGGCTGTTCCGCCGCCGCCGCGCTCCGGATCGCCCCGACCGCGCGCGCCGCCGCGGCGTCCTGCGGAGCTTCGCCGACCTTCGCACGGGCGACATCGTCGTCCACGAGGACCACGGGATCGCCCGCTTCGCCGGCTTCGACACCAAGACGGTGGCCAGTGTCACGCGCGACTACCTCTACCTCGAGTACGCGGGCTCTGACCGTGTTTTCGTCCCGGTCGACCAGCTCGCCAAGATCAGCCGCTACGTCGGTGCCGGCGGCGCGCACCCGCCTCTGTCGAAGCTCGGCGGAACGCGCTGGGACACGATCAAGGCGCGCGCCCGCCGCGCTGCGCAGGAGCTCGCCGGCGAGCTGCTGAACCTGTACGCGGAGCGCAAACACCGCGAGGGGCACGCGTTCGCGGCTGACAGCGACTGGCAGCGGGACTTCGAAGCCGCGTTCCCGTACACCGAAACCCCGGATCAGCGTGACGCGATCGAGTTCGTCAAGGCCGACATGGAGGCGCCGCGGCCGATGGATCGACTGATCTGCGGCGACGTCGGCTACGGCAAGACCGAGGTCGCGCTGCGCGCCGCCTTCAAGGCGGTCCAGGACGGCAAGCAGGTGATGATGCTCGTCCCGACGACGATCCTCGCCCAGCAGCATTACGGCACGTTCTCCGAGCGCCTGAAGGACTACCCGATCACGATCTCCCATGTCTCGCGCTTTCGCGCGGCTGCCGACCAGAAGGCAGCCGTTGCCGACTTCGCGGCGGGGCGGGTCGACATC
>Ga0302325_10030252_pt1 | contig 11170 bp, 8 predicted proteins | sample Palsa_T0_2_FD_201948 | JGI IMG/M metagenome (GOLD analysis project Ga0302325, IMG submission 201948) | Peat permafrost microbial communities from Stordalen Mire near Abisko, Sweden - Palsa_T0_2 | ecosystem: Environmental > Terrestrial > Soil > Palsa > Peat permafrost | place: Sweden: Abisko...
CTCAGGAAGTAAAGTCGATCCAGCCGGCGAAGAGAACGGCGCAGGCTAAGATCCACCTCGTCGAGGACAAGGCAGAATCCCGTTCAGTCGAGAAAAAAGCGGTCAAGCTGACGTCCTTCTGGCCGGTCGCCGTGGGACTTTTCCTGGCCGGCTTCGCTCCCGAGTGGCACACGATGGCCGCGCAGGCAGGCGTGTGGGCCGTGCGCATCACCTTCCCGTTCGCCATGCTGGCCACGCACCGCGAAATCGGCATCGATGCGCAGATGGCCAGCCTTCTGCCGCAATTCGCTGTTTTTGCGCAGTTGCCGATCGACGGCCTGATGATGGCTCTCGGCATGATTCGCGGCAAAGACCTCAAGACGGCGATCTTCCAGGTCACGTCCGTCCACATGGTCTGCGCCTTCGTGCTGTGGCTGCTCACCTTCCTGGGTAACTGATTCCCGGCACGTGACCCCAGTCACCGGCCTTTTAACACCAAAGTCGCTATCGTCCGAACTCGCAAAAGGTGTATAAAGGTGCGTCTGGCGCAGGAGGGATCGTCCATGAGCAAATTTCAGTTTATCCAGGTGGAATCCGCAAACGGAGTCAAGACCATTACGCTCAACCGCCCGGATAAGCGCAACGCGCTCTCGCCCGAGCTCATCGATGAATTGGCGCAGTCTCTGGAAGACGCAACCGATTGCGACTGTGGCGTCGTCATTCTCACCGGTGCCGGATCGGCCTTCTGCGCCGGCCTGGACATGGAACATCTTGAGACCATGACCGCGCGCACCGTCGAGCAACACCGGCGCGACTCGGAAAACATGGCCCGCGTCCTGCGCACACTCTACGAGTTCCCCAAACCCATCATTGCCGCGGTCAATGGGCCGGCCATCGCCGGCGGCATGGGACTGGCTACCCTCTGCGACTTCACCTACGCCGTTCCCGACGCCCGCTTCGGCTACACCGAGGTCCGCGTGGGCTTCGTTCCAGCCATTGTCGCTTCGTTTCTGATGCGACAGGTCGGCGAAAAGCGCACTCGCGAACTGCTCCTGAGCGGACGCATCCTCAAGGCCGACGAAGCCTGCCGGCTCGGGCTCGTCACGCGCATCGTCCAGCCGGAGGAATTGATGGGCGAGGTCTACGCGTTGGCCCAGACGCTCCTGCAGAACAGCCCGCAAGCCATGCGTGCTGTGAAAGAACTCCTCGTCAGCCACTCCTCCAATCAGCTAGACGAGGAAATCGAAGAAGCCATCGCTGCCAACTCCCACCAGCGCTCGTCGGAGGACTTCCGCGAAGGCGTCCGCGCCTTCCTCGCCCACCGCCGTCCGGAATGGCCGAGCCTGACCGCGAAAGTCTAGGGATCAGGGATCAGAAAAGGCTAAATCCTCAGGACTCCGTTGCGAAACACTGCGATCGTTATCGGAGTCGCTTCCGCATGGACGGCGAAACCGGAAACAAGCTGCGAAATGGGCGTTTTCCATGACGAATGGATGTTCGCCGATACGAAAGTATCGGTCGATACCTTCGTTCAATGGCCGCGCCTGATTGTCTCTGGCAATCCGCAAAGCCGCACCAATCTATTTATTTTGTGGGGCTGGTGAAACGGAATCCTTTTTCTTGCTGAAGAGGTTCGAGAGGCGGGTCTTATGCAGGATGTCGCTTCCCTTGCTGCGTAAACTTGCGGCGTTGCCTTTCATCAGGCCGTTGACATCCGCGGTGATGACCGGGTTTTCCGCTGTACCGGTGATGTCGATGGGGATGCCGGTGGCAGTCGAGGGTTTATCGGCATCCGATGAGCTATTCAACTTTGTGAGGAGATTTACGCCAACTTTATTGAGGCCTTTCGCGCTCGTAACTTTGGAGATCAAGTGGAAATCGAGCGCGCCGGAAGGCGACACGGTACCGCTGCCGGTAGACTCGCCGAGGGCGGGAAGTACCGAGTAGATGTTCGTGGTTTCGCTGCCTGCTTTGGTGATGCGCATGTCGGCACGGGATATGTCGATGGCGGTGGTATCGCCTGTCTTGATGCCACCCAGGGCGGCGATGCCCTTGATCTTGGAGCCGAGGTTGTACCCTACCAACTCCGTATTCTTGATCTCGTAGGAGCCGGCGATGACGTTGTCTTTCGCCGAGCCCTTGATGTAGAAGTCGGCCGACAGCGTTCCGCCCTTGAGAACGGCGCCGTCTGGGAGCTTGACGCCGGCGGCCGGCATAAGCGCCTGCAGACCGTCGATGGGGACACTTTGGGCCAGCAGCTTGAGATCGAAGACCGGTACGTTTGCGGCGAGTCGATAAGCGCCTTGGATATGAATCGCGACAGCGCCTGTCTGAACAGCAAGATCCGAGATTTGGCCGCTGTTGCCTTTGAGCGAGTGGACAATCCGATAGTTGAGATCCACGGGATGCGGAGCGGCCTTGCCGCCTTTGCGGAGGACGAGGTGTTCCGCTTGGACTTTGCCGGTGCTGGTGACATGCATCCCGTCTGAGACGATGTGGGCGTCGAGGCCGGCGATCATGGAGATACCGGATGCTGGGTCGACATACCCGGCGGCCACAGGGTTCAGGTGCTGAATGGCGATCTGGGCGTCGAAGACAGTCGCGGCGGCGTCTTGCGTGGCATTTTGAGTATGGATCGGCCCGGCGGTTCCGGAGGCCCTTACCTTGCCCTCGCCGGGCAGCGAAGCGCTCACCGTGAAGGGGAAGGCCGCGGTCAGGGAGACGTGCTCCAACTTGACGTCGAGATGGTCGACAACCTGAGGATTTCTCTGCAAGGGCAGCGTTTCTATCCTGGCGTTGCCATCCTGGATGGTGATGAGGCCGACGGCTAAGTCGGCCAAGGTGGCGTCGGGTAAGGCGGCCGGCTGAGCGGTGCTCTGAGAACCGGCGACGTGGTTCAGTCCCGCGCCGTGGCCCAGTGTCGAGTAGTTCCAAGCGCCATCTTCGGCGCGAATCAGATGGATTTTGGGAGCATCGACCTCAAAACTCCGCACAATCAGCTCACGGTTGAAGATAAGCGCCTTCATCTGAACGCCGATGCGCAATCGTTTCGCGGTGAAAAATGGAGTCTGGCCGAAATTCGGGTCTTCGGCTATGGCGAGATCGTTCGCCACCAGGCTCCCGGTCATGACGGAGAGGCTCAGATCGCCGAGAGTGACCTTGCGGGAAAGGGCTGCGGTAAGCCGGCTTTCGATCATAGGGCGAAAAGTGTTCGCGTCCACGAAGAGCGGAACCGCTGCTGCTGCGAGTATGGGTAGCGCTATTGCTGTTGCCAGACCAATCTTGACCGACTTCTTCACGAACCCTCCGAGTGGACGAAAGGGGCTACTCCAACTTCATTGCGCATTCGATTCTTCAACAGACGAGATTCGGTCCCTGGCACCCTGTATTCGATGCCGAAACGATCATCCACGCCGAGGTTCCGTGGAGTATTTTGCAAATCGCCAATTTGGCCATCGACGCGGGTTTCAGATCGGCAGGCCGGCTTTTCGTCAGCGGCTGGGTGGTTTTCGCCTTGGGTGCCACCGCCAGGTCTCGCGGCAGCCGCTTCACGGCTGGGCTTTTCTGCTGTGCGAATTGCTCGGCCCCGGCGCAGTTGCTACGGCCACAAACGAATCCGCGCAGCCGTAATAGAGAAACCATTGGCCGTGGAAGAGCACCAGCCCCTCGCCAAAGGTTGTTCCGGCCGCATATTGTCCGCTGCGCTCATAGGGCTTTTCAGGAAAGAGAACAGGCTGGTCGAGCCGCTTCAGCAGATGCATCAGGTCGTTCGCGTCGAAGAGCGCCTCGCCCACCGAATACGCGCCGGGACCTAAATTCGCATCGGGATCGCTTCCCTGCTCGGCATTCTTGCCGTTATAGAAGACAAGCACTCCCTTTTCGGTCAAAATCGGCGGCGTTCCCGTTTCAGGAAATCCGCTGTCGAATAGCCCAGGCCGCCATTCCAGCACCACCACCGGTTTCCCAGGCGCGGACTCTACCGGCGTCCAGTGAATCAGATTCGGAGAACTCGCCAGCCGCACCTGAATTTCGCCCCAGTACATCCAGAATTTGCCCTGAATCCGCGCCGCCACCAACCGTCCATGCTCCAACCGCGTGACAATCCCGCCCGACTTGTACGTCAGGCGCGCATACGGGCCGGTGTCGCCGAGCGCTGGGCCATGTTTCGTCCAATGCAGCAGGTCCGGAGAAGTGGCCACGCCGATTGTGTAGGTTTCCCGGTTCCATTGCGTATAGGTCAGCACATAGGTGCCGTCGGGAGCTTCGACGATCCGTGGGTCTTCCACGCCGCCGGGCCACTCGCGCACTTTCTGGTTGTCTTCGGAGGGATAGAAAACCGGCTCGGGGCTGCGCGTGAAATGAACGCCGTCATCCGATTGCGCCAGTCCGAGACGCGACGTATGCATCCCGATCTGCATGGAACCCGAATCGTCCTCGGCGCGATACAGCACATACACCTTGCCGCCGCGCACCACTGCCGCGGGATTGAAGGTATGCAGCGCCTCCCAATGCACCGGCTTGCCGGCAATCGGATCGGCAAAAACGCTCTCAGGACGCGGCTGAATCGCCGGCTCATCGACAGGCCGCGCAAACGGCCCAATCGCCCACTCCGGCAGAGCAGTCTGAGCAACGCCACAAGAAGGCAGCGCGAGGAACATCGCCCAAGCGAGCCAAAACGCCGAACGCAATCGCGCAGAAGCTCGCATGAGCGCACCTAATCCCTATTCCCTAATCCCTATTCCCTGCTCTTCCGCAGCTCCGCCACAATCACATTCGCAGCCTCGCGCGCCTCGTCACCGCGATCGGGAGAGAAGCTGATCGCGCCCACCCGGGCATGGCCGCCGCCGCCGTAGCGTTCGCAGACCTGCGCCAGATTCACCATTGTCTCCGGATCGGCCTTGGTCCACGGATTCGAACCCACAGCCACCTTGGTGCGGAAGCTCGATTTCGAAAGCCCGATCGAATACACCGCGTCGGGATACAGGTAATACGGGATGAACTTGTTGAATCCCTCCAGCAAATGATCCGAAATATCGAAGAAGATCGTCCCATCGCGGTATTCCGCCCGCTCGCGAATCAGCGCAATCGCCTTCTCATGCTGTTCCAGAAGCGGCGGCAAAAGCCTCGCCACAAACGGCTGCCGCAGCACCTCGGCCAGCGGCAGCTCGGTCAGCAGCGGTATCAGCTTCGGAATAAACTCCGGATCCTGCGTCGCCTCAATAATCAGCGTCAGCTTCATCGCCGGCGCGGCCATTTCGACCGCCGACTCCGGGCTTTCGTAGAGCGCGCCGTCCACGATATTCGCCCAGTAGATCAGCTCCTTCACCGGCTCGGTGTCGAAGCCGAATTTAGTCGCCGCAATATGCGACAAAAAGCCCGCGCAGGAGGTGTAAGCAGGGTCGTAGAATCTGTGGCTCGCGCAATGCTCATCCTTGAGACAAGCCTGAAAATGCGCATGATCCGCAGGAGTCAGAAACGCCGAAAGATGATGGTCGAACCACCAGGTAATCTGCGGCGACGCCGAATACTTGAAGTCGACAATGGCATTCTCATCGCCGGTAAAGTCCCGCTCGTCAAACAGCGCCCCGGCGCGATGCACCAGCCCATGATACTCGTAACTCACCTCGGAGCCAGCGCCGGGAGCAACGCACTCCCGGTAAAAGCGCGTGAATAGCGCCGCCGAGCACGCTCCGTCGAAACATTTGTCGTGATAAAAAACGCGTACCCGCAAAGAAACAGCTCCCCTCCGCCTCAACATCCGCGGCTTGTGCCATGCAGCGGCCAGCCACAACAAGCGAAGCTCTTAGCATCGCTGCCAGAGCCAGCGGTGTCAAGCCGGACGGCATCGGTTCGCGCCGTAGAGTGCAAACGCGGGCCATCCAGGCCAAGGCAATTCCGCCGGCATTACTTTTTCCCTTGGTTCCGCGAAAAACTCTGGACTCTTTCACGAGTCCATGCGCTACACTGTGCAACATCCGGTTAACATACCCGGCAGCCGAGAGTCAATTCAGCAGTTCCTTCCTGATTTTCTGCCTTGCTGCTTGCTCCTCAGTCGTTTCACTCTGGAACACCCTTCGAGTGTCGTCCGAGCGTTTTCCCACTTGGCAACCTGCCGTCCAGAATGCTGCGGCGTTTGTTGTTGACAGTGTTACAACGAGTTGTCAGAATTCCCTCGCGATTCCAAAGACAAACCGACTTCCCCTGACCACAGGAGATACCGTGACTCGCAAGATTTACCTTTCCAAAACACTCCTTTCCATGCTCGCCATCACCCTGATGGCGTTTGCCGCCACGATCGCAAGCCAGGCCCAGTCCGTTTTGACCCACCACGTGCGCGAAGTTACCCTCGATGGCCGCGCTCAGGCGCTGGGACGCCTCTCTTCCAACCAGACCCTGCAACTGGATGTCGTACTCCCCGTGCGGGACCGCAATGCGTTGCACTCGTTCCTCAACGAGCAATACGACCCCACCAGCCCCTCCTATCGCCACTGGCTCACGCCGACGCAGTTCACTTCCATGTTCGGCCCCACCAAAGAGGACTATGACGCCGTCGTAAGCTACCTCACGGCCCACGGCCTCACCGTCACCGGCGGCACGCGCGATGGCATGGATGTGCAGGTCAAAGGCACCGTTTCCGCAGTCGAAGGCGCCTTCCACGTCACCATGCACACCTACCGGCATCCGACCGAGAATCGCGTCTTCTACGGCCCGGATCGCGAGCCCTCGACCGACCTGCCCTTTGCTCTCTGGCACGTCTCCGGCCTCGACAATTTCTCGATCCCCCATCCCATGTTCGTGAAGAAGAGCGACTACGCCGCCGCTCACGGCATCAAGCCGGAAGAGGTAGTCAAACACGCCACCACCGGCTCCGGCCCGTCGGCGTCCTTCCTCGGCAGCGACATGCGCGCCGCCTACTACGGCGGAACGGCCCTTACGGGCGCCGGGCAAAACCTCGGCCTCTTCGAGTACGAAGGCACCGACCTCGCCGACTTGAACACCTATTACAAGAACGTCGGCCAGACCCTCGCCATCACGCCGGTTCTGGTCTCCACCGACGGCACCAGCACCAGTTGCACTAACAGCAGCGGATGCGACGACACCGAGCAGACCCTGGATATGACCCAGGCGCTCGGCATGGCGCCCGGACTGGCCAGCCTCACCGTCTACATCGGCTCGACCGACACGGCCATCATCTCCGCCATGACTACCCACAGCCCGCTGCCTGCCACCATCGGCTGCTCCTGGGGATGGACACCGGCCGATCCCACCACCCTCGACGTTTACTTTGAAAAGATGGCCACTCAGGGCCAGAATTTCTTTGTAGCCTCGGGCGACAACTCCACTTGGAAGGCCACTGGAAAATCGGCCGCCTGGCCGGGTGACGACGCCAACATTGTCTCGGTCGGCGGAACCGATCTGGTCACCGCCAGCGCAGCCGGCCCGTGGTCGTCAGAGACCGCGTGGACCGACTCCGGCGGCGGGATATCCCCCGACAGCATCAAGATCCCTTCCTGGCAGGGGCTCTCCGGCGTTATCACTTCCACCAATAAGGGTTCCACAACCCTGCGCAATGGCCCGGATGTCTCGGCCAACGCCAACTTCACCTTCTACACCTGCGCGGACCAGTCTGCCTGCATGGCCAATGCGTACGGCGGCACCAGCTTTGCCGCTCCCATGTGGGCCGGTTTCATTGCTCTCGTCAATCAGCAGTTGGCGAGCAGTGGAGAATCGACCATCGGCTTCCTCAACCCCATCATTTACCCCGAGAACGTAACTTCCAGCTATGCCACGGATTTCCACGACATCACCAGCGGAACCTCCGGCAGCTACTCCGCCACGACCGGCTACGACCTGGTAACCGGATGGGGCAGCCCCAAGGCGGCCTTGATAACCACGTTGACCGGCTCAGCCACTCAGACGCCGACCTTGAGCCTGTCCGCTTCGCCCACTTCCGTATCGGTCGTCGTCGGCAGCTCCGGCACCTCCACGATTACTGCGGCCATTGGCGGCGGATTCAGCTCGGCCGTCGCGCTCAGCTCCACCGGCGCGCCCACCGGCGTTACCGTCGGCTTCAGCCCGACTTCGATCGCTTCGCCCGGCTCCGGAACATCGACGGCGACCTTCACCGTAGCCTCTACCAGCACGCCAGGAACTTATCCGATCACCATCACCGGCAAGGGCGATGGCCTTACGGAAACCACCTCGGTCTCGCTCACGGTTACCGCGGCGGCTACCCCGGCCTTCACTATCTCCGCGTCTCCCACCGCGGTCACTGTAACGGCCGGCAGCAGCGGTACTTCAAAGATCACCACGGCTGTCTCCGGCGGATTCAGCTCGGTGATCGCGCTCACATCGTCCGGCGCGCCCACCGGCGTCACCGTCGGCTTCAGCCCCACTTCAATTGCCGCGCCCGGCTCCGGCTCTTCGACCGTCACCTTCACCGTAGCCTCCACCACCACGGCCGGCACCTATCCAATCACCATTACCGGCACGGGCGGCGGACTCACCCACACTACTTCCGTCAGCCTCACCGTCAGCGCCGTAGCTCAGGGCACCTTCACCGTCTCCGTCTCGCCCACTTCCGGATATCTGGATCAGGGCCAGAGCGGCTTCGCAACCGTCACCGTTTCTGTCAGCGGCGGCTTCGATTCGGGCGTATCCTTCTCAGCCACCGGGGTTCCCTCGGATGTGACCTACAGCTTCAGCCCTGCGTCCATCGCAGCGCCCGGCTCGGGCACTACCGACTTCAACCTCTCCGTTCCCAGAAACGCAACTACCGGCACCTTCCCCATTACCATCACGGCAACCGGCGGAGGCGTCACCAAAACCGCCTCCCTCAGCCTACAGATAAGGCGCTAACGCAATCGCGCGGGCGGCTTTCACAAATGTTCCATCCAACAAAGGCCCGGATTCTTAGAGTCCGGGCCTTTTCCTATCCGTTTTCAAAGCAAATCAGACTAGACTAGACTTGGTCAAACCGAAAGGAGTACCGATAGCGACAACCGCAAATATCTACGAAGCCAAGACCAAGCTCTCGAAGTTGGTGGACGAAGCAGCGCAAGGAGAAGACGTCATCATCGCCCGCAACGGAAAACCCGTTGCCCGCTTAACCAGCTTGAAACCAGAAAAGCTGCCACTCCGCATGGGTCTGATGAAAGGGGAGATTTGGATTGCCGACGATTTCGATACTCCACTTCCGGATGATATTCTTGCTGGATTTGAAGGAAGATAGAGGATAAGAAGGGAGTTTCCAATGGCGACAACAATCAATATCTACGAGGCAAAGACACAATTGTCCAAGCTGGTGGACGTAGCTGCTGAAGGTGAGGACGTGATCATCGCGCGCAACGGAAAGCCCGTCGCCCGCCTAACCGCCCTCAAGCCGGAAAAACGTCCGCTGAAACCAGGCCTCTTAAATGGAAAGGGATGGATTGCCGACGATTTCGATGGTCCACTTCCGGAGAAGATTCTTGCCGCCTTTGAGGGACGAGAATGAGGCTCTTGTTAGATACACACATCGTCTATTGGTATTTTTATGACGATGCGCGTTTGCCCAAGGGGTCACTGGAGATCATGCAAAGTGCGCAGTCGGTGTACGTCTCTTCTGTGGCGCTTTGGGAGATTGCCATCAAAGTAAAGACTGGCAAGATGCAGGGGGACCCCGAGGAGTTAGTGCGACGGATGGATGAAAGTGGCCTCCTTGAACTCCCTGTAAATTTTGCCCACGCCGTAGAAGTGACCCGGTTGCCGCTCCTCCACGGGGACCCTTTCGACCGAATGCTGGTAGCGCAGGCTGTCAGCGAATCCCTGTTCCTGATTACCGCAGACAGTCAATTGCCTCAATATTCCAATCTGGTCATTCGCGTCTGAATGCGTCTAAAGCACCCCAGCCAGCCACTTACCGGTATGCGAAGCTGGATTCGCGGCAATCTCCTCTGGCGTTCCAACGGCCACAATCTGGCCGCCGCCCGAACCGCCCTCCGGCCCCAGATCGATCACCCAATCCGCCGACTTGATCACGTCCAGATTGTGTTCGATCACCACCAGCGACCCGCCGCCGTCGATCAGCTTGCGCAGCGCCGTCAGCAGCTTTGAAACATCGTCGAAATGCAGCCCGGTCGTCGGCTCGTCCAGAATATAGAGCACACGGCTGGCGCCAGCCGTGCGGATATTGGCGTTCGCCGCGCGCACTTGCGCCAGATGCGCCGCCAGCTTGACGCGCTGCGCTTCGCCGCCGGAGAGCGTTGTCGCCGACTGACCCAGACGCAGATAGCCAAGGCCAACTTCGTCCAAAACCGCCAGCCGGTCTAAGAGGCGCGGAATGCCGACAAAGAAGCGCAGCGCTTCCTTGACCGTCAGATTGAGTACTTCATGGATATTCTTGCCTTTGTACTGAACATTGAGGATCTTGGGCTGAAAACGGGTGCCGTTGCAGTCTTCGCAAGGCAACTCCACATCGGCCAGGAACTGCATCTCGACCGTGACCGTGCCGTCGCCTTCGCAGGTCTTGCAGCGTCCGCCGGGAATGTTGAACGAGAAATGACCGGGCGTCAGGGAGAGCTTTTTCGATTCAGGCTGACTGGCAAACAGCTCGCGAATCAGGTCGAAGGCTTTGATGTAAGTGACTGGATTGGAACGAGGTGTGCGCCCAATGGGCGTCTGATCGACCAGCACCACGTCGTTCAGCCGCTCGGCTCCGCGCAGGTCTCGAAAGAGCCCGGAGGGGTCTGCGCCATCGGCCTGGCCAAGCGCGCGGGCCACGGCGCGGTAGAGCACCGAATGCACCAGCGACGATTTGCCTGAGCCGGAAACGCCGGTGATTGCCACCAGCATGTTCAGCGGGATTTCGATGTCGATATTCTTCAGGTTGTTGGCGCGCGCACCGAGAAGGACAAGCTTTTCTTTGGTCAGTTCGCGCCGACGGGTTGGAACTGGAATGCTCAACTGACCGGATAAGTAGCGGCCTGTCAACGAGTTGGGATTGGCCAGAATCTCTGCGACCGTGCCCTCGGCCAGCAGCTTGCCGCCAAATTCGCCGGCTCCGGGGCCGAGATCGAGCAGATGGTCGGCGGCTCGCAGCACGTCCGGATCGTGCTCGACGACCAGGATGGTATTGCCCAAGTCGCGCAGATTCTTGAGGATACGGATCAGCCGGTCGGTGTCGCGGGTGTGCAATCCGATCGATGGCTCA
>Ga0302325_10030253_pt1 | contig 11170 bp, 7 predicted proteins | sample Palsa_T0_2_FD_201948 | JGI IMG/M metagenome (GOLD analysis project Ga0302325, IMG submission 201948) | Peat permafrost microbial communities from Stordalen Mire near Abisko, Sweden - Palsa_T0_2 | ecosystem: Environmental > Terrestrial > Soil > Palsa > Peat permafrost | place: Sweden: Abisko...
TTGTCTGCGCAGTACGAACTACGTCAACGTCATCGTCTCGGACAAGCAGCCGCACCTTTCCTATCTCAACATGGATGCCGCGATCGAGCACTGCACCAAGGGGATCGGGATCTGGGACTTTGCGAGCAACGACGACGGAGCCGAGCCCGACGTCGTGATCGCGAGCGCCGGCGATATCCCAACGATGGAAGCGCTGGCCGCGGTCGCCATCCTGCGCGATGCCTTTCCGTTGCTGCGCATCCGCTTCGTCAACGTCGTCGACCTCTTCCGGCTCGTGCCGGCCACGCTGCATCCGCACGGCCTCTCCGACCACGACTTCGACAGCTTGTTCACGACGAGCAAGCCCGTGATCTTCAACTTTCACGGCTACCCCTCGTTGATTCACAAGCTGGCCTACAAGCGGGTCAACCACGCCGGAATGCACGTCCACGGATACAAGGAGCGCGGCAACATCAACACGCCGCTCGAGCTTGCGATTGAAAATCAAATCGACCGGTTCCACGTAGCGATCGATGCGATCGACCGGGTGCCCGAACTTGCGGATCGCGCCGCCCATCTCAAGGAGCGCTTGAAGAACGCAATCATCGAAAACACGAACTACGCTTTCGCCAACGGCATCGACAAGCCCGAGATCCGCAATTGGAAGTGGCCCCAGGCGGTGTACTAGTCAGGCTCGTTTCGATCGAAATACGGCCGCAGGGCGCGAGCGAACGCGGCGAAGCGGGCGTCATTTTCAGGGGAAGACGGGAGCGCCGTGTAGACGACGAGGACGAAGCGCCGGCCGTCGGCGAGCTGCAGGATCCCGCCGTCGTGAGAGACCTCGCTCGTGTCGCCCGTCTTGTGGACGAACCGGTCGCCCGCGACCAAGCCGCGCGAGAGCTTGTCGTTCCAAATCTGCGCCCGCAGCGCCGCGTACAAGCGATCGGCTGCGGGTGCGGTTCCGAGCGCGATCGCGCGCAGGATGAGGGCCGCGTCGCCGGCCGGATGGGTGTTGCGGCCGGTGGCGCCCGGGTCGTCGATCAAGGTGCTGCCGGAGAGCTTCCGGCGGACCGCCGTGTCGCGCAGCCCGAACCGCGTGCAGGCTTGCCCGATCGTCTCGCGGCCAAGGACGTCGATGAGGACGTTGGTGGCGACGTTGTCGCTCGCGGAGATCATCTCGAAGTTCAGCTCGGCTAGACTCAGCGAGGCGCCCGCGACGCAAGGGGATGGCGCGTCGTTCGCGGTCAGGTTCTCGGCCCCGATCGTGACCTCGTCGTCCCAGCCGAGGTCTCCCGCGGAACAGCGCACGGCAAGCGCCAGCGCAACCGGAAGCTTGATCATGCTGGCCGGGTAAAGTGCGCGATCTGGCTCCAGTGTGGCGCCCGCAGGCGGCTTTTCCAGGGGCTCGAGGACGATCGATGGACTTGCTAGCCCTGCACTACGTGCAAGCCATGCGAGCCGGCCGGCAGAGATCACGCGCCCTGCGTGCAAGCGGGTACTTGCATTAGGGAATCCATTGTGGTACGTTCCGCGTGCAAGTACTCACTTGACTTGAAAGGCATCCTTAGGTGTCCGGCTCCCCTCAAAATTTTACTCTTGCTAAGCCTGTTTCGCCCGAGACGCTCCAAGCGTTGCGGGCCCAAGTTACCGCCGCCATCGAGGCGGGCTGCCCGGCAATCGGGATCGACATCGACGATGTCGGCGTGTTGGATTCTCCTCTGATCTCGGCCTTGATCTCGATGTTGCGCCAAGCGCGCGAACGGGGCGCGTCCGTGACCCTCGGGGTTTCGCGCAAGAGCATCCTCGATACGCTCCACATTACCGCACTCGACAAGGTCTTTACGATCGTGTCCACAGTCGCGACGCCCCGACCGCCCCAGCCCGCACCCCGCCGTAAGAGCACAAAGCCCGCGCGAACGGGCCGCGCGGTTGCCGCGTTTGCCGGCGCGCTGTTCGCAGTCGCGTCCATTCTGAGCAGCTCCGCGAGCGCGCAAACCGAACCGTCGCCGGACGACATCATTCGTTCGGTCGCCGCACAGAACGCGCAGATGCAGAGCTATCAAGCGCGCTTTAGCCTCGATCTCGCGCTACGCACCTTTCCGTACCTCGCGCAGCATTTGGAAGGGACGACCTATTTCAAGCGGCCCGACAGCTACGAGATCGTCTTCGACAAGGTGCCGTCGTACGCGCGCGGCTTCGACAAGATCTATACCGACGTCGGAAACCCAAGCAGCTGGCCCAACCACTTCAACATCGCGCTCGCCGGCGAGGACACCGTGAACGGTCATCGCGACCTCGTCCTGCGGCTGGTGCAGAAGGTCCGCGGCATGATCGATCACGAGGACGTGGACATCGATCCGTCCGCGTGGCACGTCGACGCGATGGAATGGCACTATTACAACGGAGGCGACATCGCGATGACGCAAGAGTTTGAAAACGTCGGCGGCTTCTCCGTTCTCTCGAAACAGCACGCCACGATTCGCATTCCCTTCGTGCACGCCGGCGCCGAGGCCGTGTATCGCAACTACCAAACCAACGTCGCAATCAACGACGGCGTCTTCACCGGGAAAGCACACTAATGATCAAAGACGTCGAACCTGCCGGCAAGACTGGCGTCGAGGATACCCGCGTGCGCATCATGGCGGCCGCTCGCGAGCTCTATGCGACCAAAGGAAGCCGCGGTACGACGACGCGTGAGGTCGCCGATCGCGCGGGGGTAAACGAAGCCACGCTGTTCCGTCACTTCGGCACGAAAGTTCAGCTGATCTCCGCCATGCTCGACCATTACGCCGGGGTCACGAACTTCCCGGAGGTCGTCGAGCGTGCGCGCCTCTTGCCGACGATCGAGGCGCAGCTGCAGTCGCTCGGCATGGCGGCGGTCGAAGCAATTCGACGCAAGCACGATCTGATCAAAATCTCGATGGCCGAAGAGCTGACCAATCCTGAAGGTCACTCATGCGCCTGGCGGGCGCCGACCGAGGCGCGCCACCGGCTGACGCAGTTTTTCGCCGAGAAGGTCGCATCGGGGGATCTCCGGGGCGAGCCCGACTGGCTGGCGCGAGTCTTTATGTCTTTGTTCTTTTCCTTGGTGTTAGCGCGGGGAATCTGGGAAGATGAAGCCCAAGCGCCCGAGCGGGCGGTTTCCACGATGGTAGGGATCTTTTTGCATGGAGCGGGAGCGCGATAATGGCTAGTACAGTTCCGGGAACGGTCGCGGCGGGACGAACCCTTCCGGCCGACGGTGCCGGCGAGCGGAAGGGTCCGAGCCCGGCGGTGCGCTGGGTGTTGATCGTAGGCGGTGCGATCGTGCTGCTGATCGCGCTGATCTTCGGGATCAAGTTCATCGCATATGCGACGACCCACGAGTCGACCGACGACGCGGCGATCGATGCCGACGTCGTGCAGGTCACGAGCAAGATCGCCGAACGCGTCCAGCAGATCTACGTGGACACGGACCAGCCCGTCAAGGCCGGCCAGCTTCTGATCAAGCTCGAAGATACGAACGAACAGGACGCCTATAGGCAAGCCCAAGCCGCGGTGCAAGCGCAATCGGCGCAGGCCCAGGCGGCCGTCGAGAACGTTGCGCTGACGCGCGACACGCAGAACGCCCAGAATCTCGAGAACGACGGCGCGATCGCTCAAGCGCGCGCCGCCATCTCGAGTGCGTCCGAGTCGTCGCTCTCGGCCGGCGGACAGATCGCCGTCGCTCAAGCGGGCGTCGACGCGTCGAGCGCTCAGTTGAAGGCGTCGCAAGCCGCGTTGCCGGGTGCACTTCAGAACTTGCGCAAGGCCGAGGCGGATCTCGGCCGGACGCGCGCGCTCGTCAAGACGGGCGACGTCGCGCCGTCGCAACTCGACGCCGATCGCGCATCGTACGAAGCCGCGCGTTCGCAGTACTCGCAGGCGCAGGCCGACGTGAGTGCGGCCCAAGCCGACCTCTCGCAAGCCGAGCAGAAGCTCGACGCGCAACGCTATTCGGCGCAGAGCACGGCTTCGCAGGTCGGCGTACAGCAAGGCCAGTTGACGACGGCGCAGGGTAAGCTCAACGAGAGTTCGGCCCCGAGCCGCGTCGCCGCGCAGCAAGCCCAGGCGCGAGCCGCGCAAGCGCAGGTGGCTTCGTTGCAAGCGCAGCTCGCAACCGCCGCGCACAATCTCAGCTATACGCGCATCACGGCGCCGATCAACGGCTACGTCGGACAGAAGAACGTCGAGATCGGCCAGGAGGTCGCTCCGGGCGAATCGCTGATGACCCTGATCCCCTCGAGCAACATCTACATCACGGCCAACTATAAAGAGACCCAAGTCGGCCGGATGAAAGTGGGCCAAGAAGTCGACGTCAGCATCGATGCGTACAAAGGCGTGAATTTCATCGGTCACGTCGGCGATCTCTCGCCCGCCTCGCAAAATACGTTCAGCCTCGTGCCCGCGCAGAACGCGACCGGCAACTTCGTGAAGATCACGCAGCGCCTTCCGATCCGTATCTACGTCGACAAGGTCGAGAACGGAAACCTGAGCGATTACCCTCTGCGCCCCGGGATGTCCGTCGAAGCATCGGTTAAGGTCAAGTAGTTTCGTGGCAGCCACACTGGCGCCCGCGCGCAACGGGGCGGCCGCGACCAATGGCGCGGCCTATGCGCCGCGCAACGTGGTCGAGTACGGTTCGCGACGCGGCCTGATCATTCTCGCGCTGATCACGGCCACGCTGCTCGAGATCATCGACACGACGATCGTGAACGTCGCGCTGCCGAACATCCAAGGCAACTTCGGCGCGTCGCTCGATCAGGCGGCCTGGATCGGGACGGGATACCTCATCGCCAACGTCATCGTCATTCCGATCACGCCATGGCTGCAGCGCCGTTTCGGGCGCCGCCAATACTATGCAACCTCGATCGCGATCTTCGTGATCGCGTCGATGGCGTGCGGTCTGTCGGGCTCGCTGCCCCAGTTGATCTTCTGGCGCATCATCCAGGGCCTCGGCGGCGGCGGGCTGATCTCGACCTCACAAGCTACCCTGCGCGAAACGTTTCCACCGGAGAAGCAGGCCGCCGCGGCCGCTGTCTTCGCGATGGGCGTGATCGTCGGGCCGACGATCGGCCCGTGGATCGGGGGCGTCCTGACGGACCAACTCTCGTGGCGCTGGGCATTCTTCGTCAACCTGGTTCCCGGCCTCATCGCCTTCACGATCGTTACGACGATGCTGAAGAATCCGGAGAAGCCGCAGAAGCTCTCGCTCGACTACGTCGGCTTGGGGCTCTTGGCGATCGGGATCGGCTCGCTGCAGTACGTTCTCGACCAGGGGCAGCAGAAGGATTGGTTCGGCGACGATTCGATCGTCACGTGCACCACGCTTGCGGTCTGCGGGCTCGTTTCCTTCGTGCTGTGGGAGCTGCGCTCGAAGAAGCCCGTCGTCGATCTGAGCGTGCTGCGCTATCGCTCGGTCGCGATCGGCAGCGTCCTCGGCATGGTCCTCGGCATCAGCCTTTACGGCAGCGTCCTCATCTTGCCGCAATACGTCCAAGGGACGCTCGGCTGGACCGCGACGCTTTCGGGTCAGCTGCTGATGCTGCGCGCGATACCGGTCATGATCTCCACGCCGTTCGTGGCGGCGCTGGCCGCTCGCGGGGTAGTCGATGCGCGCTGGTTCGTGTTCGGGGGCTTCGTGCTGATCGGCATCTCGAACTTCATGCTCGCGCAGGTGACGACACCGATCTCGGAATTCTGGACCTTCGGGTGGTCGCTCGCACTTAGCGGCATCGGGCTGTCGGGCATCTTCGTGCCGCTGACGATTTCGGTGCTGGGTGCGGTCGAACAGCGCGACATCCCGGGCGCATCCGCGTTCTTCAATCTCTCGCGTCAGACGGGCGGCAGCCTTGCAATCGCGCTGCTCGTGACGTTGCTCGCGCGCGCGAATGCGACGCATCACACGGAGCTCGCGTCGGCCGTCGTGCTGCACAACGGTCCGATTGCGGCGTTCGTCGCAAACGACGGCGGGCAGAGTTCCGAGAAGGCCGCGATCGACCTCAACAACATCGTCACGCGCCAGGCGGCGATCGTTTCCTTTGCCGATACGGCGCGGCTGGTCGGCTGGATTTCGCTCGTGCTCGCACCGTGCGCGTTCATCTTGAAACGTCCACAAATCCGCGGCGCAATGCCGCCGGCGGAATAAGGAGACATCGTGGTCTATCTCTCGGCGCTGATGCTCGGCTTGCTGCAGGCGGCGCTTCCCAGCCCCTCACCCGCACCGACGTCGGTCGCGCCGTTTGGCCCGGGCGTCATCGCGACCGCCAAGCCGAACGTCTTTGCCACCCCGCAAGATACCAAGTCGCTCGTGCTGCCGCCCGTGCCGGCGATCGCCCCCGCGTTTCGCGCAACCGAAGTTCCGTTGCCGCCCGGCGGCGTACCGGGCGTCGACGAACCGTTCGTGGGCATCGCGCTCGACGATGCGGTTGCCATGGCGCTGTTGCGCAACACCGACCTTGCGATTTCGCAATCCAACCGCCGCATCGCGGCCTTCCAGATCGTCGCCGCCAAAGGCGCCTACGACGTCCGCTTCCAGCTGCAACCGAGCTACGACGTCGCCGTCGAGCCGCCGGTGTCCGCCTTCCAGACAGGCCCTGGGGGAGGACCGATCACGCAGATCACCGCGGGCGCGCAAGCTGCCTTCGCGGGCACGACGACGAGTGGCGGGTCGTACAAGGTCTTTACCTCGGCCAACCGCGTCAACAGCAACTTCGAATACAACGGATACGACCCGTATTACGAAACCTCAGTCGGCATTGGGTTCGTGCAACCCCTCTCGCGAAACTTGTCGCTCGATGCGAACCGCCGTCAGCTCGAGCTCTCCAAGATCGGTGCGGATCTTTCCACCGACGACGCGCTGCTGACCGCCTCGAACACGATCGACAACACCCTCAACGCGTACTACACGCTCCTGTCGGCGTGGCGCAACGTTGGGATCCAAGAGGACGCCCTGCGTTCCGCAAAATCGCAAGAAGAGTCGAATTCCAGGCTAGTCGCGCACGGTGCGGCGGCTCCCGTCGACGTGCTCGAGTCCGACACGCAAGTACAGATTTTCCAGGACGCGGTGTATTCGGCGATCGCCAACGTCACGACCGCCCAGAATCAGCTCAAGCAGCTCGTGCTCGGCAATCCCGCCGACCCGCTCTGGACGGCGAACCTCGTGCCGACGTCACCAATTTCGACGCTCGAGCCCGAGCCGACGCCCGACCAGCTCGTCCTTGCGGCATTGAAGAATCGGCCCGAGGTCGGCCAGTTGCGCGAGAGCATACGCGAACAAAACGTGAACGTCGCCTATCAGAAAGACCAAAAGCGCCCGCAGGTCGACCTGAATCTCGGGGTGACCGAGAACGGCTTTGCCGGCGCGCCGGTCAATACGGCCGGTACGCCGCTGTTCGGGGTCATCGGCCAGGAAATTGTCGACATCAACTCCCTCGTAGGGCGCGCCAATGCATCGTCACCAGGTTTACCGCCGCTGACGCCGATCAACCCAAGCGCGCTCGCAAGCGGCGTTCCGCTAACCGGGGGCATAGGTACCTCGTACGGTTCCGCCTTCGCCGGGAAGTACCCGGAATACACGCTGTCCGCGACGTTGTCCCTTCCGATTCGCAACCGGACCGCCGAAGCGAATTACGCGATCGAACTCGAACGCAGCCGCGCCTTGCAGACTCAGGAGGTTGCGCTCATCCAGCGCATCCAAACCGAGAGCCGCAACGCCGTCGCGCTCTACCGATCGGCGCGCTCGCGCCTGGTCGCGGCGACCGCTGCGCGTCAAGCAGCCGAGCTCGTCGAGGCAAGCGAGCTGCGCAAGTTCAAAGCTGGGAAATCGACCACGTTCCTCGTGCTGCAGCGACAGATCACCGTTGCAAACGAACGCGAGAGCGAGCTGCAGGCGCAAACCGACCTGCAGAAGGCGCTGGTCGAACTCGACCGCGTCTCCGGTGCCATTCTCTCGAACAACCATGTCGATACGTCGACCCTGGGAACCGCGCCTCAGGGTGGGATTCCGAACCTTCTGTCACCCCCCGCGTCCGCGCCGGGGCATTAATGCTGGGAAAAGGTAAGGGCACCGGTGGTCGGACGGTGCCCTTACGAACCCCCGCGCATGCGATCGCGAGTGGCTGTAGGATAACGCCGTCCCCTTAGACGCGTCTGAGAAAATTGGAGCAAGTGCGCGGATTCGAACCGCGTTCGCAGCCTCGGCACGGCCGCACATCACCAATAATGCTTCACTTGCGCGATGGGCGTAAGTCTGGGAATTCTGTGACCGCGGCAGCGCGTTGCGCTTGCGCTCGCGCTGCCGCGGTCATTTACGCGCCGCTCCGTTCCGGCTTGCCGAAGTCGGAGATCAGCGCAGGTGCGCTCGTGTCGAAACCCACGACGTCGAGCATGCCCGCGTCGTTCGGGTCGGCGATTGTGAAGCCGGTTGAGGTCATACCGACCGTCACCAGCTTCGCCGGTCGACCCGTCACGCTGCGGTAGCGCCGTAGCGCTTCGTCCGGATGAACCGAGCCGGCCCACGTTTCGCTATCCGTGTAGATGACGAACGTGTCGACCTCCAGCCGCCGTTCGAGTGCGTACAGCATCGGCAGCGAACAGTCGGTGCCGCCGTACGGCATTGCCTCCGTCACCCGCATGACGTCCGCGAGGCGATCGTCACGGCCGATCTCGAGCTTGACGAAGTTCGTCGAGAACGCCATGACCCGCACGTCCGCTTCCGCACGCACATGCGTCATCGCCATTGCCGTCGACGCCGTCCGCGGCGTCAGACCCGGAACGCCCGCGACCACACCGGTGCTCATCGAGCCCGACACGTCGAGGCCGACGAGGATGCGTGCGCCCGACGGCGCGACCGTTTTGAACGCGAGGTAGAACGCATCGTCGAGTGCTTCGACGATCGCCTTCACCGGCGTCCACGTCGTGGTACCGCGCACGCCGCGGCCGCTACGGTACGTTTCGAGCGCGGACAGGATCGCGATCGGATGCACGCGCGCCTTCGTCAATCGCGTCTGGTCGTGCAGCCGTTCGAGGATCGTTTGCGTTGCCGCGGACTTCGGCGTCAGCATGCCCACGCGAGTCATCGTCGCGAGATTACGGATCGCCGCCGTCATCGGCATCGTTTCCAGCAGCGCTTCCCACACGAGCGGCTCGCGCAGCCAGTTCGTCGGGACCGCTTCGCGCGGCAGTTTCGCTTCGCGCACGAGCGCCGCACACGTTTCGACATTGTCAAGTGCCTTCGCGTGTTCGAACGCACGAACGAGAGCGAGTTCCGGCTCCGCGTCCGGAACCGTGCCGCGCACGATCCAGGCGTACAGGGCCCGGCGCGCTTCGTCGATTGCGACCGGGTGCGCCAGGCGCATCAGGTCGCGGTGCGTGAAGCCCGAGCGGTTTTGGTACTTCACAACTTGGTAGGCGAGCTCGCCGACCGCCTTGTTTTCGTACCACGCCCGTACGCCCGAACGCAGACCGCGGCCCCAGCCGCGGAACTGTTCGACGTACGACGCGAACTCGAGGAGGTGCGAACCCGTACGGCAGACCGTCCGCAGGCCGTAACCGAGCGCGAGACGCCGGGTCGCTTCGTCACCGAAGCCCGCGCACATCGCGAGCGCGAAGATTGCCGGCGACACCTTCGGTGCGCGGCCCGCTTCTGAGATCGCGACGATCCGGTGCACGACGGCCGTACCGTTCGTACGAACCATCTCGGCCAGATGGAGCGCGTTGTCTTGCGTCAGCGCGCGCTCGGTTGCGTAGTAGGTGCCGCTCTCGGAACCGAGGATCAGAAAACGGTCGACCCGAGCCATCGTATCGAGGGCGTAGACGTAACCGCGCGCAGCGTTCTGCACTTGGTCGCGACCCGCTTGCGCCGCCAACTGCGACGTGCCGGCCGTCCGGCCGCGAAAGATGTTCTTGAGGATGTTCATGGATTCGTACCTCCTTTCATGTGAGGTGAAGAGTAAGAGCGACACGGACGAGTGATGCCGGCGGCTGGGGAGCGCGTAGCGCTCGGTCTTTCTGAGGGACCGACCCCTTGGCGATAACCGTCGGCTTCCGGCCCGTGCCGAAAAGGCGGCGTCGTAGACGAGTTGGCGCGCACGGATAACGCAAAGATCGCGAACGATGCAGTGCGTGTCGGCCCGCGACCGAAGAAGAAGCGGCGCTGCAGACGAGTGATGTCCCTGGGCTGAGCCTTTGCGGCTCAAGAGCGCTCTTCCAACTGAGCTACGCGCGCGAACGCACGGCCGGGAACCGAACCCGGCGTCCTCCCCTGTCAAATAACCCAAGAACGTTCGGCCCGCAGCGCTCTTTGCTGCTGAACGAGATGAAGATGTTTACGGTACAAAAGCGATCGGCGAGCTCCCGCACCGCGTCGGCATCGACGGGCGCCTTCGAGTCGCCGGCTCGCCGGAGCAGCAACTCGGTCGGAAATTTGGCGGAGGGGGCGTGGACTCGAACCCGCACACGACTGCTAGCCGCTCGCCTGTTTTCAGGACAGGTGCCTTACCGTTGAGGCTACCCCTCCCCGCATCGCCGGCTCTATCACTCGAACTCGGCTCGCGTGCGACTTGGTAGAGAAGACAGGATTTGAACCTGCAGCCTCCGCGTCCCAGGCGCGGCGCTCCGCCAAGTTGAGCTACTTCTCTGCGTGAGAGTGTTTTGTGGGAGCGGTGAGATTCGAACTCACAATGCGATGCGCGCCGGGGTTACGGCCCGGTACCCCTACCGATTAGGGCGTCACTCCCGTTGTACTACTCGACCTCGGATTCGAACCGAGACTCTGCGCCTTCTGAAGACGCTGCCTCTGCCGTTGGGCTAGTCGAGTGTGGCTGCCGCAGTCGGAATCGAACCAACGCTTCCGGGTTAACAACCCGGCGCACGACCTTCATGCTACGCGGCATCTATGGCCGGGAGTGAGGTGCTCGCATCCTCGTCTGCGCGTCTTCAGCGCGCCGCTACGCTTTCTCAGCTAACTCCCGATGAGATGGTATCGGAGAACGAACAGCGTCGCCGATCTCGGACGCTGTGTTGAGGCAATAGGAAACTAAGGGTTCCCCTACGGCGCTCGTACTGCGCCGACGATCGGAGTTTCCCGTGCCGAAATAAGATCTTGATGCAGTTGTCAAAGATCGCGGAATGTCATCACCGCAGAATAAAGAGAGAGGGCCGGTGCGTTCGC
>Ga0302325_10030255_pt1 | contig 11169 bp, 9 predicted proteins | sample Palsa_T0_2_FD_201948 | JGI IMG/M metagenome (GOLD analysis project Ga0302325, IMG submission 201948) | Peat permafrost microbial communities from Stordalen Mire near Abisko, Sweden - Palsa_T0_2 | ecosystem: Environmental > Terrestrial > Soil > Palsa > Peat permafrost | place: Sweden: Abisko...
GGAAGCACCGGTGTTGGGGTAACCAAAATCACTCAGCCACGCCGAAAGCGCGCAGCCAACCTCAAACAGTCTATCGGATGCCCGGGAGCGCGTCAATTGCGCCTGCGCATCCCAATCGGCAAACGCCTGAGGCGTCGACACTCCAACTTCCGGCGTCACCACCACCATGGCCATGGCCGGCAAATCGGGCAGAGGATAAACCTCCTCGCCGCGCCCCACTCCCAGAATCGTTCCGCCGATCAGAAACAGCGGCAGGTCTGAGCCGACTTCGGCCGCGATGCGCAGACGCGCTGTCGCGGATAGTTTCTGCTTTGAACCTGGCTTGCGCGTCTTGCCCAGCGCCAACTCCAACGCAATCATGGTTGCCACCGCGTTCGAAGATGCCGCGCCTAATCCTCCCTGGACGGGCAGTCGTTTTTCGATTTCGATGGTCACTTTGACCTTGGCGCCCAGTTCTTCGAGCACACGAGTGGCGATGCGGTAGCAAGTATTCGACGAATCCAGCGGTACCCGCGGGTCGTTGCACAGGATTTCCAATCCACGGCCGCGTCCGACGGTCACGCGAATGACGTCATGCAGCGCGATGGTCTGGTAAATCGTGCGGAGATCGTGATACCCGTCGGCGCGCGCCGCGCCGATGTAGAGTCCGAGATTGATCTTGGCGAACGAACGGACCGCCACGGTCGTCGTTTGGGAACTTCGTGAGCTGACAGAGCGCATGGAAGGGGAATTGTATGCGATTTCGTGGCTGGCGATTCCTCGCGCTCGGTTTTTCAAGCGTCGTTTTTCAAGGGCCTTACCTTTGCTACACTCCCAGTGATGCCTACTGTCACCTATCTCGAAGCCATCCGCCAGGGAATCTGGGAAGAGATGGAGCGCGACCCCTCCGTCTTTTGCATTGGCGAGGATATCGGAATTTACGGCGGCGCTTTCAAAGTCACCGATGGCTTCATCGACCGCTTTGGGGCGGGACGGGTGATTGACACTCCGATTGCCGAGTCGGCCATTGTGGGTGCAGCTTATGGGGCTTCGCTTACGGGGATGCGTCCGGTGGCGGAGTTTCAGTTCATGGATTTTATCGGGTGCGCTTTTAACCAGATCGTGAATATGGTGGCGAAGGCGCATTACCGGTGGGGAGCTCCGGCTCCGATGGTGCTGCGCGGGCCAAGCGGCGGAAACGTGCATGGCGGCCCGTTTCATTCACAGAATCCCGAGATGTGGTTCGTGCACACGCCGGGGTTGAAGGTGGTTTGTCCGGCGACGGCTTACGATGCCAAGGGATTGATCAAGGCGGCGATCCGCGATTCTAATCCGGTTATTTTTTTCGAGCACAAATATTTGTATCGGCGAATCAAAGAAGAAATTCCCGATGACGATTATGTAGTCCCGATCGGCTCGGCGCGCATTGCGCGCGAAGGGCGCGATCTGAGCGTGATTACCTACGCGGCCATGCTGTATGTGGCGCTCGAAGCGGCGGAGATTCTGAGCAAAGAAGGCATCGAAATGGAAGTGGTCGATCTGCGGACGGTTTCTCCGCTGGATCGCGCCGCGATTGCCGCGACGGTGAAGAAGACCAACAAGGTCATCGTGCTCCACGAGCACACGCGCACAGGAGGATTGGCGGGAGAGATTTCCGCGATCATCAACGAAGAGGCGTTCGACGATCTGGATGGGCCGATTGTGCGGATCACTTCGCTCGATACGCCGGTGCCGTTTTCCCCTCCGCAGGAGGAATTTTTTCTCCCCAAGGTTTCAGATGTGGTGCGAGAAGCGCGGCGGTTGCGGGCGTACTGATACTTACGGGGGCGAATACTTCAGGAACGAACCGGTTTCTGGCGAATCGGGATGAGATGTGAATATGACGACCGTCCGCAGGTTTTTCTTCTACGTCGTCACAATTGCCGCGCTGGCTGGCGCGATTGTTTTCTCCCGCAATTCGCTTTTCGATCAACCAGTCCTCGCCAATCCCGCGGCGAAAGATAAAGACAAGGACAAAGACAACGCCGAAGTCACCTTCACCGCGCGCACCGAACTGGTGCTGATCCCTACGCTCGTGACCGACAAGGCCGGCCATCACATCTCCGGACTGAAGCAGGAAGATTTTACGGTGCTCGAAAACGGAGTGGAGCAGAAGATCGGCACATTCGAGGAAATCACTACCGAAGCGAAGCCGGTGCCGCGTCCGAACAGGTCCAGCGCGAGTACCGGCGAGTTCAGTAACGTGACGGCGGGCGGCCCGGAGAACCGCCGGGTCACGGTGATCATGCTCGACTTTATTAACACTCCGTTCATGGCGCAGGCCTCGGCGCGGCGGGAGTTGCTGAAGTATTTGGCGCAATCGGTCGATCAACGCGAGCCGACCGCGCTTTACACGCTGACGCGGAGCGGCATTCATCCCGTGCATGATTTCACCACCGATCCGCGAGTGCTGGTGGCGGCGCTGCATAAGGTGAAGGGTGACACCTTCCAGATGGTCGATACGCCTGAAGATGTGGAGGCACTGACCGGAACGGCGAGTCCCGATGGCAGCGCGGGCGTCGATCCCGCGCAGGTGCAGACGGAAGCGCAAAAACTGCAGACGATGCTGGAAGATCAGGAACTGAATTTTCAGTCGTTCGAGCAGCGGCTGGCCATCACTTACACGCTGCAGGGCATGCAACAGGTGGCGCAGGCGCTGGCGGGCTTTCCCGGACGCAAATCGCTGATCTGGGCGAGCGGCGGATTTCCTTTTAATGTGAGCGACAATACCATGCAACTCGCGCCCGCTGGACGGGACACGCTCAGCGACGTGCTGCCGATGTACGAACACACCTGGCAATTGCTCAACGACGCTCAGATTTCGCTGTATCCGGTGGACGTGAAGGGATTGCAGGTGCTGATGCCGAGCGCGTCGGTGAGCAATCCGGGGCAGAACTATCACCGCAACATGAGCTGGAGAAACCTGGACACTCAGGCGGCATTTCAGACCTTTGCGGGGATGACCGGAGGGCGCGCGTATTTTAACTCCAACGATCTGGTAAAAGGGTTTCGCGAGGCGGTGAACGACTCGGCGCAATACTACATGCTGGGCTATTATCTTGACCGGACGAAAACCAAGGCGGGATGGCGCAAGCTGACGGTGAAGGTCAAGCGCGAGCACATCGAGGTGCGGGCGCGAAGCGGGTTCTTTGTGACCAATGCGACGGTCGATCCGGAAAGCAGCCGCCACGGGGATCTTTCGTCGGCCCTGCAGTCCCCGTTAGATTACACGTCGCTCGCGCTGACTGCGCGCTGGGACAAGATTGAAGCCGGCAAAGAGCCGGGCAAGAAGCACATCCATTACCTGATGCTGGTGGCGCCGTCTCCTCCGCTGGTAGACGAGAGCGCCGACAACCATGTAGTGCTGGAGTTCGTAACGCTGACGAAAACGGCCGAAGGCAAGCAGGTGGATCGTCCGTGGGGCCAGAAGCTGGAATTACATTTGACCGCGGAAAAGCTGGCCTCGTTGAAAAAGACTGGACTGCTCTACAACGGCGCCCTCGATCTTGCGCCGGGAGAATACTCGGTGCGTTTCGTGGTGCGCGACGATCTGAGTGGGCGCGTCGGCTCGGTCGCCGCTCCGTTGAAGGTAGAATGAAAAATGTCGTTTCAAGGACTTGAATGCGCAACTTCGTTCTAGGGATTGTGGTCACGATTCTGGTGCTGCTGATTGGCAGCCTTGGCTTGGCGCTGCTGGGCTTTCTGCCGACTCGCGCCAACACTACGCCTCCGGCGATGGAAAGTCACATCGCGATGAGTGCGATGGATAGTTCGGTGGAGCGGCATGCTCCACGAGTGAACAATCCGGTGCCTCCAACGGACGAGAACTTGATCGAAGGCGTGAAGATCTACACCATGAATTGCGCGCTGTGCCATGGCGGCATCGACCGGCAGGCGTCGCCTTTGGCGTCATCGTTCTATCCGCCGCCGCCGAGCCTGTTGGTAGACCCGCCGGACGACCCGGAGTGGCACTTGTACTACGTGATTCGCAACGGCGTCCGCTATACCGGAATGCCGGCGTGGGACAAGGCGCTGTCGGAGACCGACATCTGGAAGGTTACGGCACTGCTGACGCGGTTAAACAAGCTCCCTCCGGCGGTGCAGACGTATTGGAAGAACGCCAGCGGCGTGGATGCTCCCAGCGCGCCAGCCGACCACGGGCATAAGTAGAGTGATTCTGTCTTATCCGGGTGGATAAGTGAAATTGATGGTGATTTGGGTTTGCGTGGCGGCGGCGTGGCCGTTCAGAGTGTAGGGTTGAAAGTGCCACTGCTTGACAGCGGCAATCGCCGCCTTTCCCAGAACAAAATATCCGCGGACAATTTTGAGGTCTTCTACGTTGCCGTCGCGTCCGACCCGCGCCTGAAGGACCACGGCTCCGTGCAGTTTCTGGGCGGCGGCTTCCGGGGGATACACGGGATTCACCGTGTGAACCAGCAACGCGCGCTCGGCATCTTCGCTGACGGAGATGGGTTCGCTGAATTGCTCGGCGCCCGTAGAAGTCGCGAGCTGCGATTGCGACGCGGAAACGGGCATCATCTGCGCCGGACTCACGGTCACGACCACGGGCGGCGCAATCGGCGGCGAGTTTCTCATGCTCTCGGGAATCGCGGCGCGTTGAACGTGCATCGGCGGCGGGGTTTCCTGTGGAGCCAGCGTGGGAACGGGCAAAGGAAAGTTGAGTGGGGGACGCGAAGGCAGACGCGTTTCATCCAGCGTCGCCTCGGTGGCTACTACGTCGAGCGAAGGCGCCGGACCGCCGGAAGTGGCGGATGTGCGGCTGAAATACGCATCCTGTTGCGCATCGCTTCCGGCGGACGCTAAGGGCGCGCCACTTTGGTCTTTATAGAAGAACGCCGCTACCGCTTCGCGCAAGACCTGGGCCCGGTTCTCCCGCGTCTGCGACAGGTAGGCCACAGCATCGCGCGATCGCCAGAGACAAAACACCAGCGCCAGGACCAGAGCGGCCGCGCAAACTTTGCGGACATCGACGGCAGGACGATTCGACCAGGCAGGCTGTTCGTCTTGCTCCGCGCCTTCGGGGGAACTGGTTTCGGCGCCGTCCGCCTCAGCTGCTAGAGATTCGCCCGTCTGCGGCTGGCTGTGCTCGGAATCAGTGGCGCCGGAGGAAGCTGCCTGGGCGCTAGTGGCGTCCGCGGCGGCGGCTTTCGCCAGGTCCGCGGCGCTCGCTGGCTGCATCTGCTCACAAGCTTTGGCCAATACCTCCTGAGCATCCGGCGGAGAGATCGGGCGATAAACCAGAAAGCTGAGCCGGTTTTCTGTCATTTCCGCTGCCGCAGGCTCGCGGTCGACAATGGCGATCGCCACGGCCTCTTGGTTGGGCGTGGACTCGCGGGCCCGCTTCAGCAGAAAACTCGACTCCGGCTGATCATTCCAGTCGGCGATTACGCAGGAGTAGGCCTGCGTTTTTCCTTTTTCGATGGCGGCGAAAATGTCAGAGCAAACTTCGACACGGATGTCCGTACTCTTGCAAACTGCCGCCAGAGCTGTACCGGTGTCGGGGCTCTTCGAAAACAACAGGGCGCGGAATGCCATCGCAACCCCAGATTATCGGGATTTAGCAGGCCGCGACAGGTAACCGGTGGGCGGTGAACCCGTGGAATCCGGTCATCCCACGAACGGGCCATGGATTAGTTACGGATTTAGCAGCCGACAACGAAGGTGACTTTTGTACCCTTATGAAACCCGCTTGAAATCCATGACCCAATTGACTTCCCACGTTTTGCCACCGTCGGGCGAAAAAGCCTGTTCCCAGTGACACGACGTCGGGGTGATCTGCGACCAGATGAAGCGCACACGAATCGGCTTGCCTCGAAGTTTGTCGTTGGCGTAGAAAGTGCCGACGCCGTTCTCGAAATGGCCTTTGACGGGCGGGTCGAGGTCGCCAAAAGGATTGCGCCCATCGAGCCACCAGATTGCCCACTGAGCGGTTTTGGGGTCGTACGAGCGCAGACTGACTCCGCGATAATCGCCGCCCGGCATTTTGAAAACGTTGTCGTCGACGTTGCCCCAACCGTTGAGGACTTGCCACACGGTTGCAGTTCCGTCGAATTCCTCCCATTCATGACTGCCGGCGAGCCGCTCTTTCAGTCGCCGCTGATGGGATTGCCAGTGCCCGACCAGAAAATCGAAATCGTGCAGACCGCTCAGGTTGGGCGCTTTTGTGGCCTTCGGGTTGTCCTGGGCAGAGTGGGCGAGAACAACGGCGCCCATGACGACCGCCAGGACGACGACGGAGGAGGCTAGTGTAATGCGGGAGCGTTTCATGCTTCCCCTTTTCAGTTGTCGAGGCAGAACGCTACGGTCAGATTTCGGCCCATGCGCCGGATAGGCGATGGCGCAGCCTCTGCTGGTCTTTTTCGGATTTGCGCTGCTCTTCCTGCATCTTACGCTGGGAGTCTCGCAGGGCGCGCTCAGCATCGCGCAACTTCTTCTCCCAGTCTTTATTTGCGACCCCAGCGGAGCGCAATGCCTGCTCCACTTCTTCCGAAATGGCCGGACCCAGGCGCGCGAGTTCTTCTCCGGCGCGGTTCATGGCCTGCTGGGTTTCGGCGCAGAGCTCAGGGAATTCGAACGTTTCTTCAAGCAGGGTGCCGGAGTCTTTCTTTTCGGGAAGAGTCAAAGTGAGATTCAATTGTCTTCGGTCACGCATCACCGTCACCGCCGCCGTGCTGCCCGAAGACGATCGCAGCGCGCGGTTAAAATCCGACGCGTCGTGCACCATCTGACTGTTGACCTTGATGACGACATCTCCGGCGTGGAACCCGGCTTTTTCTCCGCGGCTGCCTTTTTCAACCGAGCGCACCAACACGCCATTGCCGTCTTTGACGCCGAAGAATTCCCCCAGCTGAGCATTGATGTTTTCGATCATCAGGCCGCTGCGCAAACCAGAGTGGACCACCACAATCGGCACCGGAAGGTCGAAGTCGGGCATGGACGGCATCTTCGGCATTTCAGGCATTTCGGGCATTTTAGGCTGCCATGCCATCGATTTGCGCCGGTCGGCGAGCTGCACTTTGATGGTCATGGATTGACCATCGCGGCTGATGCCAAGCGCAACCACTCGGCCGGGCGGCGTTTCTCTGATCATGTGGCGCAGTTGACCTTCATTCTCGATCGGATTGCCGTTCAGGCTCAGGATCACGTCATGTGCGCGCAGGCCGGCTTTGCCGGCGGGAGCATCCTCGTCGACCATCGTGATCTCCACGCCGTGCTCGTCCTTGAGCTTTAGTTCTGCGACGCGGTCGGGAGAAACGTCCGAGATGTCTACGCCAAGGTACGCATTGCCGCCGGATTCGTCGGAATTGTTGCTCGAAGCCCAGCTATCGTCGCCGTGGTCATAGTCAGCGCCGACGTTAGAGTCAACGCTAGAGTCAACCCTGTTGGAGTCAACGTTGGAATCAACGCCCGAATTCGTCGGTTGCGCGCTCGCTACCGGCGCGATGACCAGAGAAAAGATGACCAGCGACAAACAAAATGCGCAAAGCAGAAAACGATGAATCATGGGCATCCCCCAAATACATACAAAATTTCTGTGGAGAGCCGGGCGGGACGCCCGTCCCTCCATCGCGACCTAGCGACTGATGCGGCGGAAACTGACGTTGCCTGAATTGGTCCGGATCTTCAGCACCGGGCCGCCGCCGTTCAGTTTTCCTTCGGCCGTCACCGTCTTCGGCCCCCAGGGGCCGCCTTCGCTCGAAACGTGAATGTCGGAGAAATCGCTGCGAATCGTGTGGCCGTTGGCGATTTCGATTTCGGCACGAACCGAGATGGCGAGATCGCTGGCCAGATAAACAGTGATGTCGCCCGCCGAAGTCTCAAGCGTGGAGTTGTTCTGAACGCCGGTCGACGACAACAGCTTGACGACGATTCCGCCGGCCGACGTTTCAGCCTGCACCGAGGTTGCGCCGTCCAGTTGAATACTGCCGCCGCCGGTCTCGGCCTGAACACGGCCTTTGCCCGAAGCCAGCCGAATGCTGCCTGCGGCGGTTTGAATTTGCGCCGACCCGCCGATTTCGCCCAGGTCGACGGTGCCTCCGCCGCTGGTGGCCTTCAGCGTCCCGCTGCATTTATCCACGCGGATGCTGCCCCCGCCGGTTTCCAATACAGCGCCCTGCAGACCGGAAAGAACGACCAGATTTCCCCCACCACTCTCGGCTTTGATGTCGCCCTTGGCGGACGCAATCTTGATATTGCCGCCGCCCGTGCTCAGGGTAACGTTGTTCGCCACACTGCCCACGTCAATTGTGCCGCCGCCGGTTTCCACCGATAACGGGCCGCCGATATCGTCTGCCTCAATACCGCCGCCGCCGGTTTCAAGGTCAACTCGCCCGCTGATGTGGGTGACGTTTACACTACCGCCGCCGGTCTCGATCTTGGCGACATCAAGGTTGCGCGGCACATTGATGACAAAATCGTCGGAGCACCGACGATCGCGCCCGCCTGATTCCGAGGCGATCCACGCCGTGTCTCCTTTTACCAACGCAGTCATGCGGTAAGACTCGAACTCGCGGCGTGCCTCCTGTTCTGAAGAGGTGTAGGCGCGACGATGGATGACATAAGTGATCGATGTTTGCGAACCGCCCTGAACTTTGACCGAGCCCGAAGCCAGCTTGAGCCGCAGGTTTCTGGCCGCGCCGAGATCACCCGTCATTTCCTGCACCCAGTTGCCTCCGTCGCGATACATCCGAGTTTCCTGGGACAGCGCCACGGATGCCAGCGTGATTACCACGACTGCGATGCTGGCGAGTTTTATTGCTTGCTTCAATGCATGTCCTCCTTCTTACTCAGTACGTCTTTCGCTGTTCGTCGTTCGCTATTTGCAAAGCCCTGGATGCCACGGCAGCTCGCGAACAGCGAACAGCGAACGACGATTCCTAATCCATTTCCGGCATCTGCGCCAGCATGGCCCGGGCCTGCGTACGGATCGAGACATTCTGGTCCGTCTGCGCCAGTTTGGCCAGCACGGCGCGCACGTTGCTGTCGCTTTTCATCGGCTCCACCAGGCGCAGGGCCTGCAGGCGAACGCCGGGGTTGTCGTCGGAGATCAGCGCCCGCAAAACTTCATCGCGCACCTGCGGATCCTGCTTCACAAAGCCACTCAGCCCGTCCAGCGCCTTCAGACGCACGCCTGGATTGCTATCGTTCTGCAGCACATACATCAACGCCGCGCGTACATGCGTATCGTTGGAAGATTGCGTCAGCACATCCACCGAGTCGAGCCGCACTCCCGAGTTGTAGTTGCTGCGCGCCGCGAACAGCAGCAATTGCTGGATGCGCTGGTCGTTCAGAGAACCTTGCGCTTCTTGGGTTGAAAGCGTGTCGTACTTGATGCTGACCTTGTTCGAGCCTGGCTCCTGCGTCACCGAGCGAATGCCCGCGATCGCCGAGGACTCCGTCGGTTCGTTGGCCGTCGCACCGCCCGACCCAAGCGAACTTGTTACCGCATTTTCGCCGCCGCGTGCCGCCACGAAGTTATATGTCGCACCGATGCCGCCACCGAATCCCACAATGAAGATGGCTGCTGCCAGAGCGGGCGCCATGCGAATCTGCCGCAGCCAGACCGCTGGCTCAACGATTATCCGCTGCCAAAACCCGCCTTGTCGCGTGGTTTCGAGCGCTTCCTGCAATCGCATGCGCGACGCCGCCAGCAGGTTCGGAGTCGGCTCCTCCACGGTTTCGGAGAGCGTGGCGTGGAACTTGCGCGTCGCCTTCAGTTCGGTCGCGCATTCCGGACACCGCGCCAGATGCTGCTCCACTTCATAGCGAGCGTCGTCTTCAAGCTCGTTGTAAACGTAGAACAGAATGTTTTGCCGTACCCAATCACATTTCATGTTCGTCTCCCTTGCGCTGGCAGTCAGCTTCGGGCCTCAACAAATCGGCCTGCGCGCAGCTCATGGCTCGAACCGCATGGCTCGAAGCTCGCAGCTGTCTTTCATCGCATCTCCGCCAGCGCGGCGCGCAGTTTTTGCGTCGCGCGAAATAACGTATTCTTCGCCGTTTCTTCCGTCGTATTCAGCATCTCGCCCACGGTGCGCAGCTTCAGTCCGTGATAGTGCTTCAACTCGAAGACCACGCGCTCGCGAGGAGTCAGGCCCGATAGCGCGGTTCCAATCTTTCTCCCCAATTCCCGCCGCATCAAATCACGCTCCGGATTCGCCCCCGAGCGCGCGTCGGCGAACTGCTCCAGGCGGCTGTATTCTTCGCCGGAGGCATCGACAGCCACAGGAGCGTCTTCTTTGCGCACGTTCCGTTTGCGCAGGTGATCGAGGCAGAGGTTGGTCACGATGCGGTAGATCCACGTGTAGAAGGAGCACTCGAAGCGGAAGCTGCCCAGATTCTTGTAGGCCTTGAGAAAAGCCTCCTGATAAATATCCTGGGCGTCGGACTCTGATCCGGTAAGGTGCAGCGCCAGCCGCAGCACGGACTGATCGTAGTGACGCACCAGTACCTCGAAGGCCGCGCGGTTACCCTGCTGCGCCTCGCGGATCAGACTCGTGTCGTCAATCCGACTGCCTTGCGTTGCCAAGGAGCCCCTCATATTCCAATATGACGCGGGGTTCTGGTTGCCGCTGCTGCGATCGTTCTCTGCCGTCCCTCTCGGACGGGAAATCGCGCCAACCGGAATTGCTGCTGCATAAGAATCGGCCGGCATGGTTTGTTCTGTCCCCTACAAGTGTTCGATCTTTCCTTTATCTTTCTCTCTGCCTTTACTTCTTGCCTTGCAGAGAAATAGACGGGGCAGCAGCCGGAACGTTAGCAGATTATCAGGAGTTGGCCCTTGGTTTGCATGACAGTGGGAAACAGCGGCAGAAACACGGGGTGTGTCAGGAGGTCTTGAATTTCAGCCGCATTTCGTTCGTCGGCTCGAATCCAAGTTTTTCGTAAAGCGGCCGGCCCTCGGAGCTGGCGTGCAGATTTACGGCGCGCAAGCCACGGGCCTTGATCGCGTCGAGGATGACCAGCATGATTTGCCGCGCGATTCCGCGGTGCCGGAACTCCGGTTCGGTGTAGACGTTCAGAATCACCGCGCGCTCGGTGCATGGGTCGTGGGGATTCGCCGGCCACGGACAGTAGAACACTCCTCCTCCGGCGGCGACTTGACCCGATGCGGCCACCGCCAGCCAGTGG
>Ga0302325_10030260_pt1 | contig 11169 bp, 15 predicted proteins | sample Palsa_T0_2_FD_201948 | JGI IMG/M metagenome (GOLD analysis project Ga0302325, IMG submission 201948) | Peat permafrost microbial communities from Stordalen Mire near Abisko, Sweden - Palsa_T0_2 | ecosystem: Environmental > Terrestrial > Soil > Palsa > Peat permafrost | place: Sweden: Abisko...
GTTCCTCCGGAAGCACCTCGGCTGGGGCGGCGCTGACTTCGCCGCGCACATGGGGGTGGATCCCACGACCGTCTCGGCCTGGGAGAACGAGCGCAAGCCCTTCGGGACTTCTTCCGACCGGCTGCTTCGCCTCATGGTCGCGCGTCAGGCGCCCGTTGAGGAGTACTCGCTCGACGAGCTAACGAAGATCGCCGACGTGCACGAGCCTTCGCCCAAGGTCGAGATCCGACCGAAGGACCACGGCTGGCAGATCGCGGCATGAAGAACAGTGGGCGCGAGGGCGCTTGAACGGAAGCTGTCGAAGCCCAAGAAGCGTAAGAGGTGAAGCCGTGGCCCGAATCGATCAGACCGACAAGTACAACCGCCTGGTCAGCGCGAAGCTGGCCCACGGCTGGCCGAGTCGGCAGCAGGATCCGTCGGGCTGCGGACGATTCATTTGTCCGCAGAATCGTCCGCAACTTGGGCGCCGGCTCGCTCAGCCCTCGGGGTAGTAGGCACCTTCCCCAAGGCTTTCAACGTGGTGCACGGGGCGGGACTCGAACCCGCATGCCTCGCGGCGGCGGAACCTAAATCGGGCGTGCGGCCGAGATCTCTCGATCCTTCGAGAAATCGTGGGGGTTCATGGGCTCAGACCCGCCCGTCTGCGGACGATTCGGACGATTGCGGACAATTCTTCTGCTGCCGAGGAGACGCTCAGCCATGCGCCAGCTTCGCGCTAACCAGGCGGTTGAGCGAGACGCCTGCCTCGGCGGCCTCGATGACGAGGTTCCTGTGGACGACCGCTGGAACGCGCACCTTGAAGACGCCGCTGTAGTTCCGGTCGGTCAGCGGCGCGGGAGGCGTGTCCCCGTCCGCTGCCATGTCCCGGACCGCCTGACGTACGGTCTTCACGATCCCGGCAAGGGCCGCCTCACGGGAAGCAGCGAGCCAGGTCAGGCTCGGGAACTCTGCGCAGAGGCCAACGAACTCGTTGTCTTCGTCGGACCAGAGAACGCGGAAGGTGTACTTGTCGGTTTGATCGATTCGGGGCACGGCTTCACCTCTTGTGCTTCTTGTGCTTCGACGGCTTCGGTTCAAGCTGGGGCGCGGCGGTAGGAGCAGCCTGCCGCGCGAGCAACGTGTCGATGGCCGCCACGGCCTGACGGACCTGGTACGCCTTGGCCTTTCCTCCATCGCCTGCCTGCATGTTGATTCGCGGGTCGCCCGCCCAGGGCATCTTCCAGACCTTGTGGCTCGTGCCGTTCTGACGCGGCTGACCGAAGTAGTGCGTGGCGACCTTGCAGGCGTCCGCGAACCGAACCCCGGCGGGGTTCTCCCGCATCTCGGCCAGGATCTCGTCTACGGAGGCGGCCACCACGGGATGGTGCCATTATCGACACCATGCCGCAAGGGGACACGCGCAAGGCGGGTTCGCATAGTCAGCGTCGCGATAGCCGTCAGGCCGCCGCGTGGCTACGCCGAGCAATCCGCCGAGGGCTGGACTCACGTACAAGTTCGACCCGGTAGCCGAGAGCGGCAGCCAACCGGATGAGCGTCGAAAGCGTGGGGTTCGGCTCCTTCGTGGTGAAGAGCCGACGGACGACCTCAGGCCGAGCCTCGATGGCCGCTGCAAGGTCGGCTTTGCTCAGCCCAGACTTTTCGCGGGCGGCGTCGAGGGCACGCACCATCTTGTCGATGGCATCGACTTCGGCGCGCGCCTCGCCGTAGCTCTTCGCGAACGAGGGTGCCTTCATCTGCGCGTCGAAGAACTTGTCGAACCCGGTCTTCGTGCGTCGCGGCATGGGGCACCTGTTCACAAACGTAACATGAAAGTTACGCCCTGCAAGTGACCCGAGCGTCGGATGGGATGCGGCAGGCGAGCGACTAATCCACGCACGGCTGTTCCCCCGAGCGCACAGCCCGCCCCTCGCCCACGAGGGCCAGCCGGCGCAGGATGCTCTTCTGCGGAGGACTCCTGATCACGGGGCGGATCCGTACCCGCACGGGCCACGGCAGCTCCCTGATGATCGCGCTCTACAGGCGCCAGGCGCGGACCGCCGAGGAGCTGAAGCTCGGCTGGCTCAAACCGCTGCACGAAGTCGTTCCCGAGCTGGCGACGCTCGGCACGCCGGCCGCGAAGTCGGCCCTCAACGGCACTGGCACTACGACCACCTAGCGATGCTCGGGACCCTACCACCGAGCTGCGGACGATTCATTTGTCCGCGGAATCGTCCGCAACTTGGGCGCCGGCTCGCTCAGCCTTCGGGGTAGTAGACGCCTTCCCCAACGCTTTCAGCATAGTGCACGGGAAGGGACTTGAACCCTTACGCCTCGCGGCGGCGGAACCTAAATCCGCTGCGTCTGCCAGTTTCGCCACCCGTGCGGTGAATTTAAGGGGAATTCCCGGCCTAATCCTAACCGAATGTTCAGCCGCGCCAAGCTCCGGGATGAGCACGTAGAGCGGCCCGAGCTCCTGTGGACCCTCGCGGTCGACTTTCTCATGGTGCCCACGGTCACGTTCGACGTCCTGTCCGTGTTCTTCATCCTGTCGCTCGAGCGCCGACACGTCCTGCATGTCAACGTCACAGCCCACCCATGCCACGTGGACCGCTCAGCAGGTCGTCGAAGCCTTGGGTCCCGGCGTCGAGGTCGTGCGACTTTGGGCGTGAGCGCGATCAGCTCGGCAGGCTCCCCGCGTGATCGGCCACCGCCAAGCTTCACCGGCACGGCCCGGCTGCCGCAGGTCCCCCGTCGTCCTCGACACGGCGGCGCGCAGGCCCGAATGATCGGAGCTCCGGGACGCTCGCGATCGGTACCCGATGCGTCGCCGGTTCTGCCGCCGGATCCGTCGTTCGAGCGCCGGTCATGGCCCGAGGCGGCTACGATGAGTCGCGCGATGATCCCAGCGATCGACGACACCGAGTGGCCCATCGTGAGAATCACCTACGGCGAGACCATCGGTCTCAACGAAATCGCCGAGTTTGCCCGCCGCCTCGAAGCTATCTTCACCAAGCGCGGGCCCTTCGTGACCGTGGCCGATATCAGCGCGCTCAACGTGACCGCCACGACAGCGCTGCATCGCAAGCGCGTTGCCGAGGAAGCCGACAAGCTCGCCAGCAGGGGGGCCTTCGTCGGCGAAGCGGTCATCATCCGCAACCCCGTCGTCCGGGTGCTGTACCACGGGTACACTTGGCTCCGGACGCGCGACGACTATCCCAGGCAGACATTTGCCGACTGGTCGACGGCGAGGGACTGGGCGCGCTTGCTCCTCAAGGCGGCCCTCGTCACGGGCGAATCGCCACCACCGATCGAGTAGCATCGGTGCTGGGCGACGTCTTTCCAGCCACGACAGCCAGTCAGCCCAGATCGCGTGAACACGGCGTCCTCGCTCGTGCTCCACAACGTGGCTCGCGCTCGACGACATCTCCGAGGTGCTCGCGGCCGACGGCGCCGATCAGACGGCCACGAGACGCACGCTCGGATCGAGGCGCCGAAGATCGTCCGGGTCGGATGTCGCGACCGGCAACCGGTGCTCCCGCGCCGACAGCACGACGGCGGCGTCGATCACGTCCCGCGTTCCCGCCAGTCCGCACAGCTGTCCGGCGGCACGCGCGCGGCGATCATCAAGCGGCTCGACGATCGCGATGGGCGACCCGAGCAGACGCGCGAGCCGTGCCTGGCGCATACCGTTGCGCCAGACCTGTCCGACGACGCCGGCAGGGACGACGAGCGTCGCGTGGAGAGCGACCAACCTCTTGGCGATCATGACGACGGCGCGGTCGTTGCGCTCGAACGCGATGAGCGCGCCGGCGTCGAAGACGAATCCGGTCACTTCCTCCGCGTCCGCGGCGTCGGCCCGAGGATGATGCGATCGACCTGCTGCTCCTCGGCCCGAGTCATTGCACCGCCGGATTCGACGAGCATCTCGTCCAGGAGCCCGTCGAGCTCATCGAACGTCGCTTTCTGGTCGAGCGCCGCGGTCACGTACGCGCTCAGGGACGCGGCTCGGCCCCGGCGGACGGCTCGCTTCGCCCGCTGGTACGTCTCGCGGGGGAGGCTCACGGCGACCTTCATGCTGGTCATACCGTGGATACTACCGCGTCTCACGCCCGGTCGCCACCTGCCTGGCTCGGCACGCCGAGTGCGTCGTCAACATCCCTTCGCCCGACCTTTGGTCCAAGGTCGAGAAGCTCGCTCCCCTCACCGGGAAGAATCCTGTCCCGTCGGTGAAGGCCAAGCAGTTCCGTTTCGAAGCCGACAAGTTCAGCGCAGCCGGTCTGACGGCCTTGGCCAGCGACGTCGTCAAGCCCGCGCGAGCACGCGAATGCCCGGTGCAGATGGATGGCATCCCATACACGTCCGGTTCTTTCGTGCGGCAAGTCGGAAGCGTCGCGCGCCGACTCGTTCACCTTGCCCTGCCGCGTGCTCCCGTCGCCGTGGCGCGGACCATGCATCAAGTCGAAGGATGAAGATAGCGAAGCTAAGCGACAATGATGTGGCGTCCCAACTGCATGAGCTCCCCGGCTGGACGCTCGCCGCGGGCAAGCTGCACCGCGAATACAAATTCGGTGGCTTCGCCGAAGCCTTCGGGTTCATGTCGACCTGCGCGCTCATCGCTCAGAAGAAGGACCATCACCCTGAATGGTCCAACGTCTTCGATCGGGTGGTGGTGGATCTGAGCACGCACGACGCTGGCGGAATCACCGCGCTCGACTTCGCGCTCGCGACCGAGATGGAAGCGGCGGCGCGACGGCCGGCCGCGGCCATCTGACGACGACGCGCGGCGCGATCGCCGTGAGCGGGCCATCCCCGACGCCGGCGCCTTCACGCCACGCGCGGAGCTACCCCTGGTGGTAGGGATCGCGGCAGCTCGATCGTGAAGATGCACCCCTTGCCGGGGAGATCGCGGATGCGGAGCTCGCCGGCCATCGCCTTGACGGCCTTCGAGCAGATCGAGAGCCCGAGGCCCAAGCCCGTTCGATCGCCGCTTTTCCAGTCCAGCGAGAAGATGCCGTTGACAGCACCATCGGCGTGGGCCTTGCAACCGTGTCGTGCCATGAATTCCCCCTCGCGAGACCCGACGCCATCGCGCAAATCCATCCTTGTCGTCGACGACGACGAGGATGTGCGGACGGCGATATACGAAGCCCTCTCTCCCCAATATCGCATCATCTTGGCCGCCGATGGCCTCGAAGGATACGAGAAAGCCCACGAGCACCCGTCCCCCGATCTCATCATTGCCGACATTGCCATGCCGCGGCTCGATGGCCTTTCGCAGCGGGTACACCTGAGCCGCCGAACCTCGACACATCCGGTACATCCCCTGCCGGAGGAGGGCGCGCATCCACGCTGGCACGCGCGGTGCTGGGAGTGGGAGCATGAACCCGACCCGCTTCGCGGCATCCCTCGTTCTCGCCGCGGCGGTCTCGTCGCTCGCTGCGGGCTGCTTCTGGCATCACGACCGGGACGTTCACGATCCACCGAGAGAGGATCGCCATGACGACCATCACGACGATGACCATCACGACCAGCACCACGAGTAGGATTTGCGAAACAAGGAAAGCACAATGCCTAGCGTTCCGGTTCAAAAGAGGGGCGTGGCCGTCGGTGGGTCACGCCGCTCGATGACCTGCGCAATCAACACATCGCGCGCTCCGCGCCCGGCGAAGGTCGGCTTCGAAGCAAAGATCTGCAGCTCGTGCCAGGGTGGAGCGCTCGAGCCACTCGGGTTGAGCAGGGACTCGATGCAATCGGTGAGTTCGCGCATCGAGAACGGCTTGCGGAGAAATGCGTTCCCGCCCGCATCCTCGGCGTACGCCATCTCCCCGGGGCTCCCGTACTCGCTCATCATGACGATGGGCAACCCCGGGAGTCCGAGCGAACCGCGTACGTGCTCGCAGAGCTCGTAGCCGGACTTGTTCGGAAGTCCGACGTCGACGCAGGCGAGGTGAGGCTCACACGCCTGAAGATGGCGGACAGCAGCGTCGTAGTGGTTCGCCGCCAGAACATGAAAGGACATGCGTTCGAGCTGCCGACTCATGGCTCTCTGCAGATGGGGGTCGTCCTCTACGACGAGCGCAATCCTCTTCACCCCGTGGATGCGCTTCGTGCGCGACGACATCGGGAGGAACATGCGGACCAACAAAGCAAGCGCCGCGCCACGCGCGAAGCGTGGCCCACGGCAGCACCCGTTCGAAACGCGTGGCTGGTCGCAAGCCATGTTCATCCGTCGGGTTCTCCAGTAACGTGGGTGTCCCGCGTCTGCGGCGATCCACCAAGCGCGGCTTGTCGACGGATCCCCTTTCGAGCACCGATGACCGAGCCTCGCCCGTCCGTGACGCGATTCGCGAAGGCGGTCGCACGCGCCGAGCTCGCGCTCGGTGGCGGCGCACACGATTCGGACGTCGCCCAGCGCATTGCGATGCGTCTGTACGAGGCGCTGCGCAAGCTCCTCGGTCCCGCGGGGATCGATGTCCTGCTGGCTCGGTCGATCGTCCTCGCCCGACGTGCCCACCCGGTCCTCGGGGGGGTTGTCGCTGGTCCGGGCGGGACGCTCGCGGGCCTCGACGACGCCGGGCTCCAGGGACCCAAGCTCGAAGCGGGCGCGGCGGCGATCATCGCTCACTTCATCGAGCTGCTTGTCGTGCTGATCGGCGAGGACCTCGCGATGAGTCTGATGCGGAGTATCTGGCCGGCGGCGGCGGACGAAGAGGAACCATGACGATGCGGCGCAATTCGACGATCCAGCTCCTTCCAAGCGGGGTGCCTGGTCTCGACACCGTGCTCGGCGGAGGTCTGCCGGAGTACTCGTTCAACCTGATCGCGGGCGGCCCTGGGGCCGGCAAGAGCACGCTGGCTCAGCAGATCGTCTTCTCGCGAGCCTCGGCGGAGGCGCCGGCGATCTATTTCACGGTGCTCGGCGAGCCGCCGCTCAAGATGCTGCGGCACGTGCAGCAATATGCGTTCTTCGACAAGGAGAAGCTCGGCGGCGCGGTTCGATTCGTGAATCTCAGCGCCGAAGCGATGGACCACAATCTCGGGACCATCATGACGCGCATGCTCGCCGAAATCGAAGAGGTCCACCCCGCGACCGTCGTCGTCGACTCGTTTCGCACGGTGGCACACGCGAGCGGGCCCGAGGCGGAGCTCCAGGAGTTCGCGCAGCGCCTTGCGCTTCATCTGACCGGCTGGCAAGCGACGACGTTTCTCGTCGGCGAGTACGAGACCGCCGAATCACACACCAACCCGATCTTCACGATCGCGGACGGCATCATCTGGCTCACGCAGAGCCTCGAGCGCAACGCGAGCGTGCGACGGATGCAAGTGACCAAGATGCGCGCGTGCGCGACGATGCCCGGCCTTCACACGTTCCTGATCTCGTCGGACGGCATTCGCATCTTCCCGCGGATCCTCCCCCGCACCAAGCCGCGCGCGCCCGCGCTCGAGGCCGCGCGTGCGTCGACGGGCGTCGAGATGCTGGACGCGATGACGTCGGGCGGCATTCCGGTCGGCGGGTCGGTGCTCTTGGCGGGGCCGTCAGGATCGGGCAAGTCGCTCTTTGCCCGGCACTTCATCGCGGCGGGAGCCAAGGCCGGCGAGCCCGGCGTCATCGTGGTTTTCGAGGAACACCCGGGAGAGTACCTCGCCCAGGCGAGCGCGTTCGGGCCCGAGCTCGCGTCGTTCATCGAGCGCGGGCTCGTCGAGATCCTTTACCTTCGGCCGTTCGATCTGACCGTCGACGAGGTGCTTGCCGCCGTGCGGAGCGCCGTCGAGCGCCAGAAGGCGCAACGCGTCGCCATCGATTCGCTGTCCGAGTTCGAGCTCGCGCTGACGCCCTCGTATCGCGACGACTTCCGCGAGTCGCTTTTCCGCACGATCTCGGCGCTGACCGGTCTAGGCGTCACCGTGCTCATGGCGGTCGACCTCGTGCAGTCCTATGCGGAGTTCGGTCTCTCTCCGCACATCACCGAGTTTTTGGCGGACGTGATCGTCCTGCAGCGCTACGTCGAGATCGACGGAAGGCTCGAGAAGGTGCTGGCCGTCGTGAAGATGCGCAACAGCAGCCACGATAGGAGCATCCGTCGCTACGCCATCGAGTCCTCCGGCGCCGTCGTCGGAGAGCCCGTCCAGGGCTCCGGCATCCTCACGGGAGTCCCGATCGTTCGCCCCAAAGGCGTCGTGCCTCGGCTGCCGGGCCTCACCCGCGACGAAGCCGCTCTTTTGCAACGACTTCATGACGTTGGCGAGGTGGATGCTCGCGCTCTCGCTCGCCGAGCCGGTTTGAAAGGCTCGGCCTTGACGGCGGCCCTCGACCGGCTGCTGCGCCTGGAGTACGCGAACAAGGTGATCCGCAAGGGAGTCACCCTGTATCGCGCAAAGACGCAGAAGAGGTAGCCGGATGGACCTCGCGCCGCCCGCACACGTCGATCGCGTCGCCTCGGGCGCAGGCCGATTGCCCTGGCCAGGCGCCCGCCTGGGACGCGGTCGCATCCTCGTCGTCGACGACGACGAGGACTCTCGCGAGGCGGTCGCGATCCTGCTGGGGGGGGATGGTTTTGAAGTCTTGTCGGCAGTGAGCGGCGAGGCGGGGCTCGCCGAAGCCCGTCGCGCGCTTCCCGACGTCGTTCTCACGGACCTGCAAATGCGGCCGGTGGGTGGTCTGGAGCTCTGCCGGCGCCTTCACGAGATCGACCACGATCTGCCCGTCATCGTGATAACGGGAGCCTCCGATCTTCGATCGGCGCTCGAGAGCTTCCGGGCCGGCGCCCAGGACTACCTCGTCAAGCCGCTGCAATACGATACGGTCGTCCGGAGCGTGGAGCACGCCATCGCGCGCCGCGATGCGAAGCGCGAGCAGGGCGAGCTTTATCGCACGCTCAACGAGCGCCTCGTGCTCAGTAGCATCCGCGAGCAGGAGCACGCGGAAGCAGAAGCTCGGCAGCGTGCGCAGCTCAACACGTTGCTCGGGAATCTGGACGAGGGCGTCGTCATCGCGGACTCCAGCGGTCGCGTCCTCATGGCCAACGCCGCCGCGCGCACCATCCTGGGCTTCCGGGACGAGGATCTCGGCACCATCGCGGCGCTCAACGCGGTCGAGGTTCACGATCTCGAGGGTCGCCCGCTCGCACACGCGGAGCGCCCAATCATGCGCGCGCTACGGGGCGAGCACTTCGTGGACCAAGAGGTGCTGTGCATCCGACCGAGCGGAGAGCGGCGCCGCGTCGTGTCGACGGGCGCGTGCGTGAACGCCGACCGCGGCGACGTTGCGTTGGCCATCGTCGTGTTTCGCGACGTCACGGAGTTGAAGCGCCTGGAGCAGCAACGCGACGAATACGTGTCGCTCATCACCCACGACCTTCGCAGTCCCCTGAGCGCCATCCTGCTGTCCGTCGGCGGAATCAAGCGGTCGATGGAGCAGATGGGAATGCCCGTGCGCCCCGCCGAGCGCGTCGAGCGGAACGTCGCGCGAATGACGGGGATGCTGGATGAGCTCACCGAAGCGACGAGCCTCGAGTCTCACGGCGTCGCTCTGCAGCGCTTGCCTCTCGATCTGCAAAAGCTCGTCGCCAGCGTCGTCGACGGCATGGGTGACGCAGCCGTGCGGCGCATCACGATCGACGCGGACGACACGGTGCCCTACGTCGTTCTCGGGGATCGTTCGCGGCTCGAGCGCGTCGTAGGTAACCTCCTTGCGAACGCGCTCAAGTACTCTGCCGAGGAGGCCCCTGTGAACGCCCGGCTCTCGCGCACGGGCAACGAGGTCGAGCTCGACGTGATCGATCGCGGCATCGGCATCTCGCCCGACGACGCGAAGATGCTCTTCCACCGCTACTACCGGGCGAGCACGGCCTCGGACCGCGCGAGCGGTCTCGGCCTTGGCCTCTACATCGCGCGCCTGATCGTCGAAGCCCAGGGCGGGCGAATCGACGTGTCCAGCGTGCTCGGTCAGGGCAGCACGTTCAGACTGTTCCTACCGTCGCACTCCCCGCCGAAACCGTCGGGATGATCGGTGCGGACGCGGCGGAGGACGTGAGGCGCAGCCACACGGAGTCGGAAACGCCATCGGCGAGGAGCGCCGTCGCACGGGGCGCACGAAGCCGCACCGGCGGCCAAAACGTCACGTCGAGGGCGTCGCGCACTGCGCGCAGGAACCTCTCGGAGTTGTCGTGGTGCAGGAAGTGCCCGCAGCCGGTGAGCTCTTCGAAACGGATCCCCTCCACGTCGCGGGCGAGCGCCCTCCCATGCGCAATGGGAAGAATCGAGTCGCGATCCCCCCAGAGAACCGTGATCGGCGGTAGGTCCGCGATCTCATGGGCGTGACGCAAAAAGGAGTGACGCTGGCCGCGCCAGTCCATGAGATCGCGCGCCGTGCGCGCGAGCGCGCGCGCCGTCCCGGGCCGGGTGTTCATGGCGCTGAGCTCGAAGATGTGACCGCGGGGCAGCTTGGGCTGTAGCCGACGAAGCGCCACCCACGTGCCAAAACCCATGAACGGCTGGCCCATGAGCTCCACGATCCCGGGGAGCGATGCGAGGCGCAGGACGAACGAGATTTCTCTCCCCAGGCCGCCCGGTGCGGCGAGCACCAGCCGGCGAATACGCGAGCGGCACATGCGCAGCAGGACGAGGGCAATTCCGCCGCCGAGCGAATGGCCCACGATATCGACCTCCGGCACGTCTAGGCTCTCAATCCAATGGGCCACGATTTGGCCGTACCACGCCAGGGTGTAGTCGACGTCGGGGCGATCCGAGAGGCCGTGGCCTGGGAGGTCCAAAACGAAGACGCGGCGATCGCGGCCGAGCTCCGGTGCGATCTGCCACCACGTCAGGTGCGCATCATTCAGCCCGTGAAGGAGCACCACGGGCGGCCGTGTGCCCTGGCGCCCGTATTCCAGCCAATGCAGCGTCACACCATCGACGACTCGGAGAAACGGGCGTGCGGCACGGGCCGGCAGCGTTGCCAACAAGTGCGTTTGAAGGGCCACGCCGGTGACTAACGCATCGTGCGTGCCACTCCGTCTGTCGGCGTGGTCGCTCTGCCCCCGACCAACGAGTCGCTCGCCGTAAGCGAGAGCCGGTTCACGTCGATCATCTCGTCGACACCGAAGACGACGGCGCGCTCGATGGAGCTCGCAAGCTCGCGCACGTTGCCTGGCCACGATGCCTCGGTGAGCGCGCGAAGCGAATCCACGC
>Ga0302325_10030261_pt1 | contig 11169 bp, 7 predicted proteins | sample Palsa_T0_2_FD_201948 | JGI IMG/M metagenome (GOLD analysis project Ga0302325, IMG submission 201948) | Peat permafrost microbial communities from Stordalen Mire near Abisko, Sweden - Palsa_T0_2 | ecosystem: Environmental > Terrestrial > Soil > Palsa > Peat permafrost | place: Sweden: Abisko...
GGCGCGCCGCGGCGGTCGACCACATGGTGCTGCATCCGGAATTCGGCCTGGCGCTGTGCGCCCTGCTGATGCGCGAGAACCTGGCGCAGCTCGCCGCCCTGAGCGAGGTCTATGTCGCCAATCGGGCGCTCACCGAGCAGATCGAATCGAAGAACGAGACGCTGCGCCAGGCGATCGTCACGGTCGAGCAGACCGCACGCCTGGTCAGCCAGAGCCCGCATCCCGTCCTGCGCATCTCGAACGCCGGACTGCTCCTGTTCGCCAACGCACCGGCCGAGCCGATCCTGCGCAGCTGGCGCGCGGCGATCGGCGAGCGCGTCCCGACCGCCTGGCAGGCGGTGGTGCGCGGCGCGCTCGAAGCCGGCGCCCCGCGCGCGCTCGAGCTTGGCGTCGACCACGCGGTGTTCATGCTCACCGTCGTGCCGCTGTCGGAGCTCGGCTACGTCAATGTCTACGGGCAGGACGTCACCCAAGAGCGCCGCAAGACCGCGCAGATCGAGCACATGGCGCTGCACGACGACCTGACCGGTCTGCCCAACCGCGCCGCGTTACGCCAGCGGCTCGACCGCACGATCGCGCGCCCGCCGGCGGACGCCGGCTCGGCCGCCCTGATCCTGCTCGATGTCGAGGGGTTGGAGCCGATCCGCGCCCTGTTCGGCCATCCGGTGAGCGACCGGCTCTTGATCGAGGCCGGCCGGCGCCTCGACGTGCTGATCGGCACAACCGGCATGGTCGCCGCGCTCGGCACCAATCATTTCGCCATCCTGCTCGAGGCGGTCCATGACGAGACCGCAGCGACCGACGCGACCGCCCGGTTCGTCGAGCTTCTGTCGGCGCCGTTCGAGGTCGACAGCCACCGCCTGCTGCTCGGCGTGCGCGCCGGCATCAGCCTGGTCGGCAACCGACCCGACGACAGCGCCGAGGCGGTGCTCAAGCGCGCCGATCTCGCCAAACACCAGATCGGCGCCGAGCCGAGCTGCAGCTACAGCCTCTATCGCCCCGATCTCGAGCAGGCGCTGCGCGAAGAGCATGTCTTGGAAGCAGAGTTGCGCCAAGCCCTCGGCACCGACCAGATCGAGGTCTGGTTCCAGCCCAAGGTCGGGCTCGCCGACGGCATCACCGTCGGCGCCGAGGCGCTGGCGCGCTGGCGTCACCCGACCCGCGGCATGGTGCCGCCCGACCGCTTCATCCCGATCGCCGAGCGGACCGGCATGATTCGGGAGCTCGGCGAGCAGGTTTTGCGGATCGCTTGCCGGACCGCGGCCGCCTGGTCGATCCAAGATCACCATGTCGCCGTCAACCTGTCGGCGCTGCAGTTGCGCCAGGCCGACATCGTCGAACGGGTAGCCGCCATCCTGCAGGAGACCGGCTTGCCGGCGCATCGACTCGACCTCGAGATCACCGAATCGCTGCTGGTCGAGGATACCGACCGCGCGCTCGTCACCCTGGGGCGCCTGCGCGAGCTCGGCGTGCGGCTGTCGCTCGACGATTTCGGCACCGGCTATTCGTGCCTCAGCTATCTCGCGCGCCTCAAGTTCGACAAGATCAAGATCGACCGGAGTTTCGTCATCGACATGCATCGCAGCGACGAGCTCCGCAAGATCGCCAAAACCATCGTTCGGCTGGGCGCGAACCTGGAGATGACCGTGGTCGCCGAAGGCATCGAGCGCAACGAGCAGCGGCAGCTGCTCTGCGAGCTCGGCTGCACCGAGGGCCAGGGCTATTTGTTCAGCCGGCCGCTCAGCGCCGATCAATGGTCGGCCATGTTCGAGTCGGCGGCCGCGCTGCCCCGGCCGACGCCGGCCGCGGAGACCCTGTGATGGCGGCCGATTCGAAGCCCGCAACGGCGCGCATCCGCAAGGTCTTCGCCCTGCTCGATTCCGATCAGGCCGGCGAGGTGCGCGCCGCCGGCCATGCCTTGCGGCGACTCCTCGGCGCCGACCCGGCGCCGCTCGAGGGGGCCGGAACCAAGGGCCCGGAGCGCGTGCCCGAGCGGCGCGAGCTCGAGGCCTGCCTCGCCTACGCGGCCGAGGCGATCGTCGAGCTGACACGCGAGATCGAGAGTTTACGGCGCGACAATCTGGCATTGCGCGAGCGCGCGCCAAGCCCGACGCCGGCCCCGGCGGCGGCCTGGTGGCCGGGCGCCGGCCGGCCGCCACGCGGCGCGCCGGCGCCTCGGCCGCGTACCGCCCACTGACCGGATACCTATCCCACCGCTATCCGGGAAAGCCGCCCCGCTATCCCTCGGCGCACGCCCAAAACCGCCGCCGCCGGCGTAGCTTCAGACGACACCGGACACCGCATCACACCGGCGCGGCCGGTCGCGAAGGAACCCCCAGATGACGAACCAAATGCACGAGGAAACCGCCGGGCGCGGCACACTGCGACGCCGTCTGAGCCGGTCGCTCGCCCAATGCCGCACGCTCGCCCTGGCCCGCTTCTCGCGGCCTCGCGTGAAGCGGGCGCCGAAAGGCGCCGGCGCGGCGGGGTCGTTTGCCGCCTTGATGGCGGACGCTCTCGCGGCGACCGGCGCGTGGGTCTACGAGACCGACGCGGATCGCATCCTGTGCCGGCTGTCGCCGATCGCCACGCCGGCCGGCGCGGCGCTGATCGGCCGCGACATGCGCAGCCTGTTCGATCCGCTGTCGCCGATCAGCGAGCATGCCCGCATGGCGCGCGCGATCGAGGCGCGCCAGCCCTTCACCGATCTCCTGATGCCGATCTCTCACGGCACGGGCCCCAAGCTGCTGCGCGTGTCGGGCGCGCCTTTCTTCGATGCCGAGGGTGCCTTCAGCGGCTATCGCGGCCTGGCGATCGACGCCGCGACCACCGGCTATCGGCCCGACGCGGCGGTCGAGCTGATCGCGCCGGACGTCCGCCATGCCTTGGTCAATACGCTCGGCCTGATCGTCGGCTTCGGGCATCTCCTGCAGGACGATCTGCCCGGCAGCGGCGCCCAGGAATATATCGCGCGCATCCTGATCGCGGCCGCGACCGCGCGCAATATCGTCGCGGCCTCGAGCCGAAGCCGCGAGCGCGCGACCGATGCCGACACCGGCGGGCCGCAGCCCGTGCTGCTGGTCCACGAGATCGCCGAGATCGCCGACCTGCTGTCGATCGCCTTCGACCGCGCCGGCTTCGAGAGTGCGGTCTGCCGCGATGGCGCCGAGGCGATCGAGATTCTGGAGGAGGATCCGGCGCTCTGGGACGTGCTGATCAGCGACGCTGCGAACGCCGCGAGCGGCCGAGCCGGGCTGCTGTATCGCGCCAAGCAGCTCAGGCCCGACCTGCTGTGCGTCGTCTGCGCCGAGCCCGAGCAGGCGGCGCTGGTCGAGGCTGACGCCGATCTGTGCTGGCCGCGGCCGACCGACGCGCTGGCGCTCGTGAAGATGATCGACGTGCAGCTGCGCGGATAGCTATCCCTCGAAACCGCCGCGCTATCCGCACGCACGGTCGCGCGGCCGCCGGAATCCCGATACTCACATCCAACGCATGCCACCCAAGGAGACAACAACATGTGGAACGAACTCTGCGGTCCCGCCGAGATGACGGAAATCCGCGTCGTCGAAAGCTGCGGCATGGCGGTCGCCCTGCCCGAGCACAGCGTCATCGGCGTGCTGCCGCTGACAGACGACCCTGAACACGCTGTCGAGCACATCGGCGGGATTCCGACGATGTATATGGACGAGCGGCGCCGACCGCTGATCAGCCTCAAGCAGGCGCTGTGCATCGAGACGCCGGCCGATCACGGCGACGGCGAGGGAACCGTGGTCGTGCTGCGGCTCGGCGGCCAGCTGTTCGGCCTGCTGGTCGAGGCGGTGCGCGAGCCCGAGCAAGCGGTGGTGCTGCCGACCGTGACCCCGCTGCACAGCCTCGCGGTGTTCAGCCAGCTGCTGCAGATGGCCGACGGCGGCATCCTGTTCGCGCTCAATCCGACCTGGCTGGCGCTCTCCATCGAGCTGCCGAGATCGGCCGCGCTGGTCGGCGCCAAACCGGCCGTCCGGCTCGCCGCCTGAACGCCGGCGAATCACGCCGCGCGCGCGGCAAGCGGCGGCGCGCCGGGTTCGGGTTGCGGGCGGCGGCGGGGTGCGCCAAGCTGGCACCGGCTCGGTTCGCTACGCGCGCCGGCTGCGCGTCGCCGTCGGACCGGTCGGCCAGAGTCACGATGGCGGGCCGAGCCCGCTGCCATCGAGGAGCGGTGCGCGCGACATGATCGAGAATCGTCCGATCCATGGCTTCCACGCCGCGCGCGGCCTGCGAGCGGGGCTGGTCGCACTGCTGGTTCTGCTGCTAGCCGTGCTGTGGTCGGGGCTGTTCTACCACCTGTCGAGCCAACGCCGGCTTGAGCTCAATCACGCCGAGCGCAATGTCCAGAATCTGACGCGCATTTATGCCGAGCAGGTCCACAGCACCTTGAGCGCGGTCGACCAGACCCTGCTGCTCCTCAAGCGGATCCACGAGCTGCGCGACGTCGAATTCAATCCGGCGTTCGCGCTCGCGGACAACGTGCTGCTGAAAGGTGCGGACCTGCGCGTCCGGATCGTCGGCGCCGACGGCTACAGCGTCTATTCAAGCGACCATCAGGCTTTCGTCGGCGACCGCGATTACTTCCAGGCACATGTCGCGCAAGACACCAGCCGGATGTTCATCGGCAAGCCGGAGTTCACCGAGCCCAACGGCGAGCCGCTGCTCGACCTGTCGCGCCGGCTGAATCGCCCCGACGGCTCGTTCGACGGCGTGGTGGTAATCTCCTTCAATCCGCAAGCGCTCGAATCGTCGCTGGCGAGCGTGGATGCGGCGACGCCGACGACGTTCATCGGCGTGATCGGACTGGATCATGTCATCCGCGTGCTCTCGGAAACACTACCGGCGGTCTTCGGCAGGCTTGGCGAGCCCCTCAACGCGCCGCAACTGCTCGCCGCACGGGAGATCTCGCCGGACGGCGACCTGGCAGGGCGAAGTCAGGCCGACGGCGTCGACCGCATCGCCGCGTGGCAAACGTTCGACGACTACCCGCTATTCGTCGCCGCGGCCCGCGACCAGCAACCCCTGCTGGCGGATTTCAACCGTCACCGGGTCGTGCTGATCGTCGCCACGGCGGTGATCTCGTGCCTGTTCGCTCTTGCCGTCGGGCTGCTGCTCCGGATCCTCGAGCAACGCGACGCGTTCGCCGCCTCGGTCGCGCGCAGCCGCGAACAGCTGCTCGAGGCGCAACGCCTCGGCAAGATCGGTCATTTCGTCGTCGACGACGCAAGCGGCGTCGCGAATTACTCGGACGAGTGCTTTGCGATGATGGGGATCGAGCGTGCGGTCGACATCCCGGTCGCGCGCGGTCTCTCGGTCATTCACCCCGACGATCGATTCCGCTATCTCGCGGCGCGCAACGGCGACGGCGGCGACCTCGAAGCGCGCGTCGTGCGGCCCGACGGCAGCGTCTGCTGGACCCATATGCGGCTGCGGCCGCGCGTCGATGCGGCCGGCAACCGGATCGGCCTGTTCGGCGTGGTGCACGATATCACGGCGCGCAAGCAGGCCGAGGAGGCCGTGCGGCAGCACGAGCGGCACATGCGCGCTATCATGGACAACGCGCCCGTCGCGATCTTCCTGAAGGATCGTGAGGGCCGCTATCTGATGGTCAACCAGCAGTTCGTCGACTTGGTCGGTGTTCCGGCCGACCAGCTGATCGGCCACATCGATGCCGACGTGCTGCCCGAAATGGCGGTGCTCAGCCAGGCCTCGAACGAGATGGTCCTGAAGCACGGACAGGTCGCGCGAGTCGAGCGACCGCCTTGGCGCACAAAGCCCGGTCTCGAGCATATCGAGATCCTGAAATTTCCGATCTTCGCGGAGGACGGCTCGATCGCCGGGCTGAGCGGCTTCACCTTCAACGTCACCGAGCGGCGGCGCATCGAGGAGCAGCTGCGCCAAGCCGCTAAGATGGAGGCGGTCGGGCGGCTGGCCGGCGGCATCGCCCACGACTTCAACAACATGATCGGCGCGATCCTGGGCTTCAACAGCTTCCTGCTCGAGGATCTCGATCCGACGACGCAGGAGCATCGCTTCGCCTCGCGCATCGCGCAGGTGTGCCGCAACGCCAAGCATCTGGTCGAGCAGGTGCTGGCGTTCGCTCGTGCCGGCCACGTCGAGAAGCACACGATCGATCTGCGCGCGGCGGTCGCCGAGAATGCGCCACTGCTCGATGCCGCGCTGGCGTCCTCGACCGACCTGACGGTCGAAGTCGGCGATGCCCCCCTGCCGGTCGTGATCAATGACGGCCAGGTGCACCAGGTGCTGCTCAATCTGTGCGTCAATGCCAGCGACGCGCTGGGCGGCCGCCCGGGACGGGTCGCGGTGCGGCTGGAGCGCATCGGGGCCGATCATCCCGATCATCGCCGACTCGCCGACGAGCAAGCCGACCCCGAGGTCGCGCGTGCGCGCAGCGGCCGTCTCGACGCTGCGCAGGTCTATTGCGCAATTCGCGTCTCGGACACCGGCTGCGGCATCAATCAGGCGACCCTCGATCGCGTGTTCGAGCCGTTCTACAGCACCAAGCCGCCGGGCAGCGGGACCGGGCTGGGGCTCGCCGTGATCCACGGCATCGTCACCGCATGCGGCGGCGCCTATCAGGTGACCAGCCGGCTCGGCGACGGCTCCGAATTCTCGCTCTATCTGCCGCTCGCCAGCGACGCGGCGGCGCCGCCGGTGACGCACACGCCGGCCGGCCCGGCCAGCCTGCTGGTGGTCGATGACGAGATCAACATCACCGACATGCTGGCGATCGGCCTCGAGCGGCTCGGCTACGAAGTGACGTGCTGCAACGACCCGGCCGAGGCCTTGCGCGCCTTCGAGCAGGATCCTGGTGCCTGGGACATCGTCATCACGGACCACGCCATGCCGGGCCTGACGGGCGCCGCGCTGATCGAGCGCATCAAGGCAATCCGCCCGGACTGCCCGACGGTGCTGTTCACCGGCTTCGGCGACCAGGCGGCGGCCCGCGATGCCGGCGCCGATGCCTTCCTGATCAAGCCGATCGAGCCGCGGCGCGTGGCCGAGACGGTCCACGAATTGCTCAACCGCAGCGCCGCAGCGCCGCGCAGCCCGGTCGGCGCCGCGTGACGCTGCGGGCCGGCGGGCGGGCGCGCGGGGATAGCTATCCCGACCTATCCGCGAGATTGCTCCGCTATACGGCTGCGCCGTCGCATGGAGCGGCAAGAGCGGCAATATTACGGTGTGTCGGCGCAGCCCGACGGAGCCATTCACTGGAACCCATCACATGGTGATCGAATTCGCCCAGCGTGTCCGTCCATCGCCACGCGACGCGCCCGCCTCGGCGCCCGCCAACAGCGCCGGATCGGCGGCTCGCGAGGACGACATCAAGCCGGCCCCAGCCGATCAACGACCGATCGTCGTCGTCGACGACGACCCGAACCATCTCGACGTGCTGGTGACGTGCCTGGAGCGCGCCGGATTGCGCGCCAGGGGCTTCACCCAGTCGCGCGAGGCGCTCTATTACCTGCTCGACCACCCTGCCGCGCTGGCCGTCGTCGACCTCTATATGCCGGACATGGATGGCATCGAGATGGTGCGGCGTCTGCAGGGCAGCGTGCCGGATCTCCCTTTGATCGGCATGACGGGCGCGCGCGACCGCCGGTCTTCGATCTATCTGAGCTCGCTGCGCGATTTCGGCGCCCGGACGTGCTTGCGCAAGCCGGTCGAGGCGGCCCGATTTCTGAATGCGGTGCGCACCGCGATGCGCTGACACCATCGCGGGGGCGCGGTTTCGACGGCGTGGCGCCGGGCGATTTGACGCACCCACCTGCGATTTACCGTTGATCCGGGCGGCCGCCTCGACTAGCGGTGGGGCTCACCGCGACGGGGTCCAGCCATGACGAGCCTGACATGAGACCGATCGGCCGACGCCGGCTGGTCGTCGCCGGCGCGCTGGCGATCGCGGCCGCCGCACCGGCCGCCGCCGCACCGGCGCCCGCGCCCAATCTCCCGTCGGCGGAGCTCGACCAGCTGACGCAAGCCTGGCGGCGCCTGCTCGGCGCCGATGATGCGCCGAGTCTGAGCGACGCGCAGATCGACGCGATCCGCCAGCAGCGCGACGGGCTGCTCGAACGGATCCTCGCCTTTCGGGCACGCTCGGCGGCCGACGTGCTGGCCAAGCTGCGGGTCGCCGACATGATCGATCCGTTCGCCGACGCCGCCGAGGAGGGCGACGTCAAGGCGATCTGGGCGCTCAGCGCCATGGCGGACCTCGAGCGCCTGACCGGCCAGGGGAAGCGGTCACGCTAGGCGGATCGGCATGCCGGAGCTGACCCCCGGGCCGGCCCCCGAGCAAACCGAAGCAGTGTTGCTCGAACGGGCGCTGGCCTATCAGAAGGCGGGGCACACGCCGCTGGCCGCCCAGCTGTGCCGCGAGATCCTGGCGCGCAATCCGGAGCGCCCCGAAGCGCTCCTGATGCTTGGCCTGATTCTCGGCAGAACCGACGATCCGGCGGCCGGCGCCGCGCTGCTGGCGCGCTATCTGGCGCTGTATCCGGACGATCCGATCGCGACCTGCCAGCTCGGCCTGTTACGCCAGCGCCAGGGCCAGGACCGCGTCGCGCTCGGCTTGCTCGAGCGCGCGCTCGCTCTCAAGCCCGACCTCGCGCCGGCGCTGCACGGGCTCGGCGTCACCCTGCACGCGCTGGGCCGGCTCGACGAAGCGGCAGCCGCGCTCGAACGCGCGCTCGCGCAGGAGCCGCGCGATGCCGCCGCGCGCAACAATCTCGGCGATCTGCGGCGCAGCCAGGGCCGGCTCGACGACGCGTTGACCGCCTTCGACCAGGCCCTCGCGCTCGCGCCCGACCTCGCGATCGCGCACTGCAACCGCGGCATCGTGCTGGCCGAGCTGCGCCGGCATGACGAGGCGATCCCGGCGTTCGAGCGCGCGCTGGCGCTCGATCCCGGCCTCGAGCGCGCGCATTTCGAGCTCGCCGAGGCGCTCGAGGCGCGCTTCCGGCCCGCCGAAGCCCATCATCATCGAGTTGCGGCGGTTAGCCGCCATCCGCTGGTCCACGTGCCGTGCGCCGGGGCGCAGCCGGCGGCGCGCATCCTGGTGCTGTGCAGCGCCGGCCGCGGCGACGTCTCGGTCAAGTTCCTGCTCGACCGCGCGCGCTTCGACAAGACCCTGCTGTTCCTGCTGCTGCCCGAGGATGCGCCGCCCGACTATGCGCGGCAGATCGCGCCGCTGCCGCCGGTCGACATTCTGTTCAACGCGATCGCGGACGCCGACCGCGGCGCGCCCTATCTCGCAGAGGCCGCTGCGCTGTGCGCGCGCCAGGGCCGCCCGGTGCTCAACCCGCCGGCCTCGATCGCGGCGACGCGGCGCGACCGCACGGCAAGCCAGCTCGACTTGATCGCCGGGCTGGTCGTGCCGCCGACTCGTCGCGTCACGCGCGCGGCGCTGGCCGCGCGCGCCGCCGACACGATGCCGCTCGCCGGGCCGCTGCTGGTGCGGCCGGTCGGCTCGCATGGCGGCGAAGGGCTGGAGCGGATCGAGCAGCCGGCCGTGCTCGCGCCCTATCTGGAGCGCACGCGGTTCGACGATTTTTATCTGACGGATTTCTGCGACTTCCGCAGCGCCGACGGCTATTACCGCAAATACCGCTTCGTGTTCGTCGACCGCGTCGCGTTTCCCTACCACCTCGCGATCTCGAAACAGTGGCGCGTGCATTACTGGCGCGCCGACATGGACGAGGCGCCCTGGATGAAGCAGGAGGAGGAGCGTTTCCTCGCCAATCCGGACGCGACATTCGGCGGCGCCCGGCGCGCCGCCATCGAGGCGATCGGCCGGCGGCTCGACCTCGACTATGGCGGGCTCGATTGCGGCATCCTGCCCGACGGTGACATCGTGCTGTTCGAGGCCAACGCCAACATCCTGGTCCATCTGAACGATCCGCCGGATGCGTTCCCCTACAAGCATCGTTACGTGCCGCGGATCTTCGACGCCATGGCGGATCTCGTGCTGCGCCGCGTCCGCGCCGCCGGCTAGCGACGGCGCCACCCGTGGAGTCCGACGCGAAGCACCGGCAAGCCCTCGCCCAGGCCAACCGGCACAGCGCGGCCGGTCGGCTCGAGGCGGCGGCGGCCGCCTACCGAGACGCCCTCGAGCAGCGGCCCGGCGACCTCGAGACGCTCACCAATCTGGGCGCCACATTGAGCCGGCTGGGCCAGAGCGACGGCGCGATCGCGGCCTATCGCGCCGCCATCGCGAGCCACCCGCAAGCCACCGAGCCACGGCTCAACCTCGCGATCGCGCTGACCCGCGCGGGACGACAGCATGACGCGCTGGCGGAATACGACGCGCTGCTGGTCAGGTCGCCCGACCTGGCGACCGCGCATTTCTATCGCGCCAACCTGCTCGCCAGCCTGAACGAGCTGGACGCCGCACGCGCCGCCTACGACCACGTGCTGGCGCTCGCCCCCGACCATGCCGAGGCCTATTGCAACCGCGGCACCGTCACGCTGGCGTTGCGCGACCCCGGCGCAGCCGAGCGCGATTTCTACGCCGCGCTGACCCGCAATCCCGGACTCGCGGCGGCCTGGCAGCAGCTCGCCAAGCTGTTCGTCGGCGCGCGGCGTTCCGCCGACGCGGTCGCGGTGCTGACGCGGCTAGCCGCGCTGCAGCCCGCCGATGCCGAGACGCAGTGTCGGCTCGGCCAAGCCCTGGCGGCGAACCAAGAGCCCGATCGCGCGACGGCCGCGTTCGAGCGCGCGATCGCGCTCGGCGACGCGCCGCCGCCCGAGGCGCTGCGCGGGCTGGCCAGCCTGCAGCTCGGACGCGGCGAGCGGCGGCAGGCCCTGCGCAACTATGCGCGCGCCGCCGCCGTCGAGCCCGTGGTGCCGTGGCACACCGCGTCCGCCGGCCGGCGCGCGCGCGTGCTGGCCCTGGTGGCGCCCGGCCTGGGCAACACGCCAGTCGAGCATCTGGTCGCGGCGTCGGCGCATGAATTCGGCATGGTGCTGGTGCTGCCGGGCCTGCGTTACGACGCGGCACGCCTGGCCGAGCGCGGCGACCTGGTCCTCAATTTGATCTCGGACGCCGATGTCGGGCGTGGCGTGCTGCCGCACGCGGCCGCGCTGGTCGACCGGATCGGCCGGCCGACCATCAACCACCCGGCG
>Ga0302325_10030263_pt1 | contig 11168 bp, 8 predicted proteins | sample Palsa_T0_2_FD_201948 | JGI IMG/M metagenome (GOLD analysis project Ga0302325, IMG submission 201948) | Peat permafrost microbial communities from Stordalen Mire near Abisko, Sweden - Palsa_T0_2 | ecosystem: Environmental > Terrestrial > Soil > Palsa > Peat permafrost | place: Sweden: Abisko...
TGCGGTGGTCTACACCGTGTGGCTGAAGCGCGCCACCTCGCAGAACATCGTCATCGGCGGCGCCGCAGGCGCTGCGCCGCCGGTGCTGGGATGGACGGCGGTGACGGGCCACGTCGACCCGAACGCGCTCCTCCTGTTTCTCATCATTTTCGCGTGGACTCCCCCGCACTTCTGGGCGCTCGCGATCGCGCGCCGCGACGACTACGCGCGCGCCGGCATCCCGATGCTGCCGGTGACGCATGGCGTCGAGTACACGCGCCTGCACGTGCTGCTCTACACAGTTCTTCTCGTCCTCGTGACGCTGATGCCGTTTCTCACGCGCATGAGCGGACTCATTTATCTCGCGAGCGCGCTCGTTCTGAATGCCATGTTTTTGTATCACGCGCTCGTGATGAAGATTACCGCCCGGGTGGAGCTGCCGATGCGCGTGTTCCGATTTTCGATCACGTATTTGATGTGGCTCTTCGCCTCGCTCCTGGTCGATCACTACCTGCCGACCACGCAGGGCGGCTTTTAGGCCGAGCTCATTTGGGGATGAGTAGGACCAAGCGCATAGGCTGCGACGCGTGACTCAGGTGGTAATAATTCATGCCACTGCGCAAGGACGAGGACCGTCATGAGCGAGCCGTCCAAGGCAGTGTTTCTCAGCTACGCGTCGCAGGATGCAGCGGCGGCGCGGCCCATTGCCGAGGCGCTGCGCGACGCAGGCATTGAGGTTTGGTTTGACCAGAGCGAACTGCGCGGCGGCGACGTCTGGGACCAGACAATCCGCCGGCACATCCGCGAGTGCGCGCTTTTCGTCCCGATCATTTCGGCCCACACGCAGGCGCGGCCGGAAGGATATTTCAGGCTCGAGTGGCGGCTTGCCGAGCAGCGCACGCACCTGATGGGACGCAGCCGCGCATTCATCGTGCCCGTTTGTGTGGACGACACGCCCCAAACAGAAGCGGATGTTCCGGACTCGTTCTCTGCCGCGCAATGGACACGCCTGCCTGCGGGCAGCACACCGAACGACTTTGTCGAGCGAATATCGCGTCTCTTGGTGTCTCACGAGCAAGTCACATCGATAGCCGGCCGGCCGCCAGCGGGCGCAGAGCCCGTCGCTGCGAGCTTGCAGACCCATGCGTCTGCCGGCCTCAAAGAGACACATCGCAATCGCCGAGCTCCCGGCGCAAAACTCGTATGGCTACTGCTAGCCGCGGCGGTCGTCATCGCGGCGGGTTACTTCGCACTGGACCGCTCGCTCTTCTCGAAGCGCGCCGTCGAATCCTCATCCCCGGCATTGCAATCGACGGCGAGGCCGAATGCGATTCCCGAGAAATCGATTGCGGTGCTGCCGTTTGTCGATCTCAGCGAGAAAAAAGACCAGGAATATTTCTCCGACGGTCTTGCGGAAGAGCTCATCGACCTCCTGGCGCAGGTGCCGAATCTCAAGGTATCTGCACGCACGTCGTCGTTTTACTTCAAGGGTAAGTCCGAGGACGTCGCAACCATCGCGCAGAAACTGCGCGTCGCCAATGTTCTCGAAGGCAGCGTGCGCAAGGCAGGCAATACGATACGCGTCACCGCGCAGCTCATCCGCGCCGACAACGGCTACCATCTTTGGTCAAAAACCTACGATCAAGACGTCAAGGACATCTTCAAAGTCCAGGACGAGATCGCGGCTGCCGTCGTCGCAGCATTGAAGGCGCAGCTCCTGCCGACTCAGCAGATCTCAAGCCGCCACCGCACCAAGAACACAGACGCCTATACAGAGTACCTGGTCGGCAACCAGTTCCGGGCGCGCGACACGGTGGAAGCCAACACGCAGGCACTTGCGGCCTACCGCAAAGCCGTTGCGCTTGATGCGGGCTATGCGGCGGCCTACAGCGGGATCGCCGACGCCCAATGGCGGCTTGCCGACCAATCGACCGGACAGGCGGCCGACTACGTAAGCGCCCTTGCGGCGGCTGAAAAGGCCATCGCACTCGCGCCAGACTCACCGGAGGGCTACTGGGCGCGAGCTCAGCTGCGAAATTACTATTATTTCGACTGGCATGGAGCCGAGGCTGACTTCCAGAAGGCCCTGGCGCTCGATGCGAGTTTTGTGCCGGCGCAGGTAGATTATGCGGCGCTGCTCGCAACCCTCGGGCGGGTGCCCGACGGGCTCACCATTCTGCGTGCAACGGTTGCGCTTGATCCCTTGTCGGTGCCGGCTTGGCGCCAACTTGCGAGGCTGCTGACGGATAGCGGGCGCTTTGCTGAAGCTCGCGTTGCTGCTCAACGCGTAGTCGAGGTCAGTGTGGGTGGGGATCCCGGCCAAACGGGCGGCTTCATCGACCTGTTTGACGGCCGCCCTCAGCAAGCACTGGCAGACGCTCAAGTAAACACCAGCATGTACTATTTGATGCTTGCCGCGATGGCGAACCACACGTTGGGTCACAGCACGGAGTCGCAACGCGCGCTCGACGAACTCATCCGCAGAGGAGCCAACACGCTCGCCTATCAGATCGGGGCGGTCTTTGCCTGGCGCGGTGAGCGGGATAAGGCCTTCGAGTGGCTCGAGCGCGCTCTGCGGCAGCACGACGGCGGACTCACCTATATCAAAAATGATCGCCCCCTGGCGAGCCTGCGCAGCGATCCGCGCTATCACGCGCTATTGCGCACGCTCAAGCTGCCGGATTGATGGGGGTGAGTGCTTAGCGGCCAGGCGCATCCGCTGCTGGAACAATCACTCTATTCTTGTGATTGCCCGGCGTTGGCAGACGTTTGTGCACTAACGGCACGCCGGCATCCGGCTGCTTGCCATCCAACTGTGCCTGTAGATCCAAGGCCCATTCTGGCGCATCGGTTTTGAGTTGCTGGGTAGCTTCGTCGCCGAAGACTTCCGCAACCATGCGCCCCGTAGCGACATCGTAAAGCTGAAAGTCACCGACTTCCGGGCCGTGCGTCGGCCCCCACACAGTGGCAACCTGCCTGCTGGCGTCGCGGAAAGACCAATCCCAGAGCATTTGACCCTGCTGTATACGTCGCAAGACGCTTCCGGACCGGTACAGCGCCAGTACGAGCGGAATCGGATAGGACTGGCAACAATTAAAGTAGGTCTCGGCCCAGCCTACTGTCCTGCCATCGCCCGCGATCTGAATGCTTGAGTATCCGACCTGATCTTCTGAGTCATCGCTCGCGGGCTCTTTCTTCGCGGGCAGGACTTCGACGACTTGGGTTCCGTCGCTGTAGATGAGGCGCAGAGGGCCCGTTTCATACTCGCCCGGTTTTTCAACGAAGAACTCAACAACATTTGGCTGCGCTGACGACCAGCCATTTGCCGGTGCGCCGGCCGGTGGCGAAGGCGCGATCGGTGCCGCGGCCTGCGCCGTGATGAGGAGCAACAAAGTGCAGCCTCGGCACATGACGTTCCATTTCATGCTGACCTGTCCTTGGCATCGTGCTTGCCTCGTACGCCGTGCAAGCTTAAGTGGCCTTGCGCCGCACTCCCCGAGGGCTGCTGCCCGGCGCCGATGAAGGGCGGCTTTTAGCGCGGCGCTCGATGCGCGTCAGCTCCACCTGCCAGGACGATAATTTCCTATCGTTGAAAAGCAGCATGGCGCAGGCGCGGTAATTATCTTCATCGACCAGCGCCAGATGCTCTGTGCCCTGATAGGTGCCGTCGGTGGAATGAAAGATCGACAGTATCGATGCGCCGACCACCGAGAACACACCCTGCAGTTTGCCGAGCATGGCGTTCTCCGCAGTCCACTTCAAAGTGGTGGCATCGCGTCCCGGAAGCTCGATCGAGTAGGCGCTGACGAATTCCACCGGCGGGCAACTTAAGACCTTCATTGAACCTGCGAGCAGCCAGCACGCCTCGCGATGGCTGATCTCGATGCGCCCCTGCGCACCGACGGGGCGCCGGTCGCCGGCCCAGAACGTGCCGACGACGCTCCACTCGGCAGGCTCAAACAGGAAGGTATGCTTCAAGCAGCGCTCCCGAAAGTCCGCAGCCATTATGGCGCGTCGCGCGTTTTGCCGGTACCGTGGCCTCTATGCTGATCGAGCGCATCTGGACCGCGAACGCGCTGCGCAATTTCCACTATCTCATCGCCTGCGCCGAGACCGGGGAGGCCCTCGCGGTGGATCCTCTCGAATGGCAGCGCTGTCTGTCCACGGCGCAGGCGCGAGGCTGGCAGATCCGGCAGATCCTGAACACCCACGAGCATGGCGATCACACCGGCGGCAATGCCGGGCTCGTCGGGGCAACCGGCGCAAAGGTGCTGGCGCATGCCGGCGCCGCGCGCCGCATCGGCGGCGTCGACCGCGGCCTTGCTGCCGGCGACTTGATCCGCGTGGGCCGCACCGTGGAGCTGCGCTGCCTCGACACGCCCGGTCATACGATGACCCACATCTGCGTGCTCGCAGATGCCGATGAGCCGGCAATCTTCTCGGGCGATACACTCTTCAATGCCGGAGTCGGCAACTGCCACAACGGCGGAGCGCCCGAGCTTCTCTACGAAACCTTTGCGCAGCAGCTGACGCAGCTGCCGGATGCGACCCGCGTGTATCCCGGGCACGAGTACCTCGCGCGCAATCTCGAATTTACGCTAGATCGCGAGCCGGATAACATGGCAGCGGCCGAGCTTCTGACGCGCGCGCGTCAGCAGGACCCCGCGAGCGGCCTCGTCACGACGCTCGCAGACGAGAAGCGCATGAACGTCTTTCTGCGCCTAGCGGAGCCGCAGATCATCGCGCGCCTGCGCGCAAGTTTTCCGGATCTTCCCGCGGCGCCCGATGCACGCACGGTGTTCCTCGCGCTGCGCAAGCTGCGTAACAGCTGGTGAGCTTACGGACGGCGCGTGAGTGGCACGTGTGCAGGCTCTGCCGCCACGCGGGCAAGCCAGGAGCGCACGTGCGAATACGGCGCAAGCGCAAGGCCGCCCTCGTCGGCCACGTGGGTGTAGGCGTAGAGCGCGATATCGGCAATCGTGTAGCGCTCCGTCACGAAGAAAGGGCGCGTCGCCAAATGCGCCTCCATGACGGCAAGCGCCGCGCGGCCTTGTTCGAGGCGCCTGGGCAACTCCGCACGGCGCGGCGAATCGGAGCTCAGATGCCTCTTAATGAAACGCGGGGTGGCGACGTACGGCTCATGGCTGTACTGCTCGAAGAACATCCACTGCAGGACCTGGGCACGGCCTAGGGGATCCGGCGGGACGAAGCGTGTGCCTTCGCCGAGATACCACAAAATGGCGTCCGACTCGGCAAGACAGGTACCGTCCTCGAGCTGCAAAGTCGGAATCCTGCCATTCGGGTTTTTCGCAAGGAACGCAGGCTGGCGCGTGGCGCCCGAGAGGATGTCGACCTCAACCCAGCGGTAGGGACGATTGAGGAGCGCGAGGAGGAGGCGGATCTTGTAGCCGTTACCGGAATCGAGATAGTCGTAGAGAGTCAGCACGGCGCTTGCAAAATCCTCATTCGAAAAGCACGCAAAGTATCCATCGCGCGCGCCCTTTGCGCCAAGTCGTGAACGACGCGGAGGCGCCGCTCATGTACCCTGCCGCCCGACTCGAGCCTTTCGGGCGCATCCATGTATTCAGCATTTTATCGGCGCTCCTTCACGATCGCGACCGTCGTGATTCTGGGCTATGCGCTCCTGGCGATGCTGACGCCGTTCTGGGGACCGCTCTGTTGGGCCGCCTTTCTTGCGTTCTTTCTGCATCCGCTGCACGTGCGCCTGACGCGCAGATGGGGCGGCCGCGCCGGGTTGTCCGCCGCGCTCATCACGGTGCTGACGCCCTTCGTCCTGATCGCGCCGTTGTCGGCTCTGGGGCTGGTGTTTGCCCGTCAGGTCGGCATCCTCATTGGCTATCTGCGCGCGCATGCGATTCCGTCGTATCCGACGATCCGCCAGGATCTCGACGCCTATCCCCTGATCGGGCCACTCCTGCGCTGGGTGGACGCAGACGTGTCGGTGACGGCCGCGCAGGTTCAGGAGTGGCTGGTGAACGGGGCGCAGTCGATATTGAAGGCGGCCGCCGGAGTGGGCGAGCAAGTGGCGCTTGGAGTCTTCGGCACGCTCGTCGGCTTCGCACTCATGGTGTTCCTGCTCTTCTACCTGCTGCGCGACGGGCCACGAATACTTTCGGGGCTTCTGGGACTCGTGCCTCTGGAACCCAAGCGGCGCGCGCGGCTCATTCAATATCTGGCGGATGTCACGCGCGCCGTGGTCTACGGGCACTCCTTGACCGCGCTCGCACAGGGCGCGCTCGTCGGCATCGGTTTTGCGATCGTGCACCTGCCCTCACCGGTGGTGTTTGGTGTGCTGGCCGCGCTGACTGCGCTCCTGCCAGGCGCCGGCACGGGCTTCGTGCTCGTTCCGGCCGTGCTGTATCTGGCGTTTGCCGGCCGCTGGGGAGCGGCACTCTTCCTCGGGATCTGGGGACTCGGCATTGCCCTGGTCGACAACTTCCTGCGGCCCTTCCTCACCCGGCAGCACGCTGCGGTCTCGACCCTGACGGTGTTCGTGGGGGTCATCGGCGGCTTGGTGGCCTTTGGCCTCATCGGGCTCGTCCTGGGGCCGGTGCTCTTAAGCCTCATCGTCGCCCTCCTGCGCTTTGCGCAAGAGCGCATGGCGGAGGGTGGCGCGGATCCCTCCTGAGCTTGAAAAGGGGCGAAGCAGTTACAATGCCGCCCCCATGGATGTCTCACCCCTCCTTGATCCGCTGAACGACGCGCAACGCGCAGCGGTTACGGCGCCGCTTGGGCCCATGCTGGTGCTGGCAGGGGCCGGCAGCGGCAAGACCCGCGTGCTCACGCATCGCGTCGCCTGGCTGATCCAGGTCGAAGGCGCAGCACCACAGAGTGTTCTTGCCGTCACATTCACGAACAAGGCGGCGGGTGAAATGCGCGGCCGCATCGAGCAGCTCCTCGGCATGCCCGGTCCCGCCTTGTGGGTGGGCACCTTCCATGGCATCGCGCACCGCCTGCTGCGCATCCATTGGCGCGAAGCCAATCTGCCGCAGAGTTTCCAGATTCTCGATTCCGAAGACCAGACGCGCCTCATCAGGAAGGTCCTGAAGGCTCAGGACCTCGATGAAACACGCTGGATCCCGCGGGAGATCCAGTGGTTCATCAACTCGAACAAGGACGAAGGCCGCCGCCCGCCGGTGCTGAAGGACGGCGGCGACTCCACGCGCCGCCAGTTCATCAAACTCTACGCGGCCTACGAGGCCGCCTGCGCGCAGGCCGGCGTCGTCGATTTCGCAGAGCTTCTCTTGCGCGCCTTCGAGCTGTGGCGCGACCAGCCGGAGGTGCTCGCGCATTATCGGCGCCGCTTCCGTCATGTGATGATCGATGAGTTCCAGGACACGAATGCCATCCAGTACGCCTGGATGCGTCTCCTCGTAGGCAGCGAAGGATTTCCATTTGCGGTGTTTGACGATGATCAGTCGATCTATCGCTGGCGCGGCGCGCGCGTAGAGAACGTGCAGCAGTTTCGCAGCGACTTCCCGACAGCCGAGCTCTACCGCCTGGAGCAGAACTACCGCTCGACGGGCTCCATCCTCGAGGCTGCAAATGCGCTGATCGCGCACAATTCCGGGCGGCTCGGCAAGAGTCTCTGGACCCACGGCGAGCGCGGCGAAAAGATCCACCTGTACGCCGCCTACAACGAGCGCGACGAGGCGGACTTTGTCGTGCAGCGCATCCGCCAGTGGACCAATGGCGGCGGCGTGCGCCGCGACGTTGCCATTTTGTACCGTTCGAACGCCCAGTCGCGCGTGCTGGAGGAGGCGCTGCTGTCGGCGCGCATGCCGTACCGCGTGTACGGCGGACTGCGATTCTTTGAGCGCGCCGAGATCAAGGATGCGCTCGCCTATTTGAGGCTCATCGCCAACCGCCGCGACGACTCCTCATTTGAGCGCGTGGTGAACCTGCCGACCCGCGGCATTGGCGCCAAGAGCCTCGACATCATTCGCGCGCAGGCCAAGGCCGCCGGCACCTCGCTGTGGGAGGCCGCCGCAGTATCCATGGCCGATGCGCTCGGGCCGAAGGCCGCCGTCGCGGTGCAGGGTTTCATGGCCCTCATCGAGCGCATCGCGCGCGAAATTCAGGACCTGCCGCTCTTTGAGCAGGTGGATCACATGCTCAAGGAGAGCGGCCTCCTCGATCACCACAAGCGCGAGAAGGCCGAACGCGGCGAAGCCCGCGTCGAGAATCTGCTCGAGCTTGTGAGCGCGGCGCGCGGCTTCGAGCCCGAGGGCGGAATCGATGAGCTCTCGCCGCTGCAGTCGTTCCTCGCGCATGCGGTGCTCGAATCCGGCGAAGGCCAGGCGGAGGCCTGGGAGGATTGCGTGCAGATGATGACGCTGCATTCGGCGAAGGGGCTCGAATTCCCGGTCGTCTTCATGTGCGGCATGGAGGACGGACTCTTTCCTCACCAGCGCTCGCTCACCGACATTGACGGCCTCGAGGAGGAACGGCGCCTGTGCTATGTCGGCATGACGCGCGCCATGCGCCAGCTGTACTTCACCTGCGCCGAGCAGCGACGCCTGCATGGGACCGACAGTTACGGGCAGCCCTCGCGCTTCATCAAAGAAGTGCCCGAGGAGCTGATCGAAGAAGTCCGGCCGCGCATGCAGCTTGCGCGTCCCGTCGCGGTCGGCCGTTTCCGCGCTGAGGAGCCCGCCGCGCCCGGTGTGCACCTGGGCGCGCGCGTGCGTCACGGCAAATTCGGCGAAGGCGTCATCCTCACCGTCGAAGGCAACGGCGCGCATGCGCGCGTGCAGGTGAGCTTCGAGAAGCAGGGGACGAAGTGGCTCATGATCCAGTACGCGAACCTGGAGCCGATGCGTTGAAAATCGTGATCTTGGGGGCGGGCCAGGTGGGTCGCACCGCCGCCTATCATCTCTCCCGCGAGGAGGCGAACGAAGTCACCGTGGTCGATACGGACGAAGAGGTCCTGCGCGATCTGCAGGATCGTCTCGACGTGCGCACCGTCGCCGGCAATGCCTCCTATCCATCGGTGCTCGAGGCCGCCGGCGCCGCGGAGGCCGACATCCTGATCGCGCTCACGTCGAGCGATGAAGTCAACATGATGGCCTGCGAGGTGGCCTTCACGCTGTATCGCACGCCCACCAAGATCGCGCGCATCCGCGCGGCCGAATACACGAGCCGCCCCGAGCTCTTCAGCGAAGAGGCGCTGCCGGTCGATGTCTTCATCAGCCCCGAGCAACTGGTGACAGAGTATGTCGAGCGGCTGATTCATTATCCCGGCGCGCTGCAGGTACTCGATTTCGCCGACGGCAAGGTGCGCCTGGTCGCGGTGCGTGCGCACGAAGGCGGCCTCCTCGTCGGGCAGCAGCTGCGCGCGCTGCGCGAGCACGTGCGCGACATCGAGGCGCGCATCGTCGCGATCTACCGCGCCGGCCGCAGTATCACGCCCGGCGGCGACACGATCGTCGAGGATGGCGACGAGGTGTTCTTTCTCGCGGCACGCGACGACATCCGCCGCGTCATGAGCGAGATGCGCAAGGAGGAGCATCCGCTGCGGCGCGTCGTCATCGCAGGCGGCGGCAATGTCGGCTTCCGCCTCGCCAAAGCCCTGGAAAAACACAACCAGGTGAAGCTCATCGAGCGCGACGCCAAGCGCGCGCGGCGCATCTCCGAGCTCCTCGAAAATACCATCGTGCTGAACGGCGATGCCGCGGACGAAGAGCTCCTGATTGAAGAGAACATCGACGGCACGGACGTATTCGCTGCACTCACGAATTCCGAAGAGGCCAATATTCTCTCCTCGATGCTCGCCAAGCGCCTGGGCGCCCGCAAGGTCATGGCGCTCATCAACAAGCCCTCCTATGCAGAGCTCATCGAGAGCGGCAGCATCGACATCGCCATCTCCCCGCAGACGATCACCATCGGCTCGCTGCTCGCCCACGTGCGCCGCGGCGATGTGGTGCGCGTGCATTCGCTGCGCCGCGGCGCCGCCGAGGCTCTGGAGGCGATCGTGCACGGCGACGAGCGCAGCTCGCGCGTGGTCGGCAAACGCGTCGAGGAAATCAAGCTGCCCGACGGCGCCTTGATTGGCGCCATCGTGCGCGGCGACAAGGTCATCATGGCGCACCATGACACGGTCGTGCAGTGCGACGACCACGTCATCGTGTTCCTCTCCGACCGCAGACATGTCGAGGCGGTCGAGCGTCTTTTCCAGGGCCCTGCCCGGTAAGCGCACGCACGCGTGCTGCGCGTCGCACATGTCCTGGGTTTGATGCTCGCGGCGTTCGCCGCGGCGTTCGTGGTGCCGATCATCACCTCATGGGTGTACGGCGGCAGCGGTAAGTCCTTTGTCATCGCAGCGCTCGTATGCGTCGGTACGGGCATGCTGCTCGCGACCAGCACGCGCGCCTACGCGCGCGAGTTGAAGCCGCGCGACGGTTTCCTGCTCGTGACTCTGGGCTGGTTATTGATGTCGGCGGCGGCGGCGATCCCGTTCCTGCTGGTGCTGCCCGGGCTTTCCTTTACCGACGCCTTCTTTGAATCGATGTCGGGTCTGACGACGACCGGCGCAACCGTATTCAAGGGACTCGATACCCTGCCGCCCGCCATCAATATATGGCGCGCCGCGCTGCACTGGTACGGGGGACTCGGGATCATCGTGCTCGCGATCGCCATCCTGCCGCTCCTCAGCGTCGGCGGCATGCAGCTCTACCGCGCCGACTCGCCGGGGCCGGTGAAAGAAGAGCGTCTCGCGCCGCGCATCTTCCAGACGGCAAAGACCCTGTGGTTCGCCTACACGTTTCTCACCATCGCCGGGATCATTGCGCTGCGGGTGTGCGGCATGTCGTGGTTTGACGCCATCTGCCATGCCTTCTCGGCGGTGGGGCTCGGCGGCTTTTCGACCCACGACGCCAACATTGCGTATTTCAATTCCGCGTCGATCGAGTTCGTGCTGATCGTCATCATGATCACCGCATCGCTCAACTTCGCCTGTCATTTTGCGGCGCTGCGACGCCTGACGTTAGAGCCTTATTTCACCCACCCGGAAACCAAGGCGATATTCCTGCTGCTTAGCGTGAGCGTGGTCGGCATCGCGATCCTCCTCACGGTGCACGGCGTGTATCCGGATTTTTTCACCGCGCTGCGACATTCGGCCTTCAACGTCGTGTCGCTCGCGACGACGACGGGATTCGTGACGCAGGACT
>Ga0302325_10030265_pt1 | contig 11168 bp, 10 predicted proteins | sample Palsa_T0_2_FD_201948 | JGI IMG/M metagenome (GOLD analysis project Ga0302325, IMG submission 201948) | Peat permafrost microbial communities from Stordalen Mire near Abisko, Sweden - Palsa_T0_2 | ecosystem: Environmental > Terrestrial > Soil > Palsa > Peat permafrost | place: Sweden: Abisko...
AGCTTCAGAGAACGAAGAAAACCCAATGCGAGACCGCAATGATGAGTTCGCTCGCTAACCGCGGCGCGGCGTCACAAAGATTTCTGCAGCCGCGGCCGCCCTCCGCGCTTGCCATTTTCCCGTGAACTGGACGCCTTTCGCGCCGAAGTCTTTGATCCGGCACACCGTGCCAACTCACTCATCCAGGACTTCGAACCAAAAATGCCGGCGGCCAGCTCCGCTACGCCGAAATCCGCGTCCAGTGCCTCCCAATGCAGACCGGTACCCATTGGCGAGAGCTCTACCTCCGAAAGCTGCGCCGTTGTGGCACCCCTCAGACCCTGCAGCAGTTTCGGTGGCAACATCAAAATGACGCCGTTAGTCAGCTCGACCACAAGACGCGCCTTACGCGCATCGTAATGCGCCTTGGCAGCGCGCGGCTGCGTCGCCAGCTTTGCTTCCCCGGCCTTAGTTGCTCGGTCATACGAATGAGGTTTTTTCAACGGTTGATGCGCCGCTGAAGAAATGAGACCGGAGTTTTATCCGGCAGCTGGCGACGAGCCGGGTTAGCTGTCATATGCGGAATCCTCGCCGTCTTCGATAAGAAGTTCGACATCGACGGGGGCATTTCTGCCGACGCTCTTCTTGAAGCAAGCGAGATGGCAGAAGAACTGCTGAGACGCTTGCTCCTCGTCACTCTTCTTCCAATTCACAACGAGTACGACAGCGCAAGGGTCGAGTCTAGACGCTCCAGCGGCCGACTCCTCGATTCCCTCTCCACAAAAGCAGCACTGACACTCTATATTTATCATAAGTATTTTTAAAAATGTCGAAGCCCGCACCTACGCGTCGGTGTTGCAAGCCAAGAGACTCGGCATCGCATGGCCCTTCTGGAGTTCCGACTTCCGCATTCATTATCAAGGCTTCAGAGAGAGGGCGGTCGGACGCACAACGTGCTGCCCCCGCTTCGCCTCGCTTGGTACGGGCACTTTCTCGCCCTTGTCCGTATAGAACTCCAACGCGGTTTGCAATGCGTCCCGCGCCCGAGCCAAAGCCTCAGCCTCGTCCTCACCCTGGGTAATAGCTTCCGGTACATCCGGAAAGCTCACAACGAATCCTCCTTCATCGGCCTCATCCAGGGTCACCGGATAATCAGGATTTTCCATTTCCGTTATCTCCAGGCGAATGATCCGCTGATTGCTGATGTGGGCACATTAATCCGGCGGTTCTGCAGCCGAGAATTCGAGGCGGCTCTCAATATGGCCTATCTCAGCCAGGCATCACTGTAAGCCGTACTCCAAGGGAATCGAGTAACTTCCTAACTGTGTCGTACCGGATCTTGGCACCCGGCGCTAGAGCTTTGTACAGGCTCTCTCGCCCGAGGCCTGCGTCCTTGGCTACCTTGGAGATGCCACGTGCCTTGGCAACATCCGCCACCGCGTGCAGAAAGACATCGGGATTTCGGTCTTCCAACGCGGCCGCAAGGTACTCGGCAATAACCTCCTCGTTGTCCAGGTATTCCGAGGCATCAAACGGTGCAATCCCCAGTCGATGCTTTCGCTTCGCCATCGTCACTCCTTGTGCGCGTCGCTCTCCTTGAGCTGGTGCACCATACCCCGTGCCCGCTTCACATCCATTGCCTGTGTCGACTTGTCACCGCCTACCAGTAACAGATAAACGGTGTCGCCGCGGCGCGTGAAATAGACGCGGTACCCGGGCCCGACATCGACTCGCATCTCACTCACACCCCCGCCGACAGATTTGCAATCCCCGAAATTGCCGTGCCGCGCGGAGGCTATTCGGGCGAGGATCCGGGCTTGCGCCTTGCGATCTCGCAAGGCGCCGAGCCATAGATCGAACTCGGCCGTGCGTAGAATTGTGTTCAAGGGGATTGTATCCGATCGGATACACTAAGGCAAGGGGCGCTCGAGGGGCACGACGTTACCGCCTGCGCGCAATACGTCGAGATAGTCGGCCCACGCCTGCATCATCTTGCGGCGCTCGGGGAGGCGCTGTGCCTTGTTATACGCCGCCCGCACTTTGTTGCGCTCTGTATGCGCCAGCTGCAGCTCGATCACGTCTGGCGGGAAGCCCTGCTCGTTGAGCAGCGTGCTCGCCATGCTCCGAAAGCCGTGCCCCGTCTGCTCTTCGCTGCTGTAGCCCAGTCGGCGGAGCGCGGCATTGATCGTGTTCTCCGACATCGGGCGCTCGCGCGTCCGAAGCGAGGGAAACAGATAACGCCCTCCCCTCGCCAGGGGTTCGAGCTCGCGCAGGATCGCGATCGCCTGATGCGCGAGCGGCACGATGTGCGGCTCCTTCATCTTCATACGCGCGGCTGGAATGCGCCATTCCGCATTCCGCAGATCAAATTCCGACCATTCCGCCGCGCGCAGTTCACCCGGACGGACGAATACCAGTGGCGCGAGCTTCAGGGCCAGTGCGGTCACGGGGTACCCGCTGTAGCGATGGATGGCCTGCATGAGTTCGCCCACGCGAACCGGTTCAGTCACCGATGCGAAATTGTGCGACTTCACCGGCGCCAGGGCGTCTCGAAGATCCGCCGCGACGTCGTACTGCGCGCGACCCGTGGCCACCGCATAGCGCAGCACCCTGCCTGCCAGCGCGCGCACCCGATGCGCCGTTTCGTGCCTGCCGCGCGCTTCGATGCGACGGAGCACCGCCAGCAGCTCCTGCGCCGTGATCGCCGCCACCGGTCGGCTGCCCAGGTACGGGTACAGGGCACTGTTCAACCGCGCACCCAGGATCGACATGGTTTCTGGTGCGAGCGATTTCTTTTGAAGCTCGAGCCATTCGGCGGCTACTGCCTCGAAGGTCTGGGCCTGTGCGCTCCGCTCTGCCTTGCGCTGGGCGTTCGGATCAATGCCGTCAGCGATCAGCCTGCGTGCCTCGTCGCGCTTCTCACGCGCGCGCTTGAGCGGCACATCGGGATAGACGCCAAGGGCGAGAAGTTTCTCAACGCCGGCCATGCGGTAACGCAGCCGCCACAGGCGGCCGCCCGCGGGAGTCACGAGTAGGAAAAGGCCGCGCTCATCGAACAGCTTGTAGGGCCTTTCCCTCGCCTTGGCAGTGCGGACTCGCGTGTCGCTGAGCGTCGCCATAAGTGGGGTACGCAAAAATTATCTTGACCATACCCCAGGTGCGTACCCCTAGTCCAATTCCGGTGCCTCCGGACGCCAAAGGACAACCTCAGACACTAATATTATTATATTTCATATAGTTACGAAGAAGCTCGAGACACGGAGGGACGCCGTCAGACACGGCTGGACAGGGTTCTGGAGGCTAGGGTCGGAATCGAACCGGCGTTGACGGCTTTGCAGGCCGCTGCATGACCACTCTGCCACCTAGCCTCAACCGATAACAAAAAAAGCCCTTACGGCCATGAAGGTCCTAAGGGCTTCACGATGCTGTTCATTGGAGCGGGAAACGAGGCTCGAACTCGCGACCTCAACCTTGGCAAGGTTGCGCTCTACCAACTGAGCTATTCCCGCACCGTGGCAAGATCGGGAATCTTAAGACCACGGGGCGCCAAGTCAAGGTGGTTTCCTGCCCTACGCCGCGATCGCCAGCCGTGAGACGATAGGCTCAATGAGCCGGAAACTGGCATGAGCACCCGCCGCCGGGCCACCCTGCACGCCATCGTCCTGGCCGCCGGTGCATCGAGCCGTTTCGGCTCACCAAAACAACTGGTGCGCTTCGAGCGCCAGCCGTTGATCCAGCGCGTAATTGCCGGTGCCACCGAGCTGGCGGGAGGCGCGGTGTCGGTCGTGCTCGGCGCGTACGCGGCGGAGATCGCCGCGGCGATGCCACCCGGCAGCGCCACCATCATCGTCAATCGCGACTGGCAGGAAGGCATCGCCAGTTCGATCCGCACCGCGGTTGCCCGACTGCCCGGCGCCTGCGACGGCGTACTGGTGCTGCTGGCCGATCAGCCGCTGGTCGGCAGCCACAGTCTCAATCGTCTTGCCGCCGCCTGGCGCAGGCAGCCGCGCAGCATCATCGCCTCACTCTATCGGTCGGTGACCGGCGTGCCGGCAATCTTTCCGCGCTGGTGTTTCAGCGATCTCGCGGCACTGCGCGGCGATCAGGGCGCGCGCATTCTGCTGCGCCGGTACGCCGATCACGTGGTGCGCCTGGCGCATCCGGAAGCCGAGGTCGATATCGATTACCCGGAAGACCTGCTGGAATTGCGCAGCACCGCTTCCGGCGCGGTCGACGCCGGAGGCTGAGGCGCCCCGCTATTCACGCCGAGCCTCTAAAGCTGAACCACGCCGTCGATGACCTTGGGCGGTGCCGTGACCGTGGGCTCGGCGCCCCAATATTCACTGTCAGCGCTGCTGCTCGGGTCGTGGGTGCCACCGGAAGGCGGAGTCACCGGGGCAGCTGCATCGTCGCACCGTCGGGCATCGGGAACATCGGCACCGAGTTCGCATTCGTGACCGGATCGACGCAGATGTTGGCGATGCCATTGAGACTGCCGAAGCCACTACCCGCTCGCTACGGGCTGGTGCCGGGGCGTGTCTCCTGCGCCACAAGCCACTTCACCAGCTCGATGGTCTCCTCGTAGCCGCCGGCGGATACCGGATTGAGTCGGTACTTGCCGTTGACGACGATGCTCGGGGTCTCGCTGATGCCGTAGTTTCTGATGAGCTCGTCGGCCTGCCGGATCTTGACGTCGACCGCGAACGACGTGGCAGTCGCGAGAAAGCTCTCCGGCTTGACGCCGGCGGCCTTGGCGTAGAACTTGGCGAGATCGGTGAGGGTCGGGGCCGGCCGCTTGGCGCGCTGTGTGGCCGGATCAAACACCGCCAGCTCGCCGCTCTTCCAGATCGCATCGAACAGCGCATCATGCGTGCGTTTGTCGATGCCCAGCTCCTTGGCGGCCAGATAGGCGCGCTGGAACACTGGCCAGTCCTCGTCTGGACGGAACGCGGCCGGCAGGTAGTCCATCACCGCATTGGCCGGCAGGCTCGCCTGGAGCCGTTCGGCTACCGGATAGAAGCGATTGCAACCCGGGCAGGCATAGGAAAATATTTCGGTGACTTCGATCTTGCCCGCGGCCAGTCCGGTGGGCTGCGCCGGAGTGATCAGAAAATAATTCACGCCGGCAACCCAGCGCGCCGCGCAGTGAGCCGCCGGGGCCGCGCCGAGCAGCGCCATCGCCATCGCCGTCGCCGTCGCCGTCGCCGTCGCTGGGAGTGCGCGTCGTTCGACGGATTTCCCAGTCGGTCCAGCCCGGCGGCGCCGTGCGCGTATGACCGTCGCTGCCAGGACCGCTAGCGCCAGCAGCGACGGCGCATTCATCACCCCGCCACCGCCGTGGCTGCCGCCGCTCGCGCCGCTACTGCTGCTACTGCTGCTTGCAGCGGTCACGGTTACCTGCGCGTCGCCCGAGCGCGTCGCATCAGCCACGGATACCGCGGTCACGGTCACCATCGCGGGAGACGGCACGATCGCCGGGGCCGTATAGACGCCGGACGTGGAGATCGTGCCGACGGCGTTCGTGCCGCCGACCGCACCGTTGACCTTCCAGGTCACCGCAGTATTTGAAGTGTTGATCACGGATGCGACGAATGGCTGTTTGCCGCCGACCGCGACCATGGCGACGCTCGGCATGACGCTGACCTGCACATGCGCCACCGTGACCGTCGCCGAGGCTGAGCGGGTCGGATCGGCGGCCGACACGGCAGTTACACTGACCGTCGCCGGTGTCGGGATGGTGGCCGGCGCAGTATACAGTCCCAGACTTGAAATCGTGCCGACGGTGGAATTGCCACCGGCGATACCGTTGACGCTCCAGCTGACCGCCGTGTTCGATCCGGCATTGACCACCGTGGCGGTAAAGGACTGCGTGCCGGTGCCGGCCAGCACGACTGCACTGCTCGGCGCGACCGACACTGCCACCGGCGGCGTGATGGTCACGCCGGCAAAGCCGGTCTTGGTGGCATCGGCGAGCGATACGGCGTTCACCGACACCGTGGGCGATGACGGCACATTCACCGGCGCCGAGTACAAACCCGCGGTGGTAATGGTACCCACGGTCGCATTGCCGCCGGCAACGCCGTTGACCTCCCAGCTCACCGCCGTATTCGCCGTGCTGGTCACCGCGGCGGTGAAGGCCTGCGTCCCCGGTCCGGCCTGCACCGCCGTGCCGCTCGGCGACACCGTGACCGTGATCGGCAGCGACGGCGTGATGGGGGTGAAGCAGGCGGCATTACCGGCGCTCGCCGGCGCGGTGGTCGAGGCCGCAGTGGCGCTCACGACCGCCTGGGCGCTATCGGTTCGACCGCCATCGTCGGTGACCGTGACCTGCAGCGTGAAGCTGCCGCTGCTCGGGGCCACGACGGTGACCGTGGGGCCGCTCGCGGACCCGACGATGCTGCCCATCGCGCTGCCGTTGATGACCGACCAGGCGTAGCTCGCGATGCTGTGGGTGCAGGCCGCAGCACTGCCGGAGGCATCGAACACCGCGTTATGCCCGGCGCTGATCGAGGTGGGTGGATTGAGGGCCGCGATCGGACGCAGCGCTGCGTTCACCGCCCCGCTGGCATTGGCCATGCCGCTGCCGCAGGTCAGAGTCGTGCAGCTGCATTCCGCGGTCTGCAGATCGGTCGAGCTCATCGGTACGTGGCAGGTCGGCACCGACGGGCTGCCGGATACCGGAAACGGCAGCACGCTCTGCTGCAATCGCGCGGCGATCTGTCCGGGCGTCAGGTTGTGATTGACCGACAGCATCAGGCCGGCGATGCCGGCGACGATCGGGGTGGCGAAGCTGGTACCGACGTTGTAGTTGCTCTGGTTGGTATAGGAGTTTGCCCCTGGCGTTGTAACGCCGAGATTGGTGGTGGTGTCGATCGAAAACAGGCACGGGCCGCCGCTGGTGTTGACGCAGTTGCCGCCCGGGGCGCTCAGCGCAATCTGCGGGCCGAGGCTGCTGAATCCGACCTTGGTGCCGACGTCGCGCAGCCCGGCAACCGCGATCACCCCCGCGCAGTTGCCCGGTGCATCGACCGGGCCGCCCTCGTTACCGGCCGCGGCCACCACGGTCACACCGGCGGCAGTGAGCTGCTCGACGACGTCCAGATAACTCGACGGACAGCTGCCCGCGGCGCCCAGGCTCAGATTGATGATCTGCGCCGGGTACGGATTCAACGGTACCGCGCCGCCAGTGTCGTCCTGGACCTGCATGCCCGCGGCCCACAGCATGGCAGTCTCGATATCCGAGTCCGCCCCGCCGCATTTGCCCAACGCGCGTACCGGCAGAATCCAGCCATTCCAGGTCAGCCCGGCGATACCCAGGCTGTTGTTGGTGATCGCCCCGAGAATGCCGACCACGCGCGTGCCGTGCCACGTGCTGTTGCCCACCGTGCACTGACTGAAATCGCTGGTCTGCGTATCGGCCTGCGTGATCCAGTCCCCGGGATCGGAGGCATCGGCATCCCAGACGGCATTCTTGTCGGCATCCGCGACCGCTCCATCGTTGGCCGTGAGCACATCGCTGATGAACGTATAGCCGGGCAGCAGGCGCCCGCCGACGCCCGCACCGGCGCGCAGCAGATCCGGATGATCGAAGCGCACCCCGGTATCGATATCGGCGATGATCAGGCCGGCGCTGCCGGTGGTGGTCGTCCAGGCATCGGTCGCATCCACGGCGCTCGGGGCGCCCGCCGGCGAGCTCGGACTCTGCAGATACCACTGACCGGTTGCTCCCGGGGTTGCGACGAACAGTGGATCATCGGGAACGGCCAGCGCGTAACGACGCTGATCGGGCTCTGCATATTGCACCGCTGGGTCGGCGCGCAGACGCGTGAGCATCGCCGGCAACGCGTCGCCCGCAGCCTGTGGCGCGATATCCATCACCTGCAGGCCGGGCAGCAGAGCGCGGGTGTTGCCAAGTGTGAGGTTGTTGCGCGCGGCGAGCGCGGCCATCGCCTCCGCCACCGGCGCCGACTGATGCTGCGTGCGCGCGGCGGACGCGAGCGTCGCGCTGCCGGCATCGCGCAACTTGACGATGATGCGGTGGAATACGGTCGGCGCCGCCGCAGCCTGCCCCTGGGACGCATTGCTCGGCGCGGCACTGGTGCCGAACCCCAGGCAGGTCGCGGCGGACAAACCCAGGACCATGGCCCGTATGCGCATCAGCTCTCCCCCGACGAAGTGGTGGATCTTAAGGGTTCAGCCGGGATCGTGCTCGCGACGTTGGTCGATCTGCGCGGATCGCAGCCTTGGGTCGGCGCGCAGGCGCGCCAGCGCCGCATCGCAACCGCCGCCGGCGCCCGCCGCGCTCAGCCGCAAAACGTACAGACGCGGCGTGATCGCGCGCAGGTAGTGCAATTCCACGCCGTTGGCCGCCGCCAGGTCGCGCACCCAGGCCTCATCCGGCGGCGACGGCATCGCGTGCACCAGACCGAGGATGACCCGCACCCGGCAGCCGCTCGCGGGCGCTGCCTCGTCGCCAGCCGCGCGCATTGCGGGCGCCAGGAGCGTGCACGCTAGCAGCGCCGCGGGGAGCCGCATCCGAACCGACAGGCGAGACCGAGCGTGTGGCATCGACCCGTGTAATCGACGATTAGCCGGTAGGAGCCGACCGGCCCGACACCGGCTAGCTTAGGAGCTTTCCGCGGCAAAGCCGACTGCCGGCCCAGCCGGCGAGTCTCGATTCAATGGCCGGTCAGCCGCCGCGCGCGCTCGCGGGCGCCAGCGCGCCCCGCTTGCCCTCCCAGAAGCGCCGGTAATGGCTCAACCAGGCGTCCATGCTCCGCAGCGGAGCGGCCGCAAGCGAGCACCGGTGCACCCTGCCGTCGACGCTGCGGGCGATCAGTCCTGCGGTCTCCAGCACGCGGATGTGCCTGGAGACGGCTGGCAGCGACATGTCGAACGGCCTGGCAAGTTCGGTCACCATCGCGGGCCCGATGGCCAGGCGGGCCAGCAGCGCCCGTCGGGTTCGATCCCCGAGCGCCTGAAACGCCGCGTCCAGCCGATCCTCGGCCGGGCCGCGCCGCCTGCCGCCCCTTGACTGCATCGAGCGTCTCCACTAGAACGTCGTTATTAAACAGAGAAGTTTAATATAGCAGCCTCCCCTCCACTCACGCCAGCATGCAGGCACACCATGTTGACCGACCGCTTGACTCGCAGAGATCTGGTCATCGCCGTGGCAGCGATCCCCGCAGGGCTCGGCAGCAGCGCCAGCGCCGTCAGAGCTGCCGACACCCCGGTTGCCGCCGATGCGGCCGCGGAGCAGGAGATCTCCCGCACCGCCGTGGCAATCCATCAGGAGATTCTCTTGTCGGCGAGCCGTCCGCGGGTGTACCGCACATTGACCGAGGCCCGAGCGTTCGACCGGGTGGTGCGGCTCAGCGACGCCATGGCATCCGGCATGGTTCCCGCGTCCGCCAGGCGGAGCCAGATCAGCGCTCGCGTCGGTGGCCCCTTTTCATTGTTCGGCGGCCACATCACCGGATTGCAGGTGGAACTGGTGCGCGACCAGCGCATCGTCCAGGTCTGGCGCGCCGGCAGCTGGCGTCCGGGCGACTACTCGATCGCGAGCTTCGTGCTCGCCGATGAAGGCTCGGGAACCAGGCTGGTGTTTGACCACCGGGGTTTCCCGGCCGGCGAAGCCGCGCACCTGGCCGCGGGCTGGCATGTCAACTATTGGGAGCCGCTGGCAAAGGCGCTGGCCCAACCCGGGCACTGATTGATCGCAGAACGCTGCCGCCGCGCGCCCGCGCGGCAGCTCGCCCGTCTAACGCCTCGGGCCGCCGCAGTCATCGTCGCACGCCGACGTCTCGATCTGCACCGTGGCATGCACGATATTGAGCTGGGTGCGCAGCGCCCACTGGACACCGGCCAGGCAGGCCATGTGATCCGCGCCCTCGCGAACCACCACGTGCAGCGTCATCATCGGCCGCTCGTCGGTCAGCGACCACGCATGCACGTGATGCACCGCGGCCACCGTCGGTACTGCCGCTTTGATCTGCCGCTCGATGGCGGCGGCATCGAACGCCGCCGGCGTGCCTTCGAGCAGGATATGGGCCGATTCCCGCGTAACGCGGTAGCCGCCGCGCAGGATCAGCACCGCCGTGACCATCGACAGGATCGGATCGATCGGCGTCCAGTGCGTGAGCCAGATGAGCAGCCCCGCCAGCAGCGCACCGATGTTGCCGAGCACATCCGCGGCCACGTGCAGCAGCGCACTGCGCACATTGAGTGTGCGCTCGCCGCGCGAGAGCACAAAGTAACTGAGCAGGTTGGCGAGCACGCCGAGCGCCGCCACCGCCATCATGGTCGGCGCCTGAATCGCCGCCGGCGCGACCAGTCGATGTGCCGCCTCGATCACGATCCACGCGGACAGCAACAGCAGCGCGAGGCCATTGACGAATGCCGCCAGCACCTGCCATCGGTGATGACCGTAGCTCATCACGTCGGTCGCCGGCCGGCTCGCGGCTCGCACCGCGGCGTAGCTCATGGCCAGTGCCCCGGCATCGGCCAGCATGTGCGCCGCGTCGGCGATCAGTGCGAGGGAACCCGCGATCCAGCCGCCGATCGCCTCGGCGACCATGAACCCGGCCGTGATCCACAGCGCCCATAGCAGCGCGGTCTCGCTCGCACCCCTGCCGTGGCCATGCCCGGCATGCCCATGATGATGACCATGGCCGTGCCCATGCTGATCCTCATGCCCATGGTCATGGTCATGATCATGTGGGCGCACTGTGCTGCCTGACGACATTGCGCGGCTCCCGCGGCTGCAGATTGCAGATTAAGAACCCTGTAGCTACTATAGAGTCAAATCCACCCACCGGACCTGTGTCATGAGTCACGGAATCAATATCGGCGCCCTTGCCAAGCGCACCCAGTGTCAGGCCGAGACCATCCGCTACTACGAGCGCGAAGGCCTGCTGCCGCCACCGGCGCGTTCACAGGGCAACTACCGCCAGTACGACACCACCCATGTCGAGCGGCTCTCGTTCATTCGCCACTGCCGCTCGTTGGACATGACGCTCGATGAGATTCGGGCGCTGCTGGATTTTCGCGATGCGCCGACGCGCAATTGCGCCGAGGTCAGCGCCCTGCTCGACGAACACGTGCGCCACGTCGCCGACCGCATTACGCAGCTGCGTCGGCTGGAGCGCCAGCTCAAGCACCTGCGCGGCCTGTGCGCGAGCCCCGGGAAG
>Ga0302325_10030266_pt1 | contig 11168 bp, 14 predicted proteins | sample Palsa_T0_2_FD_201948 | JGI IMG/M metagenome (GOLD analysis project Ga0302325, IMG submission 201948) | Peat permafrost microbial communities from Stordalen Mire near Abisko, Sweden - Palsa_T0_2 | ecosystem: Environmental > Terrestrial > Soil > Palsa > Peat permafrost | place: Sweden: Abisko...
TAATAATTAGTTTTATAAGTAATAAGTCGAGTATCTTGTTGTTTATTACTATTACTTTTGCCTTTGCTTCTAGCTATTAAAGAATCTTGCACATATCTTAAATAAATGCTTATTGCTTGTCCGAGAATGTGACCCCGGACTTGCTCTCCTTGCCCGGCTCTTTAAAAGCAATGCGCATTATATAGCAAAGTAGCTTTACAAATATTTAGCTATATTATGCAATTATCCTCTTCTTAAGTAACTTAAATAGCCGCTAGCTAGCCACCTTATTCTTAGGCAATGCCCACTACTTAAGAATGTCCTTATACTTGCTAATAGCAGCTAGCGTAGCAAGACTACGCTATAAAATGCGCTTTTAGCTTTAAATAAGTCGCGCGAGTTCTAGTTTTATAGCAATAGTAGTAGCAATAAACGCAATAATAGTAACTAAGTTGTACTTAAATGTAGCAAGTACCTTTTCTTAGCTAGTATATTATAGCTACAAGTCAATCTTAGTAACTATAATGCTTGCCTAATATTAGCCCTCTTTTTCTATTATTTACTTTACAATCTTAGCCCTAATTATAGCGCTAGCATCGCTATTATTACTACTATTACTATTATTAATATCATATAACTTGTTATTAATATCTAATTAACGCGTTGTGTCTATTACTTAATATTGCGCCCTCTTTTCCTTAAACTACATTTATAGCTAAATAGCTTAAAATAGCTTATTATCCGGAAGACGCTTCTTATTATGCTCCTTATTTGTATGCTTTTATATAGCTTGTCGGCTTTAGCTCTTATAATTGCAATCTTAGCATTAGAATCTAGTAAAGACTAAAAGAATTAGCTATAAAGCAAACTTGTCTAGTAATAGTAATATACTTTAAAAATCATATTACTATTGCTATTGCTTAATATACTAATTAGCTTGCTTATATAGCTTACTTTTAACTTAGTGCTTGTTGCGCAAATAGCAACTAATAGCTTTTAGAGAGAGTGCTTACTAGTAACTAGTAATATAACACACTAGAATGTAATATTTGGCATTTATTGCAATTTATTGCCTTAATGCCTCAAGCAATGGCAATAGTAGTTACATTAATGAATTTGACATCTTAAAATCAATTAAATTGTGCAATTTAAGCGTGTTTTATTAGAACTTAAAAGATTAAGTATATAGTAATCGAGATAGCTTAAAAGTGGGGCGGCTGCTACTGCCACGACCAATCACGATCCCGACTACTCGGTAATTGAGTAGAGAATAACGTTAAGGGTCTAGCGGCGGCCTCGGTCGAGCATTGTTTTGTTGGGTATTAGAGTCTTAAGGAATTCGGATATTCGTTTGAAGCCCAGTTTCAAGAGGAGTATTTGCTAGGACATCGCTGTAAAGTAGAGGCTCGTAGGCAATAAAGTCAGCTAGGCCATTAGGTTAACGCGACTGCTAACGCGCGCGGTGATATAAACGTAGCTTGCTCTATTGCACTGCCTCTATGGCATCTATTTTAGTAGCATACTTTCTAGGCTTACCGCCGCGTTTCTTTGGAGATTGGTTAAGAGCCATTGGATTAAACGTAAAGAAATAAGCAGCTCTTGAAGTGGTCGTCCACGACTAGAAAATAACCCCGATTCGGTTAGTGCGCCGCCTTAGCAATTCTATAGAAGGAACGTGAGCTTATAACTTAACCAATTCTATTCTTGAAATTAAAAACTATTAAATATGATTATAAGTTTATAATTAGAGTATTTCCTTTCATTTACCTTCTTTATTATTTCTGTATTTAATTATACTAAAGGCAATTAAAGTAGGACTAGAAAATAACCTCGATTTAGTAAGCGGTCGGAATCCCTATTTTGCCGGCCGTCGCCAAATCAGGAGGGGAGATTATCGAGACCACCCACCTTTAACCGGCCATATCTTCCACCACGTTAATCGCACGACTGTCAAACTGGTCAGTCCTACGTTTAAGGATCGGTTACATACCTTCGTCGCGAAATTTTGCAAATCGACGACGTGACGTGGGTCTAACCCGGACCCGGATTCAAGGGTTCAAAGGAAATGGCGTTTTTGAGCACTTTTAAAGTGGCTTTAGTGTTAGTATAATTGCATTTACTAGTTTTAAGTCACGTGACCTTATGTCATGTGATAGCACTAGTCCAGATTAGGTAGCCGAGGAAGTATATCGACACTATAGTGTTGATATCCTTCTTAATAAAACTTTCACTTACTATGCAACTAGTATACCACGTTATAATTTACGTGTCGTGCTACGCGTCCCGAGTAAACCGACAATAATCGTTTATTCGTCGCTTGTTTATGCGTTCTGCTTTTGCTTTATGATTACAATTGGTTCTTGCATGCTTTAGTTCTTTTGTTATCGCTTTATTTCTACATATGCGTTTACTTATTGCTTGCTTGCTTGGTATCCGAGAGATGTTCTTGTAGGGCCTTTTCTTCTAGCGAAGGTTCGCCCCCCTACACTAGTCACGTGTAGCACTAACTGAAAACCTCCAAAATCGACAGAATTTAGCAGTCTCCTTAGCGCGCCCCCACACTATTCATTTCTTTCCTGCTAATAGCCTCTTTCATAACACCCTCTAGTCTATCAACCGCTTCATCGCTAATCTGATAATGAACTACCAATCGACCCGCTAGAAACCTTAAGCCGTGCTTCTTTCCAATCGCCGCAAACTCATCGCCGCTAAGATGCAAGTTATCGAGGTGGAGCCATACCATATTAGTTTCCGTCGGTTTATCTAATTTCCCGCCCATATCCGTCCACATTTTTGCGATCTTCTTCGCTGTGATATGGCTTTTCTTTAGCAGTCCTCCTTCGCCATTTGGACCTTTACCAAACGTCTCATCAACCGCGACCCTAGCAGCAGCGGTAACTATACCAGGCTGCCTTAATCCCCCGCCAATGCTCTTCCGCACCCATCTAGCTTGCTTGATAAATTTCTTGCTTCCAACTAAGATGCTCCCTACCGGAGCACCTAATCCCTTCGAGAAGCACAAGCTTACACTATCAAACTCCTTGGTAAAATCCGGCAAGGACCCCGCACCTGCAGCAACCGCCTCCCAAATCCTAGCACCATCAAGATGAAGATTAATATTATGTTCCTTCGCAAAAGCCGAGATTTTCTTTACTTCCTTTAACGGCAAGATCGTACCATTAAGGGTATTTTCCAAAGCAATAACTCTCGTAGGACAACCATGAATCTCATCCCCAAGCACAACATTCTTCTCGATATCCACTAATGTTAGATATATACCATTTACTGGAACTACGCCTTTTACCAATGCTTGAGACAAGCTCGCGGCCCCGCCAGCTTCCCATTCTAAGATGTGTGCGCGATAGTCGCAAAGGATTGAGTGTGGTGGTTGAGTAAGGTGTGAGCGGAGGGCTAGTTGATTGCCCATTGTCCCGGAGAGGACAAAGAGTGCATCTTCGTGTTCGGTTAGGGCTGCGAGGTGGGTTTCGAGGGATATTGTTGTTGGGTCTTCCATAAAGACATCGTCGAGGAGAGTCGTGTTTTGGATTGCGGCGAGCATAGAAGGAGTAGGGGTTGTTACTACATCGCCTGGGTACAATTAAACTCAAATTAAAGTATAAGGAATAAGATAGGACATACTCCGGAAGTCAAACGCAGCAGGACCAGGCGTTGACCATGCATTTTGCTTAAAACAAGGCCCATTTGCAAGAGGGAGGCTTGTGCTATTGGGGCTTTTCAAGTCCACTTGCACCTTTCTCTTAAACGTATTTGATAAACTAAAGTGGTTCTGAGTAGTGTACAAATAGTCCGACCAATTGCAAGTACGCAATGCGTTTGGCCGGCTTCGAAAGTAGATGAGAGACTTGGAGTCTAGAAACACTCGTTAGCAAATTGGATAAGCAGTCAATTATATACTCACAAGGAGGCCATCCTACCACGCCATTCGAAGCTAACCCGAGAGTGGGATACCTTAACGGCATTGTTAAACAGGTTTCGGTGTGGCCCGAGGAAAGGTCGTATGCAGCCACAGAAGAATACGTTATCCCCTCGTTCTGCTGAGACATTGTCCACGCCAGGCATCACAGCTAAAATCGTCAGGCAGGTACATAACGCTTAGGTGTAATGCCTGGCGTGGATAATGTCTCAGCAGACAAGGGGATACTCCGTAGGTACTCGTAACTTATCTTATCGCCACATGACCACCAGGGGAGAACATCGTCTCACATCCTCTCTCCTATTTCCGCTCTCCGGCCAGCGAAGACGGATTTCTCTGCCTGTACGCGGCGCTGGCTACGAACTGCTGATACTTCCGAGGGCCCTCGGAAAGTATTCAGCTGAGCTGAAGAGAGAACGCAACCAGCAGTCGCCGTCGCGGCGGCTGCAAGCCGGAGCTTGGAGAGCGGTGCAGAGTTTTCACGACAACAATACCTCAACCCCCTTTCCTTTTGGCAATAGGTTCTTGCCTTAAGCATTCTTCGAGTCTCTCTACCCATTCGTAATCCGTTGACGGCGTCAGCCCAACAACGCCAGAAGCATACCGATCAGTTTAGGGGCCCGAACTCATAACACCACGCGATAGTGTCCCCCAAACACTACACGACTGTGTCCTTCTCAAGGTCATTGCGTACCGGTATGTCTAGATAAACAATAGAAGATTAGAAGGAGGGGTTAGTTGGGATAGGGTTTGGAACGTCGAACTAAAGTTGGCATTACGAATACAAACGACAAGCACATTTGGGCACCAATACACACGGCATATTACACACAAAGGCAGAGGGAAATCGGGAGGGATATTTAGTTCTTACGCTAGCCTTTTCTCTAGGCGTAAGAGGCCGCTGAGTAGAGGAACTCTCCTGCAAAGGCAGGCCCGAGGACGTTACCAGACTGTAGTATGGGTGGGGTAGTGGAGGGAGGAATAGGCTTGGAGGAGGAAGCGTGCGGCTGGCAAGGGGGATACGGACGACAAAACCACTTCTGTTCTGGCTTCGGTCTATTATTTCCTTTGTTACGGGCGGAGAGTGTGAACGAAATAGAGATAGGGTTATAGTTACACAGCAGGGCTTCCATTAAGCAGGTACGTGCACGTGCACGCAGGCATTAGAAGGCAGCACTCCTATGAACTTTTACGGAGCATTCCTTTGATATCTCTTCTTCCTTGGTCAGCTGAAATGCCTCCATCGAGCAAGAGAAAGCCGAAAAGGCCATGGCAAGAAATCGCCCAGGAAGCTCAGCAGTATAGAGATGCAAGCATTGTAACATTCGCCACCAGCTTCCCTGCATTACTCGACGATAAATTCTCCGAACCTCCAAAAAATTCAACAAATATCCCTGGGATAGTTCTTCAGCCTCAAGATCTAAAAATTACCGAAAGTTCACCCGAAGACCTAGTCAAGCTGCTTACGAACGGAGAGCTGAGTGCAACGGACGTGACTGCGGCATTTCTCGTCGAGCTGCTCTGGCTCAGATATTCGTGAGTATCAACTCTCCTTTCCAAATCCTCTTCAATAACTTATGGACTAATATTCCCGCAGACAAATTGTATCACAGAGCTCCTCCCAGACGGGGCCCTGACTCGAGCCAGTGAACTCGATGCCTATTTTCTCCAGCATGGAAAGCCTATTGGACCTCTGCATGGACTTCCTATCAGCGTCAAAGAGATGATTGGAATGAAAGATCTCGGTTTGAATACTGGATATGTGGCGTGGTGGGGTAAGATTGCCACTGAGGATGCTCACGTGTTGCAGATTCTTTGGGACGCAGGAGCTGTATTCCATGTGAGGACTACTCAACCTCAGAGCATGATGCATCTGGAGACAGATAGCAACCTCTATGGAGTCACTGTCAATCCATATAATCGGAATGCCTCAGCGGGAGGAAGCAGTGGAGGCGAAGGTACCTTGATCGGAATGCGGGGTAGTTGCTTGGGGATTGGGAGTGAGATTGGAGGTACGTTCCCACTTCATCTATTTTGAATCACCGCATCTAATATGCTCAGGTAGTATCCGAAGCCCCGCAGCCAACTGTGGAATCTATGGCTTCAAGCCGACAGCATTTCGAATTCCGACCGATGGATGGCGCTCCACGATGGCGGGAGCAGATCCTATCCCAGGGGTCATCGGACCTATGAGCACCAGTCTCGAAGGGATAAAACTATTCATGAAGACCATCCTCGACTCCGAGCCATGGCTGTCAGAGCCTGCATTGATTCCAATTCCGTGGAAATCAGATCCGCAGCTATCTGCTGACGAGCCTCTCAAAATCGCCGTTATGTGGAATGACGGAGTAGTTACTCCGCATCCACCAATCACGCGTGCGCTTCTGAAAGAAGCGTCTCGTTTGAAAACAATCCCGAGTATCGAAGTAGTCGACTGGAAGCCATATCTCCATGACGAAGCTTGGGCAATCATCTCAAGTTTGTATTTCACCGACGGAGGAGCCGAAGACGCCGCCACGATCGCCGAGTCCGGAGAGCCATGGCGACCTTTGACTACGTGGATGATCAAAGAGAATTCTTGTGTGAAAAAATTGACTCCTCAAAAGCTGTACTACTGGCAAGAAGAAAAGAAGCGTACAGAAAAGAGTACGCAAAAGTTTGGAACGAAACAGCGACTGGGAAGGATGACAGAGGTCGTCTGAGAGGGATGGTTGACGCCATTCTTTGTCCCGTGGGACCTGGAGTTGCCCCTGCGCACAATACGGCCAAATACATACTGGGGATATACAAGTCAGTGGAATTTTTTGGATTATCCTGCTGTTGTGTTTCCCACCAGTATGGTCGACAAAACCCTCGATACTGTACAAATTGAAACTGAACTATTAAGTGGAAAGGATGAAGAGAATTGGAAATTATGTCAGTTGTTATCCAGATTTTACTTAGATGCTTTAGGTTCACTGACCGGGGCAGGTGATCCGGATGAGTTCGATGGTTTGCCAATCTCGCTACAGCTCATACTGTAGGACGGAGATTTGAAGACGAGAAAGTTCTTGCTACTTTGGAATACATACTTTCATATAATAGTTAAAAGCAAGCAACAAATTGCTTTTCAAATGCCCAATCACGTAAGGCTGCGACCATTTTAGAACGAGAAACAATTTTGACTAGGCTTGTCTCGTGTTGTCAACCTCGTATTCGCAGAAAGGCTTTTGACTTGCCTCAAAACAGAAAATAAAAGGTTTCTTTCGTCTCAAGTTTATTGTTCTAAGGATATGTGTGACGGGCCGAACAAGAGTCTCCAGGATACACTTCACAGGGGGAAGGGGTCTGCAACCTGCTCTCGTACGAAGGGCCTTTATTTCGAAGGTCTAAAGCTAGAGAAAGAAGGAGAGGGTGAAGGAGGGAGGAGGTGAGCTATATATACAACGGGTGTCAGGTTGTGACGGGCCGACAAATGCATATAGGATACACTTCACGGGTAAGGAAGAGGATTATACCTAGCACTCGTACGAAGGGCTATATTGCGAAGATCTAAAGCTAAGGAAAGGAGAGGGTGAAGGAGGGGGGTGAGCTATATATATACATATCGGGTGTCAAGCGACATAGCGAGCCTGCACGGAGCTTGTACGGAGCCCGTAAGGGACCTGGCAGCTGTCCGTATCCGTAGTGCCACCCAGAGCTGTCACATCACAAGCCATTTTTTTACTCGTTTTTTGACTCGTGATTTTGCCATTTTTTAACGTCTTTTATAAAAATTTATATAAAAACATAAATAACTTTATAACCATGTGTTATCTTTTAAATATAAAAAATGCCCTTTGTTTGCAATATTTAAATTTATAATTATATTAATTAATACATGCTTATTAGCTTTATAATTATAAAGTTATTTAAACATTTGTCGAACCGGACAAATCGCTTTCGCCGACCAAGGGTAGGGGCCCTTAGTTGGTCGATCGGGCCGACCACACTAGTGCGCACCAGACGTACTCCGTAGGTCGTCAGCCTCGTCAAATCCCCTTGATCTAGAGCGATCTACCGAACCTTCAACAAAATAAACTTTGTCCTCCTCCACATCACATCAATGGCTCCCTCCCACCGACGTACAAAATCTTCCGGGCCCGCTGCACCTTCAAAAATACTCGTGATTGATAATGGCGCATATACCATTAAGGCAGGCCTCATCGCACCAGGCGCGGAAATCCCTTCGCCCAGCATCATCCCCAATTGCCTAGCCCGCGATCGAGACAAGAAGGTCTACATCGGCTCGCAACTCTCTGCTTGCAAAGACTTCAGCGAGATAGTCTTCCGGCGCCCTGTGGAGAAAGGCTACCTGGTGAATTGGGAAGCAGAAAAGGAGATTTGGGAACATGAATTCTTTGATTCCAAAGCCAAGCTTCATTGCGACCCCGCAGAGACGGGCTTGATACTCACCGAAGCGCCAAATGCCCTGCCAGTTCTGCAGACAAACTGCGACCAAGTGGTCTTTGAAGAATTCGGTTTTGCGAGGTATCTGCGAGTTGCTGGTACGTTGACGAGATGTTGGATCCGAGCACGCAGCTAACATATACAGCATCGACTTTGAATGCATATACGGATGTCCAGTCTATGTTCAAAGCACCACTGCGCGACCCAGCCTCTATTCCAACCCTCCCGGCCGAAATTCTCATGCTTATCGACTCTGGCTACTCCCATACAACTATCACACCTCTCCTCCTCGGCCAACCTATCCAATCCGCGATCAGAAGACTTGATATAGGCGGCAAGCTTCTCACGAACTACCTTACGCGACTGCTTTCCTTACGACAGTACGACATGCGGAACGATACATACCTCGTGAACGAGATCAAAGAAGCTACGTGCTATGTGAGCAAAGATTTCCAAGCAGATATGGAGCGGACGTGGAAAGGGCAAAAGGGAGATCGCAGGCCGGTGTACGAGACAGCTGATGGAATCGCGAAGGATTACGTACTGCCGGACTATCACGCGCGGACGAAAGGTTATGTAAGGGATCATGATCCAAATGCTGCTACGAAGTTGAAGGAGCTGGTGAAAGGAAAAGCTCTCGGGGCTTCAGAGGACGTGTTGACACTTAGAAACGAGCGATTTACGGTCCCTGAAATACTGTTCAGCCCGACAGATATTGGACTACGCCAATCAGGTATCGCACAACAAGTTATGGACAGTCTATCGAGTTTGCCGATGGGATTATGGCCTGGTTTTTTGGCAAACCTTGTTGTGGTGGGTGGCAACTCGAATATTGAGGGCTTCGTGTTCAGGCTGCAGATGGAGATCAGGAGTTTAGCTCCTGCTGAATGCATTGTTCGTGTTGCAAGGCCTGCAGATCCAATTGTCAGCACATGGCAAGGAGGCGCGAATTTGGCCAAGGAAGAAGATGCTTTGGAGAAATTGAGTGTCACGAAACATGAATACGAGGAGCATGGAGCTGCATGGGTGGCAAGGAAGTTTGCTGGCAGATAGTGGCCATGATTTGAATGATACCCAGTGTCAAGGATCTGACATTATATGCAAGTATACCGACCTGATCATTCGCGCCTTTGCTTACCTGTCTCTCTATGACGCCCTTCGCTGCGTTACTTGTGCCTAGTGGCCTCATTGAGTATCCTTGAACCTCAGTGCAAACTGGGGCGAGTGTTATCGTGAGGCAGAATGAAATGGTGGGCGGTTCCTTGCAAGTCGAGAATTTGATAGGGCTAGGTAATGGTCTCATTCTGTTGGATCAAAAATGTGATTTTCGAGAAGACTGAAGTTCTATTTGCTATGGAAAATAACCTCTACTTATAATGAATGTGAACTCCCTAAGTTTAAGCATCATATGCTATACTTAGGGTATTAGGCTGATTTTGCGTAGTCGACGCGTAGCTTATAGGGCTGTGAAATGGCCCTGTAAGGCTGATATCGGGGTTGCCGAAGTGAAGCCTGTATAGCTGAACTAACATAGCCTATATAGCTAACCTAATCCAACATACCCCCCCAGGAACGGACAAATGCAATGAGTCGGTCCTGCCGACAAATCGTTCCAAAATAGGAAATTATAAAGCTATTGATGTACCCCCCTAATTGTACCCCCTTTAAGCATATGCTCTATATCTACTATATTCAACTGTTTAATGAAATCGGAGTAAGGTGTAAAGATGCAAAATATGCACTTAAGTTCCGGCTAAGGGTGAGTTGTAAGGATGCACTTAGGCTCCGGCAAGGGGTGAAATTAGTATTTGTCCCCCCTAAATCAATTGACTGTTCCTCTTTGTCCTCTTTTGCCTTTTTAAAGCCATCGTATTTCCAGGTTTCTAGGACTAATTGCTTAAATGGTTTGTTTTTCATTTAGTCTAGTCTCTAGTTAATTTTATCAAAAATCTCAAGCTCTCTACTCCATCCTTCTAGACGGGTAAAAGGGTTCCAATAATAGTAGTTTCTAGTAGTATAAGTCATCCCACACTAGCATGGCTATTGTTCCCCGGTAAGACGATTATCTCCCTTGAATTGTACTACTCCTATAGTGTGAAGTATAGCCTGGGCCCTGCGCCAGTGGTTGCGGAAGTCCTCCACTAAATCGGTAAGTTGTGGATTGTCGTTCTTTTTTATGCCGCGATTTATATCGAATTCCATAATATAGCTATATGATTAGTTAATAGATGAAATAGCTATGGCGAAATCGAATAAGGATCGAGTTCCATTGACTTCTAGAATGGCCATAATATAGCCTTTACTGTACGTACGCTCCCATTCATCCAACTATTGCTCGATTAGCTGTGATTTGTCGTACGATTTTAGCTTTGCATAGCGTGTGGTGATTTCAAATTCCTTAGCTCGATCAGTAGAAGCTAGGTGTTTCTTAAGTGCTACTAGCATTTGGTATATTGTCGATTTATCTTGAATAATTCTAATATTATCTATAGATATATTGTTAATGATATAGTCCTAGATTTTGCCTAAAGCTTTAAGCTGTGCAAATATCCTAATATTATCATCCTTCTAGGTTTAGTATAGCAATTTGTACATATCCCTTTCATCTGCCGTTAGCTTAACTAGCATAGTCTTCTTAGCAACTACAGATGTAGCTATTGGCCGGTCGGCTAAGGTAGGTAGGGTAGGCTCCGCATTAAGTGAAGGATCGATGAATTTCCATACGTCTCTCTTACCCGCGGATGCCATTGTTTTAATAATAAACAAAAATGGCTCCCAGGTATTAGAGTAAACGAGTACGACTAGTTTAGACGACATGGTGCTATGT
>Ga0302325_10030268_pt1 | contig 11167 bp, 10 predicted proteins | sample Palsa_T0_2_FD_201948 | JGI IMG/M metagenome (GOLD analysis project Ga0302325, IMG submission 201948) | Peat permafrost microbial communities from Stordalen Mire near Abisko, Sweden - Palsa_T0_2 | ecosystem: Environmental > Terrestrial > Soil > Palsa > Peat permafrost | place: Sweden: Abisko...
GTAGACCGCCGCGAGCGTGACCGTCATGGCGATGATGGGCCCGATGAGCTCCCTCGCGCCGACGAGCGCGGCGTCGAGCGGCGTGCGCCCCTCGGCGAGGTGGCGCTCCACGTTCTCGACGACGACGATGGCGTCGTCGACCACGAGGCCCACCGAGAGCACGATGGCGAGCAGCGTCAGCAGGTTGATCGTGAAGCCGAACACCTGCATGAGGAAGATGGCGCCGATCAGGGAAAGCGGGATGGCGACCACCGGGATCAGCACCGAGCGGACGTTGCCGAGGAACAGGAAGATGACGATGACGACGATGAGCAGCGTGTCGCCCAGCGTGTGGAAGACCTCGTGGATCGCGTCGTTGATGTAGGCCGTCGTGTCGTAGGCGATCTTGGCCTGCATGCCGCCGGGCAGCTCCTTCTGGATCGTGTCCATCTCGTCCCGGACGAGCTTGATGACGTCGAGGGAGTTGGCCGTCGGCAGGACGAAGATGCCCATGAACACGGCGGTCTCGCCGGAGAAGCGCACGTCGGTGTCATAGTCCTCGGCGCCGAGCTCGACGTCGGCGATGTCGCGCAGGCGCACGATTGCGTTGTTCTGCTGGCGCACGACGAGGTTCTTGAACTCCTCGGTGGTGCGCAGGTCGGTGTTCGCCGTGAGGGCGACCTGGATCAGGTTGCCCTTCGTGTTGCCGAGGGCGCTCAGGTGGTTGTTCGCCGCGAGGGCGGCGCTGACCTGCGACGGGCTGATGTTGAAGGCGGCGAGGCGGTCGGGCTTGAGCCAGATGCGCATCGCGAACGTGCGGGCCCCGAGGATGTCCGCGCGCTGCACGCCGGCGATCGCGGAGAGCCTCGGCTGGACGACGCGGACCAGGTAGTCGGTGATCTCGTTCTGGTGGAGCGTCTCCGACGTGAAGCTCAGGTAGGCCGCCGCGAACTGCGAGTCGGCCGACTGCACGTTGATGGCGGGGACCTGGGCCTCCGCGGGCAGGTTGTTGCGGACCTGGTCCACCTTCGAGCTGATCTCCGAGAGGGCCTTGATCGGGTCGTAGTTGAGCTTGAGGCGCGCACTGATCGTCGAGACGCCCTGGGCGCTCGTCGAGGAAAGGTAGTCGATGCCGTCGGCCGCCGCAATCGAGCGCTCGAGCGGGGTCGTGATGAAGCCGCGGACCAGGTCCGCCGTCGCGCCGACGTAGACCGTCGTGACGGTCACGGTCGCGTTGTCGCTGCGGGGGTACTGGCGCACGTTGAGCGTGCGGTACGCCTGGAACCCCGCGATCAGGATCACGAGGTTGACCACTAGCGCCAGCACCGGGCGCCGGATGAACAGGTCGGTGAATTTCATGGGCTTGTGTCCGTGCCGGCGCTCAGGAATCGGAGGGCTTCGGGGCGAGCTGCGAGTTCGGCGCAAAGTCGTTGTTCACCTTGACGGCGGTGCCGGGCCGCAGCCGGAACACGCCCGAGGTGACGACCGTGTCGCCCTCCTTGAGGCCCGAGGTCACGGCGACGAAGTCGCCGCGCCGGGCGCCGAGGCGCACGATCTGCTGGCGGACGATCTGCTGCTTCTCGCCGGTCGCCGGGTCGGCCTGGGTGTCGACCACGTACACGGTGTCCCCATAGGGGGCGTAGAGGATCGAGGTCGCCGGGATGGTCAGCACCTTGTTCGTGACCGGCAGCTGGACGGCGATGTCGACGTACATGCCCGGGTGAAGGATGCCGGACGTGTTGTCCACGGTCGCCTCGACGCGGACGTTGCGGGTCGAGGAGTCGACGTCCGGGCTGACCGCGGTGATCGCGCCCTCGGCGGTCTTGCCGTCGAGCGCATCGCCCGAGAGCTTGACCTTCAGGCCGTCGACCAGCTGGTCCATCTCGTCCTGCGGCAGGGAGAAGTCGGCGAAGATGGGGTTGAGCGCCTGGAGCGAGACGATGGAGTCCCCAGCCTTCAGGTTCTGCCCGAGGTTGACGAGGCGGATGCCGAGCTTGCCCGAGAACGGCGCCTTTATCGTCTTCTTGGCGATCGTGGCGCGGATGTTGTCGGCCGCGGCGATCGCCTGCTTCTGGGTGGCCGAATCCGCGTCAAACTGGGCCTGGGACACGGTAGCCTTGTCCAGGAGCTCCTTGGTGCGCTTGAGGTTCACCCGCGCCAGCTCGGCGCTCGCCTCGGCGGAGCGAAGCTGGGCCTCCTCGGCCGTCGTGTCCTGGCGGACCAGGACGTCGCCGGCGCTGACCATCTTGCCCGCCTCGAAGTCGATCTCGGCGATCTTGCCGTCGAGCTCGGGGGCGACGGTGACACCCTGCACGGCGGCGAGCGAGCCGACCGAGGTCAGCGTCTCCTGCCAGGTCTCCGAGGTCACGGCGGCGGTCGAGACGGCCTCCACCTGGAGGGGCACCTTCGAATGGATGAGCGTCGTGATCTGCAGGACCTTGACCGCGACAATGGCCCCAATGACGGCCAGCACGGCCAGGATGGAGAGGGTGGTTTTCATGAGCTGGTAGGATCTGAGGGCTCAGCCCTCATTCGCTTGTAATAATATTATGGACGGAGGAAAAGGGAGGCCGGGCGGCCTTTAGGCCGCGGAATGCGACCGGACCTCGATGTGCGAGGCCGACGGGTGCGAGGCGATCTTGTTCAGGAGGCGGATGAGCGTCTTGCGGTCGTGCTCGTTGAGCGACGCCATCTGGTCGGCCACCTGCTTGAAGTACCCCGGCAGCAGGCTCTGGACCGTGGCCTGCCCCTTGGGAGTCAGCTGGATCTGCATCATGCGGCGGTCCCCGGAGGCGTGCTCGCGCGTGACGAACCCGTCGCGCTGCAGCGTGTCGATCAGGCCCGTGATCGTGGCACGCGTGACATTGGCCATGCCGGCCAGGTCGGCCGGGGTCCTCGGGATCGTGACGCCCTCCATCTTGTCGTAGAGGAGCATCATGATTGTGAACCGCCCCGGGGTCATGTCGTGCTCGGTCAGGAAGGCCTCGCTCCTGCTGTACGCCTCGTCGCCCGCGCGCAGCAGGTTCAGGTAGGCCTCGCACGCCGAGGGGTCCAGGTCGGGATACAGCCGCGCGGCCTCCAGGAGGCACTCGTAGCGCGGAAGATCCTTGAGCATCAGCAGTGGCATCGCGTCAGTTGTCGGAAAAGGACGGTTGTAGCGGGTGAATTGGGTAGTTAGGAGGCTAATTACCCAGTATTCAAGCGATATTTTAGCGGTTTCTCCCCACCGCCCGCCCGGCCGCGATGCCCCCTTCATGAGGCCTCCGGATGGAAGACCCTGAGCCGGTGTCCGTCGGGATCGGCCCCGACAAAGGTCAGGCCAAAGTCCATCTGGGTCACGGGCTGGAGGATCGGGATCCCCCTGCCCTTCCAGTCGGCATGGGTGCGGCGGACCTCGTCCACGGTCCCGACAGGGATGCCGAGCTCGCCGCCTCCGCCCCGGGCGCCCGGCTTGGGATCGGCGTCCTGGCGGGACCAGAGCCCCAGCTTGATGCCGGACGGCAGGACGAACATGGCGAACGTGGGCGACGAATCGACGGGGGACTGGCCGAGCAGGTCGGCATAGAAGGCCGCGCTTTCCGCGGGGCTTTCGACGTAGAGCAGGACAAATGACGGAGTATTCATGGCGCGCCGAGCGTAGCACGCCGCACTGTCAGTTTCTGTCAGGAGCGATTCACCAGTCGCCAATCTTGACGACCTCGGCGCGCCACTCGCGCAGCAGGACCTGCCGCCGGCGCGGATATCGCTCACCGCACACCTCCATCTTCTCCACCCGGTCCGCCCTGAAATGCCGGAAGCCCTGGCGCTTCTCGCACCATGCCGCGATGAGCCGCATCTGCGTGAAGAAGGCGACGGCGAACGGCCAAACCTTGCGGCTGGTCGCGCGGCCCTCGCCGTCCCGGTAGTTGAGGAGGAGCTTGCGCTCCGTGCGGATGGCCCTGCGCACGGACGCCAGGTCGCACGCTCCGGGCGGCGCCGCGTTCGAGGGCGGCACCAGCATCGACGAGGCGTCGAGGTCCTCGAGGAGCGCGCGCGGCAGGACGCTGCGCACCTTGGCCAGGGCATTGCGCGCCGCCAGGCTCAGCTCGTCGTCGCCCTGCTGCGTCACCCAGCGTGAGCCGAGCGCAAGCGTCTCCAGTTCCTCGGCGGTGAACATGAGGGGCGGCAGCGTGTAGCCGGGCCTGAGCACGTAGCCGACGCCGGCCTCTCCCGCGATCGTCGCCCCCTGGGCCTGGAGGGACGCGATGTCCCGGTAGAGCGAACGCACGCTGACGCCGGTCTCGAAGGCAAGGTACGCGGCCGTCACCGGGGAACGGTGGCGCCTGAGGACCTGCATCAGCTCGAGGAGCCGGCTCGCACGGGACATGGCAGCACTATTGCCCTGAGCTTCTCATGGAAGGCAAAACGAAACTGGATGCGGGACAAAGCCGCGTTTTCCCGGCCTGTCTCATCCGCCTGATGACGATTTCTATATGCATTAGCTATTCACAAATGGAGCTCCACATTATGTTACATGTTTGACAGCAATTATAACTATATTAATTTTCTATTCATTATCTATTCATGGCGACTCCCTCTCCAACGCCGAACGCCTCTAGGCTCGCTCTCCTGCTTCAAGCACAAGGAGCCACCCCCGCCGCTGCTTTGGCCTCAACGCTGCAGGTAAGCCAGCCCACCCTGTCCCGTACGATCTCCCTCCTCGGCTCGGAAATCGAGCGCCTCGGCCGCAGCAGAAGCGCGCGGTATGCCTTGCGACGCGACGTCAGGGGTCTCGGGCGGCAGTGGCCCGTCTATCGGATCAGTCCCACCGGGAGCGCCTCGCAATGGGGCGAACTGCGCGCCCTTCATGGCGGATTCCGATTCCTTGCGCCCGATCCCCCACCCGCCTGGCTCACGAGGCATTATCCCAGCGGCCTGTTTTCAGGCATGCCGTTCTTCCTGCAGGATATCCGGCCCCAAGGCTATCTCGGACGAGCAATGGGAAGGGAGATGTCGAATACCCTCGGCCTGCCCTCCGACATCCGCGATTGGCAGGATGACGACCTCCTCGTCTACCTCCTCTCGGAAGGCTGCGATCTTCCCGGCAACATCGTCGTCGGCGATCGCGCTCTGGAGAACGTCCTTCGACGCAACGGGGCCCCCGATGTCGGCCTTATTCCCGCCTCGGAGCGGTCAGTCCTATTTCCTTCGCGTGCCGAAGAGGCCCAGCGTGGCGCGGTGCGCGGTTCCTCCGCAGGCGGCGAGCAGCCGAAGTTCCTGACGTCGATCAGGCGAGACGACGGCCGCGTCGTCACTGTGATCGTGAAGTTCTCTGCGCCCGACGAATCCCCGGTGAGCAGGCGGTGGGCGGACCTGCTACTGTGCGAACACATCGCCTCCGGGATACTGACCCGGCACCGTATCCAGAGCTCGCATACCCAAACTTTCGACAGCGGCGGCCGCCGCTTCCTCGAGATCGAACGCTTCGACCGGTTTCCCGGAGGAGGCCGAAGGGGCATGCTCACGCTCGGGGCGCTGGAAGACGGGCTTGCCGGTGCTGGCCCCAAGGAATGGAGCTGGGCGACGGCAGCCGCCGCGCTTGAGTCGACGCTGCTCATTGACGAGGCGTGCGCCGACGAGCTGCGCTGGAGATGGTGTTTTGGTGAACTGATCGGAAACACGGACATGCACAGGAGCAACACGAGCTTCTGGCTGGACGATGCGGAGCCATTTGGGCTCACGCCGTCCTATGACATGCTTCCCATGCTGTATGCGCCCGGCGCACAAGGGGACATGGGAGTGCGCACATTCAAGCCGCGCCCCCCGGTTCCCGCATTGGAGCCCGTTTGGAAGCGGGCCGCGGTCGCGGCATCGGAATTCTGGTCGAGTGTCATCGCCGACGGCGGGATCTCTGCCGAATTTCACGCCGTCGCCGGCCTGGCGGCCTTGGAGGTCGACCGCCTGGCCCGCCAATTTCGGACTCCCGCCCGCGGCTCAGCCCAGTGACTTTGCCGCCGCCACCATCGCCTCGGCCGTGATCCCGAGCTCCTTGTAGATGACGGGCGCGGGAGCGCTCAGGCCGAAGCGGTCTATGCCGACCACCTTCCCGTCGAGGCCGACGTACTTGCGCCACAGGCCGGTGACGCCCGCCTCGATGGCGACCCGCTTGCGGCAGGACGAGGGCAGGATCGCCTCCTTGTAGTCCGCCGTCTGGCGGTCGAAGATCTCGAACGACGGGATGGAGACGACGCGGGCGCCCTCACCCAGCTGCTTCGCAGCGGCGATCGCAAGCTGGAGCTCGCTTCCCGTCGACATGAGGATGACGGAGAGGGGCGCCGTCTCCTGGACGGCGACGTAGGCGCCCTTCAGGACGCCGGCGCGGCGTATGTGGGCCGGGATCTCGTTCAGGACCGGAACGGCCTGGCGGCTCAGCGCAAGCAGGGTCGGTCCGTCGGTGCGCTCGAGCGCCGCGGCAAACGCACCCGCGGTCTCCTCGGGATCGGCCGGGCGGATGACCTCCATGTTGGGGATCAGGCGCAGCGCGGAGATCGTCTCGACGGGCTCGTGGGTCGGGCCGTCCTCGCCCACCCCGATCGAGTCGTGCGTGTAGATATAGATGACCGGGAGCTTCGAGAGCGCCGCGATGCGCATCGGCGGCCTCGAGTAGTCCGCGAAAACGAGGAACGTCGCGATCGAGGGCCTGAAGATCCCGTCGTACGCGATGCCGTTCGCGATCGCCGCCATGCCGTGCTCGCGGATGCCGAAGCGGATGTTGCGCCCGGAGCGGTTCGTGTCGTCGAAGTCCTTCTCGGCGGCGATGTAGTTGAGCGTCGAGCCGTACAGGTCGGCGCTGCCGCCGATCAGGAGCGGGAGCTCCGCGGCGAGCGGCTGCAGGATGTCGCGGCCCGCGGCCCGCGTGCCGCCGAGCTTAACGTCGGGGGCGAAGAGGGGGATCTTCGTCAGCAGGTGCGCGGCCGTCGGCTTGGCCTGGGCCGAGTCGAGGAGGGCCGCCTTGTCGGCATTGGCCGCGCGCCACGCCTTCATCGTCTTGTTCCAGCGGTTGTAGGCGCGCACGAGCCGCCTCTTGTGCTCCGCGAAGTAGACCTTCACGTCGTCGCTGACAAAGAAGTGCTGGTCGGCGGGAAGGCCGAGGCCGGCGCGCGCCGAGTCGGCGAACTTGGCGCCGCCCTCGCCGTGGGCCTTCTGGGTGCCGGCGACCTCGGGGATGCCCTTTCCGATGAGAGTCGCGAGGACGATCATCTGCGGCTTGCCGCTCTTGGCCTTCTTCGCCTTGTTGAAGGCTTTCAGCATGGCGGGCATGTCGTTGCCGTCGACGTTCTGGACGTCCCACTCCATCGCCCTGAAGCGCATGGCCGTGTTCTCGCTCTGGGTCTTCGCGGCCATGGCGTCGAGCGTCACCTTGTTCGAGTCGTAGATGAGGATCAGGTTGTCGAGCTTCTGGTGCCCGGCGAACTCGACGGATTCCATGGCCACGCCCTCCTGCATGCAGCCATCGCCCGCGAGGCAGACGACGTGGTAGTCGATGATCGGGTGCTCGGCCGTGTTGAAGCGCGCCGCGGCCATCTTGCCGGCGACGGCCATGCCGACCGAATTGCCGACGCCCTGGCCGAGCGGGCCCGTGGTGGCCTCGACCCCGGGCGTGTCGTGGAATTCCGGATGGCCCGGCGTCTTGCTGTGGAGCGCGCGGAACCGGGCGATCTCCTCGATGGAGATGTCGAAGCCGCAGAGGTGCAACCACGAGTAGAGGAACATGCTCCCGTGGCCCGCCGAGAGGACGAAGCGGTCGCGGTTCAGCCAGCGGGGCTGCTCGGGGTTGAGGGAAAGCGCGTTCCCGAACAGGACGGCGCCAAGCTCGGCGCAGCCGAGCGGCAGGCCAAGGTGGCCTGAGTTGCAGGCATGGACCGCATCGATCGCGAGACCACGGGCCTCATTGGAGGCCTTTTGAAGAATATCGGTTTGGAGGGTCATCGGAGGGGGTGCCGACAACTCCTACGCACTGCCGCCCCCTCGGGGAAGCAGAAACGCTGCAAATTTCCCGATACGGGACCTACTTCGAGGCCGGGGCCGCAGCCTCGGTGCGCCGGGTCTTTACCTTGACGGCGACCGCGGCCTTGCCGGTGCGGTTGCGCAGGTAGTAGAGGCGGGCCTTCATCGGCTCGGACTCGAGCTCGACCTCGATGGCCTCGATGTTCGGGGAATTGACCGGGAAGACGCGCTCGACGCCCTCGCCGTAGCTGATGCGGCGGACCGTGAAGTTCTCATGAATGCCCGAGCCCTTGCGCGCGATCACGATGCCGGAAAAGATCTGGATACGCTCCTTGTCAGCCTCCCGCACCTTGGTGTGCACGCGCACGCCGTCGCCGACTTTGAAGGTCGGAATGTCTTTTTTCACCTGAAACGCGGTGATTTCCTTGATGATCGGGTTCATGGCTTTGTGTTTGATTGAAAGTTATTTGAGAAGGTCGGGACGGACGGACTTTGTCTTTTCCAGCGCACGTGCGGCCCGCCACTTTTCTATCTCGGCATGGTTGCCGGAAAGGAGGACTTCCGGCACGGACATGCCCCGAAATTCGGCGGGACGCGTGTATTGGGGAAAGTCGAGCAACTTGCCTGTGAACGATTCGTGCGTCAACGACTTTTCCTCGCCGAGGACTCCCGGGATGAAGCGGCTGAGGGCGTCGATGACGACCGCGGCCGCAAGGGTCCCGTTTGTAAGCACATAGTCGCCGATGCTGAGTTCCAGATCGATCGCCCCGTCGCGGATCCGCTGGTCGATCCCCTCGTAGTGCCCGCTGAGGAGGACCAGGTGGGTCTCATGGGACAGCGCCTGGGCGATGGCCGGGGTCAGCGGCACGCCGTCGGGTGTCAGGTAGATCCTCTTGCAGCCTGGGCTCTGCAGCTGCTCGATCGCGGCAAAGACCGGCTCGGGCTTCATGACCATCCCGGCGCCGCCGCCAAAGGGCCGGTCGTCCGTCGTCCGGTGCCTGTCGGTCGTCCACGCGCGCACGTCGTGGACCGTCACGGAGAGGAGCCCTGCGTCGATGCCCTTGCCCAGGATGCTCTCGGCCAGGAAGCCGTCGAGCATCCGCGGGAACAGGGTCAGTACGTCGATGCGGGGCATCGTGCCCCACCTTTCCTCAGGGCCGGGCGCCTCAGCTGGCGGCCGGGGCGGCAGCCGCGGCAGGGGCCGAGGGAGCCGACGTCGCGCCGCGGCGGGCGCGCTTGATGATGGAGTGAAGCGTGTCCGTCGGCTTCGCGCCCTTGGAGATCCAGTAGTCGACGCGGTCGAGCCTCAGGTGGACCTGCTGGCCCTTGGTGCGCGGGTCGTAGGTGCCGACCGTCTCAACGGCGTCGCCATCGCGGCGCGAACGGGTCTCGGCCACGACGATGCGGTAGTGGGGCTGGTGCGTGGCGCCGATGCGGGAGAGGCGGATTTTGAGTGCCATGGTCTGGGAAATAGGACGGTGTTCGTTTCTGAAAAGAGGCTGATCTTGGACTGGGCCGCCAGCCGATGTCAAGGGCCTACGACCCGGGTTTCTGGGCCGGGGAAACCAGGCCCGGCCGGCGATGCAAGAGCCCTGATAGTCTTTGCTCAATCGGCAGTTGCATCCCCTGCGGCGCCCGCCTATCAGCGCGTGAGGAGTATGGTCGCCGCCCCCTTCCGGTCCACAATTACACTCGTTGCCGCCTGTGCGCTCGTCCTCGGGCCCCGGGAGGCCCGGGCGCAGGCGGACGCGGTTCCCCCAGACGCCCCGTCGGACATCATCGGCAACTCGGTCGTGAAGATCTTCGCCACCGTGCGCAACCCGGACGTCTTCAAGCCCTGGACCAAGCAGGCACCCCAGGAGATCAGCGGCTCGGGCATGGTGATCGAGGGCAACCGAATCCTGACCAACGCCCACATGGTCCTTTATTCGAGCGAGATCCAGATCCAGGGAAACCAGTCCGGGGACAGGATCTCCGCGACGGTCGAGGGCGTGGCGCCCGGGATCGACCTGGCGGTCCTTAAGCTCGACGACGAGTCCTTCTTTGCCACGCACGCGCCGTTGAAGCGCGATGCCACGATGCCCCAGATCAAGGACTCCGTCCTTGTCTACGGCTACCCGGCGGGCGGCACCAGCCTCTCCATCACGAAGGGCATCGTCTCGCGCATCGAGTACACGGCCTACAATTACTATACTTCGGGCCTGCGCGTGCAGATCGACGCGGCGATCAACCATGGCAACAGCGGCGGCCCGGCGCTCGTCGGGGGCAAGGTGGTCGGCCTTGCGTTCAGCTTCCTCAACAACGCGCAGAACATCGGCTACATCATCCCCACGGAGGAGATCGACCTCATGCTCAAGGCGGTGGCCGCGGGGCCGTACCGGGGAAAGCTGTCGATGTTCGACTCGCTGCAGACCCTCGAGAACCCCGCGCTGCGCAAGTTCCTGAAGCTCGACCCGTCCGTGCACGGGATCGTGGTCTCGAGGCCGGACAGCAGCGACCCGGCCTATCCCCTGAGGCGCTGGGACGTCATCACGCAGATCGGCGACGCTCCCGTCGACGACCAGGGCATGATCAACCTCGGCCCCGACCTGCGGGTCGGCCTGGCCTACATGATCCAGAAGCTGAAGGCGACGGGAACGGCGCCCCTGAAGGTGGCGCGGGACGGGAAGATCGTGCCGATCGACCTGCCGCTGAAGACGGACTACCCGACAGTGTTCCCGGTGCTGAAGGGCGAGTACCCCTCCTACTTCATCTTCGGGCCCCTCGCCTTCTCGACGGCCACGGCCCAGCTCCTCGGCGCGGTGGATGCGAGCGGCAAGGCGCCGATGCTGTCGGGCCGCTCGAGCCCCCTCATGACGCGGCGCTCCGACAAGCAGGCCTTTGACGGCGAGGGCATCGTCTGCGTCACGGCCCCCTTCTTCCCCGACAAGCTCTCGAAGGGCTACGGGGACCCCGAGCTCAAGGTCGTGAAGTCCGTGAACGGGATCGAGATCAGGAACCTGATCCACCTGGTGCACGTGCTGCGGACCTCGACGGACAAGTACGTCATCATCGAGTTCGCGGACCGGCACGCGGAGAGGCTTGTCTTCCCGCGCGCCGACATGGCCGCCGCGACGGACGCCGTCCTGACGGACAACGGCATCCGCAACCAGGGCTCGCCCGACGCCCTCGCCGAGTGGAGGGCGACGACGCCATGAGCTCC